>Ga0182030_10002136_pt1 | contig 41798 bp, 37 predicted proteins | sample 812S3MmetaG_FD_121299 | JGI IMG/M metagenome (GOLD analysis project Ga0182030, IMG submission 121299) | Permafrost microbial communities from Stordalen Mire, Sweden - 812S3M metaG (Illumina Assembly) | ecosystem: Environmental > Terrestrial > Soil > Wetlands > Permafrost | place: Sweden...
CACCTGTACTCACAATCCCGTCTACTACGTCGGCCCACGTGAGAAGGAGCAGTTCATCGCCTATCTAAACCAGCGCGTGCGCGATAAGCGACTGCAAGGACTGGTGAAAAGCCTGTTCCGGCCAAGCTACGGTGGTAATCGCAACTACACGCTCATCTATACGCTGGGCGGGCTCGTGGTCAGCGCCGATGATGACATGCGCCCGTATGCGCTGATGGAGCACAGCCCTGAATCCCTCGAGAGCGAAGAGATCTGCCGCGGCCGGCTGCACCGATCGGGAGAAAACGGCTATGGGCGCAAGTCGTTCGACATCCTCACCTCCTTCCGGGATGTGCTCGGAAAGACCGCAGCACAGGCGCCGGATAACTACGAGCGAGGCGAGCTCGTCATAGATACCGCGATGGAACTGGAGACCAACGCCACGACTGGACTGAAGCGTGAGAATTCGCTGCTGCTGCGGCGAGACTCATTGCCAGACGATGCGGTCATAAAGATGGCGCAGACGTTTCGCTCGGGTACCAATGACATTGATGCCATAGACTACGTCGAAATGTTTCTTGAGAACGATCAGCAGATCGACCCCACTGACTTGAATGATTTCTATGTATTGGAGAATTTCCGCCCGGTCGTGACCAAGAAGAATTGGCGCATGGACTGCGGAGTTGCCGGTTACGACAATACCTTTGGGCTGCCACCCTTCTTTCCAACTCACCTGCGTTGTGAGGATTACATCTACCGATTGTGGATACAGCAGGATGGCATCTGCTCCGCGCATGTGGATGCCGCGCAGAATCACACCAAGAGCAACTACATGCGCAACCCGCCGGCTGCGGAGATCCTCAATGAGGAGGTGTCGAACCTTCTAAAGCGCAAAATCAAGGACTCGCTCTCGCGTCTGGACGAGCTGAGCATCGCTTTCGATTATGACGGTGAGGTCACTGCGCAGGACGCAGGGGAGATCCTGGAAAAGATCCGGCGACTTCACGCGCAAGCTCTTGTCGCGGCCGAGGCAGCGCAAAATCCGGAGCGGTCAGCGGCGCTGCGCCTGTTCGCAGCCAATCTGCACAAAGCTTTCTTCGCATTCGAGCCCGACTTCTTCCAGCACAACCTGCTGCGTCTCGTGGACGATGCGGTCAGTGTCATCAAAGGCTCACTTCAACTGTGGCCGACGCTGGTGGAGATCTGTTACTTCCAAAAAATCCGGAAGGGGCTGCCGCAGGTGCGCGTCAACAACCAAAGAAAGGATGAACGGCGCACTGGTACTATGGTGGCGACGCCGATGCGGACTCAATTGGCAATTCCATAGAAGATTGGGCGGGACCTACCGACGCAGACCGGGGTGCTCGAAGTCAATGCTCTCCTCGAGCCGCAAATCGCGCGAGGAGGCGCCGACGCTCAATGTGCGTTGGCTGACGGCAGTCACCCACCGGCCGTCGGCAGTGGACCAATACTGCAGCTGGCGCTGTGGCACATGCAGCCTCACGATCTTCGTCCGCCCGGCCCGCAGGTGAATGCGCTCGAACGCGGCGAGACTGCGCACCGGAAATTGCACACCCGCAGGGGCCTCGCTCGGACGGCCAAGATAGACCTGGGGAACCTCATCGCCGTCTACATCACCCGTGTTCTTGATCATGACGCTCACGTCGAGACCGCCGTCGGTAGCTCGCTCGATCTCAAGTGCCGAGTATGCGAACGTGGTGTAGCTCAGACCATGGCCGAAGGCGAACAGCGGTGCGATATTCTCATGGTCAAACCATCGGTAACCCACATTCACGCCTTCACTGTACGTGGTCCTGTGATCCACGCCCTCGGCCGAGCGTTCAGGGTATCTGGGGTCGTTAGCAGGGTAGTCCTGCAGCTGTCTGCCCCAGGTCATCGGCAGGCGGCCTGCGGGGCTCACCCTGCCGAGCAGCAGCCGCGCGGTCGCCAAGCCGCCCTCATCCCCGGGCCACCACATTTCAAGGATCGCCTTGACGCGATCCGCCCAGGGCAGTGCCACCGGCTGACTGGTATTGAGCACTACTATGGTCCTTGGATTCACCGCGCAGATCTCGGCCACGAGCCTGTTCTGCTCCCCGGGCAAGACAAAGGCCGGCTGGCGACGCGCCCACACGAAGACCACGGCGGCCTTGGCGTTCCGGGCTGCGGCGATGGCCGCTGCGTGATCCAGCTTGCGCTGTAGTGGCGTATACCAGTTCAGCCGCACCTGCACGGGCGCGTTCGAGGTGTCGGGACTGATTCGCAGGCTGATCGGGTGTGAGCCGGCGTTGAGTTCAACCGCGTGGCGCACATTGTCGAGACCGTCGGTTGTGGGAAGAGCGGAGTCCTGGTTCGATTGCAGAATATCCCCGTGAACATCGCCTTGATAGGTGCCCGTCACGCCCACGCGTTTGCCGTCAATGAAGAGGCTGGCGTCCGTGCCGAGGGCCTGAAGGTAGAGCCAGTAGCTGCCGCTTTGCGAAACTTTGAGCACGCCGTCCCATGTGGCCCTGGTGTTGGGCGCCAGGGCATTGCCGCCCTTGGCGGTGAAGTTCAGGACCGCGTCGATGTGCCGGCCGGCCGGCCCGGTGCGCTCGAGCCCCGGTTTGCCCGCGTGGCTCAAGGCAGCGGCGGGAACGGGTGTACCGGTCATATCGTCATCGACGGCAAACTCAATCCGAGCGTTTCCCGAGAGCCTCTTCATGGCATCGAGCGGACCTGTCTGCCGCTGCGGCATTCCGAGCGAGCGCTCGCCGCTGATGCCGATAGCGTCCACCTGGCCCGCTGTGGGGCCAATCAGCACGATCGAATCGAGATCGGCGGACTTCAAGGGTAAGGCAGCGCCTTCGTTCTTCAGCAGCACCGCGGCCTCCTCGCCGGTCCGCTCGATGATGCCGGCATTGGCCTCCATCGATTGTGCGGTCACCGCGTGTTTCGATCGGCCGTCCAGGAAGCCGAACCGGTCCATCTCGTACAGGACATGGCCTGCAGCGCGAGTCACGGCGGTCTCGCTGACCGAGCCGTTCTTGAGCGCCTCGGCGATCGTTACCGGCTGGACCTTCTCGCCCCAATCGAGGTCGCCGGTCGCCGGCCAAGCGGGCTCCTCTGGGATGTTCCCTCCATAGATATCGCCCATGCTGTCGGCGTTTGGCTCCGCTGGCGGAGCCCGCGCGGCCGCTTCCGCACCGAGAAAAGCAGGCTCCTGATAGCCCGAGCTGTCCGGCCCGTCGATCATCTCCATGTCGAGCCCGGCATTCATGAAGAGCGCCGAGTGGGTCGCGCCCCAGTCGGAGGTTACGAAACCCTTGAAACCCATTTCGTCACGCAGTATTCCGGTCAGTATGGAACTGTTGCCGCACGCGTAGCGACCGTTGATGTGGTTGTAGGAGCACATCACCGAGGCAACCCCAGCCTGGATAGCCGCCTCGAAGGGTGCCATATAGACCTCGCGAAGCGTCTGCTCGTCCACCCACACATCGGTACCGGCCGTGTCGTAGCCGACAAAATGCTTGGCCATTGCCATGACACGCTGCGACTGGATGCCCTGTATGACAGCCGCGCCCATGCGGCCGGTGAGCAGGGGGTCTTCGCCAAAGGTGTTGTATGCGCGCCGGAAGGCGAGATCGCGATCGATGTTGATGAACGGCTGCAGGGAGACATCGATACCGAGCGCACGCGCTTCCCGCCCGATTGCAACGCCATTTTGTCGGGCCAGATCCACGTCAAAGCTGGCGGCCACACCCATGGTGGCGGTCTCGGCCTGTGATGGGTGGCGCGTGAGTACGCCTGGCGGGCCGTCGGCGAGCCGTAGACCGGGAATGCCGAGCCCCGGCACTCCGCGGACGTATCCCGCCTGACCCTGATAGGTGTGCGGATCCTCGAGACTGTCGTGAATCAAACTCAACTTCTCGGCGAGCGTCATCCGGCTCACCAGTCCGTCGACCCGCGCATTGCCCGTTATCTCCGGCCCCTCGCGCTGCGCCTGCGCCCCTGGGAAGGGAAAGCCCAAAGCCGCAATGCCCATGACCACGCAGGCCATCGGGACACAGAATGGCGCGAGCGCCATGCCGCTAGCCCGGCGCCCGTTCACGATGCCGGAGGGATTGAGCATCATGGCGAAATAGGAACCGGCATGGCTCTGCTCGGGTTCACGCTGAAAGCCTGGATCTTTCGCTATAGAGAAGAGGTTGTTGGAAACGAGTCCGATCGCGTGGGGCCGTCAGGTGGGAGCCACCTGCACCAAGTTTAGTCGATCGGGGAACCCGCCGGCGCTAGCTATCTCGCGCCCGATCGCGTCCCATGACGTGTCGCGGCAGGTCTGCTGGGTTCCTTTGGGCGTGACTCGCCCGTGATTCGACGCTTCGGAATCTTGCCGATGCGCTCATCGCCGGCGAGGATCAGCTCACAGGCGCGACGCGCCGCATCTTCGAAATCGGGTGCGTCGGCCGGCAGTACCTGCCAGCCTGTGGTGGCTTTGCTCAATACTCGAATCGACCGCATTAGCGGCAATTCTCCTCGCAGGCTCTCGTGGTGTTCCTTGGTGGTCGCGATCCATACCCCGTTATCGCCCGGCGAGCGGGGGTTGTCGCGAAGAATCAGCATGATCTTCTCTTCGACGTACACCGCCAGGCAGCCGAACATCGGTCGCGTGAGCGGTGACAGAGGGGATAGGGCATCGAGCACGAACTCGTGCGGCACCTCGCTGCGCTTCTTGCCGCGCAGGAGCTCGTCGCCGAACGCTGGATACGCGGAGTCGCGGCGTCCCTTGGGCATGGCGTCTCCTCGCCTAAGAGTCGGCCCATCGTAGTCGAAACGATCCTCGCCGGTCGAGGCACAAAGCAAAGTGCTGCTTAGGAGTGAGCGCTTAGGTCACGCGCCATACCGGAAATCGAAGTCCGTGCGCGGCTGTCCGCCGGGTTCCAAACGGCGGGCTATCGCTGAATCCAGCGGCGGGTAATCCGTATAACCGGCAGCACCGCCTCCGTACAGCGTCTCGATATTGACGGCAGACAAGGGAGCATTGAGACGCAGCCTATTGACCAGGTCCGGGTTACTGATGAAGGGCCTGCCAAAGGCGACCATGTCGGCCGCGCCGCTGCCTATGACATCAATCGCCATGGTGCGCGTATAGCCGTTGTTGACGATCCAGGCGCCTCTTTCATTACCGCGCTTGAAACGACTGCGCAGCGAGGCATAGTCGAACGGCGCGATATCGCGCGCGCCGCCGGTCGCACCTTCAATGATATGAATGAACGCCAGCTTCAATACCGAGAGTTGCTCCAGGAAGTGGTTGAATAATCCCTGCGCATCGCTGTCCTGTCCGGCGTCGTTGACTGGCGTCACGGGCGACAGACGCAGCCCGGTACGTCCGGGCCCGATTTCATCGACGATCGCGGTGATCACCTCCACAGGAAGTCGAACGCGGTTTTCTCTCGAACCTCCGTAGTCATCGGTGCGGTCATTGATGCTGTCGCGCAGAAATTGTTCGAGCAGATACCCATTCGCGCCGTGCACCTCAACGCCGTCGCAGCCGGATTGCATGGCGCGTCGCGCCGCCTTGCGGTATGCGTCGACAATGCCAGGAAGCTCATCAAGCCGCAGCGCCCGCGGAACCGACACGTCTTCAAAGCCATTGGAAGTGAAAGCTTTGGCGTTGGCGCGACGAGCCGTGCTCGACACAGGTTGCTGGCCGTCGGGCTGCAATGAGGTGTGGGAGATCCGCCCTACATGCCACAACTGCATAACGAGCTTGCCGCCCTTGACATGAACCCCATCGGCAATCCGGCTCCAGCCACTGACTTGTTCGGCGTTGTAGATCCCTGGCGTATCCAGATAGCCCTGACCCGCCGGTGAAATCTGCGCAGCTTCGGTGACGATCAATCCGGCGCTGGCGCGTTGCTCGTAATACGTAGTCATCAGCGAAGTAGGCACTTGCCCGGGCCCCGCCCGGTTACGCGTCAAGGGCGCCATCACGATGCGATTGCCGCAATCGATATGGCCGAATCGAATCGGGTCAAACAACGTCGTCACTGGATTAAACCTGCCGGAGTGCGTCCTGTGGGCCCCAGCTGTTGGGGTACTTGAGACCTGTGCGATAGCAGACTCACGTTTGGAGTCCCAGCGGCCTTGATACTCTGTATGTCACGAACACCTGATGATCTCCGTGCGGTAACCCACACACGGTCGCCGCATCGGCCGTCTGTTGCCAGAACAATTGAAACCAAACATCGGAACGATCATGACCGCTCGCCAACGATCATATCCGTCGGACGCGAGCGAAGGGATTGATCGACTCAGCCAGGCATGGCGATGATGATCGACGCGCGACGTAGCCTGCCGGGGTTCCTACTCCGGGCCCTTTGCAAAGAACGAACGGATCTGCTCGTCGATGTCGTCGGCCGAGAGTGGATAATCGGATTGGAGGCGCGATACGTTGCTCTGGGGTTGTTCATGGCGAAGATCTCGCAGATGCTTTGACTGTGTGATGTTTGCGCGCGATCGCGCTCCGGCAGCGGAGGCGGACGAGGCAAATTTGTTTCTGCGTGACATAATAGTGATCCTATCGATAGGGCGTGCTGCGGCAGGTTGATCTGGCGATGAGCTGAAGTCGGTGCGATGGCACACATTGACCAGAAACGGGGCAATCGGCTTTCGGCCAGCGTGCCGCGCAGGTCAAAGACGACAAGAGTTTTCACGCCGTCATGCAGCGTCCGGCAGAGAAACTTCCAATACGCTCACGACGCCCCGCGGCCGGCAGGAACATGAACCAACCTCCGCAGCCAGCAGCAGCACGTCACCTTTACGAAAAGCGTACTTGCTGCCGGCGTGTTCGAGCTGACCGCTGCCCGCGAGGCATACCAGAACCCGCGGCGCCTCCGTTTCGCCAACGACAAACGGGAAGCCTGCAATGATGCGCGTCACGCCGAAGTGAGTGCGATGAATGAGCTTCTCGCGCAGCACTGGCGTGGTCTCTTCAACCACCGGCGTCACCGGGCCTATGGCACCGTGCTGGAAGTCAATGCAGGCTATCGCCTGATCCGCTTGCAATGGCCGCAGCCGGCCCGTCCTGGGATCGATATGGTCCCAGTCGTAGAGGCGAAACGTCACATCGCTATTCTCTTGGACTTCAAATACCACCACGTCGTTCAGTGAATGAACCGTTCCAGCCGATATGAAGACACCATCCCCGGCCTTCGGCACGAAGCTCATCAACTGGCCTGGCACCGTTCCATCGGCGATGGCCTGCCGCAGACCCTGCGCGCTGCTGTCGGCTTTCAAGCCTGCGTAGATCCGAGCCTCGGGCCCTGCCGAAAGCACCACCCAGGCTTCGTCTTTTCCGGTCTCGCCCGACGGTATGAGAGCCGTGTGGACATCGGAGGGGTGCACCTGAACCGAGAGTCGTTTTGTCACATCCAGGAACTTCAAGAGTACCGGGAAACGTGTGAACTCTGGGGACAGTTTGCCGAGCAGCCGCTCCGGAGACTGCTGCATCAATTCACGGATGGTCCTTCCTTTGAGAGGTCCATCAGCGACCATGCTGGAATGTTCGTCGCGGTCGCTCAAAACCCACGCTTCGCCGATTGGACCGTCGCCCGGAAGTGGCGTGGAGAGAACAGTGCCCAAGCGACGACCACCCCAAAGCCGATACTGGCAGATCGGTTCGAATCGCAGTGGATAGAGAGATGTGCCTTTCACAACAAAGTTTATCTCGCGTAGTACTGCTGAGGCTCAACGGCCGGCACAAAAACAGTTGACGACGCAACCGAGCGGAACTTGCCCTTCGGGTGCGTGGCGCTCTGCAAAGTTACGTCTTCCGCGCTACCAACGGCCTCGTTGGGCACGCAAAGGGTGCCTTGGGCGCCCGCATCCGGGACGGGTAACTGTTTTCGCTGTGGGCTCTTCCCCCCAAGGTGAAGAATCACCATGGGGCAAACCCTGTTCCGACGCGACAGCTGGGGACCGGGAAATCAACGACACGCCAGTCCTTTAGGGCTTTGATATCTCGGATTTCATCTGGCCGTATTCTTCCCGGGTGATCTCTCCTCGCGCGTATCGCGCAGCCAGAATATCGAACGCGTCCTTTCGTGGCGCATCACCGTATTTCTGGTGCGCTCGATAGGTGTAACCCCAGTTCCCGATGCTCGAGAACATCAGAAAAATGAAGCCGAACCAAAGAAACCATCCCCAACTGAAATACCAATCGTTCCAATACGGATGAGTCATTGCCAATTCTCCATTGCATTAACTTGATAGCCTGCTGCGAAGCCGACTACACGGCGGCGTAGCCGCTGCCAGCCAAGTGGGATGATGCGCTCATCCGATGGCGTGCTCTGTACGCTGTCACACGCTATATCGAGCCAAGCTCGCCGCTCCAAATGAGCGATCGTTCTGCGGACTTTATGCTCGCAGAAACGTTGCACGCCGCTGTGTCAATCGCAGCTCTGTGCGCTGTCGTACAGACTACCCGCGGTCGGGGTCGGTACAAATCAATCGAAGGCACGGTCAGGGTGCGCATCCGCTATGGCGCGCCGGCCTCATCCATGACGTATTCTCCGCCCGTCGGGGCGTCGAAGATGACGACATGAATGTGCTTTGTCTGGGCAGGAAGGTGATTGGCATCGCCCTGGCATTGGAAATGATCGAGACCTTTCTGAGCGCGCGCTTTAATGGCGCTCTAACCCATCTACGCCGCTTGGCGGAACTGCAGGCGTTGGAACACGAGGATCCCTGAGCTATGACAACCGATACCCTCACGCCCGATCTGCTACGCAAGATCAACGCCTACTGGCGCGCCGCCAACTACCTGTCGGTGGGTCAGATCTATCTTTACGACAATCCATTGCTGAAACGCCCACTGCGCCTGTCTGACGTCAAGCCCCTGGTGGTCGGACACTGGGGCACGACCCCGGGTCAGAATTTCATCTATGTTCATTTGAACCGGGTGATCAATAAATTTGACCTGGATATGTTCTACATCGCAGGTCCCGGTCACGGTGGTCCTGCCATTGTCGCCAACGTTTACCTGGAGGGCACGTGGAGCGAGGTGTATCCAAATGTCACGCAGGACGAGGCCGGCCTGAAGGAACTATTCAAGCAATTCTCATTCCCCGGCGGCATCTCCAGCCATGTGGCGCCCACGACTCCGGGGTCGATTCATGAGGGCGGCGAGCTCGGCTACTCCCTTAGCCATGCCTTCGGGGCGGCCTTCGACAATCCTGATCTGGTCGTTGCCTGCGTCATTGGCGATGGAGAAGCGGAAACGGGGCCTCTGGCGACCGCGTGGCAGTCCAACAAGCTACTGAATCCGATCAGCGATGGTGCCGTGCTACCGATCCTGCATTTGAACGGCTACAAGATCAGTAATCCGACGGTGCTGGCCCGCATCGAGCACGAGGAATTGGAGCAATTCATACGCGGTTGCGGCTGGATGCCCTACTTCGTGGAGGGCGATGAGCCGGAAGCCATGCATCAACTGATGGCCGTTGCCCTGGAAACGGCTATCGAGGAGATCCGGCGCATCCAGAGCCATGCGCGCGCGGCGCGCGACCCCGCGCGGCCGCGCTGGCCCATGATCGTGCTGCGATCGCCCAAGGGCTGGACGGGACCGAAAGTCGTCGATGGCCTGGCGGTGGAGGGCACGTTCCGAGCGCACCAGGTGCCACTGCTGGTGGATCCCGAACATCCGGAGCATGTGCAGCAGCTCGAAACCTGGATGAGGAGCTACAAGGCAGAGGAGCTCTTCGATGAGGCTGGCCGGCTCATGCCGGAATTGGCCGAGCTCGCGCCCAAGGGCGAGCGGCGCATGGGCGCCAATCCGCACACCAACGGGGGCGTGCTACTGCGCGACCTGCGGATGCCGGACTTTCAGGCCCATGCGGTCAATGTGCCTTCGCCAGGCGCCGTGGACGCGCAGGATACGCTCGTGCTGGGCAGCTTCCTGCGTGATGTGACGACGCTGAATCAGGAGCAGCGCAACTTTCGCGTATTCGGTCCCGACGAGACGCTCTCGAATCTGCTGGGCTCGGTGTTCGAAGTCACCAATCGTCAGTGGGACGCCCGGCAAGTTAATAATGATGAATTCCTGGCGCCGGCCGGACGGGTGCTGGACTCGATGCTCAGCGAACACCAGTGCGAGGGCTGGCTGGAGGGCTATCTACTCACCGGACGGCACGGGTTGTTCAATAGCTACGAGGCCTTCATTCGCATCATCGATTCGATGTTCAGTCAGCACGCGAAATGGCTGAAAGTCACGCTGGAGCTGCCGTGGCGGCGCAAGATTGCCTCGCTGAACTATCTGCTCGCCTCCCACGTCTGGCAGCAGGATCACAACGGCTTCACGCACCAGGATCCCGGATTCCTGGACCATGTCATCAACAAGAAAGCCGACATCGTGCGTGTCTACCTGCCGCCCGATGCCAATTGCCTGTTGTCCGTCTTTGATCACTGCCTGCGCAGCCGGCACTATGTCAACGTGGTGGTGGCGGGAAAGCATGCACTGCCCCAATGGCTGACTATGGATGAGGCAGTGGTGCACTGCACGGAAGGCATTGGTATCTGGCAATGGGCCAGCAACGACCAGGAAGCCGAACCGGACGTGGTAATGGCCTGTTGCGGGGATACGCCAACGCTGGAGATCCTGGCAGCCGTTTCCATCCTTCGCCAACACCTGCCGGATCTCAAGCTCCGCGTGGTCAACGTGGTCGATCTCATGAAGCTGCAATCCAGCAGCGAGCACCCGCATGGGTTGAGCGATGCAGACTACGACGCGCTCTTCACGAAGGACAAACACATCGTCTTTGGGTTTCATGGCTACCCATGGCTGGTCCATCGACTAACCTATCGCCGCACCAACCACAACCTGCACGTCCGCGGCTATAAAGAGGAAGGCACGATCACGACCGCCTTCGACATGAGGGTGCAGAACGACCTGGATCGCTTTCACCTGGTTCAGGATGTGGTGAATCGACTCCCGCACTTAAGCACCAAGGGCTCCTACCTGAAGCAGCTCATGCAGGACAAGCTCATCGAGCACAAGCAGTACATCGACAAGCATGGTCAGGATCTGCCGGAGATCCGGAACTGGAAGTGGGGCCTGCAGGCCAAAAATTTGCCCATCCGGCGACCTCTGAAACCTGCGGCTTAAGGGACTACGGCCGGTAGTCGCTGCGAGCGAGTTCTGAATAAGGCCAGGGATTTACCACCGCCCGAATCGACATTTGCCGGTGGCGCTCAACCACAGGCCGTTTCGAGCCGCCACCTTCCTCGCCCCATATGACCGTAAGCTCGGTGCCGAGCTTGGCCACCTCTTCGTTGACAATCGCCAGCGAGATCCAGGCGCGTTCGTTGGCTGTGTAGGCAGCATAGGTGGAGATACCCACTGTCCGATCCTGGCTGACTACCTTGTCGTAGGGGAAAGCGGCGTAGTGGGGCGTCGGCATGTCCATGAATTTCCCCGCTAGCTCATCCCCGCACAAACTGCCCTGAACCGCCAGTACGTCGTTGGGATTCCATACGAGGGTTACCTTGCGGCGGTGAGGCTCGGACGCCATGCGCTCGAGTGCCGCACGGCCGACGAAGTCATGATCGAATCGAATGAGGCGTCCGTAGTCGAGATCCCAGGGCGTCAGGTAATAGTCCTCTACGCGATCCGAGTAAAAGCTTCCCCCCAGCGACGCCAGGGATTCGAAGCTGTCGGCCTTGAGCCACTCGCGATAGGCGCGCATGGACTCACCGCTGTAGATCGCCGGAAGGGGCGATGGAATCCAACCGGATTCGACCGCCACGCTGCCATATGCCCGGCCACCGACCTGCCACAGCCCGAACTCTTGTCCCGCCTCGAGGATTGCGTCCTTGATCTCGGCGCCCTGGTTCAGAGGCCCCCAGATCTCCAGGCCCGGTGCGCCGCCCATGCCATGTCTCAGAGCGCGGACCTTGCGACCCGCGATACGGATCTCACCCATGTTGAAGAACCTGATCGGCTCCAGCGGGGCGCCGTTGAGCTTCTCGAGAAGCGAGGGTGCGCTGGGCCCTTGAATCTCAAAACGATACGTCTTGCGCGGCTTAGGATTGGACAGCGAGCGCTCATCGCGCTCGACCCGTACGTTGAAGCCGCCGGTCTCCGCGTTGAACTGCACCCAGTTCGCGACCACTGGTCGACCGATGATCAAGTAGCGGTCGTCTTCCAGCCCGAACAGGATCACATCGCCGATGACGTAGCCATCTTGATTGCAGGTCACCAGTTGCTTGGCCTTATTGCGGCCGAAGTTGGCAAAACTGTTGATTCCGACTTGGGAGAGGAGGCGCAGCGCGTCCGGCCCCTCAATGTAGAGATCCGTCATGTGAAATGACTGATCGAGCAATGCCACCGTCTCGCGCCAGGCGCGCTGCTCGTCGCGCCAGTTGGAGAATTCCGCAGGAATTGGGTACACGTACGGCCCCATCTGCGATTCGCGCAGCATCCGCACGGCACTTCCCGCTTGATTCAGCTTGTCCTGGAGCGATACGACTGTCACGGCGATTGCACCTTATTCACAGCACATGCCGGTCATGAACGCCCGATTTGAGCGGCGGCTGCGTGAATGCGCATCAGCGCTTCAACCATTTCGGGTGTCCTCGAACGACCGATGCCGCACTCGGTTGCAATGCCGAAGTCCTGAACGAACTGATCCGCCATCTGCATACGCCGAGCGGCACCCTCCACTCCATCTTTTGCATGCACGAGCCCGAGGTAGAGCTCGGTGTCCGGCGAGCGGTGAAGCTCCTTCAGGGGGGCGAAATAGGCGGCATCTTGCCGGTCGATAGGTACCGGCATGTGAATCCAGTTGATGACACGTCCGGAGGCCGCCACCAAGAGATTCGCCAGGCTTACGGCCTTGGACAGATCCAGAGGCTCCACGAAATGCTTGGCGTCCATGTCCCCGTAGCACAGATGAAAACCCAGCTCCACATCAGTTGGGATGGCACCGCCGAGACGGGCAAACGCGGCTCTCAGTACATTCTCGAGCCCGGGATAAGGGGGAATCTGGGGAGCACGCCCATCCCATTGCAGCATTTCGATGCATACATCCCACTGGATGGCGAGATCCGCATGCGGAATTGAATCCAGAATCCGTTGCACCTCGCGCAGCATGGCTTGCTCATACGCAGGGAGCACCTTTGGAATATCGCTTGGGATGACAAAGGCGCCGATCACGGCCGCGGGTGTCGGCAAGGAGACCTGGAAGCGCGTGGATTCTGCGATGAGCCCCTGGCGTCGCGCAGTCAGGAAATCCGTGTAAGACGCGCGCGCTTCGCGTGCATAGCCCAGCTCCCCAAAATGCACATCAGCGGTGACCGCCGTGCTCTTGAGGCGCAGTGAACACAAGCCCATGCCCGGAATTGCTGCGTCGCTCGCCGGCTCAAGGAACGCGGTGGCGCGCAGTAGAGGCCATTGCCAGCTGATCCATAGGCGACGCCCACCAACTTCGCCATCGGGACAGCGCTTCAGCAACGGCTTAACAGTCTGTCCGAAAGCCTTGAACACATCCTCAACAGAATCGAGCGCTATGCTGCCGACGAAATGAACGTGCCGCGCCATGTCGTATCCCCCCTTGCTTGGATCATGTTTCCTGTCAGGCCCGCCTAAGTTACGCACCCCTTAGGAAGCTCGGAAATGAATTCTCTCGATGGATCGGATCGGCGCGGTGGATGGACTGTGTAACTTCACGCACTGGGATCGAGGTGGACGTGGTGTTTCACGAGTGCTGTCTAGAAGGGCGCGCTCAATGCCTTCTGAGTTTCCATCATAAGCCGCCCAATCTCTTGTGGTCCCACCAGATGCTTAACTTCCCATTCGCAAAGCTGTACGGAATTGCGGACGACGAGGCTCGCCCGTGGAAAGCGACGCACCATAAACTGCTCCAGCGCCGCATCTACCGACTCCGCCTGTGCAAGCAGTTCAGCCAGCACGATCGCATCTTCGATCCCCATCGCGGCGCCCTGCGCGAGCACGGGTGGATTGCAGTGGGCGGCATCTCCGATGATCAGCACTCGATCCCGATACCATGGAGGGGGAACAAGCAACCACTCAAGGTGTCGGTAAGAGATGGCGTCTGACCGAGCCAAATGCTGCACGCAAGCTCTCACCAAACCCGAGGTGTAAGGTTCGAGTTTGTCGATTAAGACGGTGGCCAACTCCTCATCGTTGTAACGAATCTCAGCGGAAGCCGCTTCAACGATATAGAGGTAGGCCGCCTCACGGGACACCGGGCATATGCCTACGACGCCGAGTGGGCCTCCCACATGGAGCTCTGTTGTGACGATGTCGACCGGCCGCGGCACTCCCGCGCGCCACACAGCCTGGCCGCAGGGCTCGGGACGGATCTGCGGAAATAGCGTGGTTCGCGTACGGGAGTGAACTCCATCCGCCCCCACCATCAAGTCGTATCGGTTTCGAGATCCGTCTGTAAATTCAACCTCCACGCCGCTCTGATCTGAATCGAATGACTTGAAACTCAGCCCCATACGCATTTTCACGCCCGCTTCGCTGGCCGCAGCCAACAGGATGGCGTGTAAGTCATTGCGTAAAATACCCGCCGTGCCGGGAAACTCAGGGCCTCCCATAGGAATTATGGGCTGACTGGCCAACAGTGCACCATCGGGCCGGCGCAAATTGATATAACTGTTTGGCATACCCTTCTCGAGACATGCATTGGCGACGCCGATGCGCGCCAAGGCTGCGATACAGTTTCCCTGCAAAGACAGGCCTACGCCCGCTTGCTGTCTGAGGTCCTGCTTAGTCTCGACAATTTCAACTTCGATGCCGGTGCGCCGTAAGGCGATTCCGAGAGTGAGTCCTGAGATTCCACCGCCGACGATAAGTATCGAACCGCGTGCCAATGGAAACTCCTCAATTGACGGAATCAATGACGGCGGAGTGTTCCTGTTGAAGCATGTCAGCGATGATCCGTCGGACACGGATGGCGGGCTCATCCGCTTTGACACTCAATTCTGGACAGCGCTCTGGGCCTAGGCGATCAAACATCGCTTGAATCTCTTCGATCGCGACCACATCCTCCATGAGCAGATTCTTAAGATCGTCGAATCGGCTGGGGTGCTGCTGCGGATAGTTGTTGCCGAAGGCGCTGAATTCGTGAGTGTAGGTCGGTCCTCCGGGCGTCACGGCGACGAGCAAAGTGTTGACGCGTCGCTGCGGATCAGGGACATCCACCTCGATGAAGCTATTGCGAATCACCACGAGGTTCGGCACATACGTGGATAACTCCAAGGTTCGCGTTACTCGCTCGCCACGCAAATGGAACACATGCGCCAGCATGGGCGGCATCGGCTCGTTGACGAAATCGCGGTAGACCTTGACGGTAGCTCCGAGGACCTCAAGCCGATACGGCATCGAGGCGACATTGCCGGTGTCGATAAGCCCATGGTGTAGATAGGTGATGTGCGTGGCGTCGGCAAGATTTTCGAGGGGCAACAGATAATTGGCTTTCAATCCAAGGTGGATGCCGGGGTCCGGATACCACCCACTGCCCTCAAGGCCGATCTCCTCGTGATTAGGCAACCTGGCGGGGTCCGCCATGGCGGGATCGCCCATCCAGATCCACACCCATCCGGCTCGTTCGATCAAGGGATAGCTGCGCACACAGAGTCTCGCGGGCGCGCTGCCCCCAGATGGCACCTTGACGCTGCGTCCATCGGCATCGAATTCAATACCATGATAGCCGCACTGAAGGCTATCGCCGATTAGCTTGCCCTTGGACAGGGGCATGCCGCGGTGCGGACAGCGATCGAATAGGGCGACTGCAGATCCGCCTTCTGTCCTGAACAGAACAATGGGATCCCCGAGGGACTCGCGCTGTAGAGGCTGGCGCCCGACCTCCCGGCTGTAGGCGATTACATACCATTGATTCATAACGTATTTCGCCATCCCCGGAAACAAAGCGCTCTGATTTTTGATCATTTCCCCTCCGCTTTGTCTTAAGCAGCCGGACCGTGAGACATCGTTGATTGAGGCCCGGTGGATGCCGATATGCAGACCAGCCTTTCTCGATTGAGATACTAGGAGGCGGTTGCCACGCCCGCAAATTGGTTTTCCTTTTGGCCGGCTATTTAAATATATGATAGTGCTGTCATGCGCTTTCACAGCGTCAATCTCAATTTGCTCGTCGTGATTAATGCGCTTCTCGAAGAGAAGAGCGTGACCGGGGCATCAGTGCGATTGAACGTGTCTCAGCCCGCCGTCAGCAATGCCTTGGCGCAATTGCGCGAGCACTATCAGGACCCGTTGTTTGTCGCGGTAGGCGGCAGAATGGTTCCGACAGAGCTGGCTCAACGATTGGCCGATCCGATCCAGGAGATCCTGGTTCGATCCCACCTCGTCATCCACGAACGTGCCAGCTTTAATCCGTCGAATGCCATACGCCGCTTCTTTGTGGCTGTGTCTGACTATGAGGGCACGGTATTCATGCCCGAAGTCATGAGGCGCCTCACGACGGTCGCTCCAGGGATCGCCATTTCATTGCGCCTGACGCTCTCCCACGCGCAACTGACCTTTCCTCAAGTGACACAAATTCTTGAGCAACGCCAGAATGATTTTGTCGTACTTCCTGCCATTCTGGGCTCGCCAATCCATCCGCGCGAATGGCTCTACGATGAACACTATCTGTGCATAGCCTGGGCGGGTAACGACCGGATCGGCGATGCTTTGAGTCTGGATCAATATATGAACTCCACGCACGTAGTTGCTCAGTTCGCGGATAGCCGTTCGCAGGGCTTTGAGGGAGACGCGCTCGCTGAGCTGGGATACAAGCGGAAAATCGGTGTCGCGGTCGAGCAGTTCACGCTCATTCCCGAGTACATTGTGGGGACGCATCAGATCGCGACCATTCATGCGGGTCTTGCCCGGGTGTTCGCGAAGCGTTTCCCGATCAAGCTATACCCAGCGCCCGTCCCATTGCCCGCGCTCTCCATCATTGTGCAGTGGAATCGCATACGGGACCTTGATCCGGGCGTTCGCTGGTTAGTGGATCAATTCCGCGAGGTGGCAATGCCAATGCGCGAGCGCCTTTCAACAGGTCGAACGGTGGACCTTTCTTAACCCTTGGTGCGAAAAGCTCAATCGGTGCCCAGCTGCAGGCCTAGGGGCATCAGTTTGCCCAGGACTCCGGTAGGACTGTCGATGAGGTGAACTCTGCGATATGGTCCATGAGCGCGTTCGATGCGCTGCGCGCCGCCTTGTCGTCACCGCGCGCCACCGCGCGCGCCACGGCCGCATGCAGTCTCGCGACCTTCGGTAGAGAAGCGAACCTCTTATAGTTGAAAAACCAAAATCGACGCGACAAGCCAGCGAATAACCCGATGGCCGCAGCGGCAAATTCGTTACGACAGGCCACGGTCAGCAGTGTGTTGAATTCCCGATCCAGGCGCATGAACGCCACATCGTCCGCCTGCTGCGCGGCGCGCTCCATGTCGTCCGCAAGGCTACGGAAAGCTCGACGCTCCTCGGCATTCGTCCGTTGCGCCGCGCCCGAGGCAAGCAGCTCTTCGATGCGCCGGCGCACTTCAATCAGACGCATTTGTGCGCCGATATCGACCGGCGCAACAAACATGCCGCGCCGCGGCAGGATGATGACGAGCCCTTCGCGCGCCAAGCGCTGCAGTGCCTCGCGAATCGGGGTGCGGCCCATGCCGAGGTGCTTACTGAGCGCGTGCTCGGATATAAGCGAATTTGGCGCCAGCTCGAGCCTGACGATGAGTTCTTCCAGTCGCTCGTAGGCTTGCGCCGTGAGCGTCGTGCCCTGTTTGGACACGGCGAGCGCCGTCGGGCGGGGCAAGCCCAGTTTAACTTTCGCAGGTCTCCGGCGCCTGGTACCACTAGTGGCCATGCTGTGTCTCAGTGCTGGTGGCGATGCTCAAGGAAATCAAGGAACCGGTCGTACTCGCCTTGCTCAACTTTGGGTCTGAACCCCGGGTAAATGCCCAGCACGTCATGGCTGAGTAGAATCTGCCCACCGGTGCTCGCTCGCTGTCGTTGACACAATATGGCATATGACTAATATATCAGTCGTCGATCAGAGCCAGCAAGGTAAGCCTTCGATGATGACCGAACGACAGCGACGGTTTCGCGAGAAGTACATCGAGCAAATCAGTCCCTGGTACAACGGCATCATGCATATCGCGGTGATGTACACAATCGGTATCGGCGCAATTCTCTGGTGCCTCACGCGAATGCGAAATCCCACATGGGAATGGCTCCTGATCGTACCGGTCGCGATCGGCGGTAATTTCGCGGAATGGGCTCTCCACCGGTTTGTGATGCATCGGCTGATTGACGTATTCGCGCTACGCGCGATTTATGACCGGCACACTCGCCAGCACCACCAATACTTCACGGACAATGAGGTCACCATTGGCAGCGTGAAGGAGTTCCGCATCGTCTTCTTCCCGTGGCGAGTATTAGCGGTGCTGGCCTGTGTCGGTGGCATCCTGGGCTTCCTGGCCACTCGACTCATTGATGCCAACGCGGGGTATGTCATTTTCATCGCGATGATCGGACATTACATGGTGTATGAGACCTTTCACTTCTGCTGCCACGTGCCGGACAACAGCTTTGTGCAACACATGCCGCTCATCAACACCATTCGAAGACACCACAAAGCGCACCATAACCTGGGTATCATGATGCGCTGTAACATGAACCTCACCTTTCCGTTGGCGGACTGGTTTCTCGGCACCAGCGATTTGCGGCGCGGGCTATTGGGCCACCTGTTCAACGGCTATGACGAGTCGCACATTAAGAAAGAGTTGCTGCCCATCGTCGCACGCTTCAGGACGTCCGAGACTCAGAATGAGCGTTGCACGCTGGATGGACCCGTGCTCGATTCGCGTGAGATGGTAACTTTGGAACAGGCGACGCACCGCGCCTGAGAACGGTCTGCTCGATGGCTCGCATCTCGCGAAACGATTGTACAGTCGGTCGCCTGCAGGCATAGCTTCGGAATATTTCAGGTTGCTTCCAGGGGGAATGGCTGCTCGTGCTCACCGCTGTCGCTGCTCGAGCAGGGAAAGGATATGGTTAATACGCTGAACAACCGGACCACCCGGGGTCGCGTCTCCATCATCGGGGCCGGCCCTGGGGGCATGGCCGCTGCTCTGGCCTGTCATCAGGCAGGGTTTGAAGTTGAGCTCTTCGAGCGCTACCACGAGATTCGTGCTGCCGGCAATATCTTGAACCTCTGGCCACCGCCGCAAAAGGTCTTAAGGCTCATCGGCGTCGATGTGACAGACCTCGGAGCCCCTTGCCATACGCAGTTCCAGCGTGCTGACGGTCGGCTTCGTGCCGATGTGCGCTTGCCGGCACAGGTGGAAAAGGAGTACGGCGGCGGTTTCATCGGACTGCTGAGGTGGGGGCTCTATAAGCGAATGCTGGACGCGTTGCCACCGGGACTTTTGCACCTGGACCACCAGGCCATCGCCCTCGAGGATGAAGGCAGAGAGGTGCGCATCCGGTTTGCGAATGGCGAGTCAAGCGTGGCCGACGTGGTAGTGGGTGCCGACGGCATCAGCTCCTTTGTTCGCGGGTCGCTCTGGGGAGATAAACCAATACGCCATCAGCGCCTGCACCTGGTGGGTGGGTATCTCTTCCTCGATGGGGCTGCCCCCACCGAGGGTGTCGTTGCTCACAACCGCACCACCCAGGCGAGCTACACGCCGATTCGGCACGAGGGACGCAGCGGCTATGAGTGGTGGGTGCTCGAGGCATGCGATCCATCGAAGCCAATGACTGAGGATCTACTGGAATTCGCCAAACGCCGCAGTGTCGGGTTTTCGGAAAAGCTGCGACGAATGATAGATGAGACGCCGCGGGAACATCTCCAGCGATGGGAGATTCGCGATCGGCCGCCATTGAAGCAGTGGTCCAAGGGCCGTGTCACATTACTGGGTGATGCGGCTCACCCCACCTCACCCTACGCCGCCTACGGCGCAGGCATGTCGATTGAGGACGGCTATTTTCTCGCCCGCGAGCTGCAAGCCGTCGAGATGTCGGACACTGCGGCCGTAAAGGCGGCCTTACAGCGCTACGAAGAGCGTCGCAAGCCACACACGGCGCAGGTCACTGAACAGGCCTTCTTCAATGGCCGTATCTTTCACCATACGCCGCGCTTCTTGCGACCCTTGCGCGACCTGATCTTTGACCACACCCCTTTTCTGCAGAAGGTCATCGGCGACGCCGCTCCCGGCCACATCCTTAAGCAACTTGAGGAAATCGACGATCACCCGTTAGGCCGTATTGGCCCAGCGCCGGTGCTCGCGTAGTCGAACTCACGGGGGTCTATGTCGGAGTTTCTGCAAAACGCCTGGTACGTCGCGGGCTGGACCCACGAGCTGGACCGGAATCGAACCCTCGCGCGCACGATCGTCGATCATCCGCTGGTCTTCTATCGCACCGCGGGTGAGGCGGTCGCGTGCCTGCTGGATCGCTGTCCGCACCGATTCGCGCCCCTCAGCATGGGCCGCATCGAAGGCGATAATCTGCGCTGTGGATATCATGGCATGCGGTTTGGGCCAGACGGCGTGTGCCGCGAAAACCCCCATGGCAGCCTAAGCAAAGCATTGCGAGTGCGTGCTTTCCCGGCCATCGAGCGGCACCGGCTACTGTGGGTCTGGATGGGCGAGCCTGAGCTGGCCGATAGTGCCGACATTCCGGAACTTCCCTTCATCGATCGCGCGCCGGAAGCTTCGTTCATCAGCGGGTATGTGCCCACCCAGGCAAATCATCTGCTGATGGTCGACAACATATTGGATCTGACACACGCCGACTATCTCCACCCGGAGTCGCTCGGTGGCGGATCGATGACCCGCAGCACCGCTTCGATCGAATCGATGCCGCATGATTCCCTGCACGTCACCTGGATCGCGAATGACGAGCGGCCGCTGCCTATCATGCGCATGAACTTTCCAGAACCGGATGTGCGGATCGATATGTGGACCGAAGTCCAGTGGTGGCCGAGCGGCGTCATGACCCTCATCACGGGCGGAACGCCCACGGGGCAGCCGCGCAGCGCGGGGATTGACGTTCAAGCGGTCCACATCATGACGCCGGCCACACAAAGCCTGACCCACTACTTTTATTCGAATACCCGCAGCTTCGCGACCGACAATGTGGCTGTCACCGAGAACATCGCCAAGGCGCTTCGCTTTGCCTTCGAGCAGCAGGACAAACCGATGATCGAGGGACAGCAGGCGCGAATCGGGAGTGCTGACCTACTGTCAATGCATCCGGCTCTGCAGCGCTCCGACGGCCCTTCCACCCAGGCCAGGCGAATCTTTACGCGGCTTGTGCGAGAGGAAGGAGCCAGCCTGGCTCAGCATCGCGAGTCGGCATCGGCCGCACCTGCAAATCCATGACATTCATTGACCCGGGCCATAAAGCGGGGCGCCTGCAGGGCATCGTGCTGCTGCTGCCGGTTACCTTGGCCGTGCCAGCGGCATCATGAAACTCGCGACACTGAAGGATGGCAGCCGGGATGGCCGTCTCGTGGTGGTCTCTCGGGATCTGCAGCAGGCGCTAAGCGCCGGCTCGATCGCCCCCACGATGCAGTTCGCGATCGAGCACTGGTCATGGGTCAGAAAGCCGCTCGAATTCCTCTATGATGCGCTCAATACGCAGGCGCCGGCGCATGCCTTCCCGTTCGAGCCGCGGCACGCCATGGCGCCTTTACCCCGTACGCATCAGTTCGTCGACGCCTCAGCGTTTCTGAATCACGGGGAGATCCTCGCGCGCGCGATGAACGTCGCGCCCAAACTGACGCCCGGCGTCCCGGTCCTCGTTCAGCGGCAGGGCGATGAGTTCTGGGGGCCGTGTGATGACTATCCGCTGCGCACGGAGACCGATAACGCAGACCTCGAAGGTGAGTTCGCCGTCGTCCTGGACGACACGCGGTCTGGCTGTACGGCACGCGAGGCCGAAGAGCGCGTCCGCCTGGTGACTGTACTGAATGACATGAGCATGCGCGCGCACGTGCTGCGGGAATTACAAATGGGGTTTGGCTTCTTCCACGCCAAGACGGCGCCCGTGTTCGCGCCCGTTGCCGTGACCCCGGATGAGCTGGGATCCGCCTGGCAGAGGGGGCGGGTTCGTCTGAATCTGCACATCACGCGCAATGGCGAATGGTTTGGCGAACCCAACGGTGCGGAGATGGACTGGAGCTTCGGTGAGCTGATCGCCTATCTCGCGTACAACCGCAATTTGCGCGCCGGCACCATCCTCGGATCAGGCACGGTATCAAATCGCGACTGGCGCAAGGCGGGTTCGGCCTGCCTGGCAGAGAAGCGGGCGCTCGAACAAATCGCCTTCGGAGAGCCGCGCTCTGCGTTTCTGAAGTACGGGGACCGCGTTCGCTTGGAAGCATTCGATGGGCACGGGCTCAGTGTTTTCGGCGCCATCGACCACACGATCGTGGCGACCCCGATTGCTCCCAAAGGCGTCGCTGACCTGGGATGATGTAAGAGTTGTCAGGAGGTTAATCATGAGTACGCAAAGCTCCGTGCATGCCGGGACACCATTGAAAGTTCCGGGCCGCATCAAGCGTCGGTTCGTCGATCTTTCGATCTACCTGGAGAACGACGTCCGGTCCGACCCTCCCGGGATGGAACCGAAGATCGAGTACATCACGCACGACCAATCTATGCCGGTGTTCGAAAAACTCGTACCGGGACTGAAGGCAGAGGATCTGCCGGAAAGCAAGGCGGCGGCGGCAGAGATCGTGCATTTATCGACGCACAACGGTACGCACCTGGACGCCCCTTATCACTTCCATCCGACCATGGATGGCAAGCTGGGCCCCGCGCGAGCCTCCATCACGATCGATCAGGTGCCGCTGGAGTGGTGCTTTCAGCCCGGCGTGAAACTGGATTTTCGCCACCTGCCAGATGGCCACGTGGTGACTGCCGCTGAAGTGGAAGCCGAGCTTGCACGCATTGGGCACCAGCTGCAGCCACTCGACATCGTGGTAGTGAACACACGGGCGGGCTCACGCTATGGTCAGTCCGACTACGTGGATGCCGGTTGTGGCATGGGCTACGAGGCCACCATGTACCTGCTAGAGCGGGGGGTGCGCCTGACGGGCATTGACGCCTGGAGTTGGGACGCACCGTTCTGCTACACGGCGGAAAAATTCAAGCAGACGGGCGACAAGAGCATCGTCTGGGAGGGACACAAGGCCGGCATGGACATCGGCTACTGTCATCTCGAGAAAATGCACAACCTCGAGGCATTGCCGGGGGACGGCTTCCTCATCAGCTGCTTTCCGCACAAAATCCGCGGCGCCTCGGCGGGCTGGACACGCGCCGTAGCGATTTTTGAGGAAAGTTAAGCTTCTAGCCCTCAATACCGCTGCTTAGTATGCCAAATAAAGTCATCATCACGTGCGCGGTGACGGGCTCAATCCATACGCCGAGCATGTCGCCGTACCTGCCTCTCACGCCGGAGCAAGTGGCGGAGGAGGCCATCGCGGCGGCCAAGGCGGGTGCGGCGGTACTGCATCTGCATGCGCGCGACCCGAGGGACGGCAGACCGGTATTCGAGCCGCGCATCTTTCGGCAGTTTCTGCCGCAGATTCACCAGGCCACCGATGCGGTCATCAACATCACGACAGGCGGTTCGCACGTTATGACGCTCGAAGAGCGCCTGGCCGCGGCGCTGGATGTCTCCCCCGAGATGGCCTCGTGCAACATGGGCTCGATGAATTTCGGCTATTTTCAGGTGCTCGTAAAACTCAAGCAGTTCAAATACGACTGGGAGTACGGGCATCTCGAGGGCTCGCGCGATCGCATATTCCGCAACACATTTGCCGACATCGAGCACATCCTGCGCGAGCTCGGTGAGCGCCATGGCACGAAGTTCGAGTTCGAGTGTTACGACGTTGGACATCTCTACACTCTGAAGCATTTTGTGGACCGCGGCTTGATCAAGGGCGTGCTCTTCATCCAGTTTGCCCTGGGTATCCTGGGCGGCATCGGTGCCGATCCGGAGAATCTTACGCACCTGAAGCGGATCGCCGACAAACTGTTCGGCAGCAACTATCGATGGTCCGTTCTGGCTGCCGGGCGACACCAGATGCCGATGATCACGCAGGCGGCGCTCATGGGCGGCAATGTGCGCGTGGGGCTGGAAGACTCGCTCTACCTTGCGCGCGGTCAACTGGCGCCCAGCAATGCCGATCAGGTTCGCTTGATTCGATCCATCATCGAGAGCCTGGGCCTCGAGGTCGCGAGCCCCGCGGAGGTGCGCTCGAGTCTCGAACTGAAGGGCCGGGAGAGTGTTCGACTACCTTAGTCGGACGCTGGTAGATGTACATGGAGTCGCTCGGCCCGGGACTCTGGGCGATTGATACCGGCTTTCAGCGCGCGCGCTTTGATGCCGCCTACTTGCTGGCCGAGGCCGGCGATGCGGCGTTCATCGATACGGGCCCCAACCTCGCAGTACCCCGCCTGCTGCGGGCGCTTGATGATGCGCACCTGGCTCGGGAGGAGGTCAAGTGGGTCATTCTGACGCATGTCCACCTGGACCATGCAGGCGGCGCCGGGCTTCTCATGGAATCCCTGCCGAATGCTCAATTGCTGGTTCATCCGCGGGGCGCGCGGCACATCGCGGATCCCTCCAGGCTGCTGGCCGGGGTACAGGCGGTTTATGGAGTAGAGATTGCGGCGCGCGACTACGGCGAGTTGAAAGCAGTTCCCATACAGCGCATCGTCCATGCCGTGGATGACATGGTGCTTTCAGTGGGAAGGCGATCTTTGCGGATTGCCGAGACGCCGGGCCATGCCAATCATCATGTCTGTGTCTGGGATGAGTCCAGCCGCGGCTGGTTCAGCGGCGATACCCTCGGGGTGTCCTACCCCGAATTTAATTTCGATCGTGTCCGTTATGCGATTCCGTCGACGACCCCGACACAGTTTGATCCGGATGCGCTGTGCCGATCCATCGAACGTTTGATGAGTCTTGAGCCAAGCGTGGCCTATATCACGCACTACGGCGCGATCCGGGACGTCGCGAATCAGGCATTGCAGGTGATCGGCCAGGCGCGCGCCATGACCGCCATCGCACGGGCGGCTGCAGCCCAGCCAGAGCCGGCGCAATATCTCCGGCAGGAGCTCGAAGCTCTGTACCGGACAGGACTCACCCAAGCGTACGGTCATGCGGAGGTGCGAGAATATCTCGACCTTCTCGCAGGCGACATCGAGCTCAATGCGCAGGGACTGGAGTCGTGGCTCCGTGCGAGGCACCGGCCGGGTTGAGCGAGAATTTGTGCGTTCAGCGTGGAGCTGGAGGCGGTGGCTCGCCGAGTGGGGTCGCCTGAAATGCCGCCAGACGCCATTGGCCGTCGCTTCCCCGGTGCCACACCTGCGTCACGGTTGCCTCGACCGAGGCCTCCTGGCCCGTTTTTCTCAGTCGCGAGCGGCTGATTTGCTTACCGTGCATGACGGCCGCGTCCGCGCCGAGCGCCAGAACGCGCAGGTTCTCACGCCGGATGTCGAGGGCCTGCACGATATTGCCGACGAAGTGCAAATAACTGGACAGACTGTCGACATTGCCTCGCGTGTGAGTATGGAGCAGCTCGGGCGACAGCAATCGGGTGAGACCGGCGTAGTCCTGCTCGACGAGGCAGCGAATTCGCTCGTTCTCCAATCGCAGAAGGGTGTCTGTTAGTGCGGTCATTAGATCGGCGCAAGGAGCGCCGCCATGGAAGTGCGCATGAGCTGTTCGTGCTGTTCGCGCGGAGCGTTGCGCCTTTCCATGTCGCCCAGGGCAAGCGAGTTCTCGACGACCATGCGGCAGCGCTCGTAGCGCCGCTGCGTAAAGGCCCGCAGAGCCTGATCCAGATCCGTTGCGCGTTCCAGTTCTTCTGCCAGCACGACAGCGTCCTCAACGCCGATGCCCGCGCCCGAGGCCAGGTGCGGCGTGGTGGCGTGGGCGGCATCGCCGATGAGGACGACCCTACCTTTGTGCCAGGGCGGGGGCACTAACACGGCATAAAAGGGTCTGTACAGGATACGCGACTGCGCGCTCAGCCCATCACGGATCTCGCCGATCAGGCCCCCGAACTCCCTGAGGATGCCGCGCAGCTCGCCGGCCCAGAGCGCTTCGTCAATGTAATCCGGGGACTCCCGTCTCTCCGTGACGAACAGGTACATCTCCTCCTTCGAGACCGGATTGATCCCCGCTTTGACAGTGCGCCCCATGTACATTTGCGCGCGCGCCAGCGACGCTGGCCGTGGTACCACAGCGCGCCACGAACCTTGCCCGGTGTAATGCGGCACCGGAGCATCGGGGAACAGGGCTGTTCGGATCGCTGACTGCAGGCCATCGGCGCCGATCACCAGATCATAAGGCTCGGATCTACCGTCGGAGAAATTCACGCGGATGGAATCCGCGGCCTCCTTGAACGTCGAGAAGCTGACGCCGCAGCGCACCGCCGTACCCGAGGCAAGCGTGTGTTCGCGCAGTATGCGGGCCAGCACCGGGCGCAAGATGCCGCCGGCTCCGGGGATGTCGGGGCCGGCGATACGTGGCGTCGGCAATTGACCGATCGGCAGACCTTCCGCGGTGAAGGCATCCAGTCCATCGGCGCAGCAGCCGTGGGTCATGATGTCCTGTGCAATCCCGACGCGGGCAAAGGCACGCAGCGTGGGGCCACTCAAGGTGATACCGGCCCCATAGACGCGCCACTGCGGATCGAGTTCGACCAGATCCACATGCACGCCGCGCTTGCGCAGCTCGATGGCAGCGCACATACCGCTGATGCCACCACCAATGACGAGAACTCGTCTGCCTGCGATCACAGCGTTTTTTGCTCCGTCGGCTTCCCGATCGGCCAGCCGATGAGCGCCGCCGCATTGTTGCCGAGAATGGCCGCCCGATCCGCATCGCTCAAACCCGGCGTATTCTGCAGCAGCTCGTGGACTTCGTAGCAGCCCATGTCGAAGGGATAGTCAGTGCCGATGACCACCTGCGAGGCGCCCACCCGGTCGATCAGATGCCGGACCGCCAAAGGATCATAGACCACCGTGTCGAACCAGATGCGCCTGAGATGCTCACTTGGCGCCATGCCGGTGTGTTCAGCCGCTTCTGGGCGTACGCGGTATGCCTGATCGGAACGTCCGACATAGGTCGGCAGGTACCCGCCGCCATGCGCGGCTACGATCTTCAGACCTGGAAAATGATCCAGAACGCCACCGAAGATCAGGTGCGATAGCGCGAGAGTGGTTTCCAATGGCTGCCCGATGGTGTTGACCAGGTAGTAGGCGTTGGTACGCGGCCCGAGGCTCGAGCCGAAGGGGTGAATGAACACCAGCACGCCAAGTTCTTCGAGCAAGCGCCAGACGGGATGAAAGCACGGATCCGATAGCTCGCGAGCGCCGACCGAGGTGGAGATCTGAATGCCTCTTAGCCCAAGCTCGCGGACCGCCGTGCGCAGCTGCTCGCAGGCCAATCGCGGGTGCTGTAGCGAGACCGTGCCCAGCCCAACAAGGCGCTTGGGCTCGCGCGCGCACAACTCCGCCATCGCTTCGTTCTGCACACGAACGATCTGCTGCGCGAGATCTTCTTCAGCCCAGTAGCAATATTGCGTTGGTGAGGGGCTGACCACCTGCACATCGACGCCCATCGCATCCATGTCCGCGAGACGCTGCTCGAGCTGTGTGAGCTTGGGGAATGCGCGCGGCAGCATGACCGCATTGTTGTGCGCCACCGATGCAGCACCCATCGTCTTGAGGAAAATGTCGGGCTCGGCGGCCTTCTGCGGTGTATTCGCGATCAGCGCTTCTACGGCGGGAATCAACGTGTGACAGTGCAGATCAATGGTGAGCACGCCCGTCCGGCGAGGCCGCGCACTTCCCGGCCGAGACGGCTTTTCTGCCGCGGCCTCGCTTCGCCCACAGGTATGCAGCTGCACGGACTCCCCCTTTTCTACGTCGCGGTCTCGAATCAGGCTTTATCAGTCGCCATGATCGATTCCGCCGGTCCGGCAGGCTTTGCCTCCGCAGCCGGCTTGTCCTTGGACGGCGAACTCGTCTCTCGTGGCGATGCTGGGCTGGGCGTGGGGTTGCGTTTTGCCTTAGCCTCCGGGGTATAGCCCGGCGCGTAGTCCCACTCCCAGGGCGCCGCATCCATCATGAAGGGCGCCAGATTATGAGCGAACGAGAAGAAGCCAAACATCGGGTTCCAGACGCGGGGCACCCAGCTGTCATCGAGATAATCCGAGTCCGCGCCGTATTCGGCCTGACCACCCGTGGGGCAAGGCAAATACATGAAGATAGATGACGCGATACGGTGCCGCCCGAGTCCCCAAACCGACTTGGGCCAGCCTTGACGCTCCATGTGATTCGCACCGATCATGACTTCATCGAGATCCTCGACGCCATAATTCACATGGTCAAAGCGCGATTGACCATCGAGACCGGGGAAAGGGAGGTGTGCACTGAGGAAGTAGATGTTGTGATGATCGTTAGCCTCGGGTGCACGGCCGAAAATGCCAAAGGTTTTCTGAATATCGCTGAGCTTGAAACCCAGCTGATCTCGATAGAAGGCCCAGGACTTGTCGACATCCGGCACCTGAAAGACAACGTGCAGGATTTGCTTGGGCCGTGCCTTGACCTTCCACTTGCGCTGCTGATTGAGCCGATTGATATTGCCTGGCGAATTGACCGGGTCGGGGGCCGAGTGAACGGGCAATTTCCGATACAGTCGGAAACCGACCGCGAGGCCATCATCCGTCAGGCAGTGGGCAGTGCCGTCCGGATCGACACGTACTTCGCGACTCTGACGCAGCTTGCCTATTAACCTGTCCAGGTCGCTTTGCCGATCGATGCCCCAGATCGTCTCGCAGACCCCGGTTCCCACCAGTGCCGATTTCGGGATCAGCGGATCACTGATATGCCGAATGATCACGTTGCTGCCTTCATCGAGTCGGAAGTGGGCATGCGCCTCGCTCTGCTCGAACAGCGGCAAACCGAAATCGACGAAATATCGCGTGCACTCCGCGACGTCATTGACGCCGTATAGCACGGTCTCGATCCCATTGATGGCCATGACTGATTCCCCTCAATAATGCGACGGACTTAATGCGCACCGTCGCTTCTAAATGGCGTTTGCGCCTTAAGACGAGGAGACTACCGGGATCGCGCCTAAGGGTTAAATGGGATGTGTGGATTCACTGCATCGGGGCGGTCGATGCCCAGAACGGTAGATTTGGCAAAAAGCAGGCTTCAGCCGCGCTTAGTGCGCTTGATCGGCCTGGAGGTCGAGGCTGGGGAAGCACTTTTGACCATGCGGGCTGCCACTGAGCCCATTATCCCTCGCAACCACGCCCGGCCGGGATCATCGCCAAAATCCTTGTGCCACTGCAACGCTTCCGTCATCGACGGCAGTTCAAAAGGTGGCTCCAGCACTCGCAGGGGAAGGTAGCGGGCATATAGCTCTGCCAACCGACGCTGCAGCGTTGCGATACGGCGTGTGCCGACAACCAGGTGCGGCACGGAGTTAAAGTTGTTGGCCAATACCTCACCGCGTCGCGTCAGGCCCAGTTTGGTCAGGAACCACTCATCAATAACAGGGACACGGACTCGAAACTGAATGAATACATGGCCAAGCTCGAGATATTGCTGCTGAGTGAGGGTATCGCCCACGAGAGGGTTGTCGGCCCAGACGAGGCACGAATAGGAGTCATCAAATAACGGTTGGGACGGATGTTCTTTTTGCAGGAATTGATCGGGCATGATCAGGAAATCGATGTCCGCGCGATCCAGAATCTCAAATGGATTCCCGACATCGTTCGAGAGCACTTCAAATGTCACGCGGGGTGCCAGCGCTTCCGCCCGACGCAGAACTTCGGGCATCAGCAGGGTCGAGACATAGTCCGACATCATGATTGAGAAGCGCCGGTGTGAGGTGCTCGGATCAAATTCGGGCCGAGTTTTGATAGCGGCGTCGATTTTGAGCAGAATTTCCCGCACCGGATCCGCCAGGGAGTCGGCCAAGGGCGTGGTCATCATTTTGCGCCCGACCTGGATCAAGAGTTCATCCGCGAAATGCTCACGCAGGCGGGCGAGGGCTCCGCTCATGGCGGACTGAGTCAGAAACACACGCCGGCCGGCTTCGGTGATGTTGCGTTCGGTCAGCAGGGCATCGAGCGCCACGAGCAGATTTAGGTCGAGCTGCCTAAATTGCATTTGCCGAGAGCCCCCCCAAAAACCGCCTTCCGAGTGTCCTCGATACATTAGCATGCCGGGCCCGTATGTGCTGGATTATCTTAGGAAAGTTGACCAGACACGGCGTTCGGGTACTGCTCGTCGGAGGCAGGCTGGGCGTGCCGTCGAATCATGTCGCGCCACGCCTGCGCCAACTCATCGAGACGGGCGGGCGGCTGGGCCAGAAAAGAGCGGGCTACCGTGCGGACCTGCTCCTGCGCTGCGGCCTCCAGGTAGTCCACGGGGGATTTCCCGTCAATGCGAGCCAGCAGCAAGCCAGGCAGGAGCGATGCCGCGCGTTGCTCAAGCAGAGCCGGATCCTCCCAATTGATGCGGGGACGATAGCTCTGGAACAGCGCCGCAAAGGCGCTCAGATAGCGCGCAGCGATATCCGGATGTACCAGGCACTTGAGCAGCAGGTGCGTCAGGCAGAAGGCCAGATCGAAGGCCGGATCGCCGAACCAGGCACACTCGGCATCCAGAAGTACCGGACCCTTGGCATCGACCAGAATGTTCTTGGGACTCACATCCCCATGTACCAGCGCGATTCTCGAAGCCGCGGTGCGCTCGGCCAGCAGGTGCAGGACGCCGGCCCGGTCCGGATGGCGCTGCGCGGTGGCTAGCAGGTAGGGATCGAGACGGATCGCGCGGAAATTCTCCAGGGTGTCGAACTTCTGCGCCAACTCGGGGGAATGCGCGCTCAGTCCATGCAGCTGCCCGAGCATGGCGCCCACACTGCGCGCCGTCGCATCATCAACCTGCCGATCCATCAATTGCTGCTTCCAGACCGGGAATTCGCTCGGCTCGAGAAACTCCATGGCGATGATGCTGAGATTGGGATCGTGAGCGAGCGGGCGCGGTACGCTTCCCGGCACATGATCGGCGGCGAAGCGCAGGTATGCCCATTCGTAGCTGCTACGCGTTCGGGGCACGAGCCATTCGGCCGTCACTTTCAGCCGTTCGAGCGCCTGCTTAACGCAGTAGCTTCCGGCGGAACTCTCGACTCGCCAGACGTCCGAGGAAACGCCTCCGTTGAGCGCGGTCCACCGCGAAGAGACCCCTTCGCGCAGCAACCCACGGGCGACCAGGAATTGCTCGAGCTCAATCGGGTGCGCGGACAAGGCTTGTCACTCCGCGCTCCGGACGCAGCGCCGCATATCCCTCATATGTAACGCCGCCGGCATCTTCAATCCGCAGCAACTGGTTGTACTTGCTCAGCGTGCTGGACGTTCGCAAGGAGCCGATCTTGATCTGGCCGGCGCCAGCTCCCACGGCAAGATCGGACATAAAAGAATCTTCAGTCTCGCCCGAGCGGGCTGAGACGACTGTGCGGTAGCCGGCCGCGCGTGCAGTCGCGATGAACTCCAGGGTGCCTGAGAGCGTCCCGTTCTGATTCAGCTTGACCAGCACGGCATTGGCCACGCCCTCGGCGATGCCCCGTTTGAGCCGCCCCACGTTCGTTGCGAACAGATCGTCACCGAGGAGCTGCATTGTCGCGCCGAGGCGCCCGGTAAGCTGACGCCACGCGTTCCAGTCTTCCTCGTGAAGCCCGTCTTCTATGGAAACGACGGGGTATTTCGAGCTCCATTGCGCAATCCGGTCGATCCATTCCCCGGCGGTCAGCTGGGCGCCTTCGCGCCGCAGAAAATAGCCACCGCGCTCACCGCGAAATGTGGTGGCCGCGACGTCTATAGCAATGGCAATGTCGAGGCCCGGCTTGAGACCCGCCTGCTCAATACACTGCATCATCATGTCCAGCGCGGCTTCAGCCGTGGCAAGTCCGGGACTAATCCCACCCTCATCGGCGAGCAAGGTCGGCATGCCGCGCGCCGCGGCAATGCGGCTGGCCGCGTTGCGCACGCGGCCCACGGCGTGCAACGCATCGCCAAAGCAGTCTGCGCTGACCGGTATGGCGAGAAAGTCCTGAATGTCCATGCCGCGGCCGGCATGCAGGCCGCCGCTCAGGATGTTTACCATGGGCAGGGGCAAAGAGGGTCTGGCGATACCGGCGAGTGCCGCGATTCGCTCGTGCAGCGTTTGACCTGCCGCGCTGGCCGCCGCGCGGCAAACCGCCAGGGACACGGCCAACACCGCATTCGAGCCGAGGCGCTGCAGGTTGGGAGTGCCATCGAGCAAGCGCAGGCTGTCATCCACTGCCTTCTGATCGCCGGCGTCCTTACCGATCAGGGCTTGAGCCATCTCGGCATTGACGTGGGCAACGGCTTTACGCACGCCGAGCCCCTCATAACGCCTGCGATCCCGATCGCGCAGTTCGTGCGCCTCTGCCGAGCCCGTGGAGGCTCCCGATGGCACGGCAGCCCGACCGAGGGTGCCATCTTCCAGCCGCACGTCTGCCTCGACGGTGGGACGGCCGCGCGAGTCAAGGATTTCGCGCGCGTGGAGGGTTTGAATACGCATCATTGGCAGCAGGCGGGTTCGGATGCGAGCACTATTGTCCCTACTCAACCTCGGCGATGCACGGGTTGCGCTGCGAACCGAGGCCGCTGATGCTGCTCTCCACGACATCTCCGGGCCGGAGAAAACGGCCGAAATGGACACCATTGCCCGACGGTGAACCGGTGCAGATCAGGTCCCCCGGCAGTAACGTGACCTTGTTGGAGAGATCTTCGATCAGGCGCGCCACCCCGAAAATCATGTCCGAGGTATTGTCATCCTGCTTCACTTCACCGTTGAGCTTGAGCGTGATCTGCAGCGCCTGGGGATCGCCAACTTCAGTGGCTGGGACCAGATAGGGGCCCAGTGGCAGATAGCTTGCGGAGCATTTGCTCGCCACCCAGTCCATGCCCAATTCGCGCATGTCGCCGGGCTTTCGATAGAGCCTGTCGCGATTCGTGATGTCGTTGGCAATCGTATAGCCGGCGACATATTCGAGCGCCTCATCCCGTGTTACACGATGTGCCTGGCGGCCCATCACCACGGCGAGTTCCAGTTCCCAGTCGGGTTGTTCCACATCCTTGGGCAGCACAATGGGATCAAGCGGTCCGGTGACCGTGGACTGGGCTTTCACGAAAAAGAAAGGCGTTCCATTCCGCGCGCGCTCCTCCATGAGATTCTCACCATAGGCTTGCCGCTCCTGGGGGCTCATATTGCGGGTCGCATCCGTGGCTTGCGCCATGATGATCTGCACGACGTGACGCCGGTAATTGGCACCCGAACAGAAGATCTGTCGGGGCTGCGGGATCGGCGCATGAAATCGCAAGGCATCGGGCACGGCGGCCAGCCGCGCGAGTGACGCTGCGTTACCGGTAGCTAATGCAGCCGCCGCTGCCTGCAACCGAGGCAGATTCTCTGACCAGTGATCGAGCACGTCGAGCATCGACCCGCCGCTGCCCTCGATTGCATCGCCCCCTTTGCGCAAGTAGTGGCTGACGGCGCTGAGTGCGTACACACGATCGTTCACCAACATGCCCGGAAAGGGCGCACAACCGGCGCTAGAGCACGTGGCGAGACGGAAGGTGGGCGTGAAGCGAGTCTGCGAAGTCAAGCGAGTTTCCCCCCAGTGTGTACGAGGCGTCACGCGCGCAGGACTGTAGACCGGGTGGGCGGGCGCGACGGCGCTGCAATATGCCACGCTGCAACGATTGGCAGAAATGGCTCTGGTCGATAGCTGGCATCGATACGCAATTTTTCTCTGTCTACGAGACCTCCCGCTGCCCGCAGATCATTACTGTCGATTCATTCCATCCGCCAAAGTCATTGGTGAGGGCGGACAGGGCGCTGCTATCCTCGATCGCAATAAGCACCGTTCTACTACTGGTGACTTAAAGTCGGGGAATACATTCGAAGTTGGGGGGATCATGGGCAGAAACGTTCGTCTTTCGGTCTTGGCATCGGCGTTGGGCTCCTTGCTGGGGGCGCTGCCAGCGCTCGCGCAACAGAGCGTCGGCGGTGCAGTCGCCAATGGCAACGGCCTTGGGGCTACCCAGGGCGCAACTGATGCGACAGCGACAGTGGGACTCGAAGAGGTCGTAGTAACCGCCCAACGCCGGGAAGAGAGTTCCCAACACGCGGCTGTGGCCATATCCACCGTGTCGGCCGACGAACTCGCGCAGGCGCAGGTGACTACCCCGGGCGGACTTACCTCCGTGGTGCCGTCCCTGCAGATCGCAGATACGACCGGTACGACGCCGTTGATATACCTGCGCGGTGTCGGCACTTTCAGCGGCAACGTGTTTTCCGATTCGGCGGTGGCGTTCAATTTCGACAGTGTCTATATCGGACGCCCGACTTCCACGAGCGGCTTTTTTTACGACATGGACCGTGTGGAGGTCTTGAAAGGCCCGCAGGGCACTCTCTATGGGCGCAACGCCACCGGCGGTGCCATTAACGTCATCAGTAAACAACCTGAGCTTGATACCTGGGGTGGCGATGCGTCAGTCGAGTATGGTAATTACGCGACTGTGCGAACGGATGGCGCGCTGAATGCGCCGTTGGGCAACGACGCGGCCATTCGGTTGGCGGTCTTCCACGTGCAGCACAATGGCTATATGAGCGACGGCACCGATGATCAGGACCAGACGGGCGGACGGCTGACCTTTCGCTGGGATCCCCTCGAGGCCCTGAAGATCAACCTGGTCGCCGACTATTCCGGCAATCATCAGAAGGGCAACGGCGCCACGTTCGCAGCCAGCGCCGGCCCGTTTCCCGGCCCGAGCTTCAGCCCCAGCGATCGGATCGGCGTGAGTTCGGCACAGGCGGCTGAGTTTCTAGCCGGAAGCCCCGACACGCTCAATGGTCGCACCTTTGCCCCGTTTCCCAATGACGCCTACGACCACAGTCACGGTGGGGGTGTTTCAGCGACAATTGACTGGACCTTGCCCTTCGGCACGGTCACCGTCATTCCGGCGTACCGGAATAACGACACCGACTACTTGAGCTATGTCCCGGGCTTCGCGCTCCGGGATATCGAATCCGGCCAGCAAAAGAGTCTCGAGGCGCGACTGGCATCCAACGAGGCTCTGCCATTGCGATACGTCGTCGGCGCCTTCTGGTATGACGAGATCGATCACGTGCCGGACTTTGATGTCAATCAACAAGCGGACACCTCCTTCCAGACCATGTCCACCGATACGGTCAGTCGCGCAGTCTTCGCACGCCTGACTTACGCGATCATTGAACCTCTGCGTGTGAGCGCGGGTATCCGCTACACCAAGGAGGATAAGGACTTTGAGGGCGTGCTCGTCGGCAATGATCGCATCTGCGCGCTGGGATTCCTGGCCTGCCCGACGGCGGCCATTCTCCCGTACAACGTCTACACGCCCGTGCCGGCATCGCCGTTTGGACCCTTCGGGCCGGCTCTGAGTCCCGCAGGTACCTTCGACACACTGAGCGAGATCAACAACACGGGCGCGAACATGCGCTCGGCGTCCTATAGCAAGATCACCTGGCATGCGGGCGTTGATTACGATCTGACGCCGCAAAATCTCTTGTATGCCAGTGTCGAAACGGGATTCAAGGCGGGTGGCTTCTTCTTCTCCAGTGACAACGGTGTTTTCAAGCCGGAGACCATCACGGCATATACGCTCGGCTCCAAGAACCGCTTTCTCGACAACCGGCTTCAGCTAAATCTTGAACTTTATTATTGGGATTACAAGGACCAGCAGATCAGCCATCTGGGCGAGGATTCGCTCGGCGTAATCATCTTCCCCACGCAGAACGTCGGTGCAGCGACTGTCAAAGGCGTAGAAGTGGAGACGGAGGCGAAGCCGTTTGAGTATACGTTGCTGGGGGCAGACATCCAGTACAACAGCGCCGTGTACGACAGCTTCGTGTATAGCACTCCCAATCTCAATGCGGGAGCGGGGAATGGCACGGGCTGCCCCAATGCGGGCGTGACGGCCACCGCCTACACAGTCAACTGCTCAGGTCAACGCGCGCCCTTCGCGCCTCGCTGGACACTGGCAGGAAACGTACAGCAGAGTATTCCATTGCCGAGTGGCGCCAAGCTGATCGCTGAGGCAGACGCTCGCTATCAGAGTGAAACGCTGACCGCACTTGATTTTTTGCCGGAGGAAATTCAGGGCGGCTATGCGACCGCCGACTTTTCTGTGACGTACGAGGCCATGAAGAGGCGTTACTTCGTAACAGGCTTTGTGAACAATGCATTTAATAGGACCGTCGTCGACTACTCAGACGCCGTTCCGTTCGCCTTCATCCTGTCGCAGGCGCTGCGCCCGCCGCGGCTCTACGGGGTGCGCGCGGGAGTTCATTTCTGAGTCAATGGAAAATCCGAGTCTGACCGCGCCGCCTCCCGTGCGGGAGGGCATCAGTACCAGCGGCTCGGTACGCAACTGGCCGCAGAACTGTTGGTGGGTGGCAGCGCACGGCAGCGAAATCGCTGACAGGCCGGTTCTGCGTTGGATGTTGGAAACGCCCATTGCGCTCTATCGCAAGACCAATGGCGACCCGGTAGCGCTGCACAACCGCTGTCCTCACCGCTGGGCACCTCTATCGATGGGCGAGGTGGCGGGGGACGACCTGGTCTGCCCATATCACGGATCGCAATTCGCGCCGAACGGTAGCTGCGTCAAAGTGCCTACGCAGAATAGTGCGCCATCGAGCCTGCAGGTACGCTCCTATCCGGCCATCGAGCGCTACGGCTTCATCTGGGTCTGGACCGGATCAGCGGATCTTGCGGATCCTGAGCTCATTCCCGCCGACCTGGCGTTTCTGAGTGATCCGAAATGGCACACTGTATGGGGCTACAAGTCGGTGAACGGCAACTACATGCAAATCAAGGAAAATGTGCTTGATCTGACGCACTTTGCGTTTCTGCATAAGAAGTCGCTTGGAATCACCGGCTGGGATCGCGCCCCGGCGGTGGAAGTGACCGAGTCACGGGTCACCTTTCGACAGCTGTTCCATATGGCCCCATTAGCTCCGGTCTATGCGATTCCGGCCGGAAAGCCACCGGGAAAGCCGATCAATCGCGATAACTGGGGAACGCTGGTTTCGCCCGCAGTCAACTATGGCGCGGTCGATATGAGCGATCCTAATCCGGAGCCGAATGGCCTTGAGAAATTTTCGATGCGAATCGTCCATTTGACCACGCCCGTGTCGATCAGCAGGACCCATTATTTCTGGGCGTTCGCTCGCGACCATGGTGAGCCTTATGACTACGATGCAATGCGAGCCGGCGCCGACATCGTTTTTGGCGAAGACATAGCGATGGTCGAGGCGACACAGGCAATGGCGCAATGCTCAATCGATCAGGAACACGCCGTCGAAGTCAGTGTCATCGCGGACCGCGCCGCGATCGAGGGTCGGCGCAAAGTTGCAGCGCTGGTTGCCGCCGAAGAGGCACTTCTGAAGCAAAAGGCATCTTGAAGTGCAGTGGATGCAGAACTCGCAACGGGCGTGACCGTCGCAGGGACGCCAGTGAGCGAGAGCCATCAATACCCGTCGCAACGGAGTCGCCCGACGCTGCTGGAAGGCCACATTCCGATTTCGCCGCCGGCGGGGATCCCCGTGTGGGACATCGATCCGTATGCCGATGAGATCCTGCTCGGGATCGAAGAGTACTACGCGGAACTACGCGCGCGCGGCGCGCTGGTCTACATCCCCCGTTATGCCGTGCTTGCATCTGGCCGCTATCGCGAGACGCGCGAGATATTCTCCGACTGGAAGCGATTCGTGTCCTCGCGCGGTGTGGGACTGACCGACTTCAAGCACGCCGAACCGTGGCGACCTCCCAGTCTGATACTGGAGGTGGATCCGCCGTACCATGACAAGACCCGCCGGGTGCTGGTGCGTGCGCTTTCGGCCCGGGCATTAGAATCGCTGAAGGAGACACTTCAGCATACCGCTGAGAAGCTCATCGATGAATTGCTCGAGAAGGGCACGTTCGACGCCGTGCCCGAACTCGCCGAGTGCTATCCGACGACTGTCTTTCCTGCCGCAGTCGGTCTGCAGGAGATCGATACCCGCCGATTGGTTGACTACGGCGCCATGACCTTCAATGCATTGGGCCCCGACAATGAGTTACGGCGGCAATCTCTGGCGAAAGCCGCGGAGGTTGTGCCCTGGATCACCGAACAATGCCGAAGGCAACGCTTGCGAAGCGAAGGTTTTGGGGCCGTCATTTATGCCGCTGCCGATAGCGGGGAAATCGCGGAAGAAGAGGCTGGGATGCTGGTGCGTTCTCTGCTGTCCGCAGGCATCGACACCACCATCACTGGCTTAGGCAATGCCGTGTGGTGCCTCGCGCAGAATCCCGACTCCTTTCAGCAGTTACGCGCCGACCCATCCCTGGCGCGCGCTGCTTTCGATGAAACGCTCCGATTGACCTCACCGGTACATACTTTTTGTCGAACCGCCAGCTGCGACACGCAGGTCGGTGGGCATGCCATTCCACACGACGCCAAGATTCTGTGCGTACTCGGAGCCGCTAACCTCGATCCCGAACATTGGACGGAGCCTGGGCGCTTTGAACTGACACGCAAAAATCGTGACCACCTGGCCTTCGGGGTTGGCACCCACGCCTGCGTGGGACAGGCGGTTTCAAAGATCGAAGCCGAGGCGGTGCTCGGTGCCATCGCCCGCAAGGTTTCTGGCATTGAACTGGCGGCTACGCCGAAATGGCGCGCCGGAAATGCCATCCACGCGTTGGAGAGCCTGCCGGTGACTTTTCTGGGTGCCTGAGTGGCTTCCACAACCGATCTGAAGGCAATTCGGCGCGTCGTGACGGCACATGACGACAGTGGGCGCTCGATCTTCAGGAGCGATGAGATTTGCACGCCGACGCCAATAGCTGCAGGCATCGCAAACTTTGCGCTGATCTGGACGACCCCGACGGTACCGGCCGATAACAACACCGGTGACCAGGACGCTCTGCGCGAAGCCGGGCTGACATTGAAGGGAGGCTCGGTAATCCGCGTGGTTGATTTCGCGCCCGGCGGGCGATCTCCCATGCACCGTAGCTTCTCAATCGACTATGGACTGGTCCTCGCGGGTCAAGTGGATTTGCAGCTGGATAGCGGCGAGATCAAGCACCTGCATGTCGGTGACATCGTCGTTCAGCGAGGCACGAACCACTTGTGGATCAACGGCAGCTCGGAGCAGTGGGCGCGTATGGCCTTTATCCTGATCGAGGCAAAGCCGGTCTTAGTTGGCGGTAAAGAACTGAGCGACCATTTGCTGTAGTCCCGCTCACGAGCCTCTGAGCGCGCTGGTTGCGCGGCGCACACGCCGCAGGTTTAAGAGGCGATCGAGTGATTTCTATGGTGCCGTGACGCGAGTCGGATCCAGTAGCTTCAGGCCGCGGAATCGCCGGAAATCGCTGTCAGTCGAACACAATGTAGCTCCGTGCTCGAACGCGAGGGCCGCAAGAGCCGCGTCGGTCACGAGCGGTCCGCTCACTTTTGCATCCGAGACGTGCAGTTGAAAGATCTCCCAGAACCGATCTCCGGCTCCAACGACCGCTACATTAAGGCGCTCGAGCCAAGTGTTGATTATTGCGCAGGCTTCGGGACCAGACAGCGGTCGGCGTACGGCTCGAGAATTTGTGGCGATGCGCACGAAGGCGAGCAGGGTCTGCCAGGGCATGGCTACGGTCTCTTCGGAGTTGATCGCGGTATCGAGCCATGAGCGACAAACTGCGTGGTGCGGCGAGTCGCTGTCGTAGGCATATAGCAGGATATTTGCATCGAGCAGTTTCACCTCGGCAGCGCATCCTCGACTTCCTCCAGCAGCGCGCCGATGTTGTCATACGACAGTCCCGGCAAGGGACCACCCAATGTGCGCGGTTCCACCCGAAATGGCGGTTGCGCTTTGACGGCCCTGCGTTGTGCGAGTGCCGCGCGCAGATGCTCGTTCACGACGGTCCTGAAGGGGCGACCACTGCGTCGCGCCTCGGCCTGCAACCGCGCAGCGACATCATCATCAAGCGTCAATGTCGTTCTCATGTCGTGATGCTATGGTACGAGCATCATGATGTCTAGGGCTGCGGGATGGCCCCGGCGACGGTCCCGTCGTCCGCTCATGTCCTGATTTTTGGGCTTATATAAACCGCTGATTTCATTGGACTGAGAGCTTAGCGTTTGAGCAGCGACACGCTGTCATTACGCGCACGATGAACACAGTCCAACTCACTGTGTCCGGGCGCGCATCCACGCCGAGTTTCAGGAGAAGCGCCTGCAGCGGGATCTGTCTCGGCCCTCTCTTCCCCGCTAACCAAGATAACTGGATATCGGTGCGATAGCGCACCGACGGAAAAACAAAAATAGCGCGTGATGCACTGATTCGGCCACTAGGAGTTTCCCATGTATATTGGCGGCGGCATACTCGGCACCATTCTCGTCGTTGCGTTAATCGTCTTTTTGCTTCGCAGGGCTTAATGCGTACTTGATCCTACTGGATACCCTGGCTGGCCATTCAACATCCCAGCCAGTGTTCTAAATAGTCGATTACCGCCTGGGAGAGCCTGATGATCGATATCTCCCACAATCCGAGACATAATCATCTGTTGGATGCGCTTCCCCACGACCAGTGGGAGCGCTGGCGGCCACAACTCGAATATGTCGATATGCCTCTGGGACAAGTCCTTTACGAGCCAGGGGACATACTGACGCACGCGTATTTTCCGACCACGTCCATCATCTCGCTTCTGTACGTCATGAAGAATGGCGAATCAGCCGAGATTGCCGTCGTTGGAAACGAAGGCGTGGTGGGCGTCCCGCTGTTCATGGGTGGCGAGTCAACCTCCAGCCGCGCGCTGGTGCAGAGTGCGGGTGGCGCCTTTCGGCTGAGCGCGGAAGTAATGAAACGTGAGTTCGAGCGAGCGGGCCCAGTGCTGCATCTGCTGCTTCGCTACACCCAAGCCTTGATGACGCAAATGGTCCAGACCGCCGCGTGTAACAAGCATCATTCGCTCGATCAACAGCTATGTCGTTGGTTGTTGTTGAGTTTGGATCGTCTGGAGGGCACGGAGATGCTGATGACCCAGACGCTCATAGCCCATATGCTGGGCGTAACAGAGGCCGTCGCCGCCGAAGGCGCGCTCAAACTACAGGCCGCCGGATTGATCGACTACAAAAACGGCCGGATTCGCGTGCTGGACCGAAATGCGCTCGAGAAGCGCTCGTGCGAGTGCTACGCGGAGGTCAAAGAAGAGTACGACCGGCTCCTGCCATTGCCGTTAGCCGCTTAAGGAGCAGTGAATCCTTGATCTTCCAAGGAGCAACGCCTCACGGTCTTCTTGCTTCAAGGCAAGCCAGCTGTGCGCGCACGATTACTTGGCCCGGCACGCAATCTCATTAAAATTCCGCTCCAGCTCGTCAAGATTTCCAGGTTTCAAAAAGTCTTAGCGTGCGCAACTCACCGCGCAAGCATTTGCCTTCATGAGTATCAACGCACCCCTCATGTGCTCCATGTTGATGACTCCGACTTGTGCCGTGGGTATACTTTCTGACGAAAAGTGATTGCGGCATCAAGCGACCGAGCGTTGGCAATTATTACAACAATCCAATGAACATGTCGGCTGCCCTGACACAAGCCCTCTCCTGGAGGTGACTCGGCAGCTGCGCGTGCCTCGCTGTGCGCGGAGAAGCACTCTTGAC
>Ga0182030_10002137_pt1 | contig 41780 bp, 31 predicted proteins | sample 812S3MmetaG_FD_121299 | JGI IMG/M metagenome (GOLD analysis project Ga0182030, IMG submission 121299) | Permafrost microbial communities from Stordalen Mire, Sweden - 812S3M metaG (Illumina Assembly) | ecosystem: Environmental > Terrestrial > Soil > Wetlands > Permafrost | place: Sweden...
CCCTCGTCGTCAGGCGCGGAAGCCCATTCGAGCCACCTCCAGCCGCCGTCGGCCGTGCGGTAGCGATTCGTAAACTCGGACACCGTCTGCCCGACCTTGAGCTTTGCCATCGCGCTGCGGGTGGCGTTGAGGTCGTCCGGATGGATGAGATCGAGGTAAGAAGAGCCCTCGAGCTGGCTGACGGAATGTCCAAGGCATGTTTCCCACGCAGGATTCACACGCTGCAAGTGCCCATCCGGGCTCGAAATACTCAACAGGTCGGGCGATAGCCTGAAATAGTTTGCGAGCTCCCGGCGAGCCCTCTCCGCCGCTTCCTCGGCCTGCTTCTGCTCGGTGATGTCACGCGCCACACCCGTCGTCCCGACGACCGCTCCACCCGGCGCGATCAGTGGTGACTTGTAGGATTCGACCCATCGAGTGCCCGACACAGTTTCGATACGTTCCTGAGTCACCTTCTGAGTGCGCGAAGCCATGACCGCCGCGTCGTCGGCGCGATACGCCGTGGCGAGATCCCTCGGCCACACGTCGAGATCGGTCTGCCCAACAACGTGCTCCGGAGAGGGCTGACCACACGCACGTGCGAAGGCCTGATTGACGGCGAGAAAGCGTCCTTCTTCGTCCTTCAGCCACGCCAGGTGCGGTTGATTGTCTAGCAGGGCTCGTTGCCACAGTGCGCCCTTTTCCAGTGCTTCGGTTTGTTGCTTTGCGATTGTGACGTCAAAAAAGATGGTCGCGAACGCCATCCGCCCAAGGGGTGCCACAGAGATATTGAAATGGCGGCCCATGGGCTGGAAATAGACTTCGATTCGTCTCGACACGTTCCCAAGGGCGACGGCGCTGTATTCCTCCAAGAACGGCGCTCGATTTCCCCCATAGATCTCGCTCGCAAGCCTTCCCATCACATCGGCGCGTCGCAGACCGGTGTGGATTTCATACTGGGGATTGACATCGAGGATTCGGTAATCCACGGGGCGTCCGTCGGCGTCGCACACGAGTTCGTGCAGGGCGACCCCTTCCTGCATATGTTCGAAGAGCGCAGTGAACCGTTCCGACGTCAGTACCGCCATCTCGCCCGCCCCTCCACTGGATGTCGATTGGATTCCCACCATCGCGTCTATAGCCATGCTACGCGCGTTGGTTTGCATTCAGCAACTTAGAGCCTCGAATCTATCGGAGTTCGTTCATCGTCCGACTCGCGGTACGAAGCCGTCACCGGTCCGAGGCAAAAACAGCAATAGCTCGCATTCGAGCGCGCCGTTGAACAAGAGCCAGTACCTATCCGGGCGGCGCGACCAGGCCCGCGCAAGGTCTGCGTGGCCCGCGAGGATCGCCACGGTGCTTTTCTGACAGCGCTCGAGCGATAGAGCGATCGCGCGATAGAGCTCGGGCGAACCCTCCAGCCTTTTGCCATACGGGGGATTCGACACAATGAATCCGAGGTCGGGCTCTGGGTTCATCGTTCGAACGTCGCCGTATTCGACGCGAATCGTAACACCTGCTGCTCGCGCGTTGGCCAGCGTGCGTTCGCGCGCGAGTGGATCGATATCGCGCGCGACGACCTCGGGCCCCTCGGGCTCGGCCATCCCACGCGCCGATTCACGAAGCTCCGATAGCCGCGATCTCAACGCCGTGTCGGCTCTCGCCCACCGTTCGCAGCCGAAGCGCGCCCGGGCCAGCCCGGGAGCACGCCTTTGAGCCCAGGCAGCCGCCTCGATAGCTATAGTTCCTGCGCCACACATCGGGTCAAGCAGAGGCAGGGCCCGATCCCAGCCGGACAGTCGAACCACGGACGCCGCAAGAGTTTCGCGCAGAGGAGCCTCTCCGCCACGGCCCCTCCAGCCGCGCTCGTGAAGGGAACCGCCGCCGACATCGAGGTAAACCGTGGCCACGTCTTTCGAGAGATGGACAAACACGAGAACGTCCGGGTCGTCCTTGCTCACCGACGGGCGCTCTCCGAGTCGATCGCGCAGGGAGTCGACGATAGCGTCCTTGGTCTTTTGAACAACGTATTGGGAGTGGGTCAACCGACTCGCTCGGCAACTTGCACGAACGGCCAGCGTCGTTTGGACCGACATCCACTCGGTCCAGTCGATCGTTCGCACACCGTCGTAGAGTTCTGCGTCAGTCCGTGCATCGAACGATGCAAGCTCGAGGAGCACTCGAACCGAGACGCGAGACCAAAGACAGGCCCTTGCGCCTTCGCCGAGGTCCCCCTCGAAGTGCACGCCACCGCGATCGGCACGAACATGACGAAATCGAAGCTCCCGGAGCTCGTCACGAAGCGCCGGTTCGGTGCCTTTCGAAGCCGTTGCAAAAAAGCGCACTGCTGCCTGTCTCCGCTGGTGGGATATCCAAAAAGTGTGAGTCGAGCGAGGAGATCGTCACCGCGACTTCGGCTCGTCTGGAGACGCTTCGGCTGACGACGAACTCGAATGATCAGGCATAAACCAAAGGCGTGCTCCGAGGAAACACCCGATGGCAAATGCGACCAGAATCGCCACTGCTGTCACGACACTACGGGCTCGGACACGCAGAAACTCTCTCGTACCCCAACCCCCCGTGGGAATCGTCGGAAGACGTCTACGGTAGACGTCTTCAGGCAGGGAGCCCGTATCCCGGTGATGAGACGTACCGAGCAGCAAGCTCGAAGCAACCCGACGGGCTGTCGGCGTATCTCCCGACCCCGAATCGTCGAGATCCGCCGGCTCACCCGAGCGAAACTCTGGAACCGGGTCGAACGAACCGACCGCACCACGGCCACTCGACGTCGCCGCATTCATCCCGGCGAGGTCGAACGAGCGAACAGCCTGCTTCTCGAGAGCGGCTCGACGGTCACCGATGAGGTTTCCGAACGATTCGCGAACGAACGCGCCCACGTGGCTCGAGGTTGGCAGTGGACCGCTCGCCGCACGGAGCGCCATCGCCATCTCTGCCGCGGCTGGCCATCGCGCCTCGGGATCGTCGTCGCACGCACGGGCGACCACCGCTTCGAGGCGGAGATTGCGCGGCTGCCGAGAACCCTGTTCGATCGCGGCACGCAGCATCGCTCCCACTGAGTAGATGTCTGAGGCCGTCGAAGCTAGAGCTCCAGTCAAGCGAAGCTCTGGCGCAACCAAGGGACTGTCACCGGGCAATCGCATGGCACCATGGCACGCGCGAACCACGCGACCGACTCCGTCGGTTCCAACGACGACGACGTTGGGAGTGAGCAGTCCGTGAGCTGCTCCGAGAAGCTCTCCAGCCTCGTCGCGCAGTCCGTGTAGTGCGCCTACGGCGTCGAGAACATCCAAAATGACGCGCAGGTGCAAACCGATGGCCGGCTGTTCGGGCAGGGTTGACCATGACCCAAGCCATTCCCCGTCGACGAAATTGCAAACCGCCACCACGTTGAAGCCTTGCGACATCGCATCCCGGATTCCTGCGAGCTTGGGATGGGAGAGAAACGTCAGCGCACGAGCCTGGCGGAGCAGGCGGACACGCTCGGCCTCCGACATCGCAGCCGTTCCAATCCACTCGGCGACCAGCAGGTCTGCGACAGAAGCACCGCCATAGGTTTCGCGAACTGCGAACGATATTCCGTCATTGCCCAACGGCCGAATCAGACCCAGACGGTCGAACGATTCCATGGCCTAAGGAGCCCCAACAAAACCGGACCGAGACCCGCGACGAAACGCTACCCGGTCAAGGTACGACGTCGATTCGCGCTGCAGCCCGGAGAGACTGATCCGCGGAGGACAGCACCACGGAGCGGTCGCAGGTAGACGGGATGCTTTGATGACGATTCCAAGTTCCGAGGCTTGCGACTCAAAGTGACATACTCGACCGCAGCGCCTGAAGGAAAGTCTCCGGAGAGTGTCTGGGAAGCGAGCCGATAACTTCCGCCACGTCTCCGTCCGAAGGAATCGATGCCCGGGTCTCCAGAACGACGAGACGCGTCGAGGTTGGAGCGCTGCTTGCGTCCTCATCGTCGTCTGCATGGTCATCCACCCGTGCCTCGAATGGGTCAAAACTCGATTTGGTTCCGAGCTCCAATTCGAGATCGGAATCGCTCCCCGCCAGCATTCTTCCAGATTCGGGAGGAGGAGTGTGGCACGGCGGCTGCTCGGTCTCCTTTCCAAACGCGATTCTCGCGATCTGTTCCTCGGGGTCGGGACCGAGGAGGCGGCGCGATGAGTCCGGAGGCTGATCCGACGGATGGCTCGCTTCGAACTCCTGAGCCAAGCCCGTCTCCTCAGTTCCAAATTCCAGCTCACTCGGCGCTGGAGGGTCACTCGGGGGAATACTCTCCACGCCTCGCAACGGAACCACGGAGACAGCACGATCGTCCGCTCGCACAGCATCGGCCGCTGACACGGACGATGCCGTCTCGACCGGCACGCTCGCTTCCATGGCGTCCGCGCCGTCGAAGGCATTGGCCGAGCCGTCGATGAAATCTGGCGCGGGCGCGGGAGCAGGAGGAAGCGATGACCACTTGATGTCGGTCTCAGATGAGGCACCGCGTACTCCGGCGCGAGTCGCTTCGTCGGTCGGTCTCGACTCGGTCGGAGCTAGGACACTCGGATCTATCTCAGTCGCTCCGAGGCTTTCGGAATGCGCCTGGGTCACCTTCTCGGGCTCACCGGTCTGGCGAAGGGCAAGCGCCTCTCCGCGGGTCGCACCGAGTGGAGGCCGCGAGCCAGCGCGCGCGAGGATCCTCGCCAGCACGGCCTCCAGGCGAGCGATTTTCTGTACGGGGGTCACGAGGCACCCTGGTGAAGGCGCGCGATCGCATCCGCCCACGAGAGGCCCGATCCGAGATACGCCCGCAACCGATCCACGCTGACCTGAGTTCCAGCAAAAATTCGGGAGGTCTCGCCATCCCGAGACACCGCTGCACAGACCGGGCGCAGTCCGCACGCTGCCTCGACTGCCGCCGCGACGAGCGATTCCATCGTCGAATCCGACAAGGGGGATCCACCGATGACAACAACCAGCGCACGTCCCCACCGCTCGAGAGCGACTGTACCAATGCCGGAGATAGCTGCCTCACCGGCGAACTGCGTCACAAAGTCGTCGAGCGTCGCGGACTCAGCATCCTCGAGGCGCGAGGCGAGACGCTTTCCGATCGCGCTGCCCCAAGCCCGTCCGAACAGCTCCGCCGCCTCGGGCGAGGAATCTCGAATCAGGCTATCGAGAGCCGCAGACGGCACGACGACGCATCGCTCCGGGTCTCCCTTCGCATGTACAGCGCCATGCGGGAGATCGAAGCGGACAGCATGGATGGAATCGAAGGTGGGAACCGCCATCGCGCCAGGCAATAGGTTATACGGGGCTCTCGATCGGAGTGTCAAATGAGCGGACGAATCGGGCGTCGACGCCGAGGGCATCGCAGCCGGTCCTGGGCACGTTTCGCGGCAATGGCGACCCTCGCAATTCTTGGCGATGCCCTGGGGTCGCGCAGCTTGGCCATCGCGAAAACCAGCTGCAAGCCGCTTGGAACGCCGAGCGCGAACGCGCGATCGGAGGCAGCCTCCATGTCGCGAGACTGTTCACCTCTGCATCCGCTGTGCGTGTTCATGTCACCTCAGCGACAATTAAGCGATCCGATGGCTGTGGTCGCTGCGGCAGATCGCGCGTGGGATTCGCTCGTGGACGTACTCGGCATCCCGCCACCCGATCCCGGCGACGATGGGGTCTGGCACATCATTCTCGCAGATTCGGTCGAGGGAGGTGGAGAGGCCCAATTCGAAGGGCTCGATCCCCTGGCACGGTACGCACGAGCCATCTCGTCTGCACGGATTGACCGCTCAGCGACTGGATGTCGCCTCGACCTATCCGTCGCGCGAGCTATCGCCCAAGGCTCGCTGCTTCGCGCGTCGCCGTCCGAATTGGATGGATTGGGGATTGCCGAGGCTGAACATCTCGCTCTCCTGGTCACTCCATGTGCGATGGGCGACGGTGATCGCCTCACATTCCAGAGCGCCCCGGAACGTTCGCTCGCGGACGTCCAATCGAAGGCGTTCGCTCGCGGCGCCGCGGCCTTTTTCGACTGGCTCGACGTCGCGTACGCGCGATCCCCTGGCCAGATAGTGCCCGCGATCTGGGCAGTGTCGCCTAGCCGATCGGATGCCCAAGGACTCTGCTATCGGAGCGATTCCAGCGCCATCGACGTGCTTGGGGCCACATTGGGCTCGAGCTCTTCGATCGGCTCGAATTTGGACGATATCTTCGTAGAGTTTGCCATCGCCCGAGCGGACATGTGGCCTCCGCCGAAAGCACAATGGCGCGTGCCATGGCCCGTTCACCCTCGCCGCCTCATCTCACCCATCCCCGTATCACCGACGGGCGCGAGTTACGTCTCTGTGGATGTCGCGGGAGCCCCGCGCGGCGCAGGACTTCGGTTGGAGATGCAGTGGGAAGACTATGCCCGGATGAAATGGGTTGCGCTCAAGCTTGACGCGAGCGGCAAGACTCGCGCGCAAATACGCGCCACGTCCCCCGAACGTGCGACAAGCGCGGTACTCACGATCGACGTGCTCGAAGATGTGGATCGGGTGGTCGTCGTCGGAGTCAACGTGGGCAGCACCGAGCATCGTTTCTCACCGGATCAGGCCGAGTGGGAGCCGCACGGCTGGATGCTCACGGTCGAAGGAGTTGCGCCGTGAACGCCGACCTCTACGACGTAGAAGCCCGAGCGCGAACAGCGCCGAGACGGCGCAGGCGAAACGTGCAGAGGCTCCCCCGTCAGCGGCTCGATCGCTCGCCGGAATCGTAGTCGAGCATCCGCCCATCACTGTCGGCACCCGGTGATCGAGTGTCGCATCGACTGCGATGGGCACCGATTTCGGATTGACGATGTCGACGCCGTCAAACGTGGCACCCAGGGTCAGCGTTCGTCCACCCAATCCAGCAGGGAGACGGACCGCGATCAACCAGGCTCCTGCGGTGAGTGAAGTGATCGTTGCCGTCCGGTCGTAGTCGACTGAGTCCACTCGCACCGAGGGGGCGAGGCGAGTCGGGTCGAAACCTCCCGCTGGATCGGCAGATCCCGTCCCCACCCTCTGAGATCGCAGCTCGAGGAAGGCCTCGAAGGGAGTAGACCCGTCGGCGAGACAGGGATCCGCACCCAGAGTCAGCCAGCTCTCGATGCGAGATGGAACGGCGAGCACAGGGTTTCTGCGTTGCTCGAGGACAGCCAACGCTCCGCGAATATCGAGCTCGCCCGTCCCGGCCTGATCGTCGAAAGGAGCGTTGGCCCGGAGGCGATGCGCTCCACCCCTCAGCGCCGAGGTGATGACATCCTCGGTGAGGGTAGGATCCGACTGCAGCATGATGGCCACCGCCCCCGCCACGAGAGGGGCCGAGAATGATGTCCCCATACTTACGCCATGCAGCGAGTCCACAAGCATGCATGATTCGTTGCCGACAGGGCAGACCGACCCATTGAACAGACTGTATGGAGATGAGGGCAGCGAACCGCTCGAGAGGGCGCCCACGATTGCAGCGCCGGGCGCCATGATCTCCGGCTTCGCTACACCCGTCAGAGTTGGCCCGGCGCTCGAAAACCAACAAGGCTCTCCGGTAGCGCCGGCGTACGGCTGGGGCAGGGCTGGCAAGGTCACATCCCCTCCAGTCGACAGCCACTCCGTCTTGTTGAGCGTGCAGCCTACGCTGAGAATATCTGGATGTGTCGCGGGCAAATTGATCGTTCCATCCCGCAGCGCTTGGCTGAATCCGTCGAGACCCGAAAGGTTCGCATCGCCAGTGAAAGCGACATAGAGGTCGGCGACTCCGGATCCGTCGAGGACGATCGAATACGTTCCCTGCGGCCAGGCCCCTTGCCACATCACCTCCGCACCGCTCGAGGTCGCGGGGACACTGCCCCCGGGAGCTTGGCTCCCGTTGTAGATCGCTGCCGAATACGCATCGGTCTCGACACTGGCGGACGCACCTGCCGCTACGGGCGTTATCCATGTTCCGTCCGGACCATTCAGCCCAACTTTCATCGTGGCGCCCGGATGAAGCGCAACCCAAACCTCGACCCCACCGCTCGTGGCTCCATCCACCTGCATCGGAATGGTTTCCGGAACCGTTCGATTGAGGTGAACCTGCTGATGGATCGGCGTTTCATCCGGACTTCCGCTGTTGCCAGCCGCCGCTACGAGAGCACGCCCCGGATGGGACGGGCCGACGAAGGCAGCAAGCGCCTGCTCCCAGGTCGTCGTGCCATCGTGCGGGCCATAGTCTGTGCCCACTGATAGGTTGACGACCACCGGCTCGTTCATGAAGGCGGCTCGATCGAAAAAGAACGCGACGCTTCGCAGCAGTTCATCCCCGCCTATCGAGCTGCTGTCCGTGCCCGAGATCCGCGCCACCAAAAGCCCTGCTCGCGGTGCAACCCCTCGATACGTCAGCCCTCCACCGGCTGCGCAAGACGCGACGAGAGTACCGTGGCCTATTGAATCGCTCGGAAACGCGGCGTCAGTCGGCTGCGGCAGTTGCAGGTTGATATCCTCGGCAGACCACACCGCTCCCGCGACCACGGTGCCATCGGACGCGGCCGTTCCGTACGTCTGCTCCAGATCTGGATGGACGTGCCGCGGCGCGGACGACAGGTCGAGCAGCCACGCGACGCGCGTGTGACCAAACTCGTCCAAGAAATCGGGATGAGTGAGATCGATGCCCGTGTCGGCAATTCCGATGAGCGTGCCAGTACCGTCGAGATCCATCGCTTCGGCCGAGCGCGCGCCTACCGTCGGCCCCGCAATATCCAGAAGCAGATGGAGCGTCGGCGGTATTTCCACGCCCAGCTCTGGGTGCGCCTCCGAGAATGAAATGATGGCCGCAGGCGTGCCGGTCAGCCGTCCAAATCCAGGAGCGATGTCGCGTAGCCCGAGCGCGTTCGCGGACTGGCCGGGGGGAAGTCGAACGAGCCCGGCGAGGCTGCCCCCCCCATGCGGATCGAAGGCGTCTTGCGCTCGCGGACCAAGACCTCGAAGCATGCTTATGCTCCCCGCGTGCTCGGCTCGTGCGTCACCAGATCCCGCGAGCAGACATGCGCTTCCGATCCCGATAGCGAACAGGATCTCAAGCCAACGCTTCATCGTTCGACGGGTCCGCCGGCTCTGGCATCCCAACTCGGCCAATGTATCCATCACATCGGCATCACAGAGTGCTTCTTTCCACTCGACGACCTCGGCGCGACGGCTGCACGCTCGAGACGAACACTGATCTCATGGCGCAAGCGGTCGCCCGGAACAATCGCATCGACGACCATCGCACTGGCTAGCTTCACGAGGTCGATATCGGCTCGATAGTCGGCGCGCAGCTCCGCAATTCGTCCTTGTCGCACGGGGCCAGGTTCAAGCTCCTGAAGCTTGTTGTAGTACACCGCGTTGACAGCAGCTTCCGGGCCCATGACCGCAATGGAGGCTCCGGGTAGTGCTAGGCATGCCTCGGGATCGAACGCGGGGCCGCACATCGCATACAGGCCAGCGCCGTACGCCTTGCGCACGATGACGCTGACCTTGGGCACGGTCGCTTCGCTCACCGCTGCGATCATCTTCGCACCCGCCCGAATGATACCTTGGCGCTCCACCTTCGAGCCGATCATGAATCCAGGGACGTCCGCAAGGAACACCAGCGGGATGCGGAAGGCATCGCAGAGCGAGATGAACCGCGCAGCTTTGTCCGCGCTGTCGACAAAAAGCACGCCTCCAAGCCACTTCGGTTGATTCGCTACAATCCCGACGACTGATCCTCGTATACGAGCGAAACCCGTGATGATCTCCCGAGCATACTGGGATTTGATTTCGAGAAATGAATCCTCGTCGATGATGTGCGCCAGAACCTCCCCCATATCAAATGCCTTATTCTCGTCGGTGGGAATGATCTCGTCGAGGCGTCGCGCAGCTGGCGCGGGCTCTCGGACCATTGCGCCGCGGGGCATCTCGTCCGCCGATTGCGGCATGTAGCCAAGGTATCGTTTGCAGAACTCGATCGCATGGTCCTCCGTGGAGCAGAGCACGTCCCCGCAGCCGCTCACGCTGCAATGCATCTTCGCCCCGCCCATTTGTTCGAGAGTCACCTTTTCTCCGATGACAACCTCCGCCATCCTCGGCGATCCGAGATACATGCTCGCGTTGCCTTCGACCATGGCCACGACGTCGCAAAACGCGGGGATGTATGCGCCGCCAGCCGCGCTCGGACCGAAAAGGAGGCAAACCTGAGGGACCCATCCGCTCAAACGGACCTCGTTCTTGAAGATGCGCCCGGCACCTCGACGCCCGGGGAACATTTCAACCTGGTCGGTGATGCGAGCGCCCGCGCTATCGACAAGATACAACATCGGAACGCGAAGGCGCTCAGCGGTTTCTTGGATTCGCAGAATCTTCTCTACGGTCAGACGACCCCACGACCCGGCCTTGACCGTCGAATCGTTTGCCATCACCGCGACCGCACGGCCTTGGATGTTTGCGGTCCCAGTGATGACAGCATCGGCAGCCAGTTCGGGGTCTCCGGCGCAGGCGAACGCTCCGTCCTCACAAAAGCTCTCAGGATCCACCAGGCGCGCAATCCGCTCCCTCGCGAAGAGCTTATGTTGGGAGGCATTCTTCTCGTGATATCGAGGGTGACCCCCGCTGTGGATGCGAGCGAGAAGCTCATCAATCGGTTGATCTCGCGACATGGTAGGTCCCCCCTCTTATCTGCCCGTGAAGCGAGGCTTACGCTTTTCGGCAAAGGAGTTTAGTGCCTCTCTGCGATCGGCGCTGACGAGGGCCTTGTCATAGCTCACACGCTCGAGCTCGAGGCCGACCTCCAGACTCACGTCGAACGAGTGAGAGAGAGCTTCAAGAGCCCCCGCCTGGGCAATCGGCGCGCCTTCGGCGATCGGCGCGATCCACTCGAGAACATCCTCGACGAGATCTCGATTCGATGGCACGACTCGGTTAATCAGGCCCCACCGAAGGGCCTCATCCGCCGTGACTCGACGAGCGAGAAGTACCATCTCCTTGGCACGGCCCTCGCCGATCACGCGGGGCAGTCGCTGGGTGCCCCCGGCTCCCGGGACGAGGCCAATCGACGTCTCGGGCAAGCCGATCTCGGCGTGAGAAGCGGCGACGCGCAGGTCACAGCAGAGCGCGAGCTCCAATCCCCCGCCGAGAGTGAGGCCATTGAGCGCGGCCACGACGGGCTTCGGACACCGGTCGAGCGCACCCAGTTCACGCCGATATTCCTCTAGCCGCGCGCGGATCTGGTCGTCGCTCATGGTCCGCCGTTCCTTGAGGTCCGCCCCGGCACAGAACGCCTTCGTCCCGGCCCCGGTGAGGACAATCGCACGCAAAGACGGATTGGTCGCCGCCTCACGAGCAAGCTTTCCGAGCCCGGCTACAACGTCTCCCGACAGAGCATTCAGACATTCCGGACGATCGAGCGTCCAGATAGCCACCCGCCCTCGCTGATCGACACGGATAGGAAATTCGTCAGTCATCCGCGCTTCCTTTTCGCTTTGCGTTTCACTTGACTGGATGGGGTCCGCTCACGCTTTGCGCGCGTCTCGTGCTGCCTTGTTTCCGGCAGACGAGCTTCGAGTTTTGCGAGGCGTCCTTTGAGCTCGATATGGGCGTCTTGCAAGCGTTCGAGCTCGTCGCGCATCGCGTCGGCCGCTCGTTTGGAATCGCCGAAGTCCCTAAGCACTTCGCGGACTCGGCGACGGACGCGAGAATCGAGGTCCATCTCGAGGCATCTCCGGAGGGCGCCCTTCGACTTGCTGTCTCCGAGTTCGCCGAGCGCACGAGCGGCCTCGATGCGGAGCGCGGGATCGCGATCTTCGAGAAGGTCTTCCACCGTCTCTCTCGTGACCTTGTCGCTGGCGAGCTTTGAAAGGGCCGAGACTGCGGCCCGGCGTACTCGAGACGGCTGACCGTACCGAACGCGAGCGCGCACATGAGAAACGGCTCGTTCGTCTCGAAGGGCTGCCAACCCGTCGAGGGCCCCTGCGCGCACTACATCGAACCAGCTCGGCCGATCCAGCAGCTCGAGGAGAGTATCGAATCCGTCATTTTGACGCGTTCGACCGAGAGAACGAGCCGCTTCGCCTTCGACGAGGTAGCTCAGATCATTGAGCGCGATCGGTTTCAAAAGGGCCATCGCCTCGGTCGTTCTAAAATTGCCGAGCGCGTTCACGATGGACCGCCGGACTTTGGGATGTGTCGTGGACAGCGCTTCCGTCAGTATTTCGAAACACTCCCGCCCGCGGAGTTTACCTAGCGTCGTCGCACACTCCGCGCGCGTGCCCCAAAACTCACGTTCGTCTTTCAGCACGCGCCCGAGCGCATTCCTCGTCACCGAATCGTCGCTTCGTACAAGGGACTGCGCCGCTAGCCATTTGCCGCGCGCGCTGTCGGCATGGGCGAGTTGCTCGCGAAGCATGTCGGCAGGGGCCTTGACGGAGACCTCCCCCACGATTCGTATTTCAGGGTCCACGACCACGAAGGATGGTCGAGACGCCTCTGGGAGCGCGAACGATTGCTGACGCTCGGTTACACGCAGCCGGTGTCTGTCGACGTGAAACGTCTTACCTCTCACAACGTCGATATCCAGCGGCAGCTCAAAACACGATGGGACACCGTCGGCGGTCGCCTGCGTCTGTTGCGTCGACAGCGTCAGAACGCCTTTTTCCCAGGCGACTGTCACGACGAGCTCCGGATGCCCTGGTCGATTCACCCACTGTTCGAAGGATCGTCCGAGGCTCCTGCCGCTCATATCCTCCATCGCGAGACGCAGGTCCCGAGTCTCCACAATCCCGCGAGCACCTCGAACAAGATACTCGTGCACTCCGCGCCAAAACAGCGCATCACCGAGATCCATGCGAAGGGCATGAAGCACGAGGCCTCCCTTTTCATAGAGATGCCGGTCAAACAGATCGAGCGGCGCATCGTAGTCCTGACACACGATCGGTCGCCTGTAGCGATTTTTGGCTTCCGAAAGATATGCATCCAAATCGCCTTTGATGCCCCAATCGTACTCGCTACGACCAAGAGCCTTTTCGCGCCAAACGTGCTCGAAAAAGGTTGCAAATCCCTCGTTCAACCAGCCCTCGTACCAGTCTCGGCAAGTCACGAAATCACCAAACCACTGGTGCGCCAGCTCGTGAGCGATCAGGTCGTCCGACGTGACGTCCAAGGCGGCCCGCTCATCGAGCAGAATGTGCTCATACATGGTCGTGGCTGTCGTATTTTCCATTCCCCCAAAAATGAAATCGCTCACGACAACCTGCGCGTAGCTATCCCAAGGAAACTCGATTCCTGTGCATTCGCTGAAATATTCGATCATGCTAGGCGTGCGAGCGAACGTGCGACGGGCGTCCTCCTCACGACCTTTTGGAACGACGTAGGTCAGCGGCACTTCTCGCTCGCCCACCTTGGCCGCATCCGCAAGCACCGCGAACTCTCCCGCCACGAGAGTCACGAGATAGCTCGAGTGTGGCTGGCAGAGAGCGTATCCGTACACGAAATCACCCGTCGGCGGCTTTTCGCTCGAAACGAGCTTGCCGTTGGACAGCGCAAACCATCCGTTAGGAACGTGAAGGGTGATTTGTGTCGTCATCTTCGCATGCGGACTGTCGTCACATGGAAACCAGTGCCGAGCGTCTTCCTCTTGGCACTGCGACCACACCTGACGCGGCTTGTCGCGATAGTGCTCGTCCGGCTCGATGAAATAGAGTCCGCGCCTCGGCGTGGCTTCGTACTTCACGGTCACGCGAGCAGATGACCGCGCCGCATCGATCGTCACACGGAGAGTGCGCCCATCGTAGGTCCAATCGCTCCGTGCGTTGTCTACGAGCACGGCTTGCACATCGAATCCGACCGCATCGAGCTCGACCTCTGCCGCACAGGGATCGATTCGGCGAACGTCGAGAACCGCCGTGGCACGCACACATCGAGCATGGACATCGAGCGAGATGTCGAGGTCTAGATGTCCGACATGGAACGCCCTATCTCGTTCAAAGTGACGGACTGCTGTTGCGGTCGCGAAAGGACGGGCGCGCTGCAAGCCTGTCGCTTCAAGTTCGGCGTGACGGCATCTAGCGTGTGAACGGTGCTCGTGGGACATAGGGGCTCGAGAGCGTGCCACGTTGCGCCCGGGAGACGGAAGTGGATTGCGACATTCGACGTGGATTACGTTGGGAGGCGCCCGTCTTACGGCTCAATCCGCGCAGAGCGCAAAGGCGAAAATCTCGAGCGCTCACTTCATCACGTCACGGCCGCAGCTTTCCTCGACTCGATTGCGGAGAGACGTCACAAGGCCAGTGCGAAGTCGCTCGACCGCCAGAAGACCCGCGAACGCCTGTCGGCACCTTCCGGAGTCCAATGCCTCCTTGGTGAACTCTACGCGAGCCTCCAACTTCATCGTGGCAAACGGATCCGTGCGATCGTGAACAGCCACGAGTGTGACGCAGGCGCCGACGACAGCAAGACACGCCGCAAGCACCCCGGCGGTCGCACTCTGAGAATATGCTGGGCCGCGATTCCAGAGTGACGCGATCACACCGCCCGCGATGGCTCCGCCGACGTGGGCGGCATTGTCGATATTCCCCCCACTTCGGGTAGCCAATAGGCCAAACGCAAGGACGAGACCGAGCCACCGCACGAGACCCTGCGTGAGTGGAGAACTCCAACCCTTAACGCGCAAGCTCACGACGATGGCGGCAGCAATCACTCCGGTGATGGCACCGGACGCTCCCACGGTGACTCCTCCCCCATGAGTCCACCACCCATATCCCACGCTGAGGAGGTTTCCGGATGCGCCAGCGATCAAGTACATCGGGGCCATGCGTGCGGAGCCGACGGAGCGCTCGACGAGGGGCCCCACTTGCCACAGCGCAAGCATATTGAATCCGATATGGACCAGGCTGCCGTGCAGAAAGCAGGCGGTGACGAGTGTCTCCCAGCGAAACTCACCGATTGTGGCTGGGGGATAGCTCGCGCCGAATGCAAGGGCGTTCGCCGCAGACAGATGGGACAGGGCATGCCCCGCCTCTCGGACGGTTTCGGCGAAGTACACTCCGACATTCAAGACGAGCAGCGCCTTGGTGACGAGAGCACCATCGATCCAAGCCGGTACGTTCGGACCGCTAGGACTCGGGGGCTCCCGACTCTGGCGTCGAGGGGGGATCGGCTCCATCGTCACACCCGTCTGCATACGACACCACGAGGTCCAGTAGCAATTGCCTCCGGTTTCTTGCCCGTGCGGGTTTGCCTCGGATACGCCGGGAGACACGATGCAGCGGCTCGTCCACGCTACGCTCGCCTTTCGAGGGATCGTGCGAAATGCACACGGCCTCCTCGGCGCTTGTTGGGTGGCGGTCTACGTCGTGCTCGGGGGAGCGACGGCGGAGTTTGGCATCGTTCAGTGCGCAACGATCGCATTGTGGGCCGCACTTGTGGTCAAGAGACTCCGCTCCAAACTCATCGACCCGGAAGGAAAGAGCCTCCTTGTAGACATTGACCTCGGCACACTCCTCACCGTGGGATTGCAAGCGGCCCTCATTAGATACGACGGCGGCCTCAACGGACGACTTTCACCTTCGATCTACGTCTTTATCGCGCTGGTTTCGGGTTTTGCGCGACCTCTCGCCGGAATTGCCATCGTCCTGTGTACGCTGACCCTTGAGTTGGCGCTGCGATTCCTGACTCTTGGTGAATCAGGCTGGGCGGGATTCCTCACGCATGCTGGGTTCGTCGGAGCGTTCGCCGTTCTCGACTTGGCGCTGCTGCGCGCAGAGGTTCTTCGAGTTCGGACCATTGCAAAAGCGCGCGTTTTGGCGCAGCTCGCACGATTCAAGGAAGACGCCCGATGTTTCCGCCTTCTCGGAGCAGGAGAGAGAGCCAATCCGGACGACGAACATTGCGACCGGGCAGTGCACGCGAGCGTCGAGGAAATTCATCAATCCGTTCACTATGCGCTCGAGCTGCTTAGGCGTTCCCTCGACCTGCACACGGCGGTGCTTCTGTGGCTAAACGACGCTGGGACCCATTTTCGCATCAGCGAGCTTTCGACGTCGAGCGACTGCGTCTGCGACACCCCATTTCGCGCGGGCGACGGAGTCCTCGGGGCCGTGGTCTCTCAACGTGCAAAAGTATCTCTTGCCGGTCTGCCCGCATCCATCAAAATTCCATATTATGATCGACCGTGTGGCATCCGCGCACTGTCAGCGGTACCGGTTCTCGACCGTGACACGCTTCGCGGGGTCCTCGCGGTCGACCGAATAGTCCACCGCGGATTGACTCCACATGAGGAGGAGATCCTCGCCCAGGCGGCAAGGTTTTGCCTGCGCGCGATTCAGAACGAGCGAGTTTTCTTGCAGCTCGAACGTGCCAAAGTGGAGCAAGGAAAACTCTACAGGGCGGCACAAGCGTTCGGGGCGGCGTGGAGCGAAAAAGATGTTGTCGACGCTGGCGTGAAGGCAGCTCGGGAAATCGCCAGCTTCGACGTAGCCGCCGTGACGGTGTTCGACGAAGGCGCGAAGATGCACGAGGTCGTCGCGGGCAAGAGCTCCGGCAGGTCGATCGACGACCTCGTTGGGATGCGATTTTCCCACAACACGGGCCTAGTATCCATGGTCGTGCAAAATCGCTGTCCTCTCCCGTATCGAGGGGATTTCGATTCCGCCCGTCAGATCGTGCTGAGTCGACGCATTCCGTGGCCCAATCTACCGAGCCTTCTCGTGCTTCCTCTTCTGGTGCACGACAAGCCTCTCGGCACTCTCATCCTTGGTGCGGCAAGGCGACACGCGTTTGGCGAGGCCGTGAGACCGACGCTCGAAGTACTGGCAAGCCACCTTGCAGTGAGTCTGTCTAACGCCCGAATGGTTCACAAGCTCGAGACCATGGCCACGACTGACGGGCTTACCGGCTTGCTCAACAAGCGCACCCTCATGGAAGCCGCGGAACAGAAGCTTGCTGCGGCTGCTCGGTTCGAACGCAAACTCTCGGCTCTCATTGTCGACCTCGACCTGTTCAAGAAGGTCAACGACACGCATGGACATGACGTAGGCGACATCGTCATTCGCGGGCTCGCCGACATCCTGAAGCGACAAAAGCGGACCACGGATGTTGTCGCCCGGTTCGGAGGCGAGGAGTTCGTTGTCCTGTGCGAGCAAACGGACGAGCAGGGAGCAATGCTCCTCGCTGAACGAATTCGCGACGAACTTGGAAAGACGGTGTTTCGCACTCGCTCTGCCAACGTGGCGATCACCTGCTCGGTCGGGCTGGCTACATTTCCCGAGGCCGGGCGTTCTTGGGAAAGCCTCTTCAAGGCGGCAGACGAAGCGCTGTATGCCTCCAAGCGTTCGGGGCGCAATCGATGCACCGCATGGCGCGCTGCGCGTAAGACTCGAAGCCCACAAAAAGCAGGGTAACTACGAGTCAGTCCGATTTCCTGACGCCAGCGGCAAACCCAACGAATCGTCCATCGTGCGTCAGGCTGATATCCACGCCAGATGGTCGACCATCGCGTTCGAGGATGGGAGGGGAAAACCCGTCCCATCGCTCTGGCGACGGCGTGCGAACTACGCCGAGAGTATTCTCGGCGCATCTGAGATGGCGAGCAACATCTTGACACAGGCGCCTTCGAGCAACCTCCCCTGAGTCCCTTCCCTCTTCGACGATTCCAATGCCCGCCACTCGTGCTCCGACGCCAGTGGATGCGACCGCGTGCACACATGCCCCTTCGACCTCGACAACAAGATCGAATACGATTTTGCCATAGCGAATCTGTCGGAGTTCAGGTGCGACCACGAACTGTCGATGGGCAAACGGCGGAGGATTCCTACACTTCGCGGCGATCTTGTACGCAGCTTCCTTGGCCGCAAAAAAGCTCCACAATAGTGTCTTCGGATCCCGGCTCGCACGGAGTGCCGCTAGCTCTGACTCGGCGAGCACGCGACCGAGCCAACGTGGCCGCTCGTGGGTCCTGGCGATGAACGGGTCGTCGAGATCGACCACATCGTCGCCCACTCGCACGGTTAGCCCTTGGCAGCGAGAATGAGATTCACCGCGTCACCAACGGTCTTTACCTTATCAGCGTCGTCGTCCTTGACGGCAATACCAAACGTATCCTCAATTTCGAGCACGACATCGACAAGCCGGGCGGAGTTGACCTTGAGGTCTTTGAGAATCGAGGTTTCCATCGTGACGTTCGAGAGAGCCTCAGGGCTCTTCACGAACGGTTTGAGAAGGGAAACCACCTGCGCGAATACTTCTTTTTGACTCGACATGACAACTCTCCTCAGGAAAAAAATAACCTAGATCGGCGTCGCCACACGCGAGGCCTAGCCTGACGACGCCAAGAATCTAATCGGAAAACTTCCGAAAAATGACGCACCCGTTCACGTCCCCGAAGCCAAAACTTGCCTTTGCAATGATCTCAATCTCCGGCATATCTACTGTGGTGTGCACGATTCGTGAGGCAAACTCTGTGAGGTCAGGATGTACGTCCTCGCAGTTCGCGGATCCATGGACGAAGCCTTGTTTTAGCTCAAGCACCGAAGCGACGCACTCGATTCCACCGGCGGCTCCGAGCGCATGACCGATGAGAGATTTGGTCGACTGAAGCAGCGGCATTCGTTCAGGCGGAAGGTCAAGAGCCCGCGACCAACTCGAAACCTCCCGTGGATCTGCGAACGTGGCGGTCAGATGTCCGTTGATCACGTCGATGTCGCCGGGGGAAACGCCCGCCATGGCCACGGCACCCCGAATGCATCGCTGCACACCCGTGGGGTTGGGCGCGGTCATACTGCCGCCCATCCGATGTCCTCCGCAGTTGACACATCCGCCGAGAACTTCCGCGTAAATGCGGGCTCCTCGCGCCGCTGCACTCTGCAAACTCTCGAGGAGAAGAACGCCAGCCCCAGAGCCCGGAATGAAACCCGCCGCACTGGCGCTCATCGGACGCGACGCGCGGGTGGGATCCTCGTTGCTCGTGCGATTGAGGACCTTCATCGCATCGAAACCCGCCCAAATGTATTTTGAGTGCCCTTCGGATCCACCCGCGATCATGCGCTGAGCCCGGCCCTCACGGATTCGAAGAAATGCTTCGATAACTGCCTCCGTACCCGTATTGCAAGCGCTCGAATTCGTCGTAACCTGGTTGCCAAGGCCCAGCAATCCTGCGACGCGAGCGCTGTTTCCACTCGACATGACCTGTTCGACCATCGCGCTGCCGAGTCGATTGACACGTCCCGCATCGGTTTTCGGCACGAGCGTCGTTGCGATCGTGTCCATGCCGCCGATACCGGTTCCTAGGACCGCGCCAGCATCCCAGTCGACGGCGTCCGATTCAGGAGGCAGACGTTCTAGACCCGCGTCTTTCCACGCGTCTATCGCAGCGATGGCCGCGTAGATCATATTGGCGTTCATTCCGTAGAGCTCTTCGTCCGCCAAGTACTCCCGTTGAATCGTCTCGACGTTCTCCGGAATTCCCCCAACCTGGCAGGCAAAGTGGGTGTCCCGCAGTTCCTGGTGAAACCGGATCCCGCTCCGCCCCTCCCGCAAGGCACGCTCGAAATCGAGCGTACCGTGCGCATTGGGCGCCAGCACGCCGAGCCCCGTCACGACAACTCGCGATTCAGATGCCATCGCGTCGCACTCCCATTCCCGCTACCGTTCCCTTCGCGACGGGCGTCCCGTCTGCAAGCGTGAGCACAACGCTCGACTTGAGCTTTCTTCGCCTCCAAAACACCTTGGTCGCCGCCACTCGCACGGTCTCTCCCGGACGAACGATACGCTCGAACTCGACCTCCGAGTCGGTGAACAACGTTACGGTCCTTGCCACTTCGTCGCGCGGAACCTCAAGGCCCAGGAGATAAATTCCGAAAGCTACGAGACCGGTCTGACACATCGTCTCGATGAGAATGACGCCGGGAGTGACCGGGTTCCCTGGAAAATGTCCCTTGTAGAAGAACTCGTCGGGACGGTACGTGTACTCCCCTGAAGCGCGTTGTTCGTCGAGCTCGATGAGGCGATCGAGAAAGCGAAAGGGCGGCTTCTGCGGGAGCAATTCGAGAACGTCAGCAGCTGTCAACATCAGACGTCGCTCCGGTCCATGATTCCGCCTTTACTTCGCGCTGAACGGGCTGGGTAATCTGAATAGGCAATGCCCTGGAACATTCCGACCTTGGCGTCCTTGATTGTGTAGATGAGTTCACCATCGACGAACACCCGAGCGGTGCCGATGGCTACCGCCGATCCCGACGCCTTGAGCTGCGAAAATCGTCGGATGTCGACCTCATATCGAACGACTTCGTTAAATGGCCGGATCTGCCCCGCGAACTCGACTTCCTTGCATCCGAGCGCTCGCCCCGATCCGGGAGCGCCCGCCGCCGCGCAGTAAAGGCCGACGAGCTGCCAGACGGCGTCGACTCCGAGGCATCCCGGCTGCACGGGATCCCCCCGAAAATGGCAATGGAAGAACCAGTCTGTGAAGCGGATGTCTTGCTCTCCGACGATCCGCCCACGCGCCCCATCGCGGCGAAGCTCCACCACTCGGTCGATCATCAGCATCGGCGGAGCAGGTAGCCGGACGAATTCGGAGGGCGAGTCCGAAACGAGGTGACCCTGCGAAAGAGCAACAAGTTCCTCTTTCGAGAATGAATCACGACGCGTGAACTCCGCATACAGCATCTAGTCATCTCCAATTTCGATGGTGACACTCGCCCACGTGAGACCCGCACCCACGACGACTGCAACAATGACGTCGCCGTCCGTAAATTCATCCCAGTGTTGGGACATCACCGTCGGAGCCCCCGCCGCACCGGTGTTGCCAAACGTGACGACGTTGCTCCAATGATCTATGGGCTCGATATTCGCTCGTCGTGCCACGGCCTCGAGCATCATCTTGTTGGCCTGGTGTCCGACGAATCGGACTCGACCACCCATTCTTGCTGCTCGTTCTCGCGCCGCCGGAAGCAAGCTCGCGAGAGTCGCCGACGTCGTCTTTATCGCGAATCGCTGAACGGTACTGCCATCCTGACCAAAATGCCCCACCCGTGGGATGGTCACGGCGCGATGACCGGCGGGAGACGAATCTAGGCTCGTCGCGGCAACCCGAACTCGAGACGGAACGGAGGAAGAGATCACTGCCGCACTCGTTCCGTCTCCCCACAAAACTGCGGTCGCTCGGTCCGCGTAGTTGACGACTCGCGTGGTATTTTCCGGGCTCACGACGAGCGCATAGGGAGGCATCCCACCATATGATCCCAATACGTGGAGGTGAGCTCCAAAGCTTGAACACGCTGAGTTGAGGTCGAACCCGGGGACGTCGAGGTCGAGTGCAGCGGCAATACGACAAGCCTCCGCCGGCGTCGTTGTCTGAGGGCAACACCCTCCGGCAACAACGAGCCCTATGTCCGATGGCTTGAGGCGCGCCCTCGAGATCGCCTGCAATGCCGCAAGACGTGCGGTCTCAGCGTTGGAGTAGAGAGCGGCTTCCTCGGCAGCACGAACATCCTGATTTTTCGTTTGGCGGATGTAGTCGAGAGGAAGCACGGTTCGTCGCTCGACGATGCCGACCCTCTCGAGGATCCACTCGTCATTCGTACCAATGGCAAGCTCCTCGAGAAACCGGTTGTCGATGACATTTTCGGGATGAAAACTCCCGAGCCCATGAATGTAAAGCGGAGGCACTAGCTATCTCGCGATGCGCTCGCCGCCATCGACACGCACGATCGACCCGTTCATCCAGCGGGCCTCGTCGGTACAGAGGAGGCACACGACGTCGGCCACGTCAGCCGGGGTTGTCAGGCGTCCGAGCGGGTTTCGCATTCGTGCCTCGGACTTCATTCCGTCGCTTCCAGGGATGAGCCGCAGGGCGGGAGTGTCCGTGATTCCAGCTTGAACCACATTGGAGCGAATGCCGTAAGGCCCAAACTCGCGTGCGATTGACCGTGAAACCGACTCGAGCGCGACCTTCGCAGCGGACACCGCCGCATAGCCCCGCCACGCCACCTCGTTGCCTTCACTCGTCATGGCGAGCACTCGAGCATCGGCCGCAAAGAGCTTTCGCGCAAACAGCGCCTGGGTCCACGCAGCGAGACTCGTGCCCATGGCATGAACGGTCCGAGCGAAGTCCTCCTCCTCGAGCAGAAGGTCAGGATCGATACTCGGAGGATCACACAGGATCGAAAGAGCATCGGCATCTCCCGCCGCGGCGACGGAGCGGATCGCTGCAGCGAAATCGTCATGCGAAACGCCGAGCGCTTCGGCTACCCGCGCTCGCGTTCGGGCGACGGGTTGCGCACTCGGAGCTGGAGGAGCAAGCGCCTTCAAGTTGCCAAACGCGATCGAATGCATCAGAAGGCGGACGCGACCACGGGCACCCATAGCGCCCGCGAGCGCGTCTAGCGTTGCGCTGCGCCCTTCCGAGGTCAACGCGTCTCCATTGACCGAAACGAATCCGACACCCAAATCCCGGATGCGCTGAAATTCGGGGTCAATCGAATGCATCGCGCCTCGCCTATCGCGATGGGCAATTGCCACGTTCATGCCTCGCTTGGCGAGCGCATGGGCGCTGGCGAGGCCGAATCCACTCGATCCTCCAAGGATGAGCGCCCAGTGCGTGTCATCGAATTGGATACTCACGCAGCGAGGCCCTTTTCGGCGGTACGCACGGAGACGATCGACATCACTTCTCTGCCGATGCTCTTAAAGAAACCGCGAAGAGGCCGGTGGGGACCGACCTCGACGATCTCGGTCGCAGCTTCGGACAAGGATCGCATGTTCGCGATCCAGTCGACCGTTCCGCGAATCTGCCGCCTCAGCGCATCGAGCACCGCTGTGAGCTCCGGGAGATGGAAATGCCCCGTGAGATTGGACGTGACGACCGAGGCTAGCTCCGGCCTCATGTGCGGCGCGGCTTCATTCAGTGCTTCGGCGAACTCCGCTTCGATCGCGAGCATAGCTCTCGAATGAAACGGGGCGCTCACGTGAAGGCGGACGAGTTCATACTCGACTCCCTCGAGAAGCTTGGCAACGCGCGCGCAGGCTTGTTCGAGGGCAGGCGCGGACCCGGAGAGAACGACCTGGTCGGGCGAATTGCGATTGGCCACGTCGATCTCGATATCTGCAAGCTCGGCGGCGAGGTTCCACGTGGCAGGCGCTCGCGCGATGACCGCCACCATGCTTCCCGTCCCCGCGGGAACCGCTCGCTGCATCAGGGCCCCACGGCGTCGAACAAGCCGCGCCGCGACTGAAAGCGGGACTACACCCGCAGCGCAGAGCGCGGTGTATTCGCCGAGGCTGTGGCCACCCCAGTACGAGCCTTGAAGCCCGAAGTCTTGCTCTAGGGCCCGAAGCATCGCAATTTCCGCGGTGAGAATCGCGGGCTGCGTGTACTCGGTCAGATCGAGCCGCGGATCGTCGTCAAAACAGAGTGCTGGCATGTCGATGCCCAGCGCATCGCTCGCCTCGGAAAAGACGTCGCGCGAGACGGCGAATCGCTCGAAAAAATCGCGAGCCATGCCGGGCTTTTGCGAACCCTGCCCGGGGAACACCACTGCGGTCACACGAGAGTCGAGAGAATGCATGTCGGAGGCGACGGGTAGCACGACACTCCAGAACTATTCGAACATACGTTTGTCAGAAATGAAGTCGCCACCCATTTTTGGACGCATTGCGCCGTCACCGAGCCGCACCCCACCGGGCAAAGTGCTCATTCTCCATGGTTTTGAGCTTTTCAATGACTTGGCGCGCCAAGTCTCGTGACGCACGCAGACCATGTTCGCGAGTCGCCGGTTCCAGAATCTCGGCGCGAAGGTGCAGCGTGTCACCAAACGCCGGAAACGCTCCCCACGACCGCTGGCGTTCCCCTCGCAAGTACGCGCAGACGACGACCGGAGAGTCCAGTCGGCCCAATATCCGCCCGATTCCGTACGTCACTTGGTCGGGCTCCACGCGACCGGTTCGGCTTCGACCACCCTCCGGGAAGATCGTGCACACGTTCCCGCTCGCGACCAAGTACGTGATTGTATCGAGGACGCGCCGGTGATGATCGGCGTCGCCTGCGCGATCGATGAGCAGCGTCTTGCCGAGATAGGTGATGGTTCTGACGAAAGGATTGCGACCGAAGTTCTCGATCGCCGCAACATTCCAAGCGAGACGCCGGAAGCTTCGCATATACGCCGCGAGCGAATCGAGGCCGTGGTGCAAGTAGATTGAGTCGGTCAAAGTCAGGTGGTTCGCGCAGACGACGGTCGGCCGTCCCGAGAGCAGAGCCTGGCGGTACACCCGACGTGCCTCGCGCATCCCTTCGATGCGGTTGGCACGAATTCCACGCATAAAGAGGACGGCGAGTGGGCCGACCGCTCCAAAAGCTATCCACCCCAGGATGGACTGCACGCGAAGAGAGGTTCGCTGAGATACCGATAACGCCTGTTCGTCGATGGCCGTCGCTGTCACGCGGGGGCAGACTAGTCGCGGGATGAGCGGATGCCATGCCCGAGACCAAGTGAGAGTCGATTCTGCCGTCGAAGACGATTTCGGGCAGGCTCTATTTCGTGCACGCCGTCAAAGCAACACCTATACGGCACTCGGGAAGGAGCGCACGCCGCGTTGGCGTTCAACGCCGCGCGCCAAACGTGTATCCTGGCACCCGCTATGACAAGCCACGGCCATTTTGACGACGAACATCGCGAGTATGTGATCACCCGACCGGACACTCCTCGGTCGTGGAGCAACTACCTCGGCTCAACCGAGTACGGTGCAATCATCACCAACAACGCCGGCGGATACAGCTTTTTCAAGTCGGCGGCGCAAGGAAGATTCACGCGTTTGCGGTTCAACGCGGTACCCCTCGACCAGCCAGGGCGGTACATCTACGTGCGAGACGCGGCGACGGGAGATTATTGGTCAACATCATGGCAGCCGGTCGGGAAGCCGCTCGATGCCTATCGCACGAAATGCCGCCACGGTACGGGCTATACGGTCATTGAATCCGAGTACTCGCAGGTGCAGACCTCTACCACGTATTTCGTGCCGCTCGGCGCGCACTACGAAGTGTGGCTCGTGCACGTAGAAAATTGTGGGGCCACGCCTCGAACGCTCGATCTATTCACATATGTCGAATACTCGAGCGAATGGCATGTCTGGCACGATACGTTCAACCTGCAATACGCGCAGTACATCGTCCAGTGTAACGTCACAGACGGGCTCGTGTCGCACGACATCAGCGACAGCCTCCCCGAGCACCCGGAATCGTTCGAGTTTCGCGACCAGAGCAGGCACAGCTTCCTCGGTCTCGTCGGCGCCGCCGTCACCGGTTACGATACTGATCGCGAGCAATTCATTGGCCCGTACCGTACGTACGCAAATCCGATCGTAGTCGAACGAGGCTCATGCACGGGTAGCCGCGCCTACGGTGACAACGCGTGCGGCACACTTTCGACCCGCGTAACGTTGGCACCTGGAGAAAGCCGCGAGTTTGCCGTCGTCATGGGTGTGGGACGCGCAAGCGTCGCTGGCCGAGCGGCTCTCGCCGAGATGGAGTCGACCGAGACGGTGCGACGGGCACTCGACGAGGTGCGAACCTATTGGCACAGCAAGATCGGCAGCATATCCGTCAAGACGGCTGACACCGATTTCGACAGTATGGTCAATGTCTGGAATGCGTACAATTGCTTGATAACCTATGCGTGGTCACGTGCGGCAAGTCTGGTATATTCGGGAGAGCGAGACGGCCTCGGATATCGCGATACAGTCCAAGATTTGCTGGGCGTCATGGCTGCCATACCGGACGACGCGCGCGCCCGCCTCGAGCTGATGTTGACCGGCCAGGCCTCCACGGGCGGCGCGATGCCCGTCGTAAAGCCGTTTGCCCATAAGCCTGGTCACGAACCCGCACCGCGTGAGGATGAATATCGCTCGGACGACGGACTTTGGCTGTTTGATACCGTCCTCGCCTATGTGAAGGAGACCGGAGATATCGCCTTCTTCGATCGCACCCTGCCCTATGCGGATTCTGGGAGCGCCACGGTGCTCGGTCACCTGCGTCGTGCACTGGAATTCAACTTGGACAGGAGAGGAGCCCACGGTTTGCCGTGTGGCCTTCTTGCTGACTGGAATGACACGCTCAAGCTCGGATTCCGAGGCGAAAGTGTCATGGTCGCATTTCAGCTTCGCCTCGGGCTTCGAACGTATGTCGACATCGCAGCGCGGCTCGAGCGCACGGCCGAGGTCGACTGGGCGCGGAAGGAATTGGCGCATCTCGACGCCATGATCCAGGAGCACGCCTGGGATGGAGCCTGGTTCGTGCGCGCATTTCGAGAAAACGGTTCAGTGATCGGCACGCACACCGATCCCGAGGGCTCAATCTTTCTCAATGCGCAAAGTTGGGCAGTCTTGTCGGGTGGGGCGTCCAAGGCTCAGGCAGAACGCGCGATGGAATCCGTGAGGGATCACCTCGCCACCCCGTATGGGTTGATGCTCTGCGAACCACCGTTTTATAAGACTCCGTGCGCTGAGGTTCGTGCGGTATTGTTCAATCCCAGCACCAAGGAAAACGGAGGGATATTCTGTCATCCACAGGGGTGGGCAATCATCGCCGAGACCATGCTGGGCCATGGCAATCTCGCATACGAATATTATCGAGCCTATATGCCGTCGGCATACAATGACCGCGCGGAACTACGTGAGATTGAACCGTACGTCCATTGCCAGTCGACTCATGGGCGACACAGTCCTCGACATGGGGTGTCCCGCCTTCCATGGCTTTCAGGCACTGCGACATGGTCATATGTGACAGCAACGCACTATATCCTGGGGATTCGCCCGGACTGGGATGGCTTGGTCGTGTCCCCCTGCATCCCGGCCGCCTGGGATGGTTTCAAGATGAAGCGACGCTTTCGAGGCGCAACGTACGATATTACGGTGACCAATCCGCGCCATGTCGAGAGCGGAGTGCGTGCGCTCCGAGTGGACGGCAAGGTGTGTGACCCTAGCCTTCCCATTCCGCAAGCGGACGCGGGTAGCGAAGTGCACGTCGAAGTGGAGCTCGGTTAGAAGGCAGGCGTCTTTCGGTCGATCTCTTCGCGATCCCGGCGGCGAGCGTGCTTGCGTACAGGAAGTACGCTCCGCGCGGCTCGCCACCGGCCTCGCTTGGTTTCGACCGAAATACGCCCGCCTTCTGCTTGGTTTCTACCTCGGTTGGCTCGCGCCGAATTTGTTCGCACCTTCCGACTTATCGGCGGCGCTGCTCTCATCGGTCGCTACTGGGATGCGGCCTTCTTCTTCTCGTCAATCTTTGCCCGCAAGGCGGACAGGGCGTCGTCGTAGTCCTTGACTGCTCGACTCAAGCGATCGTCGAGCGCCTTGTCGACAGACTCGGCCTGAGACGCGGCTGCCGCCACGTCGGCCTGGCTTCGATTGGCCGCTGCGATGCGCTCGTCACCCGCTTTGACCTCAGCGTCCGTCCGGCCTGCAGTTCGCTCGTACGCCTTCTCGTCCTGCGCATATCGCACGAGCGTGTCGCTGACGGCTTGTTTATCCGCGAGCAGACGAGTCAGGCGTTCGCGCTCGGCCGGCATTTCGACGTGAACCGTGTAACTCGCCTCGGCGATGTCGTCAGCGAGCTTCTCTAGGATCGCAACGTTCTGGGGCCCGAGCTCATTCTTGTATCGCTCGATGAGCAAGAACGCGTCGTTGCGCGAACGGAGGCGCTTCGCCAGTTGCTTGTCGATGGATTCGTTGAGTGAATATGCAATCGTTCCGCGAACGTCGAGCGGCGCGTCGGTTCCATGCGCAGACGGCGTGCCCGAACAATGCGCCTTCTGGACGACACCTTGCGTGCTTCCGGCCACCCTGCTGGTAACGGGCTCTTTCTCATCCGACCAAAACGAACGAACGTCGGTGACCCCATCGTGGCTCTCAGCGAAGTCCGCCGAGCGGCCTACCGCATCGGAGTCGTCTACGATCGCTCGAACGAAATCCCATCGCGGTTTCTTCAGCTCGTCGATGCGCGAATCGAGACCGGTCGTGAGCGATTTTGACCGCAACTGGCCATCGTCGATTGTCTTTTGCACGAGCGAGAGCTCCGAGGCGTAATGGAGCGCATAAGCAGGCTGTCCCGACGAGGTCGGAAGCGCCGCAGGCCGCTGCGTGCAAGCGCAAAAAAGGAGAACTGGGGCCACGAACGCTGCGCGGGTCATGATGATCGTACCCTCCAAGAGGCTGTGTAAGTCCTGCCAACATCGTCGCAGGTCGGATCGGTCACGATGATCTCCGGTCGCCCTCCCACGGAGAGAACAATCGAATTTTGACGAAACACAAGGCCGAATGCGATGGCTTCCTCGCGTTCCATTCCGTGCACTATCCAGGATGGTTCCCGCCAGGTTCCCTCGGGGTCGTCCTCGAAGCCGACGCATGGTTCTACCCGGTGAACGCCGAGAACCAAGAGATCGCGCATGACCTGCTGTCTCTGATCGTTTACCTTGCGCGGTAGGAGCATAGACCGGGGATTGTACGCCGTGAGCACCGCGAAGGACTTCCGGAGGAGCTCAGGCAACGTCGAAGGATCCCCAGCGACGTCGCCATCGAGCGAGGCGCGTACAGGCCCCGACGGCGACATGAACTCATAGACTGTAGCCAGATAGCTGCGAAGGAGAGTCTGATCCATCGAGAATGGATCGATGCGATACCACGGGTACGCCGACTTTGCGGTCATGGAGAATGCAAATCGCATTTCGGCATGCCATACCGATCTCCTCGTGCGCTTGATCTTTGGTGTGGCCGCCATCTTTCTCTCTTCCGCGCTTGGCTGCGGCCGTCCGGCGCCTGGACATGACTCCCAGCTACGCTCCTCGACTCCGTCCGCCACAGCTCTCGCACCGCCCTCGGCATCGCTCCCCGCTGCTTCGCCGTCGGCAGACGCTTCCTCCAGGCCTGCGGAATCCGCTGCGGCGGCGTCTCCGACACCTCGCGCGGCGAGCTCCAAGCCACCCGCAAGCTGCCAGCTTCTCCGCGGCCCTATCGAGCTGCCGCGAGGTTTCCCGGCAGCACTCGCGGCCCGCCAGAACGCGCTGATGGCGATTCTCAATGATGACGGCATTCCGCGGTCGCTTACATTTGACGCAGGCGCGGTCCCGGCACGCAGGCGCCCCCCTACTCCCGAAACTGTGACGGCTTCCTGCTGCGCTGGACCGCCCATACCGTGCGCACTGGCGTCCGATTTTGCATTCTGTACCGATCGCGCCGGTATGGTCCACCGCTCGTCGCTCTCCTCGCGAATGGAGGACCGAGTTGTCGCGAGCAGCCGGAGCGGGTCAAGGCTCTCCGCCGCGGTCTTGGGTAACTCCCATGTTGCGCTCGCCTATGTAGCGAGCCGCAAGACGACCGAGGGATGGGTGAATGAGGCGTGGATGGAGGTGGACGAGAGCGCACCACAGAGAATCTCCGACGACGGAAGCGGGGCAACTTCGGTTTCTCTGGCTCCTCGCGGGCCCGGCGTGCTCGCTATTCTGATTGACGCGCGAACCGCTCTCACTGCCATGCACGCGCGCCCGGTGACCTATGAAGGAGGTCGCCTCGGGATGGGCGAGGACGTTGTGGTCTTCGTGGGCTCACCGGGGGACCGTCGGACGGTGGCATCCGTAGCTGCAGTAGCGGGAGGGCCCGTGTGGTCCTTGCTTCCGATCGCGAAGGACGCTCAAACGTTCGGCCTAGCCCTTACGCGAATCCATGAGCCACCGCGCGTCGAGGAACCCGTCGTTTGGTCGATCTACCCCAATGGTCTCGACGCGCCGCCGGTTGCGGTGGACGTTTCTCGCAATCGGATATGGGCCGCCCGGGTGAGACCTGCCGCGTCGGCGCCAGGCTCGCCGGAAGTTCTCGAGCTCGGTGATGTGTCCGAGGAAGGAGATTTCGATTCGCGGGACGTTCGCCCTACAATAGGAAGCGTGAGCCATGTCACGCTCGCCGCGGACGAAGTAGGAACGCTGTGGATCCATTGGGTGGACGGATCCGGTAGCTGGCTGGAAAGGCTCGCATGCAAGTAGCCTCTTCGGGCAAACCTTGATCGTCGGCCCGCGTGCTAGCGTGCGCCGGGACTCGATGCAATCCCGCGAAAACCACCAAGCAACGCGCGCATATTACGACGAATTTGCCCCATCCTACGAAGCCGAGCGCCGACCGAATCGCCCGGACGGATACCATGCACTTGTGGACGACCTCGAAGTCGAGATCGTCGAGCGCTATGGGGCGAACAAGGACGTGCTCGAGTGCGGGTGCGGAACCGGTCTACTGCTCGAACGCATGGCTCGAACTGCGCGTTCGGCACGAGGAATCGACCTCTCTCCCGGAATGCTAGAGCGCGCGAGGGAGAGGCGCTTGGATGTGCGGGAGGCTGACGTGACGTCGATCCCGTTCGAAAACGAGACGTTCGACGTGACGTGCGCGTTCAAGGTTCTCGCTCACGTCCCCGAAATCGGACGCGCTCTGTCGGAGATGGGGCGTGTGACGAGGCCGGGCGGCGTGGTCATCGCCGAGTTCTACAATCCCGTCAGTCTGCGTGGACTTGCGAAATGGATCGGCCCGAGAGGATTCATTTCCCCGCACACTCGAGAAAGCGACGTGTACACGCGGTTCGATCCGCCGTGGGTCATTTCTAGAGTCCTACCTCCCGGCCTTCGGATCGAAGCAGCTCGAGGCGTCCGGATCGTAACTCCCTTCGCGAACGCTTGGCGAGCACCTATTCTGGGGAGAGCGCTGGGAGCAGTCGAGCGCCTGCTAGCGGACACTCCCCTGGCTGCGTTCGGGGGCTTCTATATCGCTATCCTTCGTAAAAGCGCGCTCGCATAAGCTCCCGGCAAGGCCGACGTTTGGGGCGCCGGCGACAAGCCGAATCAAAGTCCTCTACGTTGGACGTCGTAGGCGCGCGGCGTAACCCTAGGGCGAGGGCATCTGCAGGTCGCGCCCTAACGCGTGATCCAGCTTCGTGCGCGCTACTCGCGCATCCGCCCGCGAGTTGAGGAGATCCAGGCGAGCGCGGGTCAACTCGGTCTCCGCGTCGGTCAGCGTGCTCGATGTTCCTCGACCGTTGTTGAATAGCTCACGCTGGACGCGGTACGCCTCCTCGGAGCTTGCGAGCTCACGGAGACTCGACTCAATCGCGAAGTCGGACTCCTTCATCGCTTGCCACGCTTGGGTGACCTCGACCTCGATGCCATCACGGACCTGGTTCTTGTTGGCTTCTATCGCGGCCGCACGGGACTCCGCATCCGCGACGGCCCCTCCCGTCGTCAGAAGGTCGTTCGGCGACCACGTGACCTGAGCCCCGAGGTCCCAGGAAGGGAACCAGTCCTGAGTTTGCGGAAACATGCGCGAGTTCGGATTGCCTAGGATTGCGTCTCCGAACGCTCCCACGGAAGGATATCGACCGGCCTTCGCCGCCGCCGCCTGCTTCCGCGCCGCCACCGCATTGAGATCAGCACTCTTGATCTCAGACCGTGCCGCCAGAGCTTCGTCCGTCAACTGCCGAAGATCGCCCTGCCACGGCGTCAGCGGTGTCTCCAGATCCTCGGCTGGAGCCACAGAAACGCCGTCGTCGACGTGAATGGCCACTCGAAGCTGCTTCTCGGTGAGATCCGCAAGATTCTTCGCCCGCTCGAGAGCCAGTCCCGCGGACGACACCGCTGTCTCCGCCCGCAGGACGTCGGCCTTGGACGCGTTTCCCGCCGCAAACTGATTGCGGGCGTCGCGGAGATGCGTACGCTGGTCGTTGAGCGATTGCACAGCGACGGCATGCGCCCCACGCGCACGGAGCCACGTGTAATAGGCGACCTTGCCATTGGCCCCCGCAGTCGCGCGCACGCCGGCGAGGTCCCATCGAGCCGCGTCCTGAGAGTGAGTGGCCGCAGAATAGTTTTGATCGATACGCAGGAAATAGTCGCTGATCGGCACGTTGATCGTGCCCTGCAGCAGCCACTGATTGAGAACGATAGGGAAGGAGAATGGGTAGCCCATCAACTTGTCGAGGGTGATCGGCTGACCCGGCTGTGCGGTGTCCACCACCAGCGTCCCCAAACTCGGCGGAGTGAACTCGCTCAATCGCGTGTACCGAGCGACCCCCGACAATCGCGGAAGAAACGACGCCCACGCCTCGTCCACGCGAGCGGCCGCACCCCGGAGGTTCTCGAGCGAAGCCTTGACCGAGAAACTCGTATCGGCGGACCGCGCAGCGACCTGCTCGGCCGTCAACCCACCCGGCGTCGCATGCATCAGCTCGAGAGGCACGGGGAGCGGCGTCGTATCGTCTAGGGAAGGCGGGTGCGAGGAGTCCCCCGACGGAGCGGAGACCTGCGGCGCCGCCGCTGGAGCGGACGGAGTACGGACCGGCACGCCGGCTGGGCGAGGCTGAGCTCTCGCCTGAACCGGGACCATGACCAACCCCATCCCGCAAACAAATCCGATCCTCGCCAAATCATTCGCAAACCGCATCATCCGTGGTCCTTTCCGAGCGCCCGGGTAGTGCGCGAGCCTACAATAAGCGCATCCGCTGGCAATCCGTTATGCTCGGACACGTGGATCTGTATTCCTCGCGTGACGTCTGGGCTCGCATCGAGGCGAGGGTCGCAGAGAGACCCGACGGAGTCATCGCAACCGATGGCGACGGGACTCTCTGGAGCGGCGACGTCGGCGAGGAGTTGTTTCGGGAATTTGCTCACCGAGACCTGTTCCGACCCGAGGCGCTCGACGCCTTGCGCGAAGAAGCACGAGCTCACGACCTCTCCGATGCCGGAACCTCGCGAGACGTCGCTCAGCGAATCTATTCGGCGTACGTGGACGGTCGATTTCCTGAAGCGCGCGTCTGCGAGGTCATGACCTGGTGTTATGCCGGGCTATCGGTCGACGAGCTCCACGAGTTGTCGAGAGATGTCGTCGACGCCACAGGTGTCCCTTCACGCGTTCATCCCGAGATGAGCACTCTCATGGAACGCGCGCGCGCGATCGGTGTCCGCGTTCTCTTGGTGAGTGCCTCGCCGATGTGCGCAGTCGCTGCGATCGCGCGTCACATCGGTTTCACGGAGCAAGATATCGTCGCGTCGAACCCTAGTGAACAAAGCGGAGTCGTCGAGCCTTACGTGAGAGAGCCGATCCCATATGGTGCGGGCAAAGTATCTCGCCTCCGAGAGCTCGTCGGGGTGACATGCCCCGTGCACGCCGCCTTTGGGGATAACGCATTCGATGTGCCGCTGCTCAAACAAGCTGCGGTCCCCGTGGCGGTGCGACCCAAAGCGAAGCTGCGCCGGCTGGAACACGAGGTGCCCGGTATCGTTGAGCTCATGGCCGATTGAGCAGCCGCTTCTACTTGGGCAACTCGGATACGTGCGGCACGAGAGTGATCTCGATGCGCCGATTCTTCGCCTGCCCATCGGGCGTCCCATTGCTGGCTACGGGATCGAAAGGACCGTAGCCCGCGGCCGACAACACACCGGGGTCGACTCCGTGCGCCAGCAGCAACTTCACGACGGCAATGGCTCGCGCCGAAGACAGCTCCCAATTGGTCGGAAACAGTATCTTCTTCGCCGTGACGATCGGCTGATTGTCCGTGTGGCCTGCGACCTGAAAGCGTTTGCCCCCGACCCCTTTCAAAGCCGTAGCGACTTCCTCGACAGCCAGCTTGCCGTCCGGTTTGACGTCGGCATCGCCCGTGTCGAAAAGAACATCATTGTGGAGCTGGAGCACGACACGCCCGTGCCGGGTCGTGACCTTCAAGTGCCCCGCATCGATCATTTTCTTGAACTTGCTCTCCAAGTCTTCGACGAGCTTGCCGCGCTCCTGAGCGTCCTGCATCGCACGCTTCGCCTCGTCGAGCTGTGACTTCTGCTCGTCGGTTATCGCCTGCGACTGGGCGATACCGAGCGCCGTCTTGAGGTCATTGATTTGCTGCTCATCAGCCGTCGCACGCTGCTGCAGCTGGGCTATCTGAGGCTGAAGCTGGGACACCTGCTTCTTGGCGACGTCCGCCTCCTGAACCTTGGCGTCATACTCCGAACGAGAAACGCCGCACCCCGCGAGCGACGCGGCGACGACGACCAACCATGCGCTCTTCATGGGTCTAGACTACATCGACGCGCCGCCCAGATGAGAAGCTAGTTTTTTAGGATCTCGCACATACATCGACGCATCCCTTGCTCGGATGTCCGGCACGTCCAGCTGACGCGTCCCGCTCGCTGTCCAGGCCCGCCGGAGATCTGCAGTGCGACGTCACCACGTGCATCTAGTTGATTTTTGCCTCAATACACTCCAAAGCGTGGACGGTGCCTCACGTTTCTCATGAGCCGGCCTCCCCCGCTGGGGACGCGCGCGTGACCGATCCAACGGTCCGTCGTTGGACGGTTCCACCGCTCCTGCGTTCGCTCCGGCACCGCAACTATCTGCTCTTTTTCAGCGGGCAGCTCGTGTCGCTCATAGGCACGTGGATGCAGGCGGTCGCCCAATCCTGGCTCGTGTACCGACTGACAGGCTCGTCGTTTTGGCTCGGCATGATCGGTTTCTCATCACAGATTCCGGTACTCCTTCTCGCTCCCGTCGGCGGCATGGTGGCCGATCGATTGCGCCGCCACCGGATCATTGTGGTGACCCAAGCGTGCTCGATGGTGCTCGCCTTCGTCCTGGCAGGATTGACGCTTTCGGGTCACATCCGACCTCAACATGTATTTTTTCTCGGAGCCGTTCTCGGAGTCGTCAATGCGTTCGACATTCCGGCGCGCCAGTCGTTTCTCGTCGAGATGGTGGGTCGCGAAGACCTGAGCAACGCCATCGCACTGAACTCCTCGATGTTCAACGGAGCTCGCCTCGTGGGACCTGCTGTCGCAGGCGTGCTCGTAGGCTGCATCGGTGAAGGGTATTGCTTCCTGGCCAACGCGGTAAGCTTTGTCGCCGTGCTCGCCGGACTCCTGGCGATGCGTATGCCGCCATGGACCCCACCGAGGCATGCCTCCTCGGCGATCCAAGGCATGGTAGAGGGCTTCCGGTTCGTTGGCAGCACGGCGCCCGCTCGAGCGGTCTTGCTACTCTTGGGGCTCGTGAGCCTGGTCGGAATGCCCTACGTGGTCCTGATGCCAATTTTCGCTGACAAGGTGCTTCACGGCGGGCCGAGAGCGCTCGGAATGCTGATGGGTGCAGCGGGCGCAGGTGCCATGCTCGGCGCGCTTCGCATGGCGGCCCGACGCGGACTCCAAGGCCTTGGCCATTGGGTGGCAGCGGGCACCCTCGCGTTTGGCGTCAGCCTCATTCTGTTCAGCCAATCCCGGTCATTTCTCCTGTCGGTCGGACTCCTAGTGCCTGCGGGATTCGCCATGATGGTCCAGATGTCGGGGACCAATACTCTCGTGCAGAGCATGGTTCCCGATAGGCTGCGTGGTCGTGTGATGGCCGTTTACTCGATGATGTTCATGGGAATGGCTCCCGTCGGCGCGCTCTGCGCCGGATCGCTCGCGACCCGAATAGGAGCGCCCGCTACGGTTCTTTGCGCTGGATTTGCATGCATGATGGGAGGAGTTGCCTTTGCGATCAGGTGGCCTCGGCTCCGACACGAGGCCCGAGAGGTCATTGCGGCAAGACGAGCAGAGGCCGCTCCACGCCCATAAAATCGGTCTTGCGCGAACTGAACGTTTGCCTAGCATCGGGTCGATGGTGGCATCCAACCGAGACCCGGATCTGAACGAAGCCCAAGCGGCGGCGTGCTCTCACGGGGATGGCCCCCTCCTCGTCATCGCTGGAGCTGGGTCCGGCAAGACGCAAACTCTCGCCTACCGTGTGGCTGCGCTCATCGATAGCGGCGTCGACCCTCGGCGAATTCTCTTGCTCACGTTCACTCGCCGAGCGGCGGTCGAGATGGTCCGTCGCGCAGCCCGACGGATTGGCCGACAGCGCAACGTAGACGTCACGCTGCCTTGGGCGGGCACGTTTCACTCGGTCGCAAATCGGCTACTGCGTCAGCATTCGCGCGCGGTGGGTCTGGACCCGAGTTTCACGTTATTGGATCGTGAGGATTCAGCCGACTTGCTCGACGCCCTGAGAGCCGAATCTGGCCTGGCCGAACAGCATCGGCGCTTCCCTCGCAAGCGCACTTCCCTGGCAATCTACTCTCGAGTGGTCAACACTCAATCTTCGCTGACCACCTGCCTGGAGCAGGCGTTTCCTTGGTGTCTCGAATGGGAGGCCGCCCTTCGCTCGCTTTTTGGCGCATACGTTGACGCCAAGCTGACGCGGCAAATGCTCGACTACGACGACCTACTTCTCTACTGGTACCACCTTGCAGGGGAACCCACAGCGGCGAAGACCATTTCGAGCCAATTCGACCACATTTTGGTCGACGAGTACCAGGATACGAATGTGCTGCAGGCTGCCATCCTCAAGCGACTGCGACCCGAAGGAAAAGGATTATGCGTGGTCGGTGATGATGCGCAGTCGATCTACTCATTTCGAGCCGCGTCAGTGCGCAATATCCTAGATTTTCCTTCTCAGTTTTCCCCACATGCGACCGTCGTGACACTTGCGCAGAACTATCGTTCCACTCAACCGATTCTCACGGCAGCCAACGCAGTCATTGGTCTGGCAGCGGAGCGATTCACCAAAGATCTATTCACGACACGCACGGGCGGTACGCGGCCGCGCCTGGTCACCGTGGCAGATGAAGATACTCAAGCCACCTATGTTGCGGACAGCGTGCTCGAGCAGCGCGAAGCGGGGGTGCTCCTCAAACAGCAAGCCGTGCTTTTTCGCGCAGCCCATCACAGTGACGCCCTGGAGATAGAGCTCGGTCGACGGGGCATCCCCTTCGTCAAGTTCGGGGGACTGCGTTTTCTTGAAGCCGCGCACGTGAAGGATGCAATGTCGTATTTACGCTGGGCCGAAAATCCGAGGGATGGCCTCGCTTGCACTCGAATTCTTCAACTGCTTCCGGGCATCGGCCCCGTCATCGCCAGTCGCATTCAGCAGGCTTGTGCGGTGAGCCCTGAAAACGTGGCTCGCGCCATCGCAGGGTATGTGCCTCCAGCTGGAGCGGCCGAGTTTTGGCCAACTCTCGTTCACCTAATGGAAGCTCTTACCGATCCGGCCACACCATGGCCTGGGCAGATGGCGCGCGTGCGCAGATTCTATGAACCGCACTTGGAACGCCTCTACGACCACGCTCACACCCGATTGGCGGACCTCGATCAAATCGAACATCTTGCCGACGCGTCGCCATCTCGCGAGCAGTTTCTGTCGGAGCTCACGCTGGACCCGCCGGAGAGCACTGGCGCGCTAGCCGGCACACCCCATTTGGACGAGGACTTTCTTATCCTGTCCACGATCCATTCCGCCAAGGGCCAGGAGTGGGACACTGTGTACGTCCTTAGCGTAGCAGATGGCTGTATTCCCTCGGATTTGGCTACCGGACATACCGACGAGATCGAGGAGGAACGCCGCCTTCTCTATGTGGCGATGACACGCGCAAAGAACAGCCTCAGTATGATCCACCCTGTACGGTTCTTCATCCGCCAACAGAATCGCCATGGCGATCGCTATGTGATGACCCCACGCAGCCGATTCTTGCCGGACAGTGTACTAAGACACCTCGACGTATTCACACCCAAGCTGCGCCGAGTCGATAATCCAAGAGCGTCAATTGCGACTCGCGTCGACGTCGCCGGGAATCTGCGTGCACAGTGGAAGTAACGTGGCAACACACAGCGCACCGGTTCGTGAAGCGGACATTTCTTTAGGTTTGAGCCCCCCCCCTCGACCCCTCGGCCGGCCCGTCAGAGGCCAGACAGCTCCCGCCGTTGCAGGCGGCAAGCCCTCATCAACAGACTGGAGCGCTGTTCCTTGGTACCAGCGCTCCTTCCTCCGGCGTGCACTCGCTCGACAGACTCGGCCTTCGGTCTCCCATTCGACGGGTACGCCGTGCATCGACGACGTGTATTTCTCCGCCGTCTCACCTACCTAGGACAGCTCTCACCCTCGCTCGCTCCTCAGTGAGAATCTCGACCGCGCGGGCAAGACCAATCTCCGCGGCAACGGCTTTCAGCACGCCTTCGGCATGATGGCTCACTGCAACCGTCGGTCGAGCGCTTTCCTTGGCGACCACTGGCTTGGGGGCGATCGCCTTGGCTGGGCCCTTCTTCTTCGCCCGATTGTCCGATGTCCGCACGTTATACACGTATCCGACCTCAAGGGGGATACCCTCCTCCTTCGCCTTTGCGACAACTTCAGCAGGAGTCAATTTCGGATACGAGCGAACGAAGTCCGCTTTCGTTCGCGTCGGTTGCGCTCCGACGTTCGACGCGGAGCTCGGTGCCTTCTTTGCAGCGCCACCTTTGGAGTGACTCTTCGCCTTCGCTTGGCTTCGCACTCCGTAGACGAGACCCGAGTCAATCGAAAGCCCCTCGGCTTTCGCTTTCTCGACTACGTCGGCCGCGGGCATATCGACTGGTTGTTGACGAATGAACTCAGACTTATTGATAGAATTTTTCTGAACGGCCATGATTAGGTTCGGAAGAACAGCACGAGTGGGGTATGGATGGCAACTTCGCTATAGGGCCTTCCGTCCGAATTCTGCACAGTAGGAGGAAGCGACCTGTGCGCCCCTGAAGCTGGCGACGCGCGCTTTCGACCAGACATCCTCGCTCCCCGCCCTGGGCCGTTCTCCAGGATTCTGGGCCCTGCAACTCACCTTGCAGGTGCGCCAGTAGGTGACGATGGTCAATGAAATGGGGTCCGCCATAAGATGGTCGGTGGGGATGCTCCGAGCTTTGTTCGCGACAGCGATCGGTCCGAATGCCGGCTCCAGGATTGCCTTTCGCCCCCGATAGAGCTCGGTGCCTCCCGCAGAGGACCCAAAAATCGCTTCTGGGTCTTGGGAGGGTCGGTCAATCGGTCCAACGCAGCCGAGCGACTCGGAATGCCCCATGGGAGAGGGGAGTAAAGGGAGGAGAGGAGACAAGGAGGCTAGCTCTCGATCCGCGGGATGCCGTCATCGACGACCGGATCCTCGTCGAACTCAAGACCGCGCTCCAGCGCCTGACGCCCGAGCACCCGAATTCCGTTCGATCTTCCGACCTTCCTGTTCCAACCAAATCGCCGGTCGAAGGACCTGCCCGCTAGCCATACCGAGGGCATCTCTCAGGTTCGTCGCATGAACCTGGATACTGTCCTCTGGGGCCGTGTACTTAGCGAGGCCGCTGCACCCTTCCCGAAAGCCGAAAGAGAACGAAAAATCGCGTCTTCATGACTCCGTCGTGCGCGAGACGTCCGGCGCAGAATCGTCCACGCGCTCAAGAATCCAGACAGTCTTGTTTGTGCTCGAATGGATATCGACAACTGGAAAGAGACTGGTCCGATGAGCCGACATGTGAACCAGTCGATAGTGTAGCCGGCCCTCCAGAAGCGCACGGAAATACCCTTGTGACGCGGAGTCTCGCTCGCGCGCGGACTGCTCTGGAGAGAGAGAGGTCCCTACCTTCAGCAGCGAACCCGTGTCCGCCAAGTATCGCCACGCCCACCCTTGCGACAGGACAACAAAACGCGGACGCCTTTCTTCGACATCGGAGTACGCGGCCTTCACCTCGCGAACGCCGGGGAGCGAACTTCGCCCAGAGAGCGATTCAGGACCCACGCGCTGCACATCGGTAACCAATGGAAAGCGTGGCAGATACACGTCATTGCCATAAGTTTCGACCCGATCTCCGGGGCGCATGTTTGACTGCATCCATGCCTCTGCGTCGTAGCGAGGGTCATATAGCAAAGCTTTATTGACAGCCGCCGCACGCCACATTCCCCACGCCAGGAGAGCCGCAACCGCCGGACGATAGAATCGTTGAAGATCCGATCGAAATACCAGCCAGTCCACACCGACTCCTGCGTAGACCCCAAACATCAGCATCTGAGGAAGCAGAAAGCGATGCTCCGTACGCCTCGCACTCATGTTGAACGCCAAGGTGAAAGAAACCGCAACGGCCATGGGGGCGAGCGATGCAACCTTCGAGACCGGGAAACGCGCGCTCCGAGGAGCGCAGAGGCTCCTTCCGAAGCCAAGCACGCAGAGTGCGGCAACAGGCCAGGAGTAGTAGCGACCAAAGAACGATAGCGTATCCTTTGCAATCGCAGCCCACCCAGCCACATCCGCAGGATAGACCGCATGGTCCTGGCTCGCCGTCCCTGTAAGAAACGCCAGACGAGCCCGAAACCCCGGCGGATTAAACAGAGCACCGTCGATCACCATCACCAGCATCGTCGCCACGAGGAGAGCGATCGCAGACTCGCGAGCAACCTCGCGCAAGTGCCCGCGGGCTGATCTGCCCGTCGCGACCCACGCTATAAGTATTGCGGGAACAGACAGGACGAACAACCCATAAGCCTGATCCTTGGTACATATCGAAAACGCGGCCAGCCACGCGAACCTCCGAAGTCGTCGCGGCTCGGCCCGCGTGACGACCCGCACTGCCTCGACGATCGCGAGCGATGCCCAAAATAGATAGGGAACATCGAGATTGCTCGTATGCGAATAGTAATTTAGGACCACATTGGTGGTGACCACCAGCGCAGCACATATCCCCGCGCGCCGTCCCCAGATCTCCTCAACCAAACGAAAAATCGCGTACACGATGCCGACGCCCATGGCCACCGATACCGCGCGCGCAATGACTGAAAACGCAGTCATATACGGAATTTTCGTAAATTCGGCGATAAGGTCTGCGACTCCGAATCCGCGAGCTCGAATGAGCGCCGTCACCCAGACGGGCGCTGTCAACGCGGTGAGCATGAGCAGATGCAGCGGCGGGTATGTGTAGTGAGAACCCCACTGGTATGTCTCGACAACCCCAACGAGAAAGTCGCGTGGTGCTACCCCGTCGTCATCCCAGCCGGTCGAACTCGGAAGCCCCCAGCCTATGCCAACTCCGTGAAGGACGACGTTGGCCATGAGAATCCACGCGAGTGGCTCTCGAAGCAGCGACCTAATGGAACGCACCTCACGCCTATAAGCTGAAACCTGCGGGAATCTAGGAACCACGATCGGAGGCGGAACGTAACACGGCATTCGATGCCATTGCGACCCGACGCGCCCCCACGCGCTTCGATGCGCAACCAATTATCACGCGTTTGCGACTCAGAAAACAGCTATCGCGAGAGATACGCCAGTGTTTCGATGGGGTTCGACGATGACGATGTCGAAATCTAGAGCTCTATCCACTCTTCTTGTCCCCCGCCCACGCGAGGAGCGATCGAATCATTCCCTCGTCGACGTGAAATTGGATTTCGGGCAGCGCGCCGCCATCGCTAGGCCGATGGATCAAGCAGTCCTCGTTTTGGGAGAAGCTGGACACGGAAAAACGACGGTCGCCTTACGCAGGCTTGAGTTCGTATGGTCGGCGTTGAAGAAACGTCCAGGCAGGCCTCCCCGGGCAGCGGTCGTCGTGCCAACCGAGGGGCTTTCGAGGCTTCTTCAACCTCTTCTTCGCCGGCTCGGCATCGACGTCGAAGCCCGCACCTATGATGCATGGGCTCGACGTCAGGCGCGGCGCGCGTTTTCGGAGCTGCCGCGGCGCGAGACAGAGCTCACGCCGCCTGCTGTCCAAAGGGTCAAGCGTAGCCCTGCCCTCCGAAGCGCGATCGCACTCCTCGCAGCGCGCGCGCCAGGCCGTATCGATGACGATGCCGACGCTTGCGTCTCGCCATCGACCGGATTGATCAGCCGCGGTGACCTGCAGCATCTATTTGGGGATCGACGGCTGCTCGAGATGGTGGCTGGTGAGTCACAGGACATAC
>Ga0182030_10002138_pt1 | contig 41778 bp, 31 predicted proteins | sample 812S3MmetaG_FD_121299 | JGI IMG/M metagenome (GOLD analysis project Ga0182030, IMG submission 121299) | Permafrost microbial communities from Stordalen Mire, Sweden - 812S3M metaG (Illumina Assembly) | ecosystem: Environmental > Terrestrial > Soil > Wetlands > Permafrost | place: Sweden...
CCCGCTTGCTCGTTGATGATGGTCTCCAGTCGGTAGGCATCGATCTCGAAATAGCGGATGAGCTCGTCGCCGGATTCGACCAGCACAGGCACCAGATTCCTCCCCCGGATGGCGTCATCGCACAGCGGGGAGACCCTGTTCAGCATTGATTTGATGGCGAACCGAATGATGTCGGAATCGCGAACTGCCAGGCGCTGCGCCAGGCGTTTGATATTGCGTACATCCCCTTCACTCAGCCGAATCGAGACGGCTTGTTTTCGTTGCTCGACCACATCCACTCCTTATGAACTGCCAGATGTCAGACTGGACGGAGTGGATCGTAGGGCAACGGTGTAACGTAAAGATGGCTTATTTGTGACAAATACGCCACTGTTAAACGAGTGGTTGTCACGCGACCGTTCTTAGGCTGTCGACATCGCGTAGGGGCAACGCATTGGAGAGCTGGATCGTTGAGCGCGCAAGGGGGTCGGCCGACAAAGCGAGCATGCGGGGCAGGCGCATAGGGGAGCGGACGGCGGCTACTTTTACCGTTCCTGAAAAGGGCTTATCGATGCCAGATTCGGCCGACACCAGGGCGGGAAGCGCCGGCGGAGTGCGGGGGTGGGATTAGACTCCGACGTTTTTTGCTGGATGGATGCTTGAACGCCTGCCCGGCGATGACGTGAGCGCCGGCCCCGCGGAGGATTAGACCCGCAGCATCGAAGAGGATCGCTCGGGAGAGGCGCTGAAGACCGCCATCGTATCGCCCACCGCTATGCCGCGATGGCTTGCCGCTCGGTTCTCGCGGGCTGCTCGCATCTCACGCGCGGCGCGCGCCTCACGGAGTGCGCGTCTTGACCCTCAACTCTTCCGCCCGGGCGCGGGTCTCAACGACGAGATTGTCCATGCGGGTGCGCGTGAGCTTGGTGAACGGCTCGACGGTACTGGCCTTGGTGAAGACGCCGACATGCTCGTAGCGATTCAAAATATCGGCATTGATGTCCAGCAACTGCAGATTGTTCTCCGCGCATTTGTCGAAAGCGGTGTTTCTTGCGTCAAGGTCGCTTCGCATCTTGGTGCGGTCGGCCTCGACTTCCTTGAGATTTTTGACGGTCTCGCGAAATCGCGCGACAAGCTCTGCCGTGCGCTGCTTCGATTCCTCCAAACTTCGCTCCGCCGCAGCTTTCGATGCCGTCAGCGCCGCCACATCGGCAGGTGACACACCGGCCGGGCGCGCCTTCAACAGGTCGCGCTCCTTCTTCATGGCGGCGAGCGAGGAGTTGGCGGCGTCCAGCTCTTTCTTCATCTGATCCAGCTGTCCCTGCAAGGCCGTCTTCTCCGCGGCCATTTGCTGATACTGCTGCATGAACTTCTGCGCCTCACCTCCGCTGCGCTGTACTTGCGCATACGCTGGACTGCTCGTGCCGAAGATCGAGGCAACGACCAAAAGGGAGGGCAAATGATGAGGCTTCATGGTGCCGGCACCTCAAAAAATGGTATTGAGATCGAGTTGAACGGTGTCGATACCCAAATTAGGCCCATCGATCGCGTTCGAGCTCAGATAGCGCAACCTCACCCAGACGCGCCTCGCCACCCCCACGTCGCCGACGAAGTAATAACCGGTGGCATCGGTTCCGCCGAAATGAAAGTCCGAGTCCGTGTAGGCATCGATGACCGCATCTCGCTGCAGATATCGATAACCGACGAGCGCTCGCCAGGCTCCCAGGGCGAGTACCGCCGGGTCGCCGAAGCTCACCTCGGATTGGTACCCCTTGGTGCGGGCGGCTACATAGTGGCCGACGTTCGCCGTGACCTCTGCGGTGTTGTAGCCGAAGTTCCTCACGGCATCCACCGCAAATCGGAAGGTGCGTGGCCCGATCGGGAGCGTGTAGGTAGCGTTGAGATCGGCCAGCCGGTATCTGGCGGCCAGAGCCAATAGATTGGTGGTGTTGGTCCCGCTGTTGCTGATGTCGAAATACGTGTTGCCTTGCCGCTCGTACAGGGGAGCCGTGAAGTTGTAGATCGTGCTGCCGAGCGGATTCAGCCGTCCGGTGACGTTGAAATAGTCAAAAAAACCCGCTGCAAGCCGCAGCCGCTGGCCCTCGCCCCATCGAAGGTTGGCACCCGCCTGGGCAGCCACCAACCATTTATCCTCACCCGACAGGGCGACCTCCTGCAGGGGATGCGCGCCCGCGGTGAAAAACAGATGCGACTGCTCGGCACTCCCGTCACCCAGCCCGATGCGGCCCGTGGCGGCAAGGCCCTCGAAGGTCAAGTCCTTGTGGAAGATCAGATCCGTCGGCGTGTCATACGGGTTCACGAACCGGCCGCCCACGACCGACAGCCACGGGAATTTCTGCGCATTGCGACCATCCCAGCGGATATAAAGCTCATCGAGTCCGAACGCATACGGTGCGGTGCCATCGAGCGTTTGCGTTTCGGACACGAGGTCCGAGGTGTTTCCGGTAGTGATGCGAATTCCCGCCGTGAACGAGTCGGTGATGTCCGAGTCCACTGCGAGGCGCGCGCGTCCGCGAAAGCGCGCTCGATCCACATCGACATTCTCGAAGGCGTTGAGCCCCGCCTGTGCGATGCCGCCGGCCTGGTTGATGGCGTAATAGTTGAGGTAGTAGTTCTGGACGTTGTCTTTGGCGAACAGAATGTCTTCCTCTCGCAGCGTGACGCTGCCCGACAGGCGGGTACGCGTGAGCCAATCTGCCAGTGCCCCGGGTACGCCCCACTTCTCGGTCTTGGCCTCGCTCACCACATCAGCCACCACGGCCGGCTTCACCTCCTCGGCCACCTGCTTGGCAATCTCGTCCTTGACGATCTGCGGCACATAAGGGACGCGCACGGCGCCCTCATCCGCCTTCGCCGCGGCGGCCGCGTTTGCAGCGGCCTTTTCCTGCGCGGATTTGACCATTTGATCGGCTTTCTCGCGGCTGATGACGCCCTGATCGACCAGCGTCTGCAATAAATTGATGACGGTGTTGCGCAGCTCTTCGAGCGATTGACGCTCGTCGGCGGCGACGCAGGTCACCACCGGCGCGAGTGCGAGCGTCAGTGAGGCCATCAGGGCCCGCCATGTTTTCGCCGTCAGCATAATCATCGACTCCTTCTTTTCCTTTCTCGTAATCAAATCCGCGCAACGATCCTGATGGTCACCTGTTCCGGCATCCCCGGCGGGAGCGGGTCACTCAGCCGGGGCAGGGAACTCAACGCGGTGTCGATGCAATGATCGACTTGGCTATTGCCCGTCGTGGTAGCCAATTGGACCTGTTTGAAGCGGCCGTCGGCGTCCAGGAGCAAATGCAGCGACAATGACCCTTTCGCGGATTTGGCACACGCGGTGGACGCCAAGCGTTCGCGGATGACATCGGTGATCTTGTTGGTATACCAGGCGAAGGGAGCGTTGCCCGTCCCGCCCACCAGATCGCTTCCACCACGGCGTGCCGCGAGACCAAAAGCATCGCCTCCGGCCGAGCCCTCGGCATCGATTCCGAGCGGCTGATCGGCGGGGGCCGGCGTATTGTCGGGCTCGGGCTCGGGCTCGTCCTTCGGCAAGGGCTGCTCGGTCTTCTCCGGCGGTGGCGGCGGCGGCTGGTCCGGAGGGGGCGGCGGCGGCGGGCGGATCACTTGCACGATCTGCACCTGGCGCTGCGTCTTACCGGTCTTGGCACCCATCATGGTCTGCACGAAGCGCACGAAGCCCAAGATCAGCAATATCGCGAACACCAGGCCCGCGAGGCGTGAAAGATTGCGACGCAAGGTACGCTTGTCCGCCACGAGGCACTGCTATTTGACGATGCGTTGGGTCACTAACCCAAGTTGCGTGATCTCGAGGCGGCCGATCACGTCGAGCACATCCACCACCCGCTGGTAGGCGATCGAGGAGTCCGCCTTGACCACCACCGGCAGATTCGGGTTGGAGGCTTTGTATTGGCGCAACAGCGTCTCGAGCTCCGGCAGGCTGACCGGATAGGTGTCCAGATACATCGTGCCGTCGGCCGTGATGGTGATCGCCTTGGTCTGCGGCTTCGCGAGCGAGGGCGTATCGCTCGCCTTGGGCAGATTCACCTTGATGCCCTGCACGGAGGCCGTGGTCATGATGATGAAAATGACCATGAGCACATACGCAAGATCCAGCATCGGGGTGATGTTGATGTCGTCGTAAACGTCCTTGTCGCCGCCATCGATCGAGCCTGACATGCGCGCTCCCTCAGCTGTACTTTTCGGCAAGCAGGGTGACGAACTCGTCCACGAACACGCGATTGTCCGCGGTGACCGACTTGATGCGGGTGTTCAGCCAGTTGTATCCAAACAGCGCCGGGATGGCGACCGCCAGCCCGGCGACGGTGGCGGCCAACGCGGCCGCGACCCCGGGCGCGATCGCGTTGACGTTGACGTCGCCCGACAGTGCAATGGCGGCGAAGGTGATCATGACGCCGATCACCGTGCCAAGCAGTCCTAAGAACGGGCCGCCGGAGATGGCGATCGTGAGCAACACCATCTGACTCGACAAGCTCTGCTGCAGGCGGGTCATGGTGCCGTCCAAAGCCGCGCGGATCGCGTCGATGGATTGCGGCGACAGAATCTCGGCGCGCGCCGCACTCACCGACTGCATCGGCGGCACCCGCTTGTTCACCTCGCGCACGCCATGATGGTAGAGACGGTACAGCGTCGAAGCGCCAAAATCCGCCTGATCATTCGCCAAAGTAGCCATCGAGGGGACATCGTCCAAGTCGTCCTGATCCTCGGCCGCACCCCGGTCGAGCGCCGTCGCGTCAGCGGCACTCAGACGGCGAAACTCCTTGAGAAACTTTGCATTGGCTCGCTCGACCCGGGACAGGTAGAACGCCTTGACGACCATGATGCCGAGCGCGATGAGCAGCATCGCCATGCAGATCCCGATCACCACCCAGCCATCCGCGGTAAGATTCTTGGCGATCGTCACGAAGTAGGTTGCCTGGCCGCTGGCTTCGCGCTGCCCATCGGCTCCGTACAGAACAAGATTCGAGTCCATGCCCTGGCCGCGCGCGGAGATCTTGATCCAATCGGCGCTGCGAGCCACCTTGGATACTTCCACTTCGTCGACGTCGCCGGTCAAGAATTTCCCGCCGTTAACTGCTCCGACCGAAAACGTGCCGCCGATCTCCTGCAGGGCGACCGGCGCGCTCGCCACGGCGGCACCGTCCACATAGAGCGTGAGCTTCCCCGCCGCTGCCGTGAGCGCCAGGTGATGCCACTGGCTCAGGGTGAGATCCGCCGGACCTGCCGCGGCGATGGGTGCGCCTCCAAAGCTCGCCCGCGCCACGGGCTTGGCGCCGTCGAGGTCGATTTCGATGGATTTTCCCTGATCGGTAAGCGCCATTACCGCGGCCTGTTGCGGCTGCTCGATGCGCAGCCACGCCGAGGCAGTCAAGCCCTGGTTGGGCAGCAAGCGCAGCGACGCGGAGGCTGGCACCGTGATGCTTTCCTTCCCGGCAAACTTGGCGCCCCCCGCGATCAGCGAGGCGGGCGTCAACACCGCGGTGGAAGCGGACGGATTGTTCTTGTAAGCAGTTGCATCCATCGGCAAGCCGCTGGTTTCGGAAAACGACAAAACGAGCGCTTGCTGCGCATCGTACGTTCCGGCTGGATCGGCAGCGGACGGCGCGTCGGGGTTGCCGTAGTACGCGTAGATCTTGTCGGTCTTCGAGCCGCCGGTGACTTGCGGCACCCGCACCCAGAGAAACGCCATCTGGTCCTGGGGATCGTATTTCTCGAAATGGAACTTCAGCGGCGTTTTGTCATCACCCTGGACCAGACGAAAATCGGAGCCGTCGGCCTTGGTGTCGTTGAAATAGCTGAAGTTCGCGAGCGATAAGCGCACCAACATCAGATCGTCCTGGGTGGTGGCGGCGACATCGGCGCCGGCCGGCGTCATGTCGAAGGCGATTTCCTTGTTATACTTCCAATCGTTGTTCCACCACGACGCAGCAACCGCCAGAACGGGGATAAGCGTGGCCGCGAGCACCCATGATTTTTTCCATCCCTTCATCGGCGTATTTTCCTTGAGCGATCAGCAAGACGCGCAATCCTCAATTGTCGGCATCGCGCATGATCGTTTTGTGACAGCGGGGCTCTTTAAGGAGCTCATTGATCCGATATGAGCGCATCGGTGTTTCATGACTGCGGTGGTCCAGCTGTGTCGCCGGGTCGTAACCACCCTCCGCGGGAAACGCGTCGCACGGCGCAGGATGTCGCTCCCATCGTCGGCGACGAGCGAAACCCCAATGGTGAAAAAACGCTGCCGGTCGTGCAGCTCCAGATTGGGTGTGATCAGGCGCATCACCACATGATCGCGGAAGTCGGCCGATACGTAGGCCATGCGGATCCGGGCATGGTCGTAGCGCTCCCCGCGCCACAGTGCCGGCTCGATTCGCGGACACAGATGAGCGGCATGAAGTTTCGCATTCATGAGCTGGTGCGTCGCGGAGCCCGAAACCGAAAGGAAGGAGAACGGCCGATCGATATTGCGCCCGGCCTCGATGCCGGAAAGAATGCCGGCCACGTTCCGCTCAAAGTCGCGCCAGTCGCAGGCGTAACGACGATTTTCGAAAAAGCTCCCGAGCGCGAATTCGGTGCTCGGCGCGGATTCCCAGAGCCGCCCGAAGGATTCCGCCGCTTCTTCGTGACGACCCAGCCGCTGCAGCACGGTGCCGTGATTCTGCAATACCCCCGTGAAGCGACGATCGAGCTTCAGCGCCTGGCTATAGGCGCGCAAAGCTTCCTCGGGCCGATTGACGAGGGAGTAAGCGGTGCCCAGATTGGCATGGGCATGCACATGCTTGGGATTCAGCCGAACGGCGCGGCTGATCAGGGTGACCACCCGGGGCCCGTCGCCCATCTGCATCGCCAAGATACCCAGCATGTGGGTGGCGTCGAAGTTGGCGGGGCGCTCGCGCAGGATGTGCTCATAGGCTTGCACCGCCTCGCCGAGGCGCCCCGATCGATAAAGCGCCATGACCGCGTCCAGCAAAATTTTCTAGCGACTATCGCCACTTAAGTGATTTATGCCGCTCTTTCGTGATTTGACCTGGACGGGGCCCTGTTGCGGAACTGTAATGCCACTCAGGTAGCCTGCGCCAGCGTGCGATAACTGGTCGCCTCTCGTCGACTGGGCATATCGCCATATTTGAGAAACCGTGACCGCGCGAGTGGCGTTAACCCATCCGCCGGGCGGCGGGGTCACCCAATTTCATCGGAGATGTATTCGTGACGATTGTCATCGCGAGGGTAATCAGGGTTGCGTCGGCGGCAAGCGTCTGCGCAGCGGTCTTACTGGTCGGACTGATTGAACCGGTCAACGCAGCACCCGAGGGTCAGCAACTGCTGCGGACCTACTGCAGTCGCTGCCATCACGAAAATGCGGGGCAGTTTGAGCACATCAGCACCATTCGGCAGACACCGGAGGGTTGGCTGATGTCATTGGGCCGTATGCACGAGGCGCACGGGCTGGTCCTCAAAGACGACGTACGCGATGCGATAGTGCAGTATTTGTCCGATACTCAGGGACTCGCTCCGGGCGAGAGTCTTGCCGGCAGATTCGCCCTAGAGCGGCGCCCAAACGTCACGGATCTTGACCTCGGCGCAAATATCAACGCGACATGCGGGTCTTGCCATTCGCTGGCGCGAGTCTCGCTCCAGCGCCGGAACGAGGAGGAGTGGCGCCGTCTCGCCCGCATGCACGTCGAGCAGTGGGGCTCACTCGGACACAAGGGGCCCGCACCGGATCGGGCGTGGGTACGCATCGCCACGGGTGCGGTAGCCTCACAGCTCACTGCACGTTATCCGTTTACTACCGCTGCTTGGCCCCATTGGCAAAAGCAGCCGGTGGCAGATCTTGGCGGTATCTGGACGGTGGTCGGCCACGTGCCGGGTGGACCTGATTTCCACGGCATGGAAAAGATTGATCGCGATAGCGACGGGGCTTATCGAGCTACCTACGAATTGAGGGCCATTGACGGCACGCCTCTTGAGGGCCAGTCGAAGGCCATCGTGTACACCGGCTATGAATGGCGCGGGGACGCAAAGATCAGCGGGCGGGCGCTACGTGAGATCTATACAGTGGGCCCCACCGGTAACAAAATCGGGGGACGCTGGTTCGACGCCGCCCATCCTGAAGATGGCGGCGAATGGTTGGCGTTTAGGAACAATGGCAAGGGTCGAATAATCGATATGCTGCCGCATGCTCTACGTACCGGCACGACCACGGAGGTGGTCATCATTGGCACCGATCTGGAGAATCAGCAGGGTTCGTTGTCGCTCGGCGACGGCGTGATTGCAACGAACGAGCAGCGCGATTCGCACTCGATTCGCGTCCAGGTGAAGGTGGCGGAGGAGGCCAAGCCAGGAGCGAGGAACGTGTCCGTGGGAAGCGTCGGGGCGCTCGGTTTGCTCGCCATTTACCACCAGATCGATCAAATTGAGGTCACGCCGAAGCTCGCCACCGCGCGCCTCGGCGGTGGGAAAGTTGAGCCCGTGTGGGCCCAGTTCGAAGCCATCGGCTCGACACGGCTTGCGAGCGGCGAGCTCTTGTCGTTGGGTGCAGTGCCTGTTGAGTGGAACGTCGTGCCGTTCGTTACAGATGGAAGGGATTCCGACGATTACAAACTGGCGGGACAAGTAAATCCGCGCGGCCGCTACGTACCTACCAATACTGACCCGAAACCAGGGCGCAAATTCTCGCGTGCGGATGTCAAAGATGTTTGGGTAATCGCGGAAAGTCGGGATGATGATCACGTTGAGGGCCGCGGTTATCTGATCGTCACCTTACAGGGCGGGCAGAGCAGGATGCCGCCTATTCTCTAAGGTGCCGCCCGCGATGAAATCAATTGTTCACGCTGCACGGCTATGCTCCAGCGCCCCTCCCGTGGTACCAGGCGAGCCCAACTATGTTTGTTTGCAATAGCTTCTTGCGCGTCCCATCGGCCGCCATGTTCCTCTACTTGAGCAGCCCGCCCGTCCCGGTCCTGGCCCAGGGGGACGTAGTTGCCACGATCGGCCAGCACACGGTTTCCGTGTCCGAGCTCGATGCGCGTACTTCCGCTAAGCTCGAGGAGCGGCGAGCCTCGTACGAGCTTCAGCTGCGCCAGCTCGAACTTAACCACAAGCGCGCGCGTGCGACCTATCGCGAAAACGAGCTCAACGCTCTCCTGGATGAACGGGTGCTTCAATTGGAGGCCGCGCGGCGGAAGACCACGAGCCAGGCGCTGCTCGACGCCATCAGAGTGCCGGCGACGACCGACTCGGATGCGCGTGCTTTTTACGATGCCCAAAAAAGTCAACTGGGCCAGCCATATGAGCAGCTCCAGGCAAAGATTAAGGACTACCTGGACTCGCAGGCAAAGGATGCCGCCAAACGCAAATACCTGGACTTACTGCGGGTCAAATTTCAAGCTTTCGTAACGTTGGAGCCCGAGCGCGAAGCCGTGGATGGAAGCGGACCGGAACGCGGGCCCGCGGTAGCACCTATTACGATTGTTGAATTCTCAGATTTCCAGTGTCCCTTCTGTGCCCGCTTCGAGCCCGTACTGAAAGCTGTCATGGCGAAATACCCGGATAAAATCCGTCTTGTCTACCGGCATCTTCCTCTGGTGCAGATTCACCCCTATGCCGAGAAAGCCGCCGAGGCGGCGATCTGCGCGGGGGATCAAGGACGCTTCTGGGAGTTCCACGACCTAATGTTTCAGGACCAGAGTTCCCTGGGAGTAGACGCGCTCAAGGGCAAGGCGAAGACGTTGGCCTTAAACGTGACGGCTTTTAACCAATGCCTGGATTCCGGCAATGCGGTCGAAGTCTTGAAACGTGATCAGCAGACCGCTGAGCAACTTGCGCTGAGTACCACCCCGACCAGCTTCGTGAACGGTCGCATATTCCAGGGCGTGATGACCGAGGAGCGACTTTCGTCTGTCATCGAGGAGGAATTGCGCCGGGATTCCAGTGGGACCGTGGACAATCAGACGGCGGGCGTCAAACGCGTTGGCGCCACCGCTGCGTTGGGCCATCCTGAGGCCCGGACAAAGAACAGTGTCTCCATCAAGTGAACGTTTTTGATCGCCGTGCGGCGGTGGCGGATCTGATTGACCAGCTCCTGGAATCTTGATAAGTGCCCGTAGCGAAGTTGGCGGAACGCACCGCCCACGGTTACCCGGCCCCGTTTGGCAGCGGACGCCGATTTTAATTCCATGATCACCGATCCGACAAAGGTGTATCTATCGTGTCCGAAGACTCTCAATGCGTCGCGGTTTTTTGACGCTTCAAGCATTCGATGTCGTCCGGTTTGCAGTTCTCCTCGCCGAGACCCGTGACGAATACATCCAACCATGATAGTGCGGCCTGCGAAAGGGGCGCCGCCGCCGCTTCCTTCTCGGCGTTCGACGTGGCCGCATTGGTCGAGGAGTTACTCGCAGCGCTGGCCGTACCCGATGCGCCGGCCAGCGAGACTCCGATGTTGCTCACCTGAGCCGGCACGCCCGTGGCATTGCCACCGAAGGTAATGTTATCGAGACCCACAACGTGCAACGCCGCTATGTTGATGTTGCCGGCCGCACCGATGCCCGCGTCACCCGCATTGACAGTGCCCTCGGGCGCCACGAGATTCACGTTGCCCGGATTCACGCTGGGATCGATTTGAATGGTGCGAATACCGCTCCCCGCCACCGCGCCCGAAAAACTCAAAGTAATATTGCCCGAGGAATCCACGAGCACCTGCGGCGGCGGTGCGGAGACCGAAGATTTGGACCCGCGCCCCGCATCGATGCTGCCTTCGTCCGACCAAATTAGAATGTTGCCGCCGCCCAGGGTGAAAATCCGCGATGAGTTCACGTTGACATCGCCCTTGGTGTAAATGCTAACGTCCCCGGGACCTTGCGCCACGATGCCGAGCTGCGCCGGCGTTTTGTTCTCGCTGAGATTTGCCGGCGGATTCGCCAGACCCACATCGATTTCCCCGCCTGGCGCGAGCAGCGATATGGCGCCCCCGCTCAGCGTATAAATTCGACTGAACGTCAAAGAGATGTCGCCCTGATAGGGCGACGGCCCATTGGCCGAGGCAGTACGGCTATTGGGAAACAAAGCATCGATCGCGATGTATCCCAACGCATAGCCTGCCTGAGGGTCGGTGTTGGCCTGCAGACCGGATGCTGACAAGGTGTTGAAGAACACCTGGTCGATCAAGGGGCGCTGCTGATCAGCGCTCAGGGCAGCGAATTGGGTGTCGGCAGTTGTGTAACTCAACCCGGTCTGGCCGGTGAGTGACTCAACGTAGGTCACCAGCAATCGCTGATCCGCCGAATTCGGGCTGATGATGCTATTCACAAAGCTCGCATAATTGCCTGCTGCCTGGCCGAGACCCGCAACGACGGTCAAATCAGCGCCCGTTGCGGTGGGCAGATTGGGATTCGCGGTATCGCCGACCGTTGTGATGCCGCTCGAAAAGCCAAGGTCGACGTTGCGTCCCGCCAGCACATCGAGGCGCCCCGGTCCGCCCACTTGAATGATGCCTTCGGAACCACCATTGACGGTATCGATGACATCGCGCCCCGCCGACACCAGCGTCAAATCTGCGACATTCAGGTTTTGCCCCTCATACTGCAGGTTACTGATGTCGCGGCCGGCGATCACCTCGGCCGGCTTCGGCAGCTGCAAGGCCACGTTAAGAGTGTCGCGGCCGGCCAAGATCAGCGCGGAGAAGGGATCATTGACGTGCAGATCAGCTGAGAACGGGACCTGCACCGCGGCCGCCAACGTGCTCGGGTCTTGCGCCGTCAGTGTCGTGCTGGGGACACTGTCGAGTGCGGCGTCAGCCATGCTCAGGGTTCCATTGCCCATCAAGTCGCGACCGGCAACCAGTTCCAGCTGGCCGCTGGTCGACGGGAACATGATCGCCGTCGGGACGGACACATCCAGGAGCAGGGAGCGCGCGTTGAGGGTTCCAGGATAGATGGCGTTGCCTTCGAGTACGCCGGCACCGGCACCCAGCAATGCATTTTCGTGCAAAGAGTCCTCGTTAAGAAGGACGACGCCGCCCGTGCTCTGCAACGTTACGGCGGACTCGCCGCCGTAAGTGAAAAAGTAACTCAGCAACTTCTCGCCCGGATCGAGCAATGTTTCGGTGTTCGCCGACGGGTTGTATATGGCATCGATGGTGATGCCTGTGCGAGCCTCTAGAACGAATTGCGAGTTGTCGAGCGCGAGCGAAGAACCCACGTTGGTTGAGTCGCCTTGCACCGGCTCGACCGCGCTGAACGCGCCCCCCGCTCGCAACAGGCTCGTCCCATCAGCCAGAAAGAACTGACTGCTGCCGATGTCGCCCCCAGCGCTGACCTGCAGGCCACCGCTTGGGATATAGAGCGGATCAACATGCTTCGGGTGATACAGGCTATCGGCGGCAGCGACCGACAGCTCGCTGATGGAACCCACCGCCTGCACCGAGACGTCGCCGCCGCCCAGCGAGGTGATGTTCCACCCCAGCTGGTCAAGATCCACGCCCCACTGCGCTGGTGTGCCCAAATATCCCTCGCGCAACTGCCAGGCGGTCACGCTCTCCTGCACAGCCGCGCCCTGAATGTCTGCTCCCGCATTGACTCGAATGGCGCCGCCTTGAGTCGGAAAATTGAACACATACCCCGACGTCCCCACGGCAATCCCGGCAATCGATTGCCCGGCAGAGTTCAAAGGCTCGATGCCGGCCGTATAGACCAGAGGTGCATTGCCTCCCGCCGCGCCCGGCGCGGCGAACACGATATTTCCTGAAGCTGATAGATCAATCTCGCCGGTGCCCGTGCGGATGATGCTGCCGGGCTCGAGCGTGAGATTCGCTCCGCTCCCCGCAACCAGCGCGAGAGGATCCGGACTCGATGCATCCGCTCCTGCGACGAGCCTAAACGAGGACGAGGGGCTCTGACTTAAGACCAGCAGCGGGCCTGACGCGTTGAATCCATCGGAAATGGTGGTGGGAGAGGGCGTCCCATCCACCACCGAGCCCACCGTGATCGATCCTCCGACCCGGAAAAACACATCCAGAGGTGCACCGGCACTGCTGTACGGATACAGATCGAGCGAATTGGCAAGTGTGAGCGATCCGCTCTGGGTGAGATCCACCGCCGGACGAATGGACAGCGGCAGAGCCCCGGAGGGGTTCAATCGCGCCTCGATGCTCGGCGCGACCGCGGCGACGGTGGTCGCGGCGGCGGCTTCGATGTTCGCCAGATCGTTCGGGCCGAGCGTTGTACCGATCGGCATGGTGATGATCGGTTCCACGAGGATCTGACCGAAGCCGCTCAAAGTTGCGCCAGCATTCGTCAATGCCACATCGGTTCCTGTAACCGGAGCCCGCACGAGCAACGTGCCGCCGGCGCTCGATCCGGCAGCGCTCAAGCGGCTACCGGGATCCAGAACGATCGCCCCACCGGCGTTTGCGCCCAGATCGATTTCGCCGCCGCTGACCGCGCTGCCGGTGGAATTGACGTTGAGCGCGGCATTCGAATCGAGCGTGACTCCCGCGCCGCCATAGACGCCGATGGTGCCGCGCAAGCCTGCATTGGGGGCCGAGAGCGGCGCATCGATCTCGATGCTGCCCGTGTCAGCAACCAGTAGAATTTGGTTCGCTGTCAGGCCCGTGCCCGCGGACAGCGCCAAGTTGCCGGCATGCGCGATGATGCTGTCGGCTGCCGTGAATCCGCCGGTCTGCAGCGAGCTGGCGAGCGGCGTCAACCCCTGCGCCAGCGATCCCGCGTCGATCGCAAAGGTTCCCCCTTCGGCACCTGCCGGCGCGTGGCCCGACAGGACGGCGAGAACACTGGCCGCGCCGCCGGCATCCAGGGTGATAGCGCCCGCCGGCGAGTCGCCCGCGCCCGATACGTTGAGGCTGGATCCCGCCGCCAAGGTCAAGTTGCCGCCGGCGGCGAGTGTGATCGCTCCGCCCTCGGCGCCGAAGGAATGCCCGCCGATGACCACACTCCGGCCGCTGGTGTCGATAACGGCCCCGCTGCCGACATTGATATCCTGGGTGGCCTGCCCCGTGACGACGCCGGCGGGTACTACAATGGCGCTCGAGAGTTGAATGGAGCTGCCGCTGAGATCGACTTCGCCGCCAAGATCGTTGGCGATGGCCGGCTTCGCGCTCGAGGTCCCCGCCGAGCCGACGGCGAGCGTGCCAAACGGAGCTGAGAGTCCCATCTGGGCAAGGCTCACTGCAGTGAGGGTCGGAGTCGAGATCGACATGTTGCCGCCGGTGGCGATGGCTCCCACCTCTTGACCAACTACAGCGGAGCTTGCATGGATGGAGGTGTCCTGAAAACCGTCGATGGTCAGTGCGCCCGTCCCGACATCGACTTCACCCGCGACCAAAGTCAAAGATCCGCCACCGGCAGCAGCCGTCGGGGTGAGGGAGGTAGCGGTGGCGTTGGCACCCTCCAGCGTCAATGTTTTCGCGCCAAAGACCGACCCCGACGCGGCGCCTTGGTTGACCAGACTGCTGGCCGCCAACGTCAGCGTGCTCAAGCTCGGCGATGAAGTGCTGGAAGTGACTCCCAGCAACACGGGACCGTACAGATCGATTGCGCCATCGCTTGCCAAGCGAATCGCATCGGCATGCCCCAAGGCTGATTCGAGCGAAGAATCGATTTGAAGCGCATCGGCCGATTTTCCAGAGCCCACGAAGCCAATGCTGGATGAAGCGAGCGACCAGGAGGCTCCGGTGCCGACTAGCGTGCCGGACGCAACGATGCCGCCGGGCGCGTCCAGCGAGAGCGCCCCCAAGGATCCAACGGTTGAGCCATGCTCGAGGTTGATCGTCGCACCGCTGGTGGCTCCCCCCGAGCGTTGCAAAATGGGCAGTTCGAGATCGGACACGGCGAGCATCGCCGCGCCGCTTGCGTTCGTGCCAGTCAAGGTCAATGGGGTCGTTGCCGGCAGCGCCGCCGGCGCCGCACCGCCGGCTGTCGCCGAGGTGGACAACACCGAAGCGCCGCCTTGCACATCGATCGACTGATTGGCGACGAGGATCACCTCGTTGGCAGAGGTGCGCGCGCCGTCCTCAATGCTCACGGAATTCGCTGTCACGGCGATGCTCGTGCCGTCGGCCGAAGCTTCGCCGCCCAGCACGACCTCACCCGCATTCCAGCCTTGAATCACCGAGCCGGCAATGGTGACCACGCCCGGGGACCGTACCCCCGAAGCAGCGGCGGTGACTACGAGCTCCGGTGCACTGAGGTTGATTGACGAACTCACGCCGCTAGATCCCGGTGCGTTGCCTTCGACCTGACCGAGAAAATTCAACGCCGTCGATACGTCGATGGACAGGGTTCCGGCGTCGGCCGTCTGCAGTATGTGCGGGAGCGTGACGCCGGGCGCGGCATTCGATGCCGCCGTCGCGGCCAAGCCGCCAAAGAATGTCGATCCGTCGGTGACCAGGTATTGGGCCAGCGACTGGCCATAGCTACCCGGCCACACCGCAACACCCTCATAGCCGCCCGTGTGCAATCCAGTCGTGCCGAAGGTCAAATAACCGGCAACGACAGGGGTACCGTCCACCAGGGTTCCTAGTTGGCCGGGAACGATGGTGCCATAGCCCGTCCCCTGCACCTGAACCAGGAACGTACCCGGCACCAGGGCATCCCTGGCGGGCAACAGCGGATAGATGCCGGCTGCCAAGCCCCCGCCGCCGCTCAGGTAAATGCTGGCTCCTGCCGAAAGCTGCGACAGCGGCGTTTCCTCCGGATCGTAGGGGGCGTACTGCCCGCGGGTCGACGGCAGCACCGCATAGAGACCTGGGATTGATGGCAGGCCGTTAGCCGCGTTCTGGCCCAAAGCATCGATGGTGCCGCCGGTCCCTGGAACCCACTCGTATGCATACAGGTCGCCCCCACCCCGCAGATTTACCGTTGCGCCGGAGGCCACGTTGATCGTCGGTGCATTGAGCGACACTGTGCGAGCCGGCGTGCCGGTTATGGGGATGGCGGCACCGCCCTGCGGCGTATAGAACCATTCTTGGCCGCCAAATTCGGTGGCGCCATAAGGAATCACCAAGCCGCTACCGCTCACCGAGGTGAGGCTTCCATGCGCTAGATTCACAGAATCGACCGCTGTGAGACTGATGGTGCCGTAAGGGGCGAGGAGACTTCCTGAACTCGTGATCTGATCCGCGCTGATCGATACGGATCCGCCGGCTGACAATGGGAAGCCCGGGGAGGCCCCGTTGGGTGTGATCGTCACCGTGTCGACCATTGACGGTGAGTCGACGGGACTGTGAACCGTTGCGATCGCAAACGAAGAGCCCGTCGCCGGATACACGCGCTCCGCGCTCAGCGTGAGGTTACCGTCCAGATTCAAATTTCCAAACACGGATGACTCGGCGTAGACATCGCGCAACGTGATATCGCCCGCACTGCTCAAATGAGCGTTGGCTGTCTGAAGCACGAACGAGCCGACGAGGTCGATCTGTTGTGCGTTGATGTCGAGGTTGCCGCCGCCGGGCGCAGCGAGGGCCGTGCCCTGCAGCGCCAAGCTATTGCCGAGCGCCGCGTAGTTGGTCGTGACGGCGGCGTTCAGACCTGGGCTGACGGCGATGGAAGGCGAATCCAAAATTAGCTGCCGCGTGAGGGCCAGCGGCAGATTCGTCGAGAAAAGTATCTCATCGCCTGCCACGAGCCGCAGCGAATCGATTCCGGATGCCCCCAGCTCCGATACGGAGAGCAGCGCCTGCCCGCTGCCAGGCGTCGACGGCGTGGCATTGGACGGCACGGCCGACACCAATTCAATCACTCGCGGGGTGGTTGGGAAGGTGGCCGCGAGCGTCGGATCCGCAGGATAGGAAAAGTATTCGGATCGTGTCAGGTCGACCTCCAGCGCGCCGCCCGCGGGATCGCCATAGTTTCCTGAACCTGTGTGGGCGTCGAAGTTTCCCAGCAGTGAAATCGACTCTGGTGCCCGCGCGAGAAGCGATCCGCCAGCGCTTGGAAACTCGTACAACGTATACGACTTGCTCGATCCGCCGGTCGCGACGTCGAGCAGATGGCTGGCTCCATCCACGTCGATTTCCGAACCCGGCTCGGTGATCACGCTGCCGCGCTCGGCCACCAGCTCGACCGTCCCCCCTCCCAATACCGAGCCCAGAAGTAGGTTTTGGGCGTTGAGGGTGGGAACGAAGGTGCCGCTGGCATCGATCATCGCCTGTGGGCCCAGATCGAGCGTTAATTTCGGCAGATAACCGGGGTCAGGCGTTCCAAGCGGCGCTTCGGTGGTCAGCGTGATCGTTCCCCCGCGCGCGCGCAGCGTCCCGTTGTCAAGGATTCCGCCCACGCCGGAGAGGGCAATGGATGCGCCCGGATCGGCGACGATGGACGACCCCGCTTGCACGTCGAGAAGTCCGACGTCGGTCAAACTGGGATCATCCGCGGTAGGCGCGGCATTCAAGCTAATGTTTGCTACAGGGCGCGTTCCTACCGGTAGCGTCGCCACTTGAGTGAAGCCGGCGAGCGACGCGCCAGTACTCTCGTGCAGATAGCCAGGCTGCAATTGCAACGTTTCGGTCAGTGGCGTGATCGCGGTGCCCGCCGCGACTGTCATGATATCGGTGGTCGGCGCCACGGCAGGCACTGCGCCATTGGCGTTCAGGTTGATCACGTCAAAACCAAAGCGGTCGAACAAGGCAGACCCGATAGCGAACACCCCTCCAGGCGCGGTACCAGCCGCGGGAGCCAGATCGTCCACGCGCTGGTTGGGGGTCCAAGCCGAGCTTCCCGCGCCGATGAGCACTCTCGGAACCGTGAGCGAAAAGCTCCCGCCCGCGGCTCCATCGACCCCAAATGCCTCGATTTGATCCCCGGTTCCCACCTGAAATGCCGCCTGAAGAGGGGCATTCAGCACGGATATCGAGCCGCCCGTTCCGCCGCTCAATTGACCGTTCACCTGCAGCCAGGCGCCTCCGTTGGCGCGCAGCGCCACATCATCACCCAACACCAGTTCAGTGCCGGTCACCCCGGTGGGCGAATTGCCAATCCCGGCCCCGAGGCCCGGTGACAGAATGATGGTTCCACCATTCTCGCGTAACTGCCCAGATCCAATCGTTCCCGTGAGGCCTAGCGCATAGTCATTGGTCCACTGACCGCTCACATCGAGCGTCACGCCACCACCGATGTCTATCCCAAGACGCGGGATACCGGGACCAACCCCCACCGTCGAGCTATTTTCGAGCTGAATTTCGCCCCCGGTACTCGTTATGTTCGAATCGATCGTAATACGCGGAGAGTCGATTAGCAGCGAGCCGCCGGGATTCAAGTTGAGCGGGAGACCGACTGGGAGCGTTACAGGGCCGTTGCTATAAATCTTGGTCGATGTAAATCCGCCAGCTGTCAGGTAGTTGGTCGACAGCTGCAATGTTTGCGGCGGCAGTGGCGCATTGTCGCTGACGACCAGCGGCGTCTCCTCGGCCACGAAGGCGACGCTCGGGACCAAGAAGTCGAGGCCGGGCGAAGTGCTTAAGCCGCCTGGCAATCCAATGATGAGCTGCCCACCGGAAACGGGATTGGCGCGCTGCAAGGCGCCGTTCGTGGCCGTGCCGATGAGCGTGCCCTGCAGAGAGACACTCGGCGCCGCAATGGATACGGTGCCGGCCGCAGCACCCTCGACATAGCCCGACTCGTAGTGGCTAAGGCCCGGGGAGTTGACGACGTCCTGGACACCCCACTTGTTGTAGGTCTGAGTGAAGGTGGGATTCAGAACACCCGTATAGGAGAGCGATGGGTTGGCCGTCCCCACGTTGTACAGCTGGCCATCCGTTCCCACCAAAAGGCTGGTCTGAAATACGCCCCCTTCGTAAGCGGTGTGGCCGCCGGAGACGTTGATGGTTGCGCCTGGCGCGATCACGACATCGCCCTCGGACTCGAAGGCCGCGCTGCCGCCAGACTCGGTTCGCTGCCCCACCGACTCAGGTACCGCATCCAATGCCGACTGGAAGGCGGCCTCGTTGATGAGCGGCGAGCCTACTCGCGCATCGACGTACACGGTTTGACCATGCAACGGACCATTGCGCTGGGCGGGGTCGTCCGCCAATTCGTTCGCGCGCAATTGGATGGCAAGCAAATTCGCCGTGACTGGCAGCTCTACGCTGCTGCCCGAAAGATCGATGCTCGTACCGGCGTCGACGCGGATCTGCGCCAGCGCATTGCCGGCGGTTTGCACGCCGAGCCCGGGAGCGGCAGCGGCCGTCACCAGAAGGGTGCCGTTCGGGGCCGTGATACTGGCGTCGTGCATATCGATCGCCTGACCCAGCAACGTGATCTGCGACGGCGACTGCACCTGATCGGGCACAGCGGTGGCCGTGCTCGAGAGTTCGGGCAGGATGTCGATACCGCTTTGCGGCCCGAGGGTGAGTGTTCCTCCGGTTTGCGCCGTCACGGTGAACGCATTGTTACCTCCGCCACCTTGCACGAGCGCGTTACTCCCCGCCTCCAGATGCACGGAGCCATTCAAGGAAACCGAGGTGGTCGCCGACAGCCTCCCATTTTGATTGACTGCGAGCCCGACCATCCAAATGTTGCCGCGAGGCGTGCTGATCACCCCCGTCGATTCATTGGTTGCGGTCGTCATCTGATTCATGGCGGTGGCATTGTTGCCGTCAACCTCCACGATCAGGCCACGCAAATCCGGATTGGTGCTCGCCAGCAAATACACATTTTGACCGCCGGCGAGCACCACTTGTCCGTCCGGCGCGCTCAAGGAACCGGCGTTCTCCACCGTGGGTGCCGCGAGCAGCATGCGGCCGCCGGGCGTCGACATCTGCGCACCGCTTTCGACAACGATAGTGGCGGTGGACGGATCACCGCCGGGGAGCGGATTGCCATCGGCACCGACGTTGCCGGACAGGGCCGCTTTGCTGCCGAGGGAGCCGGACAGGATCTGCGGCGCGAGCAGCCCCGCACTGAACACGTTGTCCGTAATGCCGAGCGTAGACGCGATCAGCCCCGCCGCATTGACCTCAGCCGTACGACCGAATACAAAACCATTGGGATTGATGAGATAGATCTGCCCGTTCGCGCTCACTTGCCCGAATATTGTGCTCGGACTTGTCTGAAAAATTCGATTGAGCGCGACCGCGGTCGCGCTTGGCTGATCGAAGATCACCTTGCCGTTGGCGCTGACGTTGAAGGACGACCAATTGAGAATCGCCTGGTTATCCAGCTGATTGATGGTCAGCGTATTACCACTCTGTACAGCCGTGACCTTGGGAGCAACGCTACTGCCAAGAACCGGCGTAAGGAACGTTGTCGTGGCATTGCAGGCGCCCGCGAAGCAGGGGACGGGCAGCTGCGCCTGCCCCGCTGCAGCGACACGGCCGAAACTCACGGCGACCGCCACCAACGCGGTTCCCCGCAACCCCGTCCACATCGTCCATCCCACGCTCATAGCGATAAGCCTACGCAGAGATTGTGACTGTATGTTGGCATGCGAGGTCGGGGCCACGATTAAAAAAACGGCCCGCCAATGGCGGGCCGTAACTCATCTTCCTGGATTCACGGATTCCCGTTCATCCTCATTGCACTGAGCCGATCCTATTTGAGATTCAACGCAGAGCAGCTGTTGCCGGAAACGGTGTCGCGGGCAAAGCTCGTGACATTGACCTTGCCGTTAACCTGAATCGTGCCGTTGTTCTCTGCGTTACCGCCATGTCCTGGCAACGCATTGATCTGCGCCGATTGCGGCGCGTGTGTCAGCGACTGCAGATCCGTGATGAGCACCGGATAGAAGATGTTTTCGTTGGCATTCGGGACATAAGCCCCGTTCTTATTGAGGGACGCTTCCACGGCGTATTGGTAAGAGCCCGTCGCCGTTGCCGCATTAGAAGCCGTGCGTCCGTCCAAGGTCAGTGAGTGAACGTTCGGATACGTCGAGCCTGCAGGTACAACCTTGCTGAAGTTGTCGACAGAAACGTAGCCGATGGAATTCGGCGTTGAGTTCACGCAGGCGAGCTCATCTGGCGTGGAGAAGTTGTCGGTAAGCGGATTTGCGTCAGTGTTCTTAATTGCTGCGCCGTAGGGGCTGCATCCGTCGCCCGTGAACACGATGTCCGCGCTCGAGCGGGTGCCCGAGCCAAGATCGCGCTGGCAAACTACGATCTGTGTATGGAGAGGAGCGACAGGGCCCACCCCCGAGGTCTTCGGAATATGACCCCAGTCGGTGGTGGTTTGATTCAGAATCGCCGCCAGGTCCCCGGAGGAGATATCCGTGATGCCGAGACCCGTGTTCGCTACCCACCCAAATGTCTGCTGGAAAATGATCGTGTGGGGCATCGCTTGTAGTACGTTCGCATCCTCGTTGGCACCCAGGAAGGTGTACGGGTACGGAGCACCCAGCGCCGGATCCATGGGATCGTCGTTCCCGCCGCCGGCCCAGTGCTCACCAGCTGAGCTACCGAATACGCCCGGCTCGAGATCGCTGATACCGTAGTAGAGAGTTTTCTTGACCAGCGCGCCGCCATAGCTGTCCGCGGGGCCGTTGGCGGTCGTCGTTCCGGTGATCGCTGCCGCGCCGGCCGGTACGGCCGCCGTGGTATTGAGTGTGGTCGCGCAGTCATACGTGAGCCCACCGCCCGCATCCTGGACGCACCAAGCCGTGGCGATGTCCAACTCATTGACTGCCGAGTTGTGCAAGGGTGCATAAGCGCCCACCACCGAGCCGCCATCCGCTCTGTACGCTATGTTGATAGTCTGGCCCGCGAGCGCGCCCAGGCTGGCGCCTGCCGTGCAGCTGAACATGCGGAAATCCGGGGTCCCGACCGCCGGAATCGGCGTGCCCGGGTTCTGGGCAGCAGGCACCTTTCCAGGGATCGTTTGGAATGTGGCAATAGTGCCTGCCGCGCACAGATCCGCGCCAACACCAGTGCCGAAGCCTGCGACCGCGGCAGACGAACCGCCCAGCCAGAAGTAATTGCCGGCTGGCGCAGCGGCAGCAGCCGTCTGAGCCGCCGATTCGCCTGCATAGGCAGCAAAAGCTGAAGGTGCGGCGGCTGCGGCAAGAATGCCGGAGATTGCCGCAGCAAGTTTCATGTTACTCATTTAAAACTCCTAAGTTAGAATTCAGGGCGGCCGAGCTATCAGCTCAGGCCTGGGTCTTCAATTCGCGGCGACGCGCAACTCCCGCGAGTCCCAGCAAGCCGCTGCCAAGCAGCCAAACCGCGGCCGGAAGCGGCACGGTGGAGCCGCCATTCTTGGTGAAGCTCAACTCGAGGCCCGCACCAGTGCCCGACAGGGCAGCCGTGCCGAGACTGAACGATGCGGCATTCGGCTGGCCAGTTTGACCTGTGATTGCATACAGGGTCTGCGACGTGGTGAGGCTCGCTCCGGATTGATTCGGAAAGTAGCCGTAGTAGGTGATGTTGGTGCCGGACTTGCTGCTTGGTGTGCCAATGATGCCGTTAAGCGTGGCGTTTGCTCCCGAGCCGTCGGTGTTCTGCAGCACTAAATTGGCCACATCGCCAGCCAAGCCCGCGGTGCCGATGGCAGCCGGCAGACTGGACTTCGCGATGGAATACGAGTCGCTGTCGGCGCTTGCGCCGGTCCCCGTGGCAATGATGATGCTGCTGCCCGGGCCCGTGCCGAAGCTGGAGCCGGCCGTGATTCCCCACTGCAGGCTCGACGCTGAGGATCCCGAGATAAAGGTGCCCAAGTTCGAGTCAGCGCCGACGTCAATACTAAAGCTAGAAGAGCCCGTGTAAGTGTTGACCACGCCGGTGGTTCCGTTACCGGGGGGAGTGAACATGCTCCCGACAGTTTGCGTCAGCACGTCCGCGTAGGTCGAGCTGCCGTTATTCACCCAGAAAATTAACTGACTGCCGGTTCCAGCGGTCGGTGAGGTCATGGTGACCGTTGCCGCTTGAGCACCGACAGCGGCAACCGCCCCGCCCACTGCCAGCACGGCCATCACTGCCGTTTTGAGAGAAATTTGCATTGAATATCCCCTTAAGTGACTAGAAAAAATCCCAACCGCCAGAGACCTCGTGGTCCGCTCTGATATTTGCCATCCAATCTCTTGGCTGGCGAAACCAAATCGTTGTTCGCGCGAGCAAGCTCAGCGCGTCACTCTTCAGTGGCCGGTAATCTAATCGGGTAGTACGTCACATAATGGAACCTTTGATGAAAGTTTTGCGGCACGGCACTTGCGGTTTGAGCGTTGGTCAGTACGTTGTCATACAAACGTATGCACGCAGAGACAGCATCGAGATGCGGGCTTGAGGGGAGGAGCGCAGCGGCTCGCGGTCAGAAGGATCCCTTCAAGTCGAACAACAAACGCGATTCGCCTCGATGAGTCCTGGGACCGTCGGTGAGTGGATAGGCCCAAGTAAATACGCCCGTCACGGGACCGCCGAACCCCAGGTCCAATCCCAATCCGGTGCTGCGCAGCCTCGCGACCGAGGGCTCTGTAGCCAGCGCATCGATTACGTTGTCGCGACCCGCGTCGAAATACATGAATCCCGACGCAATGGGGTGGGTGTGCATGTTCCAGGTCGGCGACTCGAGCTGCAGCGTTCCCTTGACGGCCGAGTCTCCAAGACTCTCCGCTTCCAGATAGCCCCGCACTCCGTCCGCGCCGGCGATCGAATAGTTCTCGTTGCTGATCAAAGGTTCTGCCGCCCACTGCCCAGCGACCCTGACTTTGAGATGTACGCCCACCGGCAGACTCAGTATTAGATTCTCGTCCGCACGGATGTAAAAGTAATTTGGATGGCCCTTGAAGCGGTTGTTCTCGAAGGAGTCCGGATTGTTGGGAGCACCGCGCGGACCGAAATTCGCGGATACGCTGAAGACGTCCTGCAGCCTCGTGGCGCTCCAGCTACCGGAGTATCCGAGCGAGAGGTTCGTGTATGAGATGGGAGTGACCAGGGCCGGCTGCGAGGCGAGCCCGATGGTGTCCCGAAAATGCTTGTAGTCGCCACCGAAAACCAAGGATTGCAGGACCCCAGGAGCCTCGTAGATCGGATCGCTCACCCGCAGGCCGTAGATATCGCCCTTGCCGAGCACACCGATGGTGCCTATCGTCGCCGCGTTGCTGTTGGAGTGGATGTAATACACGGAGGGACGCAGGCCGCTCGCGATCGGCCCCAGCGCGTAATTGAGCGCCAGCACGTCCACCTCCCCCGGTTGCTGCGGTGAGTCCTGAAATTGCGCCGAGATGCTATCCAAGCGATCGAACAGATTGTCGTAGTCGAGTGCCACCGTGGCGCGCAGCGGCTTGGTATCCGGAGAATATTGATTGTTGAGATCGAGGCTTCCATGAAGCGGCGAATGATCATCGACCTTGAGCGCCAGATCGACGGTCCCCGGAACGGGTCCGGCCTTCAACACCGGCACGACGCTGCGGTCCGCGGTCTGGGCATTGACTGCGGCGAGCTCCGCCTGAAGCGCCGGAATGGAGGGCACCGCGCCGGGTTTGGCCTCGGGCAGCGCCGCCAGAATCTTGCGCTCGGAATAATAGCGGGCACCGCTGATGCTCACGTCGCGAAATTTCGCTTCGGTCACACGCAAGCGGACGATGGCATCGGCGACGTCCTGCTCGGGGATGTCGACGAACACGGTTTGATACCCGCGGTCGTGATAGACCTTTTCGAGCGCCGCGCGCGCGGCCTCGACGTCGGTCAGCGTCTTGTCGTCTCCGAGCAAGGGGTAGAGCGTGCGTTCGATGTCGCGGTTGCTGAGCACCGAGTTGCCGACGACACGGTATTCGTGCACGTTGAAATGAGCCTCGGCGGGCTTGTCGCCACTCGCGGGCGGCGCATCGGCACCCCGAGCGTAGCCACTCCCCAGCCACGTCATACCGATGCACGCGAGCCAACCGGCTTTCACCCACGTCGGTGCGCCTTTATACCGAATCATTCGTCGCCTCGAAGTATCAGCGCGGGCGCAAGGCGGCACGACAGTGCCGCCCAAAATCCCTGTTTGCGTTTGCGGAATTGGAAGTATTCGTGGCGCCAACGGTAGGGAGCCATTGTGACCATCGTATGACGTCACGACCGCCGCACGCCGCCGCGCTCGACAATTCCCGCCGCGCGCAGCGAGTCATGACGCGTACCCGAGCTGGCTGAGGAGCGGCGAAAAAGCCGCCGTCAACCGAGCTCGCTGATCCGGCGTGAGCTGCGCCGTGCCGCTCCCCACTGAGCCTTGCCGCATGAAGCGCCGGCCGGCGGCGATCGAATCCTCTAGGTATGGCTTGTAGAAGATTCCCACCCGTCGATTGCGGATGTCCGAATCTTCAATTTCCCGCATGCGCTGAAACGAGGAATTGTCAGCCGCCGCGCGAATTTCCGCTGGCGTGGAAATCGGGCGCAGCAGCCGCGCGAGCATGCGGCAGATACCCTCCGCATCCCGGGACAGGTCCTCGTACTTGAGAATCACGACCGGCAATTCCGCTTGCAAGCGTAGCCAGCTGGTCACGTTTTCCTCCCAACTGCCCATGCCGAGGCCGCGCCAGCGGGGAACGCCGCGGTTTGCAATGAAGGCGTCGACATACTGATCGAACGAACGCTGCGACCCGTCAATTAAAGAACCGCGCTGCGCGTAGTGAAAATTGGACACCAGCACGTCCTCGGGGCGTCGCAGAATGTAGATGACCGCTGCCGTTCGTTCCGCCAGCGGCAGGCTCGGCGAATGCATAAAATGGGTCTTCATCAAGCCGGCCCGCGAAAAATGGCCAGCCTGCGGCCCCAATTCGTGGATGTCGGGAATGAGCGCGCCGACGCTGGAGGCGGATTCCTGCCTGCCGTACAGCAGGTTGCAGGCCATGAATCGCACCCAGGTGTTGCCGCTCTTGGGGTACGAAGCCAACCACACGATGTTGCGCGGGACCATGGACATTCAGTTGACTCGCGAAATTGCGCGCCCAAAAATTTCCGGCGTGGACTCTAGCACGCGTGTGGCGCCCCGTGCCGCGTGGGCGAGACAGCGGGCAGCTGTCGTATTCTTGTAAACTGGGGATGTTAGAAGCGTCGGCTGGACAAGTAATCTTCAATAGAAGCCTTCGCATCAACGTGAGCCGTCAACAGATCCTGGAACGGGCAAGAACGGCGCTTTCGACAGGCGACGCGCGCGAGGCTGCGCGCCACAGCGCAGCGCTGCTGAAAGCAGATCCCCGCGACTTCGAAGCGTGTCACCTGAGCGGTCGATCCAAGGCCGTGCTCGGCAACTGGGTCGAGGCAGCGGTGGATTTTCGGCGTGCCTTGGCGTTGCGACCGCAGTTCGTGCCGGCCATCGCGGACTTAGGCCTCGCACAGGCGCTGGCGGGGGATTTTCCGGCCGCCTACCCGTTGCTGCAAAAGGCCCGCGCCGTCGATAGCCGCCCGGCCGAGCTGCACTTCGGCATCGGCCTGTGCCTCGCGGGATTGGGCGATTTGGCGGGTGCTGCGGGCGCTTATCGCGAGGCGATCGCGCGCAATCCGCGACTCGCCGACGCGCATAACAATCTCGGTGTGGTTCACGATCGTCTCGGTGAGTTGCCTCAAGCGACGGATCATTTCCGGCAGGCCCTGACGATTCGGCCGCAATTCGTGGCGGCGATGCTCAATCTCGCCGACGCATCGATGCGCCTTGGACAACCGGGCGCCGCGGCAGCGGCGCTTCACGATGCCGCGGTGCTTCGTCCGAGCGAGGCGACGATCCACGCGGATTTGGGCGCCGCGCGGCTCGCCGCCGGCGATTTTGATGGGGCGGCGCAGGCATTGGAGCGCGCGCTCGCGCTGGATGCGTGCATGGCGGACGCCGAGGCCAATTTGGGAGAGGCGCTGCGGCACATGAACCGGCTCGACCCCGCCGCGGCGGCCTTCGAGCGCGCCATCGCCATCAATCCGCAATGCGCGGAAGCCGAGCTTGGCCTCGGCAGAACGCTCGCCGCGATCGGCGGAGCAGCGGACGCGGCCCCGCGGTTGCTGCGGGCGGTGCGAACGAAGCCCGATGCCGTGCACGTCATCCTTGCAGCCGCGACCACGCTCGAACAGATCGGTTGCCAAAGTGACGCCCTGCGGGTACTGAACGACTTCACGAGTGCCCATGCGCCTGACCCGGCCGTTTTCGAGGCCAAGGGCCGGCTGTTGCTCGGAATTGGCCACTATGAGGCTGCACTTGGCAATTTCAATCTGGCACTGTCGCTTGATCAAAGCCGCCCCGACTCGCTTCTGGGCCGAGGCAGCGCTTTGGAGTCATTAGGCCGATATCCCGAGGCCATTGCCAGCATGGAAAGGGCACTGACGTTTAATCCCGGACACGGCGAGGCGATTGCCTCGCTTGCGAGCTGCTCGGTGCGCGTGTGTGATTGGGGTCGGCTCGATGCGGACATGGCGCGCCTGCGCGAGATGCCCAACGGCATCGACTTTCTGCATCCGTTCCTTTTGCTTGCCACGGGACTATCGCCCGAGGAGCAGTCGCAGTCGCTGCGACGGCGCGGGCAGCTCGCGGGCGAAGCGAGACGACCGGCCCCCGCCATACAGCGCAACTCCGACCGCCTCAAGGTCGCGTACGTGTCCCCGGATTTTCGCAATCACCCGGTGGCAGTGGCGCTCGCCGGCGTCATCGACCGCCACGATCGGCGCCGGTTCACGCCGATCGCGGTATCCCTCACGGCCCCGGCCACGAGCGGGATCGGTGTGCGGCTGCAGTCTTCGTTCGATCAGTTCATCGACGCATCCTCGATGAGCGACCTCGAGCTGGCGGACCTGCTGAGAGAAGCGCAGGTCGACGTGGCGATCGATCTCGCCGGACACACGGTCGGTGCGAGACCGGGCATCTTCGCGCAGCGAATCAGCGCCATGCAAGTGAACTATCTGGGATTTCCGGCATCGAGCGGGCTGCGCTACATGGATTGCATCATCGTGGATGACGTCATCGTTCCCGAGTCGCACGAGGTCTACTACACCGAACGCGTGCTGCGAATGCCCCATAGCTACTTGCCGTTCGATTCCGGCCGGAACAGCCCCGCCGCCGCCAGCCGCCGCGATGCAGGGCTGCCCTCGAATGCGTTCGTGTTTTGCGCCTTCAACAATAGTTACAAGATCACGCGCGGCACCTTCGATGCCTGGCTCGCGCTGCTTCGACAGGTGCCGGACAGCGTTCTGTGGATGCGCAGCATGGGCGATTGCGTGGAGACGAATCTGCGCACGGCGGCTATCGCCGGCGGAATTTGCGCGGATCGGCTGATATTCGCCCCGTACCTGGAAGATATCGAGGCGCACATGGCCCGCTTGCGCCTCGCCGACGTGTTCCTCGACAGCCTCGCGTACAACGCTCACACCAGCGCATCCGAGGCATTGTGGGCCGGCGTCCCGGTCATCACCTGCATGGGATCGACGTTCGCGGGACGTGTCGGGGCGAGTCTTCTGACGGCGGTGGGCATTCCGGAGCTGGTTGCCGCGGACGTTGAGGGTTACCTGAAGCTTGCGCTCGAGCTGACGCAGTCGCCGTCGGCTTTGCACGACTTGCGCATCCGGCTCGATGAGAGCCGGACAACGGCTCCGCTGTTCGACACCGCCGGCTACACGCACGACCTCGAGCAGCTGTTGGCTGACGCTCATCGCGCCGCAGCGACCTGAGCCGTGATCTCGCATGACCTGCGCTGCATCCTCGTGCACGTACAAAAAACGGGCGGCATGTCGATCCGCCAGGCGCTCAACATGCAGCAATGGGATCCGCACCAGCATCGATTCGCCTCGGAATTGCAGCTCCTGTACGGGCCCGAACTGTGGCAGCGCTATTTCAAGTTCGGCTTCGTCAGAAATCCGTGGGACCGGCTCGTGTCCTGGTGGGAGATGATCCGCCGCAATGTGGCCGAGGGCCGGCCGATGAACGGATTCCAGCGCTACGTCCTCGGCAACGCGGCGACCTTCGAGGATTTCATTCGCAACTGCGGCGACGAGTACCGCGACCGCGACGGATCGAAGTGGATCTATCGGAACCAAGTGGAATATCTCACGGATTCCGACGGTACCCTGCTGGTCGATTTCGTCGGCCGATTCGAGAATCTGCCGGCCGATTTCGGATTCGTGGCGGCCCGACTCGGGCTGAAATCCACCCTCATTCCGCACGTAAATCGTTCGACCCGGCGCCTTTATGCGGAGTATTACAGCGACGAGCTGCGCGCTATCGTGGCACACCGCTATGCACGCGACATTGCCGCCTTCGGTTATGAATTCGGCGAAAGTTGCGTGCCGCAGGGATGATCCCTTGCCCGTTTCCCACGCCCATCGGACGATCTTCGTCCACATTCCGAAGACCGCCGGCACCTCGATCGAGGCCGCGCTCGGTATGCACGGACTCAAGTCGGACGTGGGCGTCAAGCCTTACTTCAATCAAGCGCTCGACCGGGAGCATCTTTACGGGCGCGACGCGCAGCATCTCACCGCCGAAGGCCTCAAGGCCGAACTCGAAGGGCTGTACGACCGTTACTTCAAATTCACGGTGGTCCGAAATCCCTGGGATCGGTTGGTCTCCACCTGCGCCTGGTTGGATCAGAAGTGGTTCAAGGGGGAGGAGCTCCTGTCAGCGGAATTCGAGCGGATTGTCCGTCAACTGTATGCCGCATCCCGCGACCCAAAAACGGCGCAGGCGCTGCTCCAGTCCACGCATTTCAAGCCGCAGTGTTTGTATATCGTCGATCGGCAGGGTCGGGCAATGGTTGACTACGTGGCCCGTTACGAAAAGCTGGCCGAGGACTGGGCCTCGATCTGCAGCCGCCTGAACCTGGACATCGCCCTGCCAGGGCGAATGAAGTCGCATCATCGCCCCTACCAGGACTATTACCGCGACGAGACGCGCGCCATGATTGGCGAGGTGTATGCCCGGGATGCCAGCATGTTCGGCTATGCGTTCTGATCCCCTGATCATCGCCTTCGCCGATGCCCGGTATCTGCCGCTGTTGGCGATTTGGTTGGGCAATCTGCGCCGGCTCGGACTCGAGCGCATCCGGATTTACAGCCTGGATGCGCAAACCACCGCTTGGTGCCGGGAACAGGGCGCCGACGCCATCGAATTGGGCTGGAGCGGGGATTTGCGGGACCTGTGGGTGCGTCGCATTCAGATCTTCAGCGGGCTGCTGGCTTCCGGCGAAGCACTCATCCACTCCGACACCGACGCCATCTGGCTGCGCAATCCGCTGCGCGAGGGCTCCGCTGCGGGGTGCGGCGAGGATCTGGTCTTCAGCCAGGGGACGGTGTGGCCGCCGGACGTTCATGCTGCCTGGGGTTTCGTCCTTTGCTGTGGCTGGTTTTTGGCACGGCCCACCCCCGGCGTGATTGCATTCTTCCAAGCCCTGGAAGCCGATGTTCGGACGAGCGGCGACGACCAAATGTCGGTCAATCGACTGCTGGCGGCCCATGGCGCGCGCTGGAGCCGCGGAAAAGTGGGCGATTATCAAATGCCGTTCCAGGATAGAGCCTTCCAGTGTTGGCGCGAACCGGTTCGAGCGACCGTGGCCCACGGGTCGCTGTCCGTCGCGCTGCTGCCCCATTGCGAGTTCCAGCGGCTGCCGGAAGCCTCGGACCGGGCGATCGTCAAGCACTTTCTCACCCCCAAGAATTGCGAGCAGAAGCTGCTCGTGTTCCGCCGCCTCGGGCTGATCTCTTGAGCCCAGGGTGGACTAGCATGCGCACCGGCTACGATCGAGATTCATACCATCCATCGAGTTTCGACGACGAGATGTGCCTCAAGCCTCCGGCGTTGATATGGATTGTCGTGTTGTATCTGTGTCGGGCGATCCTGATGCCGATCGCGATTGGCATTGGCCACTACGCGGGAATGAACAAGGATGCCATGGCCTTGCTTCGGGCCTTCTGGCGCGAGGACGCGTTGCTGCCTGCACTTCTTTCCGCCCCCGTTTTGTATGCGCTCTGTCGGCGGCAACCCGCCGCATCCGGCGCCGTGCGTTGGGTCTGGGGACATGGACGGGCGCTGCTCGCCGCGGCCGCCGCGGCCGACATCCTGCTGAATGTGCGCGAGCTGATTCCGTTCACGGCGCTCGACGATCGCACGGCGGCGCCGCTTGCCGCCGCGATGATCGATGCATTTTTCCTGACCTACGTGCTCGTGGCTCGGCGGGTGCGAGACGCCTTCTGCGACTTCCCTGCGCCGCTCGAGCGCTGAATACAAATCGCGGGCTGAGCCTCATCCCCGACCGCAAGCACTGCGGCTTGGGATGCGGCCGGGCACGGGCGTTGCGCGCATGTTTCTCAGGCGACCGACCATACTTTCGCCAGGTCGGCGCCATCACTGAACAGCTCTCGGAGCGCAGTGCGTTCCGTCGCCAGCTCCGCCATCTTCTCCCCCAGGGCATCCCGCAGCGCCTCGAGATTCATGAGTTCGGTGCGCGAGTCGCGCCAAGATGCCCTGGCCTGTGCGACCACCTTGAGCAACACCTCGCACTCCGCCTGTTTCGCGCGAGCCGCGGCCATGGTGGCGAACCAGCGCCGCTCCAGCAGATTTTCGGCGAAATCGCCTTCGGTGATGTGTATGGCCATGAATTCCCCGTTGCTCGTCAATCCGCGCCGAGCAGCCGCTCCTCGAGCCGCTCGATCTTGGCCATGACCCGGGCCTTCAACGCCTCCGCCCGATCCAGACGTTCGCGCGCCGCATCGAGCGCGGCCGCTTTGGCCTTGCGGTTGGCGGCGAGCGCCTGATATTCCGCGCGAGCGAGGATGCTCGCCTCGTATCCCTGGCGCCACTCGTGCTCCAGTGTGTTCATCTGCATGTCGAGGTCGAAATCGAGACTGCTCATGACATGTTGCCTTTCAGGGTGAAGTTGAGGAGTAAGAAAAAAAGGCCCCCGCGAGGGGGCCTGCGCCGGTGGGGGCTCGACGAAGAAGTGGATGCAATGCGACCGCAGTTCGCGGACGCGCGGACTGCTGCACGGGCTTCGGGCAGGGCCGCAGCCGCTCGCGAAGCGGCGGATCGCCGCGCTAGCGGGAGGTGGAGAACGTCGCGGCCGAGGCGGCCGCACTGCGCGCGCGCACGAGCCAGCTGCCGGCATCCTCGGCCGGCCGTCTGGCGCCCGTCGACCGGTTGCCTGCCGGCAGGTATGCCGCGGCGTCGGCCCCGAAGGCCGTCGCCAGAGTGCGCTGCAGGGCATGCCAGGGATGACTCCATGGTTCTAACACATCGCTCATCGCTGTTGCTTCGATGAGCTGATTAGAGCGCCCCGAGTTGACAGAAGTATGAAATCTGGGTGGCAGTTGCGTCACGCGGCATGCTCCACGGGTAGTGCGGCCGGTACCTCGAGCGTTTCCTTGAGCTTGGGCCAGTCAATGATGCGCAACCGACCGTTCATGTCCTCGACCAGGGCGGTGCAGCTCTCCACCCAGTCGCCGTCGTTGCAATAACGGATGCCGTTGATTTCGCGCATCTCTGCGCGGTGGATATGGCCGCAGACCACCGTGTCCACCCCCCGCTTGATCGCGGCCTGCGCCACGGAGTCCTCGAAGCTGCCGATGTATTGAAGCGCAGACTTGGTCTTGTTCTTGAGATAGGCCGACAAGGACCAGTGCGGCAGGTCGAGCTTGCGCCGGAACCAGTGAATGTAGGGGTTCGCGGCCAGCAGCACGTCGTAAATGCTGCTTCCGAGCTTCGCGAGCCAGGGGCTGAACTTCACCACGCTGTCGAATTCGTCGCCGTGCAGGAGGAGCATCCGCCGCCCATCGGCGGCGACGTGCACGTATTCCCGATGAATCTCGAGGTTGCCGAACACGGCGCCGTCGAACTCGCGGAACACCTCGTCGTGATTGCCGGGCACGAAAATCACCTTGGTGCCGCGTTTCGCCTTGCCGAGGATGGTGCGCAACACGTTGTTATGAGCCTGGGGCCAGAACATGGTTTTTTTCATGCTCCAGACATCGATGATGTCACCGACTAGAAACAGCGTGTCCATCTCGACCTGGTGCAGGAAATCGAGCAGCAGCTCGGCGCTGCAGCCCTTGAAGCCCAAGTGAACGTCCGAGATGAAAACCGATCGCAATTTGAGCGGCGGGGTATTGCGCTCGACCATGATGCGTTCCTCCGAAGTCACAGGACCTCGGGGTGCCAGATTCTCCGTTTCTCATGACGGAGCGATGACCTAAACAAGAACTTTTGTTTACAGCAAAGGCACTTACGCAACGAATGTCGCGTGGAACACGAAACTGTCGATCAGGTCACACTTTGGGTGGGACTGCAGAATCGGTAACCAAACCCACGCACCGTCTGGATGTAGGCTTCGTAGCCCGGCTCGCTCAATATCTTGCGCAGACGCTGCACGTTCACGTCCACGGTGCGCTCGTCCACGTCGTGATCGCCTCCCCAGACCTGCGAGAGCAGCTGGTTGCGATTGAAGGTTCTGCCCGGATGCGACATCAGGAACTCGAGCAGGCGGTATTCGACGCCGCGCAGGTTGACCGACTTGCCGCGCGCGGTGACGCGGTTGGTGGTGGCATCCAGCACCAGTTCGTCGCAGGACAGCGCCTGCTGCTGGCGGTCGAGGGGATGCGTTCGGAGCAGCGCGCCAACCCGCGCGACGGTCTCGCGCAGCGAGAACGGTTTGGCGATGTAATCGTCCGCTCCGAGGTTCAGACCGTTGACCACGTCCTGCTCGCCCGACAGCGAGGACAGAATGATGAGGCGCATCGCCTGCGGCGGTCTCCCTCCGCGCACGCCCTTGATCAAACTCAGCGCGGCGAGGCCCGGCATGTTCCAGTCGACGATCACCAAGTGCGGCGGCCGCTCGGAGATTGCAAGCAATGCGGCATCGCCATCGGTGATGGCGCGTACCGCGAATCCCTCGTCAGATAGCTTCTGGCGGAGAGGTTCGATAGAAACGACATCCCGATCGACGATGAGTATCTGTTTGTTGGTATCGTGGGCAAGCATAGACGCCGCGACATTAGAGATACCCAGCTTTACAGTTCGTTGACGGTTTTGTGACCCTTGTTGGAGAAACGCGCTTTTCGTGATCGATAATTGCCGCTCAGCTCGAACGTCACGGGCTCGCCGACGCGATGCGCGTCATCGCACGCACCGTCACGTGCGAGTAAGCGCGCAAGGAATCCGGTCGCCGCTGCGGTGAATCCGAATCGTCAACCGCGTTCCATGCGGCGAGTAAGAGCCCGAGCGCCAGCCAATTGAGCGAGGCCTCGCGGCGCTGGGTCCAAAACGCAGACGGCATTCCGAATGATGGGCTCGCTGTTCGCATGGTCGGCTCCTCGTGTCTCGATGGAGATCGAGAATGGCCGGCAACTCTTGCGGCTCGCGTGCAAATTCGGGCTTGCGGCGGGCCAAATCTGACCAATTGTGGCGCAAGGCTGTTTGCGACGGCCGCCACGCCTGAAAATGGGCGTCATCGGCTATGATCGCGGCGGTGAAGAAGAATATTGCCATCGTCGAGGATGAGCCCGCGCTTCGGGAGAATTACGCCGCGGCGCTCGCACGCCACGGCTACCAGGTGAAGACCTACGCCAACCGCAAGGCCGCCATGCAGGCGTTTGGGATCCGGTTGCCGGATCTCGCCATCATCGACATTTCGCTCGAGGACGAGGCCGAAGGCGGTTTCGATCTGTGCCGCGACCTGCGCAACCTCTCGGCGGAGCTGCCGATCATTTTCTTGACCGCGCGCGACAGCGAGCTCGACGCGGTTTCGGGTCTGCGCCTGGGAGCGGACGATTTTCTGACCAAGGATGTGAGCCTGCCCCATCTGGCGGCCCGGGTCGCCGCCCTGTTCCGACGCATCGACGCCCTGCGTCAGCCGGGAGGCGGCGCCGAGGCCGTACGGCGCGGCGCGCTATCGATCGACGCCGACAAGATGCAAACCACCTGGAACGGTGCGCCCGTGACCTTGAGCCTCACGGAGTTCTGGATCGTCCACGCGCTCGCCAAGAATCCCGGGCATGTCAAGAACCGGCAGCAGCTCATGGACGCGGCCAATGTGGTGCTCGACGACAACACCATCACCTCCCACATCAAACGGCTGCGACGCAAATTCATCGAGGTGGATGCGGCGTTCGATGCCATCCAGACGGTCTATGGCATGGGCTACCGCTGGGTCGAGTGAGCATTCGCTTACAACTGCTGATCGTCGCGTTGACCACCCTGATCCTGCCGTGGGCAGGCTGCCAATATGCCCGCGAGCTCGAGAGCGCGCTGCGGATGGCGCAGGAGGGAGCGCTCGAGGCGAGCGCGGACACGATTGCCCATGCGCTCGCCGCGGAACCGCTGCGGGTATTTCGCGACGCCGACGACGCCGAGCCGTTCGCCGAGCAAGCGGGAGACCTGTACGTGTACCCGTTGCACGTTCAGCCGCTGCTCGACGGTTACCGGGAGGATTGGGATATCGCGGGGGACCCCACGACGCTGCCGAGCGCGGGGGGATCGGAGGCCAGGCTCCTGCTCGCCAACACCGAGCGATATCTCTTCGTGTACCTCGAGGTCTCCGATCCGCATCTCATCGCGCAACCCGCCGACCCCGAGTCCGGCCGCGGCCGGTTCGACCGCGTGGATCTCACGCTGCAACGCGCGGACGGCTCGCGCGAGACCTACTTCTTTGCCTCGAGCGCCCAGGGGCTCATCCAGGCGCAGAGGTCGGTCAAGGGGGACGATGAACTCGAGCACGCGGTGGCGGAGCCTCGCATCCAGGCGTTCTGGCTGGAGGCCCCCCACGGCTACCATCTGGAAGCGCGGGTGCCGCTTAGCCTGATCGGATCGCGGCTCTGGTTGGAGGCGTGGGACGGCGAGGGCAAGCTGTCGGGTTTCAAGGCGACGGACCCGCCGCGCGGCGGCCGCCTGTTCATGTCGACGCCCGGGCTCGGCGACATGCTCGCGGTGTTCATCCGTTCCGGCACGCGCGCGACCGTGGTGGATGCCAATGGTTTGAAACTCGGCGTTGCGGGAAACCTCCAACCCAGCGCGGGCGAGGAGGATCCATCCGACACCGATGGCACCTGGTACCGACGGTTCGTCTCCATCGATACTTCCTCCTGGCCCTTGATGGCATCCGCTCCCGATCGGGTCACTGGAAAAAGCGTGGCCGCTGCCCTCGCCGGCCATCCCGCGGCGGAATGGCTTCGCTCCGCGGCCAATCAGGAATTGATATTGACGGCGGCGGCACCGATCAGGATCGGCAAAGAAGTCCGCGGTGCCGTGATTCTGGACCAGGCGGGCGATCAGCTCTTGGCGCCGCGCGACCGCGCACTGACCCACCTCTTCAACCTCACGCTGCTCGCGACGGCGCTCGCCGCCCTGTTCGCATTCAGCGTAGCCACCGTCATCAGCTGGCGGATCGGCCGCTTGCGCACCGCCGCGGATTCCGCCGTGGGCCCTGATGGAAGCATCCGCCTGCAGATGCCGGAGTCGGGACGGTCCGACGAGATCGGTGCGCTCGCGCGCGGCTTCGAGCGTGTGCTCGCGCGTCTCCACGAGCACACGCAATACCTTCGCACGCTGGGCGGCAAGCTCGCGCACGAGCTGCGCACGCCGCTCACCATCGTGCGCTCCTCGCTCGACAACTTGGAATCCGATGGCCTGCGGGCCGATCAGCGCGGCTTCGTGATCCGTGCGCGCGAGGGCGTGTCGCGCCTGCAATCGATCTTAAGCGCGCTCGGGGCGGCGGCGCGGGTGGAGGAAAGCATCAAGCAGGCGGAGCGGGTGAACTTCGATCTGTGCGAATTGCTGGGTGCTGCCATTGCGGGTTACCGGGACGCCTTCCCCGCCTCGCGGTTCGAGCTCGATACGCCGCCGAACGCCTGCCCGATGCTCGGAGCACCGGACCTGATCGCCCAGATGCTGGACAAGCTGATCGAGAATGCGGTGGACTTTTGCCCGCCCTCCGGCCTGATTACGGTGCGGCTCGCGAGGTCGGGCAGCAATTACGAGCTCGGCGTCGCGAACGACGGGCCGCCGATTCCGCAACCCCTGCTGCCCCGCCTGTTCGAATCCTTGTTCGAGCATCGCGAGGGACACGGCGACCGGCCGCATTTTGGCTTGGGCCTTTACATCGTGCGGCTCATCGCGGAGTTCCACGGCGGTGCCGCGCTCGCGGCCAACCGCGCGGATGGCGGCGGGGCGGCTTTTACCGTGATGCTGCCGATGATCTAACGGGCTGGAGAGCTCCGGAAGAATGGATGACGGTGCGCCGCAGGACCCGACCGTCCGCGTTCGTGTAGTGCAATTCATCGTCCACGAACTGGATCGCCATGATGGCGGAATCCTCCCGCGCAGGCGTCGGCCGCACAAAATCATCGACCACGCGCATGCGCCCTGCGTCCGTCTGCTCGAGCACGAGCCATCGATCCTTCGAGACCTTGGGGATTTCGATCATGCTCACCACGAATTGCCGCGAAGCGGATTTGACGCTCGGGCCGGGACCGTACCCGTAACCGGGGAAGGTGAGCGCGAACGCCTGTTGCGCGAAGTCCTGCCAGCTGGCGAACTCGGGGCCGATCTTGACCTCGGTCATCAGGCGCTCGATTCGCGGAACTTCGCGCGGATCGATGTTGTTCGGATCGTCCTTGTAATCCTCGAAGCTCGCGTAGCTCTTGGTGAGCCTGAAAGTGGATCCCTGATACTTGATTTCGTGCGACCCCGACCGGGATCCGCCTCCGCAGGATGAGGCCAGCAGCGCGATGTTAAGCGCGAACAATAGCGGCGGGAAAGGTGAGCGGCTCATCCGAGAGCGACACTACCGCTTCACCGCCGTTGCGGTAAAGAGGGGCTGCGCCCAGGGCCACTCACGTGGTCGCGGCGGGCTCCAACGTGACCTCATTCGGTCGCTGTAATAACATTTGGGACACCATGAAAGCGTTGTCCCGTGACTGTCCGCCGTATTGGAAACTCTCTCGCCATCGTGATTCCCAAACCCGTTCTGGCTCAGGTTGGGCGGGTGCAGATCGGCCGGCTGGTGGCACGGCACCGGGCGCTCGATGCCGGGGTTAGCCGCTTGTCGTGGTTGGAATGCAGAGTCAGGTCAATGTGGCTGTTTTAGGCTGAAGCCCTCCGTCCCCTCATGCGCGAGCAGCCAGCGCTTGCGCTCGAGGCCGCCGCCATATCCCGTGAGCGAGCCGTCGGCGCCGATGACGCGGTGACAGGGCACGAGGATCGGGATTGGATTGCGGCCGTTCGCGAGGCCCACGGCGCGCGAGGCATTCGGGTTGCCGATGCGCTTCGCGAGTTCGCCGTAGCTCAACGTTTCGCCGTAACGGATGTGTTCGAGCTGTTTCCAGACCAGCCGTTGAAATTCCGTCCCGGCGAGGCGCATCGGCAGATCGAAGTCGCGACGCCGGCCACCAAAGTATTCCTCGAGCTGACGCGCGGTCTCGGGCAGCGCGCCCGCCCGGGCATCGCAGCTCCAGCCCGCCATCTCGGGTGCTGGACCGTCGGGCAAATGCATGTAAATGCCGGTGAGGGCTTCGCCGTCGGTCGACAGCAGGAGCCGTCCGATCGGGCTCTCGACATACGTATAGCTGTTCATGGATGCATGGCTGTTCATGGATGCACTCCCAAGGTGCGCCAAAGATAGTGAGTGGCATAGGCCCGCCACGGCCGCCAGGCCTCGGCGCGCGCGAGCAAGTCTTTGCGCGCCGTCCCGGCGGCGCGCAACAGCATGAGGTCGCCGTCCGGGAAGGCGTCCGGCCAATGCAGCGCGCGCATCGCGATGTACTGTGCCGTCCAAGGACCCACGCCGGGCAGCTCGATCAGGCGGCCGATCTGCTCCTCGACGTTGGCCGCATAGGCGAGCACCACCCGACGCTCCACCACCGCACGCGCGAGCGCCATCAAGCATCGCGCCCGGCTGCCAATGACGCCGAGCGCCCCGATCTCGTGTTCGGCGACGGCGAGCATGCGAGCCGCGGTCGGGGCGACGGTACGCAGCTCGGGCCAGGGCGTCTCGATGGGCTCGCCGAACGCGGCGGCCCACCGTCCCGCCATGGTGGTCGCCGCCTTGACCGACACTTGTTGACCGAGCACGGCGCGCACCGCGAGCTCGAAGCCGTCGAATGCCCCGGGCACGCGCAACCCCGGCAGGCGCTTCACCGCGGGCGCGAGCAGGGGGTCCTGCGACAGCAACGCCGCCACCGCATCGGGTGCGGCGCCGAGATCGAACAAATGCTTGACCCGCACGATCACCGCGCCGATCACCGGCGCAAGTGCCGGCGAGAGCTCGACCTCGAGTGCGAGACCGCTTTTCGCAAGCGACACGCCGATCCAGCCGCGGGCATCGCCGATCGCCACGGTGCGTCGATAGTGCGTGGCATCCACCGCTTCGACTCCCGGAACCGCCCGCAGCTTCAAGTAGGCGAGCACGTCCTCCCAAGCGAGCGGCGGCCGGAAGTCGAGCTGACAGACGAGTCCGCGCGTGACGCGGGGCGCTTGCCTGAGGCTCCGCGGATTCAATCCGTAGCGCGATTTGAACAGCGCGTTGAAGCGGCGCACGCTGCCGAATCCCGAGGCGAACGCGATGTCGATCAGGTTGAGCGAGGTCTCGCCGAGCAGCCGTTTGGCGAGCAGTAGTTTCTGCGTCTGTGCCAGCTCCACGGGCGAGACACCGAGCTCGGCCTCCGTGACGCGGCGCAGGTGTCGATCGGAGACGCCGAGCGATGCGGCCAGATCGCCTACCCGGCCATTCGCCAGGGCATGCTCCTCGATGCCGGCGATGGCGGCCCCCACGAGCCGGCTCGACGCATCGACGGTCGCGAGGCCGGGGGCGCGCTCCGGCCGGCAGCGCAGACAGGGTCGATACCCGGCGCCTTCGGCCGCCGCCGCGCTCGAATAAAACCGCATGTTCTCGCGTTTGGGTGGACGCACCGGGCAGATCGGCCGGCAGTAGATGCCGGTGGAGGCGACCGCGGTGAAGAAGCGCCCGTCGAATCGGCGGTCGCGGGAGCGCACGGCGCGGTAGCAGGCTTCGGAATCGAGCAACATGGCGAGAGATTAGCCAAAGCGCGCGGCGAATACTCGCCATTTTCGGACGTAGATATTAAGGCGTAGGAATCAACAAGGTGCCCGCGGCGAGGATTCCGTGCCGCGACCGAATGCACCGTGTCATCGATCTTTCACGCAAGCGCCGTAACCTCATCGTTGCGACCCGCGCCACTTCTGCGCCGGTTCCAACTCAATTCAGTCGTCCATATCCTTTCTGTTCAGTCAGGAGTTTATCAATGAAAATCAACTGTCGATTCAACGGGGTGCTTGCCGGGTTGGCTGCCGGGGCACTGGCCAGCGGCGCTTTGGCCGCCGAAGGTCCCATTCCGCATGGCGTCGCGCATCTCGATCACGTCTTCCTGATCATGATGGAAAATCACGCCTACGATCAGGTCATCGGCAATCCGAACATGCCGTTCTTCAATCGATTGGCGAACAGCGCGAATCTCGCCACCCATTACTTTGCCGTCGGTCATCCGAGTCTGACCAACTACCTGGAGATCGTCGGCGGCTCGAACTTTGGTGTTCGGGACGATAATTCGCCCAATTGGCACGCCACGAATTGCGTCACCAACCTGAGCAACGGGTCGGTGTCGTTGGAGTCCGTGTCCGCGCCGATCTGCCCGATCGAGGGAACCGGAACGGACGCTGCTACCCCGGCTATCGATTGCACCAATGAACCGGTGCCGCCGGGCAATCCCGCGACGGGGGCTGGTTGCGACATCGATGTCGATGGGAAGGTCTCCTTTGCCGCGGTGTCGAACACGACCGGCAAAACCATCGCTGACCAGCTGGTCGAATACGGTTTGAGCTGGAAGGCCTACGAGGAATCGCTGCCGCCCTCCGGCGCCGACGGGGTGAACACCGCCGACGGGTTGTTCTCCAATCTCACCCTGATCGCCAATCCGCCGGTGCCGCCGTCCAAAGTATCCACAACCAGCAATTTCACCATCCCGGTGCTGGGCGGCGATGAAACGGGCAGGGTGAACGGCACCGTTCAAGGGCTCTATGCCGCAAAACACAACCCGTTTGCGTATTTTGCGAACGTCGAGAGTGGTACGGACAGCCGCAACAGCCTGAAGAATATGGTTGGATTTGGAGGCAGCACCGGTCTGTTCCAAGACCTTGCCAAGGGTGAGTTGCCGAGCCTGGTCTACATCGTTCCGAATCAGTGTCACGACCAGCATGGTCGAGGGGGTGCCACGGCCGGCCCCGAATGCGACTACGATCCGAACGACAATGGCACACTGGTCGGCCTGAATCCGGCGCTCATGTACGAGGGCGATCAGGCGCTCGAACGCCTGGTCACCGCCATCAAGAGCTCGCCCGCGTGGAAGCGCGGAAATAATGCGTTGGTCATCGTATGGGACGAAAATGACTACAGCGTCAAGCCGACGACCAACCAGGTCGCGCTCGTGGTCGACACCAACGAACAGGATGGGTATGGGGTCAAGAGCGACAAGTTCTATACTCATTTCTCATTGTTGAAGACCCTGGAAGCGAGCTTCGGTCTGCCGTGCCTCAACCACGCATGCGATGCGAGCGCGGAGGTCATGACGGATCTTTTCCAACGCCATTGATAGGATCTTGGGGAAGGGATCAAGAGAACGCTTCCCGGCGAGGGACCGCCGGGAAGCTCGCGCGGCGAAACGGCGTGGCGTGCCGTACCAGCGATTCATTCGTCAGACGCGCGAGGATGCCCTCAAGGAGCCCCGATCATGACCCGTGACGAGCCCGGACGTCCGGCTACGGTTCTTTAGGGGGCGCACCGGCGGAAGGAGCTGTGCCGCTGCCGGCGCCCGTGCCGGCGCCCGTGCCGGCGCCCGTGCCGGCGCCCGTGCCGGCGCCC
>Ga0182030_10002139_pt1 | contig 41776 bp, 27 predicted proteins | sample 812S3MmetaG_FD_121299 | JGI IMG/M metagenome (GOLD analysis project Ga0182030, IMG submission 121299) | Permafrost microbial communities from Stordalen Mire, Sweden - 812S3M metaG (Illumina Assembly) | ecosystem: Environmental > Terrestrial > Soil > Wetlands > Permafrost | place: Sweden...
ATTCAGGCGCGCGCCCCCCAGGCCACCGTCGCGTATGACTCCGGAGCGGACCCGGCCGCGGCTGCACTCGTCGCCAAGTCCGCCGACGTGGCCATCGTGTTTGCCTACGAGTGGGAGAGCGAGGGCATGGATCTGCCCAACCTTTCGCTCCCTCACTATCAGGACGACCTGATCGCCGCCGTTGCCGCCGCCAATCCGCACACCGTCGTGGTGCTTGAGACGGGCAGCCCGGTTACCATGCCCTGGGCGGCCGCTCCCGCCGCCATTCTTGAAGCCTGGTTTGCCGGCAGTGACGGCGCTAACGCCCTCGGCAACATTCTGTTCGGTGCGGTGAACCCCAGCGGCAAGCTGCCCAACACCTTCCCCAAGAGCGAAGCCGACCTGCCGCACCCCGAGCTGACCAAGCCGCCGCTGGCCTCGCAGCGCTTCTCCGGACCCGTTTCGCCGCTTGAAGCCGGCCAAGGGCTTGCCGCCCTTCGACGTCGACTACAGTGAAGGCCTCGAAGTTGGCTACAAGTGGTACGACGCGCACCAGAAACCGGTGCTGTTTCCCTTCGGCTTCGGCCTCTCGTACACCACCTACAGCTACGCGGGCCTCACAGTCGAGCCGGGCGCAACCGTGAAGGCCACCTTCACGCTGGCCAACACGGGCTCGCGTTCCGGAGCTGAGATTGCCGAAGTCTACGCAGCACTGCCGGCTGGCGCCGGTGAGCCGCCCAAGCGGCTTGTGGGCTGGAGCAAGGTGCAGCTTGCGGCCAGCGAGAAGAAGACCGTCACCGTCGAGATCGACCCCAAGTACCTGTCCATCTTCGACGTGGAGAAGCACGGCTGGAAGCTGGTCCCCGGCGATTACACGCTCATGGTCGGCGGCTCCAGCGACAGCCTGCCGCTCAAGGCAACCATCAACCTGAAGTAGTTTCTCTTCAGCGCAATCAAAGAGCCTGTCTTCCGCGCGTTCGAGCAGACCAATCGAGCACGGGAAGACAGGCTCCGTTCTTTAGCTCAGGTTTCTTGCGCGGCACTCAGAACGATGCCCCGTGCCCCATCCTTTTCGCACGCTTTATCGCGAAAAGGGTGGGATAGATCGAAAAGGGTGGGATAGATCGATATTCTCCGAGAACCTGTCCACAAACCGGCCTGCAAGCACTGCGGCAGGGCTGCTCCCGGAGGGAACCGTCGAAAATAGCCCAGGGTGCAGTCCGCGCAAGCGGACGGAACCCTGGGGTGGTTCGCGAACACGCGGCACCGTCCCAGCGGGAGGGACGAACAGCGCCGTAACTCATCGACAGCGAGTCAATTCCGCAACCAACGAACAGAAACCCACCCCAACAGAAAATACAAATCCCACAAAACAAATAAAAACTGGAAAGTGTATACACTCCCACCCTTCGCAAAATGCGCGAAGGATGGGGCACCCCGCTCAGGATGAGAACTATATCATAAATAACTAGAAATAAAGTACATAATTTTCTATAATGTTCCATACAAAGTCTGCACAGCCACGAAGAATCAATGGCTTGCAGAGAAAATCTACACGGAAACTGCACAGAACGGAATAAAACGCAGGAGGCGATCATGGCGTTTATTACCGAGAAAGAGGAGCTGAAACCCGGCCTGATTCTCTTCCGGCGCGGCGATGTAGACCACCGGATGTGGTATTGCCGCATGAAGATGCCGAAGGCTGACCGCTATAAGACGGTTTCGCTTAAAACAACCGACATCAGCGCGGCCCGCGAGCGGGCCTTCGATCAGGACGCCGACGTTCGATTTCGCATCAAGCATGACGTTCCTGTATTCAACCGCCCCTTCCGCGACGTGGCGCACGAGTATCTGTTGACGCAGGAAGCGCGGGCGAAGCGTGGAGAGATCAGTGCCGCGCGACCCAAGAAGCTCCGTGCCGTCATAGAGGGCACGTTAGACAGGTATGCCGGTTCCATGCAGGTTCATCTTATCGGTGACGAACGCTGGGGCGGCTATCCGGCATGGCGGCGGGAGAACGGCGCGGGACGTCACCGGCGCAACGGCGTTCGGGAAGTCACAGCCGATGCAGCGCAATCCTTCGCGGACCATGAAGCCGAGCGCCGCACCAAGGTTCAACACACCCTTGGTATCAGGGTTTTGAAACCGATTAAAGTCAAACCTTCCGACGAACGGGTGGTTCCTTTCATCAGCGATTCCACCATCCGTTTCGAGATGTCCATCTTCGGGGCGATCATGAACTATGCGGTGAAGAAACGCTATGTTCCCGCAAGTCAGCGTTTCGACGAGCGCCCCAAGCTCAAGACGATGCGGCGGGACGAGTTCACGCTGGAGGAGTACCGCAAGCTCCACACCGTAGGCCGCAAGTGGATTGCCGAGGCTGATAAGCCGTCAAGCGTTTGGTATCGCACCGTCACTTACAACTTGATTCTGATTGCCTGCAATACCGGCATGAGGCCAGCGGAGATGAAGAATCTGCGCTGGCGCGACATCATGCCCGCAAAAGACCGCGAAGGACGGGAGATTGTCGTGCTGTTCGTGCAGGGCAAGGGCAAGTCGCGCAAGCTGGTTGCGCCCAAAAGCGTGGGAGAGTATTTAGACCGCATCCGCGCAATCTCCAAAGCCACGGAACCGGACGATAGAGTATTTACCAACATCACTGGCAAGCCTGCGAAGACGCTGTATAGCTCCCTGATTGCCGATCTTCTGAACGAAGCGAAGCTGCGCGAAGGCACGCAGGGCGTGCCGCGCTCGACCTATTGCTTCCGACACACGTATGCCACGCTTCGCTTGCAGGAAGGCGTGGACGTGTATTTCCTTGCCGAGCAGATGGGAACCTCCGTCCACATGATTGAAAGCCACTATGGACACGTAAATACCATCAAGCACGCCGACCGCGTGTTGCAGGGGATGGCGGGATGGGAGTTGCCACAACCGGACGATACCCAAGCCAAGGCGTCGAAGGCGGCGGAGACGCACGATAAAGGCAAACGAGGTCAGCGCCACAGGCCGCGCTGACCCTGAACCTCCCGAAGCCGTCTTTTGCCGGAGCCGCTGGCGGAGGCTGGCGCAGGGAGGTATCGTCCGAATGTCCGGCCCGGACATTCCTTGCAGATATTGCTCTGATTTGCCGCTGCCCCGCCGGGGCGTTCTTAGCGGCAAATCTCCGCGCACGGGCCGCCGCTGGCGGCTGTTGTTGTGCGCGTCATTTGTCGGATATATATCGACACGAGAAATCTGTGCGTTGTGCGAGACCCGCGAAATAGAAACGCAAGAGATAAAAGCGCATTGGAGAGCCACACAATATCATAGAGAGGACAGGACTTCTCTGCGGCAGACTATACAGGCGTAGACATGGCGGCTCTCCTGTCATCGCAACCATGACGAAGTTCTATCCACTTTCCGCTGCATATTTGAGGTAGGTCATTATGCCAATGAGCTTTGTCGGTGAAATGCACAAAGTTATTACCGAAGCCGGAAGCGGTGACTGGATTGATGTCTACGCAAACTATCGGAATGGCACCGACCGCCTTGCAACACACGCGATTCTCGTGCCCAACAGTAGGGTGACAGATGTGCTCAGTACCGAGAGTTGGGGGCACAACTCTCCCGACCGGCTTGGCCCTGGCTGTACAAAATACAACGATGGGTCAATCCAATACCACCGTTTTGGAAACGACGAAGGATACGAAGCGATAGTTATCTATCGTGAATTCCACGGAATCAAGCCGTCCTACCTGGACATCTCAGAAGAGTTCAAGCTTTTCCACAATTTGTACTATGACAAGAAGAATGAGAAATATTTCAAGGTGCGGGATGATGGCACAGAGATTGAGGTGATTCGGCAATCAGAGGACCGAATCTCAATTAGAGCAGTGGAGATAAAACAGTTCTTAGCGATCAAGGAGATGCACCTAGCGCTCCTATTTGACCTCTACCGTAAATTTCCGAAACCAGTTACCGACTTCAACCTTCCAGAGACGAGTGGCAAGGCAAATGGCTCCGACTTCACCTATCTCTATACGATGGGCGATGCCATGTTCAAAAAGAATGGGAGCGTTGTTCGTGTTTTGGGCAAATTGGTTATTAAGGGCTATTCCAAGGAGGACAGTGATTTCTGGCCATATAACGATACAGAAGAAGATGAGCCGACCTATATGGAATTCGTCTACGACATAGACGAAAAGGGCCGGGAGATTGGCTTACCGTGCAAACCTTATGGCGACCGTTACCTAACTCCGATTTATTTTCGACCCGAGGTTCTGAACAAGTATTACGACAATCCAACGAAGTATTCTGTGGAGGATGGTTTGTTACGTTGTGGTGCTTTGTGGAGCGTCCAACTTGATAACGATAGTTCACAATATGTCTGCGTCTTCTTAGGCGATATTGGACGAGACATTCCACTGCGCGAGCATGGCTATTGGCGCAGCTTTAATATCCCTCCCGCTGGCCCGATGAGTGAAACCGCGTTTCGACGCAGCTTTATGGCCGAATTCGCTAGTCCTCAGCGAAAAGATCTTCTCTTCAAGCAGGAACTGGCAATCTTCAATCAGGCATGGCGTGAAAGGCATCAATGGGACTTCTTCAAGCCATTGTCAGAAGCAGATCAACACTGCCTTACTTCATTACGAATCCCAGCCACGGATGAACAGAATGAATTTGACACACAAGTGATGTATCTGACGAAGCTAATCGTGGACTCGCTCAATGAAGCCGAAATCGCAAGAGAGACCACGACTGCTCCAGACCAAAAAGGAATCAGCAAGCTGGAAGAATACCTAAAGACGAAGGGCGTGCCGGATTACTCCAAGAGCATTGAATTCCTTCGTAATCTGCAATCTCTGCGTTCGACTGGGGCGGCACATCGAAAGGGGTCGAACTACGAGAAGGCCGCAAAAAAACTGGGGCTGGACGACCTCGACCTCCGTGTGGTGTACCAAGACCTTTTGAGTCGTGCTATCGAGTTCCTAGTAGCACTAAAGGTCATCTAACCAACCAATCATCACCACGCATCAATGGACGAGCTTGTTTGAGGACAATATCCTGCTATGACTGATGAAGAGATAATGCAGTGCATCGCTCGTGCGATAGCCCGTCTCAGTGGGGAACAGCCCGCACTTGAGTTTCATAGCGTGCATGAACGCTCGACTGCCCATCGGTTGGCAGTACACATGGAGCAAGAATTTCCGGGTTGGAACATCGACTGCGAATATGACCGATCTGAAGGGTTAAAGAAGCTACTCGATGGAATACGGAACTGCGACGCAGAGCGTGCGACAGATCGCATATTCCCCGACATCATCGTTCATCATCGGGGGAATAGTGGGCCTGAGCACAATTTGCTGGCTGTTGAGTTGAAGAAAAGCGCCACCTATGACCGTTGCGACTTTGAGAAATTACAAGGGCTCACCAGTCTCAACTTGCAGTTCTGTTATCAGCTCGGTCTTTACATCAATATCAATCACGGCCAGTTTGACCTCACACGGTTCAAAGATGGAGCCGTTTTGCCCAATCCTCTAGCCGTGCAATAGCATAATGCAGCGCATATCGAAGTTCATCTGAACGATTCTGGAGTAAGAAATGGCGAATGTCATCTCGGCCCTGAAGCAAATGTCTGAGGCTCCTTCTGAACCTGCATCTTTTCAATCCTGGCTAGAGCAGGACGACGCCCTTGCATTCCTGCGCCAAAATACTAGGGACGACGAGTTCGTGCTTTACGCTAATCTGCCGAACATCTTTATCCACGCACTACTCGTTCCAGCAAGTTCTGTCGAATCACCGAATGTAGACGATTTAATGATGTGGAATTGCGACGCATATTCCAGTTGGAGTGTGACAGCATGGTCGCATCCGTCACCGTCTGTCGCAATAGCGCCGCCGCTTGACGGCACCGGCAGCGCGACGCTCGACCTCGGAGAGCAGTTAGTTTTCGCGCGCGAATTCGTGGGGCGCGTCGGAGAAAAGCATTACATCGAAATCCTCCAGAAGTTCATTCACATCTCCGATCTTCATTACCTCAATGAGAACGGCTCATACTGTCGGCTAGACCGTCATGGGGACATTGAAGAAGTCGTCCGCATCATCAAAGTGTCAGCAGACGGCCCGATGTCTGGTGGCACGATTGTCATAGTGAAGCGGGAGGTTTTGGACCGCTACGCCACCCTCACGGATTCGGCTGTTGTGCGGACGTTTGATTTTACTCGCGTCCGTTTGTCTGCATTTGGTGGTTGGCGAGACAGCCACGATGAGAGCACCACAGATTTGGGCGACCTATTCTTCCGTAAGCATATTGAGGCAGGACATGCCAGTTACATCCGGGGATGTCAGATCATACGGTCACAAGTGTCGAAGGATACCATCATGGATGAATTTCATCCCGGCTCGCAGCGGGGCGGCCAATATGTGTCCTTTATTTCCCACGATTGGAGGCATAACGAAGTTCGAGAAATCTCCTGCGCGCCTGGGGCCACGGCAAACTACTTTATGCGGTCAGATTTGCCCTTTGAACACAGCCCCGTGTTTTTCCGGCCAGAAGTCCTTTCCAAATACAAGGCCGACTCTGAAAAGTACCGCATTGATGGCCGCTCAATCTCCTGTCGCGGCACTTGGTCGTTGCAGAGTTTCGACATCAATGAGGCCGGGCAGGTTCATACCTATCTGGTGTACTTGCGCCATCTCCCTTACGAAGAACAGTTGCATTGGAAGGCACATAACGAAGCTCCCAAAGGCACGATCTCGCGGCGGGCCTATTTGCACGACTTTGAAGGAAGTTGGACTGAGATATATGACCCGCTTGAGAGCATTAAAGGGTTAGTGCGCGAGTTGCAGGAGAAACGAGCACCGTGGTGGACTTTGCGAACTGAAGATGCGGTCAATCGCTCCCATTACCCGGTAACTGCATCATTCGATGAGTGGGCAGATGAAATCCTGCACCTGGACCAGCTCATCGTGGAGCCGTTCGAGAAAACGTGGTTCAGGAATGAATTGTTGCGCCTCGGCATTCAGCCAAATCCGCAATTCGGTTCTCTTGTACTCACGGAAGAGTGCCTCAAAGGATGGGGCTTGAGCGCCGATGAAGCGAAAAAAGCCGTTGCGCCGCTGAGAACGTTACATGACCTTCGATCCAAGCTAAAGGGGCATAGTATCGGCAACGATTCACTTACCCATATTAAGCAGCAAACCTTGGCCGAATACGGCAGCTATAAAGAGCATTTTCAGGCACTCAGCGAATCGTGTGACCAATCGCTGCGGCGGATCACAGATATCACCGAAGCACGACGGACACCTGTGACACCGTAATTCTTGACGAGAATCCACGCGTATCTACCATTGACGAGGCACGATACCCGACGATGATAGCCGCCCTGTTCCAATGACAGCGCATCTGGCTGTTCACCACCATGTCGGAGGATGATGCTGTGAGCGACGCTGCAAACTCACCGTATCCGGGGCATGCCGTTAGGGGGAAATCTTCTTTTTTATTGAAGTTTCCTTTTCAGATGCTTGTTGCTTCTTCGCCCTAGCATTTTCCCATCTTTTGTTCGCAGCCTTCCGCGCCAGTTCCTTCCTCTCTTCTGGCGTGAGTGAATTCATGCGCGATTTCCCTCCCTTCGGGCCGCCTTTCTTGCCGCCCCGTTTTCCCATTTCACGCATAACGCGAGAGATCGTATCTTCTTTCACTTCAATAGTTTACAGGCAAGAAAACGGTTGAAGTGAATTTTCCATTTGCATGCCAGAAGCGCTTGTAGTAAAAGGTGTTATGCTAGAAGCGGTTTTAGCATTGGAATTGTATGGCAACCCAGAATCAGACTCAGCAGCTTCGAATGGGCGGGGACTACCGCAATCACTTGCTGGTACAGATTGAACTGCTGCGTTGCGTCATTTCCCACGAAGAACTGAGCAAGAGACTGGGCGATGTAACGGAGCGCTGCCTGGCACGGTATGTCGCTGGCAAGACGCATCTGCGGGAAGACGAGTTTGGGAAGATCGCCAAAGCTCTCACCATTGATGCACGAATGCTCGCGCAGGCATGGGCCGCATCCCTCGGTCTGCGTCCGCTAGATAAAGATGCAGTGAGTCAGATGGTAGATAGAGCCTACCGCCACTGGAGGCGACACTCGCGCCTCGCTGCGCGCCGGGTCCCGCCGAGTCCGTCTCCCATGACGGTCATTCGGGCCAAGTACGCAGACCGGCTCCCTCGGCAGACACCGCCCCTGTGGTTCAACTCATTCCACGACAAAAAGCCTACACGCGAGGGTCGTCAAAGATTCGCTCGCGCCTACGGAATGTTGGTCGAGTTCGTCCATGCGCACCAGTCACAGCGTGATGTCGGAGCGATGCACGGCGTCAGTGGAATCCGTGCGGCGCAATTGATGAGGCGCGCAGCCTACACATGGGCTAAGAGCGAAGGTATCGACCTGATCTATGACGAGTCAGTGTCTTTCAAGAATGACCGCAAACTCGTAAAAAACTTCTACGCAGGGTTAAGGTTTTTCGCGCAACAGCAGTTCGACGCGCTTACTTCTCAGGTTGACAGGGAAAGATGCAATGAAAAAACAACCGGATGATGCCGCGTTAGAACGCTACTCGCAAGAGCATGGCCGTTGTCTTGGCGTGGTCGCCCGCGAGCTACGGACTGAAAAGGGCTTGACTCAATACGCAGTCGCAAAGAGGGCGAAGGTTTCCCTGCTCTGGGTGCAAAGGCTGGAGGATAACCAGCTCAACACGAACTATTCCATAGGCAGGCTCTATCAGGTTGCCTGCGCACTGGGAGTAGAGCTTTACGAGTTGTATAAGCGCGCGGATGAAATGGCGGGTCCGGCTCCTTGGCTATGCCAGAAGAAGATTCGGAAGGATAACCAAAGTGGCACTTCTGACTAGGGAAGAATTTTACAAACGACTCGGCCAAGCACTAAGGAATGCGCGGGAAGAACGCGGTCTTTCCCGTGAACAGTTGGCCGAACAGTTAAAGCAGATCCCCGTCGACCCTGAACGGCACTTGCGTCAGGTTGCCGCGCTCAGTGTGATAGCAGGGCAGATTCGGCGACAAAAGGGTCTGTCTCGCAAGCAGGTAGCCGAACGCGCCAATCTTCCTGTCGCGTTTGTACGCGACATGGAAGCCGGAAAAATCTGGAACCCGGAAACCTACTCTATTTATTGCCTTGCCTATGGCCTGCGCACCGCTTATTCAACCTTTGAAAAGAGAGTCGATGCGCTATCCCGCACAGAGTTGGATGCGAGCGACAGGCCGGTTCGCAGGAAGAAAAAACATACCCCGCTTCCACAATCGCATCCGACTCTTCTCCTAGAGCCGGACAGCACCGAAGAGGAGAAGCCGTGAGCTTAAAAAAGAACAATCAAGAACCGGAGCGGAGACAGGTCCAGGTCGTCATCGAGGAGGCCGCTGGCAAACGTGTCCGTCAGTTGGTCATCCAGGGGCCGCCTGATCCCGACATGAATGATTTCGCCGTGTGCGTTTCTTTTGACGACGACACGATGATTTCTATCGAGCTTTCGCTCCTGTTGCGATTCGGCATTTTCTACGACAGAACCGTTGACGGCGAACTGCAACCAGTCAAGGAATACCCAAAGCGGGTGCTGGAATAAAGCTGGCAGTTGTGATGCGTACAGCAAGGGAAGAGGAAGCCCAAAGGAAGGCACGATGAGCGGAGCGCGGAAACAAGCGGTTCACTTTGACAGACGCGGCGGCGTTCTCTTCTATCGGGGAGCCTCTGGGAAGGCAGTGGATCATATCCGGCTCTCGCAAGGAGATCACACCGTCTTTGTGGTCGTGGCATTCACCGATCGCACCGAGTGGTCTGTGACCCTCAATTCCATTCCAGTAGCAGCGGTCTCACTCTATGCCCCTGGTGACGGGGACCTTGGCGACTTGGAGCCTATCGCCGAAAGTGGACACATTCTGCTGCCCGAGACCGGCCATATTCAATGGGACCAAATCAAGCAGCCGCCCAATAAACGAAAGACCAGCAAGCGAGTCGCGTAGAGACAAGTATTGATTGGCGTGGAGGCGAAGATGGGCGGTTCCGGGGGAGAATCGCCCAGGGCACCGACGGCTCATGACTTCCCAGGTCTGCTAGAAGCCGTCGGTGCTACCCAAATTTGAATCGATCTGCTAGACCGTGGTTGGAGAAAAATAGCGCTTCCGCAACCAGAAGGCGACGTTCAGCATCCGCGATGAGGTTCAACAAAGGTTTGCTTGCCAGGGAGCAGCTATACCGATAAGGATTTCGACAAATCAATCCAGATGGACAAACATTGCTTCGCCAACGCGAGTGCATCGTATTTCACGCCTTCGCTGAGAATGACCAGCCTGCTATCGTCTCGATAGGTTGGATATTCGGGAGCATATTCGATGGCAATGGATGGCGGTTGCTCCTGGCTGACTCTGTGAATCGAATGGTGCTTTAGAGAATTTGCCAGATCGCGGTTGATACGCAGTTCAACGTGTTTGACGAAGAGGGTTTCCATCTCAGGTTGCGGGACAGCACCTGTGTCAATCAGCCAGTCTCGGAGCGAGAATGAGCTTTCAAAGAACGCGAATAGAAAATCGAGCTGGTCGTGTTCATTTTTGGCAAGTGCCGCCCGACGATACCAGCGTTCCACCCGTGCCAAATGAGCTTGCCAGCCTCCCGTCATGTGGAGGCTCCAACCGAGCACCGGCATTTTTCCTCGATACGACGATGGCGTCATATCCTTCCTCTTCGCAACTACTCATTAGCTTCTTTCCCAGTGTAGTCTCCCAAAAGACTCAGTAACAGGGAGGACGTTTCCTCCCTGTCTCTAGCCGCCGATGATGCCTGGCGTCTTCCGCCACCCTTCTCAGCGGGTCCGTTCCTTCCCCGCAACGCCCCTCCCTAAAGCAATGCGAAAGAGTTCCTAAATTTCTTCTTTTGTCAAGTGCTCCCGCTTCATGCGGCTTTATGGCAGAGCCGGTCGGAACCCGTCAAGGGTGTTCGCTGACGCTCCATAAACGCGCAAGAGCAGCGCGCCCTTGACCGAACCCGCCTCGCCTCTGCCCGCCGCGCAAGACATGAAGCGGGGGCACTCAACAAAGAAATTTGGTTGAGAGCCAAAGGCAAAAGCCCTCCTTCAGATTCCGCCCCACGCGGGCAGCACAGGAGAGCGAAACGTCATGGCATACCGCAACCATCGCAATGCAGCCAGCAGGCCGAGCATCTACCAGACCGTCACCGACCGCATTATCTCCAGCCTCAAAGCTGGCATAATTCCGTGGGAAAAGCCGTGGAAGGCACCGCGCTACGCTGGCGGCCCATTCCCGCGCAACTTCTACACCGGCAAGCCCTACCGTGGCATCAATGTCCTTTTGCTTTGGTCAAGCGAATACAGCTCTCCATTCTGGCTTACGTTCAGGCAAGCCCAGGCATTGAAAGACACGGTTCGCAAAGGCGAGCACGGAACGCAGATTATCTTTTACAAGCAGCTTCCCGAACATGCCGAGAAAGACGAGGAAAGCACGGGCGAGGATGAGCGCGTTCCTTTTGTTCTCTGCCACTACACGGTTTTCAACGTGGAGCAGTGCGACGGCCTCACGCTGCCTGAAATCTCGCAGCCAGCCATCCCACCAGAGATTGACGAAGACGAACTTTGCGAAAGCGTCGTTACCAGATGGGAGAGCCGCCCCGCGCTTTGTCTCAACAGCCCCACCGAGTACCGCGCTTACTACCGGCCATCCACCGATTCCGTTCACATGCCTGCCCGCAGCCGCTTTGTGGATGCGCCGCACTATTACAGCACCTTATTCCATGAGCTGATTCATAGCACAGGACACGAAAGCCGCCTGAATCGCACCTTTGGCGACCGTTTCGGGGATGAGCTTTACAGCAAAGAGGAACTGGTAGCAGAGATGGGAGCGGCCTTTCTTTGCGCAATCGCTGGCATCGCCAACGAGCACACCGACCGCAACACCACTGCATACATTCAGAACTGGATTTCCAAGCTGGAAGAGGACAACCGCCTTATCGTTCATGCAGCCGCCAACGCGCAGAGAGCCGTTGACATGATCCTCGGCAGCACGTTTGAGGAAGAGAACAAGACGAGCGATAACGCCGGGGATGCTGCTAACAGCGGCATCCCCGCAGCCGTTGCGATGAATATCCCTCCGGCGGTCTACGGCCATGCTCATCTCTGAGCCGTGACCGGACGCTCTTATCCGACTCTCAGATACTCCGAGGGAGTGACAATGCGCGTTCCCTTGTACGCGCCGAGAGTCAACAAATCCTTGTCGCCTGCAACCAGCAAATCCGCTTTCGCAAGGGCAGCGCACTCCAGAAACATATCGTCGTTGGGATCACGGCAAACCTTTACTGCGCCTCGAATCTTTACACGGACGCCGCGCGCCAGAATCGTTTGCAGCGCCGACGTTGCCCGATGCTGCTCCCAGGAGAACTTTTCCGTCAGGACGCGCACAATCTCCGCGTCAATCTCATCGCAGGTTGCAATCACGTCTTGGCTCATCGCTTTTTCAAGCGCAAGAGTCGGCGTGCCGCGGTGTTTCGCAAACTGAAGCGCGGAAATCCAGACGTTTGTGTCAATGACGACAATCACCCGTTAGACCGTGCCTTGCGGCGGCGCGGCTTCTCAGAACGTACCTCTTTAATAAGCTGGGGCACATCGGCCTCGGTGTAGCCCTTGGGGTTGCGGCCCGCCGCGTACTCGCCCAGCTCATCCAGTGTCTGCCGCGCCTGCTGCGCGGAGTATGTGCGGAAGGCTTCACGGAATAATTCGCTCATGGTGCGGCTGTCCCTCTGAGCCAGCGCTTCGGCCCTCTGCGCGAGTTCCGGAGGAAGGCTGATCGTGTAGACCTTCGATTTCCTTGCAGTAGCAGTAGCCATAATCGTACATTACAGCGTAATGGATTCCATTACAATAGGAGGAGCTTCGCAAGGTGCGCCTGGTTTGCGTTATGGCCTGATTACCGTGGCATGGCGACGACATATAGGCACTTGGTATCTGCCTACGTATCAATGAGTTCGCCGGGAAGGTATAAAGTAGGTGAAACATAAAAATCGGACCGCTTGAGCGCAAATGGTGCTCTGATCGCGTGATGAACATTCCTCCCCTATGCTGAAGGAGGTTCGCAAACCCAAAAGTGTAGAACGAAAGGCAAGTCAGTGACGGGCTTAAAACTCAGAGACATCCAGGCCGGTCTTAACCTCTCAGGCGTAGAACCCGCACAGATCGTTAGCGTCGTCGCCACTGTCCCCCAGGGTGATGGGGCGCTGCAACTCATTTACAGAACGCCCGACGGCACCATGAAGGAGCGCCTCCTTCTGGCAACGGACGAACCGGCAATTAGTATCGCATCCGCCGAACGGCCCTTTTCATTCGAGGGGAGAGGAGCCGATTTTCAACTCGCGTGCGAGGCCAAGCGGATTGATTTTGCGTTTCTGTTCGATCCTATGATGGCGGTTCACACATCGAACGTGGAACCCTTGCCGCACCAGATCACGGCTGTCTATGAATCCATGCTTCCGCGCCAGCCGCTCCGGTTCGTCCTTGCGGACGACCCAGGCGCAGGCAAGACCATCATGGCCGGGCTTTACATCCGCGAACTGATTATGCGGGCTGATGCGCGCCGGATTCTGATCGTCGCGCCCGGCAGCCTCGTCGAGCAGTGGCGCGACGAACTCTTTGAGAAATTCGGCTTAGAGTTCAGCATCTACTCGCCCGCGCTGGAACAAGCGACGCCCAACGCCAACCCATTCGAGAGCCACCATCAACTGATTGTTCGTCTCGACCAGATTTCCCGCAACGAGGAACTGCAAGAAAGGCTCTGCGCGCCCGGATGGGACCTTGCTGTCTTCGATGAAGCCCACAAACTCGCCGCCCATTATTCCGGCTCCAAACTCGATAAGACCGCGCGCTTTGAGTTTGCCGAAAAGCTGGGTGCGAACACGCGCCACCTTTTGCTGATGACGGCGACGCCGCACAACGGCAAAGAAGAAGATTTTCAGCTTTTCCTTTCTCTACTGGACTCCGACCGCTTTTACGGCAAATTCCGCGACGGCGTTCACAAAATAGACGCCTCCGACCTCATGCGCCGCATGGTTAAGGAAGAGTTGGTCCGTTTCGACAGCACGCCGCTGTTCCCTGAGCGCAAGGCATACACCGTCAACTACAAGCTCTCCGACCTTGAAGCCGCGCTGTACGAATCGGTCACCCATTATGTGCAGACGGAAATGGGCAAAGCCGATCACTTGGCAGGGTCACGCAAAGGTTCCGTCGGCTTCGCGCTAACGGCTCTGCAACGCCGTCTCGCGTCCAGCCCTGAAGCGATCTATCAATCTCTCAAACGCCGTAAGGAGCGGCTTGAGCGCCGACTACGCGAAGAAAAGCTCGGCATACGCGGACGGGAGGCGCTTGCCGAAACTCTGCAAAGCGTTCCCGAAGACGATGACGACCTCAACGCGGAAGAACAGGAAAATCTCGAAGAAGAGTTGGTAGACCAGGCAACCGCCGCCGCTACGGTTGCCGAGTTGGAAGCGGAAATCAACACGCTCCACACCCTTGAGAAACAGGCCAAAGACCTTGTGGCGTCCGGCCAGGACCGCAAATGGGATGAGTTGTCGAAGATTATCCAGAACAACCCGGAAATGCACGACGCCACGGGCAAGCAGCGCAAGGTCATCATTTTTTCAGAGCATCGGGACACGCTGAATTACCTGCATGAACGGATTGCCGGTGTGCTCGGCAACCGCGACGCCATCGTGACGATCCACGGCGGCACGCACCGCGACGAGCGCCGCAAGATTCAGGCGACCTTTCGTTCTGATCCTGACGTGCGTGTTCTTATTGCCACCGACGCTGCCGGTGAAGGCGTCAACCTTCAGCAAGCGAATCTGATGGTCAACTATGACCTACCGTGGAATCCGAATCGGCTGGAACAGCGGTTCGGACGCATCCACCGCATCGGTCAGACGGAAGTCTGCCATCTCTGGAATCTGGTTGCGAAGGAAACCCGCGAAGGCGAGGTCTATCATCGCTTACTGCAAAAGTTGGAGGTCGAAAGCGACGCGCTCAAAGGCCGCGTCTTCGACATCTTGGGAGAAGTCTTTGAAGAAACCAGCTTGAAAGACCTTCTGATCGAAGCCATCCGTTATGGCGACCGGAAGGATGTGCGGGACCGCCTGACAACGAAGATCGACCAAGCTCTCGACCGCGACCACCTGAAATCTCTGCTCAATCGCAACGCGCTCGCGCAGGAGACGATGACGGCAGACCGCCTTTTTGCCGTGAAGGAAGAGATGGAGAAGGCCGAAGCGCGACGCCTTCAACCGTTCTTTGTCCGCTCCTTTTTTCTGAAAGCGTTTGATGCTTTGGGCGGCGTCGCCCATCCGCGCGAAGCGGGCCGCTTCGAGATCACCCATGTTCCCGCCGCCATACGCGAACGCGACCGGCGTATTACGGGGCGTAACCGCCGCGAGCATGAACCTGTGCTCAAGCGGTATGAGCGCATTTGCTTCGACCGCGAGGCCATTCAGCCGCTCGACAAACCGGGGATCAGCCGCGCTGTCCTGATGCACCCAGGCCATCCGCTCATGCTCTGTATGGCGGACATCATTCTTGAGCAACACGCCAACCTGTTGCGGCAAGGCGCGATTTTGGTTGACCCTGCCGACGAAGGAACGGACCCTTGGCTGTTGTTCCTGCTCACGCACGAAGTCAAGTCCGGCGACGGAACAGTCTTGTCAAAACGCCTTCAATTCGTCAGAGTCGCGCCGGACGGTTCCGCGAGCTTCGCAGGATGGGCACCGCATCTTGACCTTGCACCGCTGGACGACGCAGAACGCGGACTCATCAAGGACGTAATCGACGCGCCGTGGGCCGCGACCAATCAGGAGAGCCGCGCTGTCAGCCTTGCCGCTGAAACGCTCGTCCCCGAACACTTTGCCGAAGTTGCCAATCGGCGCATCGAACAGGTGGATAAGACGCTCGCCGCCGTCAATGACCGCCTGCTCAAGGAAATATCGTTCTGGCAAGACCGCTGGATCAAACTAAGCGACGACCTTGCCGCTGGCAAAGGTGTGCGCCTCAATGTGGACAACGTAACGCGCACGATCAAAGACCTTGAAGGTCGTTTGGAAAATCGCAAGCGCGAACTCCACGCTATGCGCCATGTCGTCAATGGAACGCCGGTTGTGCTTGGAGGCGCGCTTGTCGTTCCGGCAGGATTGATCTCCAAGAAGCGCGGCGAGGAACCGACCGACCCCGTTGTCGCCGCCTTCGCCGCAGACGCGGTGGCGCGGGCGCGCATTGAGAAGGCCGCGATGAACGCTGTGCGCGCCACAGAGGAAGCGCGCGGTTGCCGCGTGGTGGACGTCTCCGCTGACAAATGCGGATGGGATTTAACGTCATACCCGCCCGCCATCGACGGCAAAGTGCCAGAGCCGCGCCATATCGAGGTAAAAGGCCGCATCCAAGGAGCCGCGACGGTTACGATTACCCGTAACGAAATGCTCTACGCCTTCAACCAGGGCGAAAAATTCCGGCTCGCCGTCGTGCTTGTGGGTGAAGGCGATGCCGTCGAAGGCCCGCATTACATTCGCAATCCATTTGACCGTGAGCCGGGCTGGGGCGTGGCGTCGATCAATTTCAACTTAGGCGACTTGCTCGCCCGCGCAGAGGCCCAATAAAAGATGACGTCTTCAATCAAAGCGCCGAAAAAGCTCATTGAGGTGGCGCTGCCGCTCGATGCGATAAATGCAGAGTCGACACTTAGAAAACGAAAAGCTCCAGGAGGCTACCCTACGACCCTACATAAGTGGTGGGCGCAGCGTCCTGTGGCCGCCGCGCGCGCAGTCATCTTCGGCCAGATGGTCAACGATCCTTCATGGAAGTGGGAGTTGGAACATCCCGGTGAAGTCCCTCCCAGCAACCTCAAAGCAAGCTGGGCCGCGAGCCGCAACCGGCTCTTCGGGATTATCGAAGACCTCGTGAAGTGGGAGAACACGATCAACGAAGATGTGCGCGAAAAAGCTCACGCGGAGATTCGCAAATCATGGCGCGAGACGTGCGAACTCAACCAAGACCATCTGCAGGCGTCAGAGTTGTTCAATCCCGATAAGCTACCCGCGTTCCATGACCCATTTGCGGGCGGCGGGACGTTACCACTTGAGGCCCAGTGGCTTGGGCTTGAATCCTATGCTTCGGACTTGAATCCGGTGGCTGTACTCATCAACAAAGCGATGATTGAGATTCCGCCAAAATTCGCGGGCCGCGCGCCAGTCAATCCAGAGGCTCGCAACAGACGCGACCTTATTGCGCGGACCTGGAAAGGAGCGGATGGCATTGCCGAAGATGTTCGCTACTACGGTCAGTGGATGTGCGACGAGGCGCACAAACGCATCGGTCACCTCTATCCGCCCATCGAGATTACGGCTGAGATGGCAAAAGACCGCCCGGACCTGAAACCGTTAATCGGCAAGCGGCTCACAGTCATCGCTTGGCTGTGGGCTCGAACAGTGAAGAGTCCGAATCCCGCCTTTCGGCACGTAGACATACCGCTTGCTTCTACATTCATTCTATCCAGCAAGGAGGGCAAGGAAAGTTATGTTCAAGCGGTGGTCGAAGGGGACCACTACCGCTTCATTGTGAAGGTAGGTAAGCCGCCGAAAGAAGCGAAAGAAGGCACAAAGGCGGTCGGACGGGGTGCGAACTTCCGCTGTGTGCTGTCTGACACGCCCATTGACGGCAACTACATCAAGGCCGAAGGGCAGGCCGGACGCATGGGGACTAAGCTCATGGCCGTCGTCGCCGAGGGCGCACGAGGCCGCGTCTATCTGGCACCGACGCAAGAACAGGAAGATGCCGCTCAGCAAGCACGGCCTACATGGAAACCCACCGGCAATGTGCCTGCCCGTCTCACAGGTGGCACGTGCGTACCCTATGGCCTAACCGAATGGGGTGACCTGTTTACCCCGCGCCAATTGGTGGCGCTGACCACGTTCTCCGATCTGGTTGGCGAAGCAATCGCCAAAGTCAAGGCAGATGCCTCGACTGACCTGCCCGAGGATGGTCCCAGCCTGGATGCAGGCGGCACCAGCGCGATGGCGTATGCCGAAGCGGTGAGTGTCTACCTGTCTTTTGCCATCAATCGTGTGGCAGATTACGGCTCGTCCCTTGCAACTTGGCGGCCCAAAGACAACGCTATGCGTTCGACGCTGGCTAGCCAAGCCATTCCAATGGCATACGACTTTGCTGAGGGATCACCCTTTGCCAAATCGAGTTCAGGTTTTGCGGAAAGCACTAAGGTAGTCGCCAAGGCCATTGAATTCTTGTCTCCTCAAAGCATCGGCCACGCTGCACAGCAGGCTGCTCAACAGCAGTCCTTGAGCAAGAGTTGTGTTGTATCCACAGACCCCCCTTACTACAACAACATAGCTTACGCAGATTTGTCTGATTTCTTGTATCTCTGGTTACGGCGTTCCCTCAAACCAGTATTTCCAGAGCTGTTTGCCACAGTAGTAGTGCCGAAAGCTGAGGAACTTGTGGCTTCTCCGCATCGGCACGGGGGCAGCGAAAAGGCTGAAGCATTCTTCCTCGGAGGGATGACGCAAGCGATGCACACATTGGCCGATCAAACTCACGTCGGCTTGCCGATCACGATCTATTACGCATACAAGCAATCAGAAACTGAGACTGATACTGGAACAAGTTCGACTGGTTGGGAAGCATTCCTTGAAGCCGTCAATCGCGCAGGTCTGGCTGTTACTGGAACGTGGCCAATGCGTACTGAGGGAGACAATCGGCAAATCAGTCATGGAGCAAACGCTTTGGCTTCCAGCATTGTTCTGGTATGTCGGCCCCGTTCAGCGACAGCGGACACTATCTCTCGCCGCGCTTTCTTACGTGAGTTGAACCAGGTTCTCCCCGAGGCGCTTGATGAAATGACGCGCGGCTCCGGTGGCGGTCGCTCTCCTGTTGCTCCGGTGGACTTATCGCAAGCCATTATCGGTCCGGGCATGGCCGTGTTCTCAAAGTACGCAGCCGTGCTTGAGGCCGACGGTACACCGATGAGCGTACGAACCGCGTTGCAGCTTATCAATCGCTTTCTTGCCGAAGATGACTTTGACCACGACACACAATTCTGCCTTCATTGGTTCGAGCAATACGGGTGGAAGGAAGGCAAATTCGGCGATGCGGACTTGCTTGCCCGCGCCAAAGGGACGAGCGTCGACGGCGTCAAGCACGCGGGCGTGCTGTTTGCGTCAGGCGGAGTCGTGCGCCTGCTCAAATGGTCCGACTATCCAACGGACTGGGACCCAGAGGATGATAATCGCCTCCCCGTGTGGGAACTTCTGCACCAACTTATCCGCGCCTTTAAGACCGACGGAGAGACCGGCGCAGGCAAGGTGCTTGCCGCCGCCCAGGACAAAGCAGAGTCAACACGCCAACTTGCATATCGACTAAATACGCTCTGTGAGCGTGCCGGATGGTCCGAAGATGCAGGCGCGTATAACGAGATTGTCACCAGTTGGACTGCGATTGAGTCCGCCGCTGCTGCGACCCCAGTTGAAAAACAGGTGAGCCTGTTCGGTTAGGAAAGAAGGAAGCTATGAAGCCTTGGAGAGAAATTACGGTTCCGCACCGGGACGTTCTTGAGGGAACATTCCAGCAATCGGAGTTTGCGGCCGACATCACGGCCGTATATACCGGCAAGGCCAGCCGCGAATACCAGGACGCAGATGCCTTCTTTGACCGCACCTTCATCACTGAAGGGATGCGCCTTTTGCTGACGCAAGTGGCGCAGCGTCTCGCCGGCAAAGGCGGCGAGCCGGTCATTCAGCTTCAAACGGCTTTCGGCGGCGGCAAGACGCACACGATGCTCGCCGTCTATCACCTCGCCAACCGCAAATGCCCGTTCTCCGACCTTGCCGGTATCCCTGAGATCGTCGAAAAAGCCGGGCTGGTGGATGTGCCGCAGGCTCGCGTCGCCGTCATCGACGGCAATGCCCACGCGCCGGGCCAGCCGTGGAAGCACGGCAAACAGCAGATCAATACGCTGTGGGGTGAACTGGCGTGGCAACTTGGCGGAAGCGAAGGCTTCGCCTACGTTAAGGGTTCGGACGCGGCGGGCACATCACCCGGCAAGGAAGTCTTGCAGGAATTGTTGACCGCTTATGCGCCATGCGTCGTGTTGATCGACGAACTCGTGGCCTACGTCCGGCAATTCCCGGAGGGGAAGACGTTGAGCGGGGGCACCTACGACAGTAACCTTTCCTTCATCCACGCGCTTACCGAAACCACGAAACTCGTGCCCAATGCAATTCTTCTGGCCTCATTGCCGGAGTCGGACGTTGAGGCCGGAAGCCAGCGTGGTATCGCCGCGCTTCGCGCCTTGGAAAAGACCTTCGGGCGTGTGCAGGCGCTATGGAAGCCGGTTGCTACCGAGGAGGCTTTTGAAATCGTCCGTCGCCGTCTTTTCGAGCCGCTGCGCGATCCAGCCGGACGTGACGCGGTATGCCGCGCTTTTGCGGATACTTATGTTGCCGAGGGCGCAAAGCTCCCGTCCGAAACGCAAGAGGGCCGATACTACGAACGGCTCACTCAAGCGTATCCAATTCATCCTGAAATCTTCGACCGGCTTTATGAGGACTGGACGACGATAGACGGGTTTCAGCGCACACGCGGCGTCCTGAAGCTCATGGCGAAGGTCATCTATCGTCTTTGGAAAGACGGCAATAAAGACCTGCTCATCCTGCCCGGCAGTCTGCCGTTGCAGGACGGCAGTACGCGCAACGAATTGACTTATTACCTGCCCGCCGGATGGGATGCCGTCATCGAGCGCGACATTGACGGCGACCGCGCCGAAACAACTGAGCTTGAGAACAAAGAGCCGCGTTTTGGCCAGGTTGAAGCCGCACGTCGCGTCGCCCGGACGCTCTTTCTCGGAAGCGCGCCGTCATCGTCCCCGACATCGAAAACCAACATTCGCGGCATAGACCGCGCGCGCGTCATTCTTGGTTGCCTGCAACCGGGCCAGACTTCATCGGTATATTCGGATGCTTTGAACCGTTTAGCTGACCGGCTTCACTATCTCAACAGTTCAGGCGACAAAACGCTGGACACCACGCGCTTCTGGTTCGACACGCGTGCGAATCTTCGCCGCGAGATGGAAGACCGCAAGCGCCGCTTCGACGAAAAGAGCGAAGTGCGCGGAAAGATCGGCGACGCCTTGAATCAAAGCGTGGGCAATGCCACGTTCTTTGACGGCGTTCATGTGTTCACGCCGCACGCCGACGTGCCCGACGACAGCGCCTTGCGGCTTGTCGTTCTCCCGCCGGAAAGCTGGTACTCCCGCGAGGAAGCGCGACCGGCGACCGACGCGGTTCTGGAATGGATGCAGAATAACGGCACTAAGCCACGGCATCGTCAGAACAGATTGTTGTTCCTTGCCGGAGACCACGGGACTATTGCGCGCCTCAACGATGCGGCGCGTGTTGCGCTAGCATGGGGTTCAATCGTTTCCGACGTTGAGGAAGGGCGTCTCAATATCGACCGATTGCAGGAGACGCAAGCCAAGAAAGAGCTACAAACCGCGAAAGACGTTCTGCCCCGCGCGGCACGCGAGTGCTATAAATGGCTTCTTTGCCCTGTTCAGGAAACGCCGCAAGCGAAGCCGTCAGTGGAAGCCTTTCCATTGAATACGACAGGCAGTTCGGTAGGCCGCGAGCTTGAGCACGTCACCACCGAAAATGAATTGGTTATTACAGGATGGTCGCCCATCCACTTGCGGACGAAACTCAAGGAACTGTATTGGAAGGACGACCAACCGGCGGCGCTCGCTTCGACGTTTTGGGAAGACACGCTTCGCTATCTGTATCTCCCGCGATTGAAGAACCGTGATGTGCTATCTCAGGCCATTCGCGCCGGAGCGGCGACCAAGGATTTTTTTGGAACCGCCTACGGTCAGAACAACGGCAAATACGACGGATTCAAACTCGGCGACACAGGCATCCAGATTGACGACACGCTTCTGCTGATTGAACCCAATGCCGCGAAGCTATACGAGGAAGCGCAGACGCCCGCCCCCAAACCTGTACAGCCGACCGGCGGCGATCCGGGGCAACCAGGCGGCCCCATACCGATGCCCGGCACGGCGGGCGGCAATGGCTCAGGCGCGAGCAAAGGCACATCTGTCTCGCAGGCCCCGAAGTCGTTCCACGGCACCGTGGATGTTCCGCCTGCCACCGCGAAAATGCGGCTCGTTCAAATTGCAGACGAGATTGTTTCCCTCCTTGCATCCGATCCGAACGCTTCTGTGAAGGTGGTTCTTGAGATTTCAGCCGAGTTTCCAAACGGCGCTAAAGACACGATGAAGCGCGCTGTTTCGGAGAATGCAAACAGTCTTGGTTTGAAAAGCGCAGATTGGGAATGAAGTGCATTGGCTCAGTCTGCCACGGGTGAGGCGAGCGCGCTGCGCGGTGCTGGCGGGATTGAAGAAGGTAGGGTAAATACGGTGAACGTCCTCCAGGAAATCCTCGCTTGGTCGGCAGACCGCCCGACGTGGCAACGCGACGCTTTGCGTCGTTTGGTTGCTACTGGCGAACTCTCCGACGACGACATCCGCGCACTCACTGAAATCTGCAAGGGCGATCACGGCTTGATTGAAAAGCCGGAAGCCAAACTACTTGCGAAGGAGCATGTACCCGACGCAGGGGGAACAGTGGCGGCAGTATCGCTGTCTTCGATATTTCATCATCAAGGCGTAAATGCGCTCGCGGAAGACCAGACCCTCAAATTCGACCCCGGCCTTACTATTGTCTACGGCGACAACGGAGCGGGTAAAACCGGCTACATTCGCATCCTCAAGCAAGCGTGCCGCGCGCGCGGGCAGGAGACGATTCTTGGAAACGTCGTTTCTGGTTCAGCCCCGCCCAGGCCGGTCGTGAATATCAAATATAAGGTTGGCGACGAGACGACACCGCACGAATGGGTTGGCGGCGACGCAGATGAATACATTTCGCGCGTCAGCATCTTTGATACGCGGTGTGCCGCCGTTTATCTCAATGAGAGAACGGATGTTGCTTTTCTCCCTTTCGGGCTTGACCTGTTCGACAAGCTGGTAAAGGCGTGTCGGGCCGTCCGCACACGGCTGGAGTCAGAGCAGCGCGCATTGAATACCAATGCGCTTGCACCCATTATCCCTCTGATTCCCGGAGGGACTGCGGCGGCGAAACTCGCCGGAAGCATCACTTCGCTTACCAAGCCGGAAACGGTTCGAGCCGTCACGCAATTATCGACGGAAGAACAAGAGCGGGTTGCCTTTTTGGAAAAATCCCTCCAGGATTTGCAGGCCAACGACCCGCAGAAGCTGATTGCCCAACTGAGCATCCGTGCGGGCCGTGTACGCGCGCTTGGCGAGCACCTGAAAGCCTTGGAAAGCGCTTTGTCGGATGCAGAGGTTGGAGCCGTGTTCAATGTCAGGACGGAGGGCCGCCGCAAGAGCGAGGAAGCAAAGCGATTGCGCGAGGCGACATTTCCGCAGAACTTGCTCCCCGGCACTGGTAGCGAACCGTGGAAAGCCATGTGGGAATCGTCACGAGCCTTTTCCGAGCAACAAGCCTATCCAGGAAAAGCGTTTCCGGTGACGGGGGACGGAGCGAAATGCGTCCTCTGTCAGCAAGACCTCGACCACGCCGCCTCGCACAGGCTCAAGCAGTTTGAGGATTTCATCGCTTCGACCACGGAAAAAGAACTGCGCCAGATCCGGGATGACTTCGCCCGCAGGCGCAATGCTTTCACTTCCCTCAAGACCACCACGGACGCAGTTCAGGAAGCGATTAAAGAAATGCGATTGGAGCACGACTCCGAAGCGGAGGCTATCAGTGCTGCAATCGTGCAGAACGAGAAGCGCCGCGCCGCGGTCGCAACCGCGCTGACAGAAGACAAAGACTTGCCTCAGGACTGTCCGGCGCTCACACTGGCATCGGGCGAGGCGCAGTCCGTCGCCGCCGAGATCGACGCGCGTATTAAGTCCCTGCGCGAGAGCGCAAACGCTGAGGCGCGCAAGAAGCTGACGGACGAAGCGCAGGAACTGCGCGCGCGGGTTGCGCTTGGCAAGCACGAGCAGATCATTCTTGACGAGATTGAGAAGAAGAAGAAGATCGCCGCTTACGGCCAGTGCATCGACGAAACGAAGCCCACGGCCATCACAGCGAAAAGTTCTCAGGTCACGAAAGCCGTTGTTTCGGAGAAATTGAAACAGAGCTTCAAGACCGAGTTAGTGGACAATCTCAAATTCAACCACGTCGAAGTTGAATTGAAAGAGGTGGGCGGTTCGGAAGGCGTTTTTTATCACAAGCTGATGCTGACGCGAAACCCCGGCGTCGATGTTCCGAAAGTCGTAAGCGAAGGGGAACAACGCTGTATCTCCATTGCGGCTTTCTTCGCCGAACTCAGCACAGCCGATGACCCGTCCGCAATCGTCTTCGACGACCCGGTTTCCTCGCTCGATTTTGAATGGCGCAGCAACGTCGCAAAGCGACTTGTGGAGGAATCGAGGCGCAGGCAGGTTATCGTATTCACGCACGATGTCGTTTTTCTCCTGGCGCTGAAACAATATGCCGAAGAGGGCAACATTGTGCCGCTTGACCAGCATGTGCGTCGGCAGTCGAAAGGCGCGGGCGTATGCGCCGATGAACTACCGTGGGTTGCGATGCCGGTAAAGGGGAAAATTGGCCATCTCAAGAAATGTTATCAAGCGGCAGAGAAACTCAGTCGTGACGGGAATCAAGATGCCTACGAACACGAGGCAAAATATCTCTATGGCATGTTGCGCGAAGCATGGGAACGCGCGCTGGAAGAAGTTCTTTTGGGGGGCGTCGTAGAACGGTATAGACCAAGCGTTCAGACACAACGGTTGACCCCGCTCTCTGATATTACGGATGCAGACTGTAAAACGGTTGAGACGGCAATGACAAAGTGCTCGACATGGTTGCCGGGTCACGATAAGGCAGCGGCGGCACGCGCGCCGGTGCCAGACCCCGCCGAACTCAAGAAGGATATTGAAGCTCTTGAGACGTGGGTCAAAAGCATCCGGGATCGCCGGAATAAAAAGGTAGTGCCAATCACAGGAACGTCTGTTGCCCTTGCGGCAGCGGCAGATGATGTATAGGCTCCTTCTCAAGCCTAGCGGGGGCGCACGATCCATCATTACCGGAGGATCGTGGCCTATTAGCAACGCGAGTTCGTCGCCGTCCTGGACCACCATACCGGCCTGCCCGACGCTATCGGTTCTCGTTGCCGGACTGGAGCGCCCGTGCCTGAATGCGCTTCTAGGGCACCCTCATAAATGCACTGACGCTGCTACGCAGCGGAAGAATGATCGACACGTCACCCCCAAATGGGATGCTGCCTGTAAACCGGCCCCTTGGTTCGATTAGCCAAGGTTAACGTACTTTAAATCAGCAGTTTGACGACTTGCAACTCCAGCACGGCGGTACTGCGTTTACGCGCGTAAACGCGCGAGCAGTCCACAACCTGCGGCGTGTAAACGCACTGATAGACAAGGGGTTTCAGCAATCGGGCGCTTGACGGCTAAAACCGCAGGGTGCAAGCTGATTTTGAGGCGGGTTCCCCATGAGCACTCCCCGCATCCCGGCTCCGTTGCAGTCTCCAGCCTCGCCGAGTGGCGAAGCGCGTCCGGTTCTTCGCGCCAAAACCATTGCAACCAGGGTTACGCCGGAAGAGCTGGCCGACGTAGAAACCGCCGCCGAAGGCGCGGGGAAAACCTTGGCCGAATGGCTGCGCGAGCTGGCTTTGAAAGCCGCGCGGGAACGTCCGGCAGACCCTACCGAGCTGCTGCTGGCCGAGGTCTCGGCACTGCGATACATGCTCCTGAATCTCTTTCACGCGACGGCCCAGGCGAACGCCGAAGGCAAGCATCTGCTGCCCGATTCCGTGGTCAAAATCCGGGATCAGGCCAACGCGCGGAAGCTGGCCGATGCCCGCAAATTGCTCGCAGAGTTTCTGTCCCAGGAGGGACCGGACGGGGGCAAGCCGTGAGTCGCCCCATGCGTTTCCCAAGCCGGACGGGACGGCTGTTCTGGCTTCTTTTCTGGCTTGCGGTTGGCCCGCTTGTCCTCATCTTCCCGGCGTCGGCTTGGCTTGCCTGGACGCTCCAGCCGCTCCAAAAGGTCTACCTTACGACCTATGCCGCCAGCTCCGTAGGGGCTGGGATTCCGCGCAACGAGATGACCATCCAGTGGGTGATGAAGACGGCTCCCAAGCGGAAACCTGTCCCTGCCTCAGCCGAGGATGTCATGGCCGGGCCGGACCCGAAGCTGCCTGTCAACCTCTCGCCCAAAGCCATTGCGGAGGGCTGGCGTGGAGTGGCTTACAGCGCCCCGGAGAAAGTACCCGCAGACAGTCTTGCCAAGGGATTGCGGGACTACGTTTATGACGGGGTGAGTGTCTGGTGGTTGTTTGGCCGTCCCATGCTCAACAGCCTCGCGGTGCTGATACTGCTTTATGTGCTCCGGCTCCAGATGAAGCAGGGGTTTAGCCGGACACAACAACGGGAAGAACGCCACGGACGCAGGACCAAAGGCCCGGAACTGGCCTCAACTTTGCGGTGGCGCGGTGCAAAGACAGACGGCGTCCGTTTCCATCTGCGCTTCGAGAATACGCTTTTACGATGGCTGCCCTTTGGCCCAAGCTATTGCATCCCGAAGCGTCTTGAAGCCAGCCATATTCTGATGATGGGCGACACTGGCGCGGGTAAGTCGAACGCCATCCGGCAGCTACTTCGCCAGGTGCGGGAGCGCGGAGAGAGCGCCATCGTCTACGACCCGGCGATGGACTTTGTGAGCGAGTTCTACTCGCCCGCGCGTGGGGATTTGATTCTCAATCCGCTGGATCAGCGTTGCCCGTATTGGGGGCTAGGTGATGAGATCGACCGCGACGAAACAGCGGCGACCATCGCCGCCGCGTTTCTGCCGGAAAAGGAGTATGAGAAGGAGTTTTTTACCGATGGGCCGCGCCGGATACTGGCCCATCTGCTCAAGCGGAGGCCGCAGCCGAGGGACATTCTGAGGATGATGGCCGACCCGTCGCGGATCGAGGCAGCGGTGAAGGGAACGCCGCTGGCCGCCCTGCTCGATACGGGAGCACCGGCACAGCGGGCGGGTGTGCTTGCCAGCCTGAACATGGTGGCCGACAGCCTGGAGCTGTTGCCGGAGTGGGAGCATACGAGGCCGACGTTTGCAACGGCAGAGTGGTACGCGAGCCGGAAGCGTTGGGTGTTCCTGACTTCCACTCCTGCCTATCGCGCGAAGATTTTGCCGCTCCATTCTGTGTGGCTCGATTTATTCATCCTTCGCATGATGGGCTACTGCGAGGACCACACAGCGAAGCCGGTATGGTTTGTGCTGGACGAGTTGGCGAGCCTTAACAAACTGCCGCAGCTCCACACCGCCGTCACGGAAAATCGCAAGTATGGGAACCCTGTTGTGTTGGGCTTTCAGGGCCGTAGCCAACTTGAAAAACGCTACGGCCAGGACGCCGAGGCCATGCTTTCGCAGCCCGCGACCAAGCTGTTTTTCAAGACCACAGAGCCACGCGCCGCCAAGTGGATTTCCGATGCCATCGGGGAAATTGAAGTGGAGCGGTTGAAGGAGTCGCGCAGCATGAAGCTGTTAGGGAGCAGGAAATCGTATGCGATGGAAATTGCGACCAAACCGCTTGTCATGGCTTCGGAAATCTCCGGCTTGGAGCCGTTGCACGGCTTCATCAAGCAGGAAAACAAAGTTGTTCCGGTCCACTTCCACTTCGCAAAGAAGCACGGCAGACAACCGGAGTTCATCGAGCGCGAGTTGCCGGAGATTGCGCCCAGACCATCACCGGCGACGACGGCAGCTCGCACAGAGCAACCCAAGACGCCAGCAGCAGCGCAGGCCATGCTCCCACTTTTCGATGCGCCCGCTGACAAGCCCACTGACAAGCTCAAAGAGGCGTTTGTATGGGATGAGTCCAAGGGGATTGAATGACGGGAAGCGCGGTTTATCAGGACGAATCACTCACGTCTTAGCTGACTAGCGTCTCTGCGTTGGGAATGGGTCTGGTACGGCGGTACGTGTTTCCTTAGCGCCTGCGTTGATTAGCAGTCTTTTCGACTTCTCATAATCATCATGGTCAAGCGCATTGCACCTCGAATAGCCCACGGTCATCAATCGGGGGTCTTTCTCGTGGACGATTGGTGATCCGCAGTTCGCTGCATTGAGATAGTCGAGAGCTGTGCGTCCCTTTGAGTCCTTCATTCGAGCATTGGCCCCGGCTTTCAACAATGTCTCGATCTCATCTGGATCACCGTGCTGAACAAGAAGCATAAGTGCGGTCATGCCATCATCGTTGACTGCATTCACTTCTGCACCTGCATTCAAAAGGTCCTCATCCGCCATGCCCGTGACAGCAGATGCCATTAGAGCCGTTTCGCCTCTCTTGGAGCGGGCATTCACATCTACTCCCGCTTTGACTATCTCGCTCAACGGCGAATTCCCATAGGAACTAGCGGCATACATAAGAGGGGTCCATCCGCTCGCGTCGACATCAGTCAGCCTATCGCCCGCCGCTAACGCCGCTTGGAAGGCACTTTTGTCTCCGCGATGCGCCGCATCCATGAGCTTTGTCTTGCCTGGTTTGGGTAGATACTCGAAGGTGATTTCCGCGATACTTTCGGTCTTCGGATCACCATGTCGCCACTGATGTGTATTAGCGGATACGTCAACAGCTAATTCCACGTCTCTGAAGATCGCCGGCGCGGCATCGCCATACTCGCCGACACTCTTCTCCCGCCCACCGATGCGCACCTTAAACGAACTACCATCGCCGTCCATCAACCCCGCCTGGTCATAGCGGCCGCACAGCCTCCAGATGGCTGGAGTGCGAAAGCGCTCCAACAGGGAGTGCGCCTCGGCCGGTGTAATCAGTCCTCTCTGGGAAAGATCGCCCTGCTTCCAAACAACCGCGCCGTCTGCTCCAACTCTCACTTCTTCGTTCCAACGTTGCAGTTCTACGAAATCTCCATCCATCACGGTTGCTGGAGGCACGCGATCATTGGCAGTTGGGCATTCTGAGCGATCCAATCCCGTTGTAGAGATCGAAATGACCTGAACTTGTCCCGTTCCATCTAGCACAGCCTTCGTCACTGGCTGGCTATCGTCGTATCCATCGTCAGGTGGATTAAGTTGGAAGTGAAATGTGACCTTGTAGGCTGGCCCTGCAAGCTCCGCTTTTGGCTCGAAGTGCCAGGCCTTTACGTTTTCGACTGCGATTCCTTGCAACATCGCAGGACCAGAGACGGGCGTTACATCGACAGTCCGACCTTCCGGTGTCTGTCGGAAGCTCACTACAACGTCACCCTGAACGTGAGCGGCTCTCGCGATGGGAGGATATTTCAGATCCGGGAGGGAATCAGGTACAACTGTCTGCGCCCGACAAACACCGAAAGTCGTCGCGAACAACGCTAGCAAAAGCCATGTCCGTATTCTCGACATATCTGGAACCTCTTCTATCTGAGGACTATTCGCTTATCAAGGGTACACAACATGCCCAGCGACCCTGCGGAAGCAGGTTTTCGGGACTGTCAGCCATGTATCTCATGGCAACCCTGCGCGCTCAAGGAGGTATGCTGATTGCATGATCTCTCTAGGACTCTCCAGCTCAGGGACAGGCCGCAACTCTCAGCCGCCGGTTGAAGTCCTGCATGCGATTGGAGAGACCGCTGCGTGGTGCACTTACTGCCCGTTTCGGGCAGATGGCCTTCGCAGTTCGTCACTTGACCCGTCCCATGCTCTTCGTGTGCCGACTCTTGATGAATTGGGCATAGATGCTTTCGTCACCGCGAAACGCGACAGCTATCAACGAGCTACCGAGTCAATCAAACGCAAGCGTTTCGAACTGCTTCGGGATGCCGCAACTCAACCAGTCAAGCTAGCGGAAGCGCAAGTGCTGGGTAGACTGCTCCTCTATGAGCCTATGGAAACTGTGTCGGACGGTGCTGCTGAGGCATCGTCGCACGGCTTCTTCGACGCGGAAGATGCTCCTCCTTGGGATACGTGGTTTTGGCTTAAGGAGAGCACAATCTTTTGTTGGGTTCCGGAGTCGCTGATCTCAGACGCTCAAGCAGGTATCGACGCGAATCCTGTTGATTGCATCCGTTGGGCAGACTGGTCAAAATTATCACCATTGATCAATCGATGACGGTAGCCAGGCTTGTGAGAATTAGTCCTTATAAGCCCTCTTCTGCTGAGTTGCGGATTAGAATCTCCCTATGCTGACGCTCTCCAAGCCGCTGTCAGCCTCACAGGTACGGACGTACCATGAGCGGGAGTTTGCCTCGGAGCGGCAGAACTATTGGAGCCGCGACCAGCAGGGACATAGTGAATGGCAAGGCAAACTGGCCGAGCAGTGGGGTTTATCGGGTCCGGTCGGCAATGAGCATTTTGCGCGTCTGACCGAAGGCCAGCATCCGGAGACGGAAGCGCAGCTCGTTCGCCATCAGGCTTCCAAGACTTATGAAGGCAAATTCGGTAAGGAAGTAACGAGCGTGGAGCATCGCGCCGGGTGGGATGCTACATTCTCCGCGCCGAAGTCCGTCTCACTCACCGCCCTTGTGGGCGGCGATGAGCGCGTGCGAGAGGCGCATCGGGAGAGCGTGCGGGTAGCTCTGGCCGAGCTGGAGAAATATACTCAGGCGCGGATCGGCAACGTCCACGCGCCTGAGACGACGGGCAAATTCGTTGCGGCTACCTTCGAGCACGATACCGCCCGCCCTGTGGACGGCTACGCCGCACCGCAGCTCCACACCCATGCTGTGATCTTCAACGTCACCGAACGTGACAACGGACAAACCCGCGCTTTACAGCCGCAAGAGCTATTCGCGTCGCAGCGTGTTTCTACCAGCCTGTACCGTTCCGAGCTGGCAATGCGGTTGCAGGGCTTGGGCTATGAGCTGGAGCGGGGCAAGCATGGTCAACCTGAGATCAAGGGCTATACAAAGGAATATCTGGAGGCCAGCAGCCCACGCCGCGAGCAGATCAAAGATCATCTCCGCGAAATGGGGATAGACGGAGCGGGAGCCGCGCAGGTTGCAGCGCACCGGACGCGGGACAGCAAGGAGCTGCTATCGCCGGAACAGGTATTAGAGAGGCATCGGAATCTGGCCGCACAGTATGGACACCAGGCCGACCGGGTTGTGGCCGAAGCGCGGGAACGCGGCCAGCATCTCGCCCACGAGCCGGAGGTGAATCGGAGCACAGTGGCCGCGCAGCAGGCCGTCACCTATGCCCGCGATCATCTCTTCGAGCGTTCTGCCGTTCTGGATAGGCGCGACCTTCTGGAAGCGGCGCTCAATCGCGGCATGGGTGAAACAACGTATGCCCACGTCCGGCAGGAGTTCGAGCAGCGGGCCGCGCGAGGCGAGTTTCGCACGGTCCATCATGCAGGCCCAGGACAGCAGTACACCACCGCTGCCATGCTTCGCATGGAACGCGAGATCGTCACACGGATGCAGGAAGGGAATCAGCGCGGGATGAGCGACCCGATGCTGGTGGATGCGCGTATACGCATTGCGATGGAGGACCGCCACCCGGAGCTGAATGCGTCGCAGCGTCAAGTCGTTGACCAAGTGTTTCTCTCCCGCGAAAAGATAGTGGGATTGGATGGAGTCGCGGGCGCGGGGAAAACCACCACGCTGGCCGTCATCCGTGAAGGCGCTGAGGCGCAAGGGTACAAGGTCGAAGGCTTCGCGCCCACATCCCGCGCGACGCAAAAGCTGGCCGATGCCGGTATGGAAACGTCCACGCTGCAAAAGCATCTTGCGCGGGGACAGCAGCCGGACACCGGGGAGCGCCGCCTGTATGTGCTCGATGAATCGTCGCTCGCGTCCACCAAACAGATACACGAGTTTGTGAATCGCCTTCATCCGAATGACCGAGTGTTGCTGGTGGGCGATCGGAGGCAGCATGAGGCGGTCGAGGCCGGGCGTCCCTTCGCGCAACTCCAAGACGCGGGCATGAAGACAGTCAAACTCGAAGAGATTGTCCGGCAGAAAAACCCAGAGCTGAAACAGGTAGTCGAGCAGCTTGCGCGTGGCGAGGTCCGCGAGGCCGTGCAGGGTTTAGAGCGACAGGGCCGCGTCCATGAGATTTCAGGCCGCGAAGGACGCATCGCCGCGATAGCAAAGGAATATGCGAAGTCTCCGGAGGGAACGCTGGTTGTCTCTCCCGACAATCGCTCCCGCGTAGATATCAACTTGGCAATTCGTGCCGAGATGCAGGAGCGCGGTTTAGTCAGCAAAGAAGAGCATCGTGTCGAGGCGCTTGTGCCGCGCCAGGACCTCACCGGGCCGGAGCGCACATGGGCCGCGCGCTATGAGTTCAACGATGTAGTGCGCTACGCGCGCGCGTCGAAAGAGACCGGCATGGAGCGCGGCGAATACGCGCGGGTCAAGAGCGTTGACGCGGAAAAGAACCTGTTGACGGTGGTGCGGGCCGATGGCTCAGAGCCGACCTACGATCCTCGACGGCAGCAGGGCGTTTCTGTGTATCGGGAAGAACCGCGCAGCTTTGCCGTGGGCGACCGCATCCAGTTCACTGCGCCAGCCAATGACTTGAAGATTGCCAACCGCGAATTAGGAACCGTCGAAGCCATCGGCCAGGACGGGCAGATGCGCTTGAAGATGGACGGAGGCCGTGACGTGCATCTCGATCCGCGTGAGCATCCCCATCTCGATCACGGCTATGCAGTGACAAGCCATTCCAGCCAAGGGCAGACCGCAGAGCGCGTGTTGATCCACGTCGATACCGAGCTGGCCGCGAAAGACCTGCTCAACAGCCGCATGGCTTACGTCGCCGTCTCGCGTGGCGCAGAGGACGCGCAGCTTTTCACCAACGACCGCGAGAAGCTGCCGCAAGCTTTAGGGCATGACGTGTCCCACGAGAGCGCCCATGTGCCAGCGATAAAGCCAGAGCAAGCCATCACGCCGCCGCAGCCGGAGATCATCGAACACGGCATGAGCTTAGGACACAGCCTCTAACCTATGAATCGTGCCTGTAGAATGGTGTCTCGCATTCAAGAAATGCACAGAAATCGAGAAATAGTCTGCACAATTCCGACACAGCCAAAAATAGGCCGTCTATCTCTCGATAAATCAGCAATTTCTGAAAATCAACTCACCCGCTCAGGATGACAATTTATCAATCGTAGGGAGATGCATGGCGGACCTGCGGGGTGATGCCTTCGAGATCGACTTCCAATCGGGCTAGGGCGCCGGTTGGGGGGGCAGCCCATAAACGTCGACGCCTCCGTTGTAGTTAGGGACGTAGATTTGGCCGCCATCGACGATGGGCGGGTTGAATTTGTTAAAGAGGAACTGAATGTTAAATTGTTGCGAGTCCCAGAGGACGGGGATGGTCTGGCTGCCGTCGGGATTGGTGACCCAGTTGTCCGGGTCGTAGACCAGGAGGCGGCCGTTGGTAACGGTGGTATTGGCGTCTCCGTAAGGGACGGTGCAGACCAGCAGTGCGGTGCCGGGCACCGATCCGTTACTTGTCCCGTTGCTTGATCCAGAGCAGAAGCCGCCGGGCATGCCGCCGGGGGGATTTGTGCTGTTCGGCGATGCGGATTCGTTGCCCTGGGCGAGATAGGTGAGCGTGCCGGAGGTAGCGACGGACCAGGCGTGGAGCTGGCTGTTTTCGCCCCAGGCGAAGAGGACCTGGCCGCGGGTGGGGCTCGTGTACTGGACCGGCGTCATGTGCATGTGGCGCGTTTTGCCCCAGGGAAAGAAGTTCAGCGTGGTGGGATCCTGGGGACAGGCGTCGACGGGCCCGGGATCTTCAGTGAGCCACACGGGTGGAGTGGCGAGTTTGGCGCAGTTGGGTTTGGCGTTGGCGGGGGTTAAGTCGCCGGGCATGGTGTTGCCGAGGCCCGCGATTTTAGTGACGTAGGCGATGCCGTCTTTGCCGCTGACGACGTAGAAGCCGTAGTTCTCAAGGAGCGCCCCCTGCGCGGAGCCGAGGTCTTCATCCCACCACGCGCCGGGCGTAGCGGCAATGCGGGGGAAGAAAAGCTGCACAGCTTTCCCTTGGGCGTTCTTCGTCTTCACAACGCGCGCGTGTTTCATGGAGGGGCTCATGGCTGCGTTGACGGGGCGGACGGCTTCAGAGGGCGCGCTGATGCCCGCAGGTTTGGTGGCCGTTGGTGACGTCGGGCCGGGGTAGCCTCCGGGCGAGCGGGCTGTATCGCTATAGGGCGTGAACCAGCTGACGATTTTGAGAGAAGCGGGCGTCTGGCCGGAGGGCGGTGTGTACTGGATTTTGAGGATCGATTCGGCGAAGTCGTTGACGCCGTCGAATGAGCCATTGCCGGTGACGCCGTAGAGAAAGCCCTGCGCATCGGCGGCGAGACCCTGGCCGCCCATCCAGATGCCTCCGCCGAATCCTTGCGTGGTGGGCAGCGCCGCGGTGACCTGGTTGGTGGCAATGTCGTAGGCGAGGACCCAGCCTGCGGCGCCGGCGCCGAGTTCCTGAATGGTTCCCGAGGCGAAGAAGATGGTCTTGCGGCCGTTGATGTCGGTCATGACCAGGGAGCTGCGCTGCTTGCGCATGAAGGCCGACCACTTCTGCGTGCCGTTGGTGCCATCGATGAGGACGGGCGCGACTGCAGGGGTTCCGTCCTTTACGTTGAGGACGCACATATAGTGCTTGCCGCTTTGGGGCGTGCCGTCGGGCGAGATCCAGGCGACGAGGTAGACGAGGGAAGTGTCAGGGTCGATGACGCCGGTGGAGAGGACGCCCCACTTGTCATTGATCTGGTAGCAGTCGATGGTTTGATTGGGCCCGGGGCACATGGCGCCGGGGCCGTTGGGGCCGAGAGAGTCGCTGCCGGCGATGGGCGTGCCGAGGGGCGAGGTTTGCCAGAGAGCGGCGCCGGTGGTGGCGTCGACGCCGCGGACGACGTTGGCCATCGAAGGCAGGATCATGACGTCGTGCGTAGTGCCGTCGGCCAGCGCGACGCGGGGCAGGATGAGTGGTTGGGATTCGATGCCGCGCGCGTCGCCGAAGACGGGGATGGTGGTGATGTGTGCAATGCCTTTGGCTTTGACGTTGGCCTGGGTGAGGACGGTTTCCTGCTGGTTCCATCCGGAGCGGTGGTTATCCCATGCGCGGGTGAGGAGCGGGGCCATGGTGGACTGCGCGGGCCCGGATATTGATGCGGATGCGGCGAAGGCGAAAACTAAGAGCAGAGCGATGTGGGTCTTCATGGATCCTCCCGTGGGGTGTGGATGATCCTGCGTGGCGGATTTTCTCTTTGGTGCGGGTTGGAGTGGACCTAGAGCGTGAAGATGTTTCACGGTAGCACGGGTCGGTTGTGAAGGCAATGCGCGCGCGCGTGATTTCTGGTGACGATTCTTCGATCCGTGGAGATGCGCAGGACGGCAGGGGCGAGGTCGGGTTCGTGCGTTCCCACCCTAGCCGCAAAGTGCGCGGCTAGAATGGGGCACCCAATTTCTGTGGGGATCGACGCAACAGATTGCGTGGGGTCAGGCGGGCGGCGTATCTGCTAGGCCCGCTGCTTTGGCGGCGCGGAGTAACTCTGCTTCTGCGCTTAGACGCGTGATCAGCTTGGCTGGGTCTGGCTTTGCTGCTTCGGCTAGTTCGTTCAGACGCAGGGCGGCTGCTTGCACCAGCGTCGCCTGAATTGCTGTGGGTGGCGCGTCGGCTGTGACGGAATCCTGCTGGGCCAAAGATACGAGGGGCGTTTGCAGGTCGGGCGCATCGCTGCGCGGTGTATCGGCTAACTGAGGCGCGATCAGGTTGGCGTTGGCTACGCGCTGGCCTAGATCTCCGGTGACCGCAAACTGCTGCATCACCGTGTTCAGAATTGAGGTGTGGTCGTAGAGAGTATGGTCGATGGTTCCGGCGACGAGGAGCGGTGAAACCAGGATGGCGGGCACGCGCACTCCGTAGCGATTGAAGGTGAAGCCGCTGCCGCCGGGGTCGTTGGGCGGAATGATGCGGTTGTCGGGTGGAGTGGCTGTCGCCGGCGGCGCGACGTGGTCATAGCAGCCGCCGTGCTCGTCGAAGATGATGACGAACAGCGTCTTCTGCCAGAGAGGACTCGCCTTGAGAGCCTGATAGATTTTGCGCACCAGCTCGTCGCCGTAGATGGCGTCGGAGGGCTTGTGGTCCAGGTCAAGAATGGCGGCGTCGGGATGCATATCGTTCTCGCGCCCGTAGAAGATGCTGTCCATGAAGTTGGGTTCGATGAAGGTGTAAGTCGGCAGCGTTCCATTTTTCGCGTCGGTGAGAAAGTCGCTGAAGGGGAAGAAGCGGCGCGGTCCGAAGTCGAAGACGAAGCGCTCGAGCTGCTTCTGGTTGAGGAAGGCCATGCACAACCACCAGTAGCTGCCGTAGTAGATGCGCCAGGTGACTTTCTGCGCCTCCATAAGGTTGAAGATGGTGGGCGTGTCGTTGATGAAGAGAGGCAGACGGCCGATTTCGTTGTTGACGTAGCCCGAGGCAGTGCCGGCGTGCATGAAGGAGCGATTGGTGAGTGTCTGCGAGGGCACGGAGGCAAACCAGTTGTCGCAGACGATGAAGCTGTTGGCGAGTTGGGACACGGTGGGCAGCGCGGGCGGGCGAAAGCCGTTCATGATATTGCCCGGCTGGGTTACGCCCGGTTGGAGCCGGTAGTTGTTGACGAAGCCGGTCATGGGCGGCGGTTGCGGAGGATTGGGAGGAATGGTGTTTGCCGCGGGTGGTGGAGGGGGCGGAGGGGTTCCGTCCCATGCGGGATTTATGTTGTACATCTCGCCATAGACATCCTGATAGACCTCGCCGGGGTCGGGATAGGGATTGGTGGTGTCGGCGGTTGAGCCCACAGGGACTGGGCCGTTGGGGCCTGGATTGGTGAGACCTTTGCCGGATACTCCGTTGAAGGTTTGCCCGCGCGGGACCTTGTCGAAGGGCGGCTTGTTGGCCGGGTCGTAGAGCCAGCCGAGGACGTTGTCGAAGGAGCGATTCTCGAGCATCAGGACTACGACGTGTTCGATGTTTCCGAGGGGTTTGGTTGTCGCGGGGGGCATGTGGACTCCGTTCTTCCTGTGTGGTGCAGGGTGGCCGGGCGAGGTCAGATGATTGCTCTGAAATGCGGAGCAAGCATAGCACTTGTTTGCGCGTTTATGGGTGTCGATTGCGGGGGCGTTGCGGCTAGTAATTTCTTTGTAAATAAAGCGGCCCGCCTCTCGGTTGGAGTGGGCGGGCCGGTTTTGGTTTCGGGGATGGCGAGGTCAGGTTCGTTGCTTTCCCACCCTAGCCGCAAAGTGCGCGGCTAGGATGGGGCACCCATTTTTGTGCTGGTTGAGGCAGGCGGCTCAGGCTTTGGAATAGTCCATGTTGTCGAGATCGGCGATCATCCCTGGCTGTGCTGTCGGATGCCATCCGAGGCGTTGCTGCGTGAGCGCGCTTGAAGCTGGACCGTCCAAACCCGCGAACATTCCGAGCCAGCCAAAATGTTCGGCTGCCCGGTCGGGGGACTTGGAGACGACCGGCAGCTTGAGCCCTCGGCCGATTGCTTCAGCGATGTCTCGTACCGGCACGCCTTCTTCGGCGACCGCGTGATACCGCGCTCCTGCAGTTCCCTTCTCGAGTGCCAGCCTGTAGAGGTGAGCAGCATCGAGCAGGTGTACAGCGGGCCAGCGATTGAGGCCGTCCCCGATATATGCGGAGACACCTTTCTCGCGAGCGATAGCGATTGCATAGCTGACCAGGCCTTGCTTGTGCGTGTCGTGGACCTGAGGAAGGCGCACTACCGAGGCACGCACACCCTGCGTCGCGAGGGCAAGCGCTGCCGGCTCTGAAAAGCGCGGGGTCATTGGAGGAGGCGTATCGTCTTCGGTTGCGACACGGCCAGGCGCCAGCAGCGCGATCCCGGCGGTGACGACCAAGGGGCGGTCGGAACCGGCTAGTGCGGCGCCGAGAGCCTCGATGGCGCGCTTGTCGATGGCGCAGTTGGCTTCGAATTTGGAGAAATCGTGGATGAAGCCCAGGTGAATCACTCCATCTGAGGCGGCTGCTCCCTTGCGCAGGCCTTCGAGGTCTTCGAGATCGCCGCGTTGGACCTGAACGCCGGCGGCGGTGAGAGATTTTGCGCCCGCATCGCTGCGCGCAAGACCGAGGACCTGATGGCCCGCGTTGATGAGTTCTGGAATAAGGGTAGAACCGATGAAGCCTGTGGCACCGGTGACGAAAACACGCATGACGATTTCTCCTTTAGTTCACTGCATGACCAAATTTCATGGCCGCATTCGATTTCCGGACCGCATTCGCAGGCCGGGTATCCTTAAGATGGGCGACCGAGATATACGATCTATGGTGAGAGTCCGTATTATCTTCGCAATCGTCTGATTGCCGTGGATTAGTTTATGGATCCGCTTTCCGATGTGTTGTCGCTGCTGAAACCGCGCAGTTACTCGGCCGGTGGCTTCGATGTGGGTGGAGACTTGTCGATCCAGTTCCCACGGCATGAAGGCATCAAATGCTACGCGGTAATTTCCGGTGAGTGTTGGCTGGCCGTAGAAGGCGTCGCCGACGCGGTGCTGCTGAAGACGGGAGATTGCTTCTTGCTGCCGAGCGGACGGCCTTTCCGCCTTGCGAGCGACTTGGCTTTGACGCCGATTGACGCTCGTACGATTTTTGCGAACAAGCGGAATGGCAGCGTCCATTCGATCAATGGCGGCGGGGATTGCTTTATTGCCGGCGGGCACTTTGCTTTCACCGGCACTCATGCCGGCATCCTGTTGGGGGTGCTGCCGCCCATTGTGCATCTCCGGAAAGAATCGGACAAGGCGGCGATGCGTTGGTCTCTGGAGCGGATGCGGGAGGAGCTGCGCGAGTCGCAGCCGGGCAGATTTCTGGTGGCGCAACAGCTCGCCTACCTGATGCTGGTGCAGGCCCTGCGGCTGCATCTGGCGGAAGGGTTGAGAGGCGGCGTTGGGTGGCTCTTCGCGCTCGCTGATCAACAGATGAGCGCGGCGATCACTTCCATGCACGACGATCCGGGGCATGGCTGGACGATACAGAAATTGGCGGAGCGTGCTGGCATGTCGCGATCGACCTTTGCGCTGAAATTCAAACAGACGGTTGGGGAGTCGCCCATGGAATACCTGACCCGCTGGCGCATGCTGCTGGCTGGGGATAAGGTGGCAAACTCGAGCGATCCCATTTCCGCGATTGCACGGTCGCTCGGCTATGAATCGGAAAGCGCGTTCGGTACTGCGTTCAAGAGAGTGATGGGTTGTTCGCCGCGGCAGTATAGTCGTGGCCGGAACCCTGCTTCCTCTTCACCTGGCGAGGGGAATGCCGCCAGCGTCCATCGGGTCGAAGCTGCCAATCAACTCGAAGCCATCGCGGATTGATATCGCGGTTGATATGCGCGCTTGGCCCACAGTGCTGGAGTCCTACGATCCGCGTGGCAGCGGCTGCGGGGGCGAAGCGCCGGGCATTCGGATTCTCTGGATGTAGAAATAAAACGGCCCGCCTCTCGCGTGGAGAATGCGGGCCTGTTTTGTTTCGGAGGAAGGCTATGCTTTGGCTGAGGTGAGTTGGCCGAGGTCGGCGGCCATCTTCTCGGTGGAGAAGGCTTCGAGGACATCGCCTTCTTTCAGGTCGCCGTAGTTGGCGATGCCGATGCCGCACTCCATGCCATTGGTGACTTCACGGGCGTCATCCTTGAAGCGCTTGAGCGAAGCAATTTTGCCTTTGTGGACTTGCTCGCCGCCGCGCATGACTTTGATTTCCGCATCGCGACGGATTACGCCGTCTTGTACGCGGCAGCCGGCGATGGTGCCGACCTTGGGAATTCGGAAGACGGTGAGCACTTCGGCGCGACCGAGATAATTCTCCTTGAACGTGGGATCAAGCAGTCCCATCATGGCGAGGCGCATTTCATCTTGCAGCTCGTAGATGATGGAGTGGAGGCGAATCTCGACGCCTTCCTGTTGCGCCAGCTCGGCGGCTTTGCGCTCGGGGCGCACGTTGAAGCCGATGATGATGGCGTTGGAGGCGGCGGCCAGCAGGACGTCGCTCTCGTTGATGGATCCGACACCGGAGTGGAGCACCTTGACACGCACCTTGTCGGTGGACATTTTGACAAGCGAGTCGGCCAGCACTTCAACGGAACCGGTGACGTCGCCTTTGATGATGAGCGGCAGGTCCTTGACGCCGGCTGTGCGAATCTGTTCCGCAAGGCCTTCGAGAGAGACACGGGAACTCTTGGCCAGCTGCGATTCGCGCTCCTTCATCTTGCGGTATTGCGCGATGCCCTTGGCCTTGTCGCGATCGGCAACGACGAGGAAGGTATCGCCGGAATCGGGCATGGATTCGAGACCGAGCACGGCGACCGGCGTCGATGGGCCTGCTTCTTCAAGAGCGCGTCCGCGGTCGTCGAACATGGCGCGGACCTTGCCGAAGGTGTTGCCGACGATGTAGCTGTCGTTGAGGTGCAGTGTTCCGTCCTGGACGAGGACGGTGGCGACGGCGCCGCGGCCGCGATCAAGCTGCGCTTCGAGGACCGAGCCGACGGCCTTGCGGGTTGGCGTGGCCTTCGGCGCCTTGATGTCCGAGACCAGGCAGATCATTTCGAGGAGGAGATCGAGATTGATGCGCTTCTTCGCGGAGACTTCGACGAAGACCGTGCCTTCGCTGCCTGCGGCCCACTCTTCGGGGATCAGGCCTCGATCGGCGAGCTGCTTTTTGACGCGGTCGGGATTGGCTTCGGGTTTGTCGATTTTGTTGACGGCAACAATGATCGGCACGTCCGCGGCCTTGGCGTGATCGATGGCTTCGAGGGTCTGTGGCATGACGCCGTCGTCTGCGGCAACGACGATGACGACGATGTCGGTCACCTTTGCGCCGCGGGCGCGCATACGCGTGAATGCTTCGTGGCCCGGCGTATCGAGGAAGACGATTTCGCGTCCAGAGGCAGGAGAGCCTTCTTTTGTGAACTTAACCTTGTAGGCGCCGATGTGCTGGGTGATGCCGCCGGCTTCGCCTGCGGCTACGTCGGTTTCACGAATGGCATCGAGCAGAGATGTTTTGCCGTGGTCGACATGGCCCATGACGGTGACCACGGGAGCGCGGGGAACCTCGAGCTCGTCGGAGTTGGGGGCTTCGAGCACTTCCTCGATCGCCTGATTGGCCAGCTCTTCTTCGTAGCTGATGACGGTGGCGGCCGCGCCGAATTTGGCTGCAACGTCCTTCACCATTTCAGCGTCGAGCGATTGATTGACAGTGACGAAGACACCGCGCATGAGCAGCATAGCGATCAGGTCCTTGGCACGGGTTTCGAGCTTTTCTGCCAGGTCCTTTACGCTGATGCCCTCGGTCACCGTGATTTCGCGGGTGATGGGCAGCGGCTCCGTACTGAATTGTGGCGCACCGCCGAAGCGTGGCGGCGGCACAAAGCCCTTCATCGGGCCTTCCTTCGTCTTGGGGTATTGCTGGCGACCGCCGCGGCCCCTGGCATTGCTGGCGCGTTGTGCGCGCGGTGCTTCGCCAGGGGGCGGAGTGGTGCCGGGAGCGCCGCCGAATCCGGGCCTTGCGCCGCCGAACCCGCCGGGACGCGGAGGTCCGCCGAAGCCTGGGCGTGCGCCAAAGCCGGGACGACCGCCTGGACCACCGGGTCCGCCAGGGCCAGAGTAGCCGCCCGGTGTGGTGCGCGTGGGATGCTTGGGGCGTGGACCGCCGGGGAATTG
>Ga0182030_10002140_pt1 | contig 41761 bp, 33 predicted proteins | sample 812S3MmetaG_FD_121299 | JGI IMG/M metagenome (GOLD analysis project Ga0182030, IMG submission 121299) | Permafrost microbial communities from Stordalen Mire, Sweden - 812S3M metaG (Illumina Assembly) | ecosystem: Environmental > Terrestrial > Soil > Wetlands > Permafrost | place: Sweden...
GTCGGTGAGCCTTTCGATCGGCCCAAGGCCAGTCATCCAGTCGATTATGGTGCGAAATGCGACACCGAAATTGCCTATTTGGCAGTGGTTTTGCGCCTGCTCCGCGCGCGTGAACAGGCGCGCGGTGAGCGAACGTACATGCGTCAGGGTGGCGATCTGGTCGGGCAGCTGGTGCACCGGGATATAGTGATCCTCGGCGCCCGCCATCAGAAGTACGTCCTGCGTCAGCTGGGACGAGATGCTGGCGGTCTCGTATTTCTGATAGTGCTTCAGCATCTCATACGGCGTCTTAACTCCAGTGTTGTGTATCGCCAATTTCGTCATCCAGTCCAGAAGTAGGCTCTTGGCCATTGCATCGGCGAAGAACTTGTCGACCGCGCCCTCGTTTCCAGTGTCGATCCAGCCAAGGAGCTCCTTTTGTGCCGACGGCGGCATAGGGCGAAAGAAGCACTCGAGACCGTTGGTCATAATGTCGTAAGCGATCACCCGGCGCACCCTTGGCTCGAAGGCCGCGGCGCGAATCACCAGCCCGCCGCCGAGGGAGAAGCCCATCAACGTGACCGCGTCAAGGTGGAAGAAGTCCAGCACCGCTTTGACCGGCTTCTGCCACTCAGGACTCATGGTTAGGTGGGCCAATTCGAGCGCCGCTCCCTGGCCGGGGCCCTCGAATAGGATCGTGTCGTAGCCGGCGTCGCGGAAGAACAGCGCTGCAGGCATCCATTCCTCAATGTAACTGTCGAATCCGCCGAATACGACAAGCGTGCCCTTGGGCTGCGCCGGGGTAAGGCGATAGGAGGGAAGCCAGCCGGATTCAAAGGGAATCCTGCTGCACGCCGAGGGCGGAATTTGAAAATGATCGAGAATCAGGTCGACGAAGCGCTGGCGTGTGGGCAGCTTGCGCGTGTCCTCGGTGAGCATAAAGAACTCGGCGAGGCGCAGATAGTAGGCCCCTTTGAGCACCTCGTGCCGGGCGAGCGCCTTCTCTCCCAAGTCGAGGACAAGTCTCGTGAACATCGGATAATCGGTGGCGTCTTTCACACCACCCAACGTCTCGCGCATTTCGGTCAACATGCTGTCGTCGCCGACCCAGTTATAGAAGCGGTTCAGTTGAAAATTGATGCTGATGTCGGGGTGCAGATCGTGATACCCGATCGGAAACGAGAACGACGGGGAAGTGGACGGAGTTAATTTTTGTGCCGTCGCATTGTCGATGATGGCGGCATCTGGTTTCGTTTTCACTTCGGTTACGGCATTCATCGCGTTCTCCACCTTCTGCTCAGCTGAATCCGGCGTAGTGCATCGGTAAGTCGTACCCCCAGCGACCTCAGAACCTACGAGTGTTCCATGCAGTCGTCTGTTCGCTGCCGGACGTAAACGGCCTCTCTTGGCGCCGGATGGCGCCCATACTTTCGTTACGTGCGGGCTTTGCGGCGATCCGGGCGTTGAGAATTTCCCTCGGGATCAGGCGCGCGATCCTGTAGTCGGCAAAGTCAGTGTCACTTGCGAACTGGCGTGCACGTCGACTTAGGTGTCGACAGCCGTTGGTTCCGTTGATGCCCTCAGCGGGAACCAATAACCCTTGTGCCTCCAGCCAGGCCCATGCTTCGGCGAAGGCCAAATGCACCTCGACACTTCGGCTACGCGGATAACTCGGCCCCGTCGAGCCAATTGATCCCCAGAGCTCGTTCTCAAGGCTGTCGCGGTGAAAGTCGGCTCGATTGGCCTCACGCATGAGGAATAACATCTTGGCAGCGAGCTCCTCTGGGGCAAGCGCCAGAAAAGCATCGACGTCAGGTATGCGTACTACCAGCTCCCTCACGGTTCTGCCTCAGGCGTCCTTCCCCGCGGACTTTCCTAACACCGAAACACCGGTAGACTTCCGGTAGGCCTCTGCGAAAAAAAGAGGCGGCGTTTTCCAGCAGAAATCCGCAGGGTCTTCAATCCAGCAGCTTGTAACCCATTGTCTCCACGCGGGAAACAGGGTCAAACCAGCCCCTACGCCTTCTCCCCCACTTGTAACTCTGCGGATTTGAAGCTGACCCCGCACGAATGATCCGGGCAGTAGCCACCGGGATTCTTCGCCAGGTACTGCTGGTGATAGTCTCCCCTGAGGCTGGAAATCCCACTAATTCCCCCCGTTTAATGCCTGAGTAGTCCGCTACCGGTCGACTTTCAGTCGACCTCAACATGGTTCCAATGGTAGGCCTCGGAACACCTCGAAGCTAGAGCATCGATGCTGGTGCACAGTGATTCATTGTGCAGGTTTGAAGCAAGCCTCGGTCGCACAAGGATTCGGCGCTGGCAGAGTCGCGCCCGGCATATGAGAGGGAGGGTATATTGGAAAGTTGGGAGGGGCTGGAGCCAGTCCCGGCGTACTAATCGAGTTAGTAATATCCTGACACGCCGTGTATGTAACTGCGGCGACGCCCGCGAAGCAAACAAGTGCCGGGCCACCAAATGGGGGGATTAGAACCAGTTCTCCGCAGACTTCAGCGGCCGCCGCCCCTGCGGCTTCCGGACATGAGAGCGGGAGCTCGCCGGGTAGGCTTAGGGGCGGTGGCTCGACGTCCACGGGGTCGCCGGTAGAGTCAGGGACAGGGCTGGAGGTTGCGGCCAAGCCCGAAGGGTCGCGGAAGGTCGCAGGATTGTTGCGCGCATAGACGTAGGGATTCCGATCCCAAGCATCTGAAACTGCCGGAACGCGCGGATCCTTAGCAATGAACCGCCCCGTCGTCGGATCGTAATAGCGCGCGCGCATGTAGATTAGGTCATCCGTCCGATCCGTTACTTGTCCTGCAAAGCCAAAAGGAATCTGACCTGGTACCTCTCGTCTATCGTCTAACCAGGCCGAAAGCGCCAGTCCCGATGGAGAATAAACGTACGCTGCTTCCACGAGCCCCTTCGCGTTCGTTACTGCTACCGTGCTGCCTAAACCGTCTTGGTGGATGTAATCAATGTCGGTGACGCGCCCGAAACCACTTAGGTGCACGGCCGATTCAATGCCGACTCCGTCTAGGAAAACGTCGGCTTGTATCTGCGCTTGCTTTGAACCGGGTCCAGCTGGCCATGTCGTTGACTGAGCGAATAGTTGCGGAAGCGGGGCAGATCTGTCGTACAGGTATTGACGTGTGCCCAAAAGATTAGATCGTGTGAGACGCAACCCTAAGCCGTCATAGGTGTATGAGGTCTGACTAGCAGTTCCGCTCACAGAAGTCAGACGTCCGGCAGCATTCCATAAGAATTTTGTCGATAGCCCAAAAATAGTCCGACTCAGTAAGCTGCCATTCCCGTCGTACGTGTATGCAGCTGGACCGGCTTTGGTCAGCTCATCAGCCGCATCGTACGTATAGTTCATTGAAAGTAAACCGCTACCAATGCTTAAGAGATTCCCGTCAGGATCGTAGGTGTACGGCAGTGCGGGGATGCCTGCGAATGATGCGCTATGGATGCGAGAAAGTGCATCATACGTGAACAGTGTCGAGTCCAACGGCGTGATGACGCCGAGCCTGTTGCCGAGCTTGTCCAGCGAGTATGCAAAAGATGTGACGACTGACTTGCCCTTGCTGGCATGAATGCTCAGCAGCCGTCCATCAGCATCTAGTTTGAATTCCGTCGATACCCCATTCGCAAAGGCGATCAAGGCCTCACGCCCAGCGGCATCATAAGTGTACTTAGTGCTGTTACCGTTCCAATCTGTCACGTTCGACAGTCGTCCTGCGCCATCGAACCTCTTATTAATCGTTGCTCCCGCGGCGGTAGTCGTCGTCACTTGCCTTCCCGCAGCGTCATAGCTAAAGGAAACAGCACTCGCATCGAATAACGAGGGCGAGCGTTGCTGCGCGACGATTCGATGCAGTGCATCGTAACCAAATGTAGATGTTCCCTGCGGATCTGCAACTTGCGTCAGGTCGCCGGTAGCGTCGTACGCATACCCAACCGCAGAGCCATCGCTGTACGTAATGCCGACGACACGCTCTAGGCTATCGTAACTGTAAGTGGAGGTATCCGCATTCCCATCCGTGAACGATGCTGTTCCGCCGTCCGCATCGTAGGTCACTTTGTGCGTTCGGCCGAGCGGGTCAGTCGTAGATAGGGGCCTGTTTGCAGCATCATAGGCGTACGTGGTCGCCTTCCCATTCGCATTGACTAACTGAATTAGGTTGTTGTTGTTGTCGTATGTGTATTGGGTCGCATGGCCGAGTGCATTCGTCAAAGTGGTCAACTTTGCGTTGGGATCATAGGCATATTGCGTAGCATTACCATTGGCGTCGGTCATTTTGACCAGATCGCCAATGGGATCGTAAGCGAGCACCGTTGAGTTACCGAGTGCATCAGTTGTCGAAATGGTTCGATTCAGGGCATCGTACTGCGTCTTCCAGGTATCACCGAGGCCGTCGGTGAGTGCCACTCGCCTGCTCGCCGCGTCGTACGCTAGGCCCCATTGGCGGCCCGATCCGTCGATTGCCTTGATCAGGTCTCCGTAGCTGTCATAGCTATATCGCGACTGGCCACCTAGCGGATCAGCGACTGTCAGCAACTGGCCAAAAGCATCTCGCGCAAGTTGAGTTGTCTGTCCGAGGCCATTTGTCACTGAAATCAGGTTTCCGGTGGCGTTGTACCCAAGTGCAGTCGTGACACCATCTGGATCCGTGATTAATGTGACATCGTTCATTCGGTCGTAAGTAAGAGTTCTGACTTGATTGAGTGCATTGGTGGTTGTCAGCACGTTGCCCGAGCCGTCATAGGTATGCGAGGTCACATTCCCTTTAGGATCGGTGACGCTCGTGATGTCGTTGTTGGCGTCATAGGAAAAGCTTGTAGTATCTCCCGCCCCGTCGATCGTTTGGGCCAACTGCGAGTTCGAGTTGTACGCGTGTCGGAGCGCGTTGCCATTGCCGTCGGTGATTGTTGTCGTGCCCGTTGTCGGTGAGTTATAGGCGAGGGACCAAGTAATTCCCCGGCCGTTCGTCTGACTTATCACGCGGCCGAGAGAATCATAACTGTTCCGAACGTAAACGACTCCGCGCGGGTCGGTGCCCGTAAGGAGCTGGTTGGATGAGCTGTAGGTGTATGTCGTTGTGTGTCCAGTCGGATCAGTCACGGTCGATAAACGACCGGACGAATCGTATGCATAGGACACGATGCGACCCAGCGGATCGGTCATCGACGCTATTTGGTTGCTACCGTTCGCAGTGAATGTGATCGTTCGGCCTACGGTGTCTGTAATAGAGGTCAGATTGCCAGCACCGGAATAGGCGAGACTCTGCGTATTGCCATTTCGGTCCGTGACCGATAGCAAAACGCCGGCCGATGAAAAGAGCAGGACTGTCTGATTGCGGCGCCGCAGGGAATAGGACCCGTTCGAATTCATGATCAACGTATCAAATAGCCCTGGCGTCACTGGGCTATAGGCCCCACCCGAAGTCGGTTGAAATGCGACGACGGAGCCGTCCTGCTGACGAACACTAACCACACCGGTCGAAATGCTTACGGTGAGCGAAAGGTTGTAGCTGTGCGTCCACCCGATTCCGAGCGCGCCTGTGGTTGTATCGAGACTGTTGTAGTAACGATTAAAGACAAATGGCAATCCGCGACCGGATATAGCCAAATCTGTCTGGGCTGAATAGAAGTTGCCAGTCAACGTGTTGACGGGTTCCCCAGTATCTCCGACAGGGTTTGTCGAGGAGGGTGCACCTAGATTTTGGGATGTATTGCTATTCGGAGGTGGACATGAGGGGCCGCCAAAAAACTCCATGTTGTTGCCAGCTTCTAGTACGCCGGCCGAAGAATAAACATCGCAGCTTTCGACATATTCACCGCTACCTAGGTATTGTGAGCTCACAACGACGGAGCCACCTGGCTCAAATTGCTGTTGGAACGATTCGCATCCTGCAAGCGCGTCCTGTGCCTGGGTAGTGGAATTATTAGGCGCGCAAGACGAGCTTTGCGCGAGTAGCTCGATGGGCATGAAAACCGCAATGGCGGAAAGAGCTGACAGCGTTGCACGGATCAGGACAGTACTTTTCGTTGATTTCACAGAAGCCCCTTCGTTGAAGGCCGAACTTTGTAATGTCTGGAATTTGCCAACGTATTCAATTGCCGGCTGAAAATTCGGCGCAGCATCTCACCGATGGCTGGCCAAACGTCCATGTCGCAGCTGCTTCTGCTATTTTCGCCGCTGAAGCCATCGCGCGATCTCCCTTTGTATAGAGAGGCATGCTGGAGTAACTGCACTCGCGAGGTATCGGAGATATGGCACGGTGATCAGATGCCCTCTGCACTGAACAGCGACGCGGGCGCGACCAACTGCGCCGATTTATCAGGACTCGATAGTAGGCACCATCCTCCGAAATCGAACCCGCGGTCCACTCAGGCGCTAAACTACCTTTCCCCCAAACCGAGCTGAAATATTCCAATCGTTCACACGGAGCAGTCGGCCGTGACGCTTGGCTGTGCCAACCATGGGAGGAAGTCTTGTGTTCGCTCGTCCTGACTTCCCGAAAACTCAGGATACTGATTCTGCTTGGTTTTTCCATCAAGGCGGCCCAACGGCGATCGCCCGCTACCGTTTCTCTGCTCGCGCCGATCCTTATCGCCCTTAATGATTCAATTGTACAGCGCCTTTTTCATTCACGGCCATGCACCGGTCGCGATCACTAATAGCAGTGTTTTGCGATCAAACCGACGCGCAGCTCTACCGAATGTCTACCGACGCAATGCCAAGCGGCGCCAAGCGACTGTCTCTACGAGGCTTTCCACCTTACCCTGGGATTATTGAGGATAGTAAGGCACGAAGGTTTAGAGCAGGACGACGAGATCATCATTTGACGAGTCGGAGGTTGGGGCGGCTTGTCGGTTTGCTCTCCGAACCGCGAGATGTCGGCACGTTCGCCAAAATCATGCCGAATGTGGCCTCTTCAAGTTGGTCAGGATGAATCCTCAGTTCGGCAGCAACGTCGTGCTTAGATATACCGTCTCGCCGCAGCACATCAAAGACCTTGCGAAAAACCTGTGAAAACTCCCTATCCGCTGGTTCTGGCTCCCTGGTACGGAATTCGGCAATTTGGATGCACATCGACCGATATTGCCAATCGGAAACTATTTTCAATTTCCATAGCCGATACAGCAGCGCAGCGACCGAGACAGTCCACTTCTTCTTGTAAGTAATCAGCTGATTTACTGTCGGCGTGGTACGAATGGTCGCCCAAATGCTAGAAGCTGGCATCAACAGTGCCGACGCAAAAGCATTAGCCTGTTCCTCGACTCCCTGGCCCGACGAAATCCCATGCGGGCCACCATGCTTGTGGAGAACAAGATGTCCCAGCTCGTGCGCGGCATCAAACCTACTGCGCTCGGGAGACTTCGCGGTGTTCAGAAATACGAAAGCGCGCTCGGCATACCAAAACGAAAACGCATCCACACGGCGCGTATCTTCGGCGAGCGAAAAAACGCGAACTCCATGCGCCTCCAAGAAATGCACGATGTTCTTAATGGGCCGATAGCCCTGCTTCCAGCGAGTACGGAGCGCCTCGGCCGCCGCCTCTGGCTCTTCGCCTTGCAAATCTGGGAGATCACATTCCGGCAGATCGAACTTTCGATCGAGCCAGTCACTAAACAGCAATGCAATGGCCCCGGCACCAAGTGCCGCATCTCTCTCGCCAGCGGTCATCCGCGACAAAGCACGGAAACTTGCGACCCGAGTATTTGGCATCTCAATATCCGGGCCAAAGAAAAAGTCCACCGGAAATCGAAGGTGGCGTGCCAGTTCCTCAAGCGTTTCCGACGACGGAGAAAACTCCCCCTTTTCGAAGGCTGAAATACTCCTCAGCTCAACTCCAACGAGTTTCGCGACCCGAGTCTTGCTCAGACCTCTTCGCCGGCGGGCCAACTCAAGACGACTAGGATTCGCTACGCGGCCAGCCTCACTCACGCTCTACGCCTGACATCGATATCAATGTCATCCGAGTCATCGGTCGGTAGTTCGATCTGATTCGGGTCGAAGTCCACAGACGGAAGAATGATTCGTTCTCTCCAGCTCGACACCTTCTCTTGCTCATCGAGGCTCACGGGCAGTGACAACTCTGCGCGTACTTCGGATTTATCCATGTGAATGAGCAAGAGCCACGTCTGTCGCTGCTGAGCAGCGGGCAGCTCTGGCTTCTTCTCGTCTTCGCCAGGCAGTCGGAGGTCGAGAGCCATCTGATTCGTCGCTACGGCCTCGGCTGTACACGGCCCTTTCGGAGAATTCGTTGATGGGACAGCGTCCCGACACCCAGTATTGGCGTCGCCAGTCGAAACGGCGATTGCAATGCCCCCTTCAGGCGACAGCGCAACGCAGTAGTTATTGGAATTATCCGGGATCCAAAGGAGTGGTGCCGTGCCCTGCCGTAGACATCTCACCGTATGCGCCCACATGGTCTGGCCCGGGTACATTGGCGGATCCAGTTCTGAACAGTTTGAGCGACCAATAAAACCCGCACGCACGGCATCCAACAAGACCCCGGCCGTGAGACCGAGCTCTCCCAGGCGGCGCTCGACGTCAAAGATTTCAAAATACAGGTCAGTTGCAGGCTCGGCCACGGACATCTCCTGAAGCAACCACTTCCTGTTTTAATACCATACATGAGGGTTGAAAAACAAGAAGTAGAACCGAAGGCACGGCATGCGTACCTTCTCCTCCACCCAGCGATTACAGACCGGAGCGCTGCGGAGGTCTACCGAATCACTACCGGCTGAGAATCCAAAGACGCCAACTGACTGTTTCTATGAGCGTTTCCGGCTCACCCTGAGATTATCAGCGATAGTATCGGGCAAGGCTCCCGAGGGCCGCGAGGGAGTTCCTTATAGAAGTGATTTGAGATCAGAGATCGGCGTCAAATTCGAGGGTACGATTCCCTTAGCGGCGACACTCCCGTACTCCCCTTGCCATCAGTAAGTAAATCTTACCCAAGTAATTCGTCTCGCCCATGGATCAAAAGAAGCAGAAACAGATCAACGAAGAGAGCATCGCCTCTATTGGTCTCGGAAAGGCGTATCTAATCTTCGATCGCCGAAACCAATGGACGGATTGGAACGGCACCACGGCGATCACTCGCCGGAATTGGGGGTTTCTGCTGTCGCTCAATGACGCAGAGAAATGGGCCGAATCATCTCGACTTCAGGGAACGAGTTTCTTAATCGACGATCTACCAATCATATGTGTTCGATGCAAATCTGGTGCGCTACTGCTGAGCGAGCGAAACTCTGCTCGCCCGATGAGTTGGTATTCCTCAATCGCACCTTCACTGACTGGCATTCGTACCATTGGGGCTTTGGCAGCAGCGCTCGCAGCATCCAAAGCAAAGTGGGGCATTCAGCATCTATTTGAAGGGCTTCCAACTGTCAACCAGACAGGCGGAGTCTATTACTCTAGAGAATCGTCACCTGGAAAAGGCCGAAACCACCTCGCCTGGTCCCTGAAGCGGCAGAAAATCGACGATACGCAAATGCGTCGGATCGTAGCGGACATGCAACGGCTAGTCTCAGGCGTTGGCTAACCAAAGCAGTGGCGGGCTTACACACATTTCTGAGAAGGCACTGCAATACATTGCCGGCGAATCCGTCCTAGCGCTGGACCAGAAGTAGTAACCACCCAATGCTGACAGTCCGGCCGCGCACCTCTACCGATTCTCTACCGACAGCAGTTCTGTTGACGGCAAGCGACCGATTTTAATATCGTTCCGGATTACCCTGAGATTATTCAGAATAGTCGGCGCTGAAGACATTCCAGGACGGAGTTCTGGCGTCGTGGTCACTCGGCCGGTATACCTCCTGTAGACCTCGACGTTGATCCAACGGAAAACCAAGCCATCAGTCTGATGGGAAGCGACGTCCGAGTTCGACCCCTCAGAGACATTCCGCTCGCTCGTTAACAGCCGTTCAAGAACGATGAAGCGGGAATTGACCATGCCGCTAGCTCGTCCTGACCTGTCACGCCTAATGGGACGCGTTCATGGGCTAATTCGATCATTGATCACACAGGGGCTGCAAAGGAGCCGATCGGGATCATCTTCGCTCGCAGCCGAGAGCGGCACTCGGGGCACGCTCGAGAGCCTTCAGCGCGAGAGCGCACAGGAAGGCGGCGAAACTCAGCGCACCGAAAAATTCCAGCATGGGCGCATAGCCCGCGGGATTGGCCGCACTGGCCCCACTGGTGTCGTTAATATAGCCCGCCACCACGTTGGCGACCGTCAGGCCCCCGTCTTCAGCAGCGGTGAGGAGGCCGTACGCGGTACCAAGCTTCGCGGCTGACACATAGCGCGAAACAGCCGGCCAGAGCACAGCAGGAACGAATGAGAAGCTCACGCCGAGCAATGCCGTCGCGAGCCCCGCTTCGCCGCGGCCTGCCGCCAGCACAAGAAAGCTTACGGGGAGCAGGACAGAGCCGACGACGAGCAATGTGGCATGGCGTCCGACGCGATCGGCGAGCAGACCAAAGAGCGGTGTCGCGAATGCCGCCGTGAGAAATACATAACTGTTCAGCGTGCTCGCATGCGCCAGGGTGTATCCGTCCGCCTCTTGCAGATACTTGATGGCGAAGGTGCTACGAAATGGAAAAATCACCGAATAGAACGCAACGCCGGTGCAGAGCAGAAGCCAATAATCGCGGCCGAAGCCGAACAGATGCCGCCAGTGGACGCGCTCCGAGGGTGACGCAAGCAGCAGCGTACCGCGGAGCGCTTCACGCCGGTCGACAACAAAGTACACTGCCACGCTGGCAAGCGACAGTGCGGCAAAGCCTGCGGCGAGCCACAGGGGAGCCTGCCAGCCGCTCGCGTAAAGCCCACCTGCGAGCGAGGGCGAGACATCTGCAAGATAGGAGCCGAGCCGGGCGACGCACGTGTTCAGAGCGAACAGCAATGCTAGGTTCCGGCCCGCAAACCATTGTGCGAGCGCGGCACAGACCACGACGTTCAGAGTCTCTGCGCCGATTCCGAATATGAGGCGGCCAGTCGCCATGACGGCGAAGTGCGCGCCAAGCGCGGTGATTACAGCGCCAGCAAGAGAGATCGTCGCCGTGCAGAGAGCCACTGTGCGGGCGCCGAACCGATCCACAAGCACGCCACCAACCAGCGCCAGAATGACGTTGGGCAGGCTGTAGATGGCGTTCAGCATTCCGATCTGCGTGTCGGTAAATTGAAGGTCACGAGCGAGAAGCTCGGCGACGGGCCCGATGCTGTCATAGACGTAGTAGCTCCCGAGCGACGCCAGTGCAGTGCTGCTGAACATCAGCGTTTGTGCGGCGAAGGAGGGGGTATGGTGGGCTGCGACGTTCAATTGGTCGTTCTTATTCTCAAGACCCTGGGCACAGAGCCTACGCCTTTCGCGGGCTTGCCTGCTAGGTGGTGACTCTTGGAGCGATGGTTCCAGTGTCCGCTTGGTAGAAGTCTAAGCGGTCGAGGTAGATGACCGCTGTTGGCCGAGGCTGTGTGAAAACGTCTGCAGGGGGAATGCAAGTTCGCAAAACGGGACACTTAAGGCTGTTCTAATGCATTTGCGTCGCTCCAAGCGCGATTCATGCCACGCTGGACAGCAAAAAGTTCTGGCTGAGCGAGTATTCACACAGCCTCGGCCGATCTGAGACGTTCCGAACTACATCGGCGGCCCCACTTGAAGCGTTCGGATATTTTTGCGCACCTCTACCGAATCTCTACCGATAGCAACTCCGGCGGATGCAAGCAACTGATTCTAATATCGTTTCCGCCTTACCCTGAGATTATCGAACAGAGTAGTCGCTTGAGGCGTCGCGCTGCTGGAAATTAGGCACGGGGTGAGTGAGGGGCGTTCACCGTCCGCATGATTTCGGTTCGAAGTTCGGCGTGTCTATCCAAGACTGAAGGCGCCTGGGTAACTGAACTTCCCTTTCTCCTCTCCTTCAACGTAAATTCCTTCGCGCTGCGCCGAGTCAGCCGGCACGAACACGAGCGCATGGAAGTCGAAGTATTAGGGTGTTCTACAACGCAACGGGGAACGCAGGGTGCGACTTCCCTGCCACGACGAGGCAGGGCCGCGAAAAACCGACGTTTTATCGATATCGGCAAGCTTATTTCGCCATTGATCTGTTTCCTGACCACGAAACACGTTTTCCCGTCTCGTACGACGACGTGCAGATGGGAGCGAAGCAGCCGCCTACTCGGACCGTGCGCTCCTGAACGGCGCCATATGGGGACTACAATAGCTCGCGAATGTCTCAGTAGCCTATCGCCGGCGAGCCACCGGCTTCGACCAGTTCTGACCCCAAGCCGCCCCATGCAAGCGGCCGCTTTTGAGCGCTCAACCGGGAGCGCTCGGCAGCCTTATGGGTGAGCCGGGAGGCCTTGGAGCCAGTTGACGATCAGTGATTCGAGAGCGATGCGGTGGTCTGACCAACTGTGATCCGTCGGCACGTGTTCTTCGACAACGGTGGTCCCGCCAGCGGCCTTGATGGCCGCTATCAACGCAATGGAGTCGCTCTTGACGAAATCGTCACTGTAAAGAACCAGAAGACGTCGATTCGTTAGTTTCGGTGCCAAGGCGCTGAAGGACCATTACTTCCCGTGCGCGATTATTTCATCCGTCATGGAATCGCCGGTGACGCCCGCCAGGGATTCCCGGTTATCGTTCATGAGGGCAACTACGGCGGCGCGATCCTGTTGTGCCCGCTCACCGATAGCACCGAAATCACCGGCAGAGATGATGACGGCACCGAGCACGCTCGCATCGCGTGCGAGCGTCTCCGCTGTAACCCAGCCGCCCATGCTGTGCCCGCCAATCGCAATGCGGTTGACGTCTATCGAGAGAGGCGTCGCGTTCTTGGGATCTCGGATGTAGGCGAGCGTCGCCTGCGCATCCTCTAGGTTTTGCGCGAAGCTATAGTTGCCGGGACTGCCCCAGGAACCCCTATAATTTATCGTAACAACGGTCCAGCCAGCGCGGCGGACCGCCTGCGCGAGATCCAGATTCTTCTCATTGCCGGGCAACCCGTGAAACAGCACGAAGGTCGGGTGCGGACCGGCCCCGGATGCCACATACACGACCCCGTTGATCTGCACGCCGCCGCTCGGGACGTGGATGACCACCATGCGGGCAGGGAATTTGGCATCGGGCGGCGGATCCGCGGTCACAGCACGGGGAACGGGCTGCGTAGCGCATCCCCACAAGCCGAAAGTCGCGACGAGGACGAGGGTGGCAAGCCGCAACGTCTTCTCCTCAATTTGTCCAGGCAACCGCGCTTCCCCTAATAGCCTAGCGCAAGAGGCGAACGGCCGCTCTTGGGCAAGCATTCAAGCACGCCGTACGACCGCTACTGGCCGATTAGCGACGATCGCGGCGGAATCTGCAAGCTTCCATCGACGCGCATGGTCTTTTCCCGTCCACATCTACCGAATCTCTACCGGCTGAGAATCGAGAGACGCCAAGCGACTGTTTCTACGAACATATCCGCCTTACCCTGAGATTATCAGTCATAGTATCTGGGCAAGCTACCAAGAGGACGGAGGAGCGTTCGTCGTCGAGGCGACTGCATGTTGACTGTTGCTTTGCGCTCGTCTCCCGAGTGAGCGTCAACGTCCCAGCGGCTGGAAAGAGCACCGTAGCTAAGTACCGGCTGATTCTGATCAAACAGATTGTTGCCGGAATTTCCGGGCTCATCGATATGCAAGAACATCGATGCGACTCACGACCTCGCAAGCAGCGGCCGAAATACCTTGTCGAAGGTTTCCAGTTTTTCGCGCAGCCACGCGAACTGTTCCGGCCAAGTCTCCTCCTTGTATCCGTCTGCCGACTTGAAAAGAACAATGCGGGAAGCCTTCTTGTCGGGCATCTCGCGCCATTCAAGCGGCTCACCGATGGCCTTTTCGATGGCGTCCCTCTGTTCATATAGATCATGAAAGATTTCTTTTGCATCTTCGGCGTTCATTGTCAGCTCGACAGCAATCTTGTCATCGCGAGTAATCAGAAGAGCGGTAGTGTGCGCTCGGCTAGTCCCGATACCGAAGCTGTACCAATGATCTCGCGACGGTTTCTGCGGACGCAATGAGCTGTGGTGTTCGCGAAGGTAATCGCGGAATGCCGTCCAATATCGGATTCTGAGCTTCTGGGACCGGTTCCCTCCCTCCGCACCGATCGCGTCCTTCGCATCATCGACGGTCGCTTCCCATTCGTTAGGCTTACATACCACACTGAATCGTGGTGCCGCTGGCGAGTCTGCAATCTTCCAGAGTTCGATTTCGATGCCGAAGAATCGAACGGAACGGTTGGCAATCCGATTGAGCCAGTCGATCGCTGCGCGATGCTCCTCGCTAATTTGAGAGGAGATCCAAACGACCGTCCTGGCGTGCAGCCCTGATGCGTAAGTTAGAAGTTGTCCGAGATGCTTGTGGTCGGTCTTTTCGATTTGGTTCTCGATCACTACCCAGCTGTCTTCCTCAGCAGTGTTCTTGCACAACAGGTCAGCTCGGAACGGCCCGACATCCTTTTCCTGCGCCTCAAGCTGGAGGTCGATGCCCAACGCCTCGCCAAGAAGCTCGAGGTTCTCTGCCTGGGCCAGCCATGGGGTGAAGTGCTTGTCTTCACTCGTCCAGACTTCGCGCAGATCCACCGAGCTTATTCGGCCCAGCTTCTGCGTCCCGCTCCCACCATCAGGAGCTGTGGGCGGGTTGCTCGGGCCGGACGGCTGTAGAATTCCTGTCGCCATCTGTGGTGTCCTTTACCAGATATTATTCATGATAGTCGGCGCTGAAGCGATTTATCGAAGTAAAAGTGCGCAGTTCCATCATCGTGGCCAGTGGGCAGTAGACTTTCGGTAGACGTTGATGTCGATCCATCGGTAGACCAAGCCCCGTCCGATTCGCAAGATCCTGAACGCCTGGAGTCTGCGCCAGCGCTCCCGTGTTCAGGAACCCCAAAGCGCCTCAGCCAACCCGCCGATATTGCCAATGTCCCACCTGGACAGAAACGCTACTAGCGCACCGGCAGATACGATGACGACGCTACGCTCCGACTGGTCCGCAATTTCGCTGAGCGTATCCGCCCCAACGAATTTCTCCGGGACGGATAGGCTCTTTGTGAATCGGATGAACGGCACCTCGACGAATGAAGAACCAGAAGCCTCGCCCTTCTCAACATCAAACTTCGAGAAGTCGACATCGCCTAAGATCAGGCGCGCCGTTGTCACAACAATCGGAGTGTAAATTCGGCTAAGCCGCTTCTTGTTTGATTGGAAGAGTAGCAATTCTTGGCGCGCGATAGCCTCCGTTGCTCGAACAACGTCCGCCGCGGTCCGTTCCAAAAGCTCCTGGCTACGCTGACCGTTCTTCCGAACGATACAAAACGTACCGATTGGAGTGCCCGGAACGTGAGGAACCGAGCACCATTCATGTACTTGCGGTGGCTTACCCTCCCTGACGGCAGTCACGAACACCCGTACCGCGAGCCTAGAATTATGCTCGCCGCCTGATTTCTCCCTGAGAAAGATCCACTCTGTATCACGTGCTCGCTTGCATTCAATGATTAGACCCTGACCGGCTTTGTCCATCAGCACCATGTCCACAAATTTCTCATCACCAGAGGCAGGATCACGCCACGGGTGTTCCCAGAGCGAAAGGAGCCATCTAACACCTGCGCCTTGAAGCAGCTGTCGAATTCCCAACTGCAAGGGAAACCCAGAATCGTTTATCGCCTTTTCGAGGTCTGCATTGTTCATTCGAGCCTCTGCTCGTCAGCACGCCGTACCGGCTCGCACCCAGCGGCTCGTTCGAGAGCGCGGACTTATCTCGAGCGCTACAGAATTTCTACCGTTCGAAAGGGATGATACCAACCAGCTTGTTTCCATTGTCTTTTCCAGCTTGCCCGAGAATTATCGAGCATAGTATCCGGGCAAGCCGCCGAGAGAGTTCATCGCGGGAGTGACCTCAGATGGCTCCCGAATTGCACGATGGCTATGGTACTTATCGTGGTACTGTGATATATCCTTTGATAGAGGTAAATACCATGTCAGACGAGCAACAGGTGGCGCCAGATCCGATGATCGAATTCAACGCACTACAGGCGGTCATATCGGCTTTGCAGCCGCTATCCCCGGAGGCCCAGCAGAGGATCGTCGATTCAACGGTCACATTCCTTCGACTGTCGGGACCGCGTGGCACACCTACCCGATCGCAGGCGAGTAGCGAATCAGGCATCAGCTCGCGCGATCGGTCCCCGTCCTATTCCGCCGACACAGCAATGAGCCCAAAGGACTTTCTGATTGAGAAACAGCCCCGGACGGACGTTGAGCGAATGGCGTGCTTGGCCTACTACTTGACCCATTATCGAGAGACGCCTCACTTCAAAACGCTCGACCTCAGTCAGCTCAACACCGAAGCAGCGCAGCCGAAGTTCGCCAACGCTGCAAACACTACGAACAACGCCGTCAAACGCGGTTACTTGGTCCAGTCAACCAAAGGGCAGCGCCAGTTAGGCGCGGCGGGCGAACGATTTGTCCTGGCTCTCCCAGATCGAGACGCTGCAAGGGTTGCCATGGCAAGCGCTCGCCCACGGCGTCGGGCAAATCGTCAAAAACAGAATGATGGTGGCGACAACTCTAAGGAATAGCCAGTGAGCGAAGGAAAGCCCAAGCCTCGATCACGTGCCAAGCGGATAAGCGTCTTCAATCACAAGGGTGGCGTTGGTAAGACCACCCTAACAATGAACATTGCAGCCGCTTTGACCGACCTGGGCAAGCGGGTACTATTGGTCGATTCGGATCCTCAGTGCAATCTAACGTCCTACCTGATCGCGAACGATGTGCTGGACGACCTCCTCGATAAGGCCGATACAAATAAGGGAAGCACGGTCTGGTCCGCATTGAAGCCAGTGTCGGAGGCTATTGGCAGTTTCAAGTTCGTACCTCCAATTGAAACCGGCATTCCAAACCTGTTTCTGTTGCCGGGCGACATACGACTGTCGGAATTTGAAACCGATCTGGCGGAATTCTGGGGCCAATGTCTTCAGCGCAAACTTAGGGGATTCCGTGGCACTTCTGCGCTGAGCGAGTTCGTCAACGAGGTCGCCGCCAAGATAGACGCAGACTACGTGTTCTACGATTCGGGCCCGAATATCGGGCCCCTGAATCGCGTAATTGTCTTGGATTGCGATTTCTTGATCGTCCCTGTCGCCTGCGATCTTTTCTCGCTCCGCGCCTTAAAGACTCTTGGCCGAACTTTGGTTTCCTGGATCCGAGACTGGCAAACCATCGCCGATTTGGCTCCGGAGGGCATCACCCTTCTCAAGGGAAAGCCGGCGCTGATGGGGTACATTCCGGAGGGATTCAGGGTTTACGGGGATGAAATCTCGCGTGAGCACTCCAGCTTTCTTTCAAAAATTGAACGGGAGATTCACAGCCAGCTCGTTGTCTTGCTCAACGAAGTCGACCCTGAGCTCGCTTCCGGTCGGCTTCGCGATCTACGCCTTGGTGAGGTCCGGCACTTTGGTGCCCTAATCCCTGCGTCACAACGAGAGGGACTTGCCCTATACGACGTGAAAGCCGGCTCACCGCAGCAACGCGCTGAGGCTAAGAAGGTTCTAACGTCGATTGCACAAAAACTCGACGCCCGTGCCGGGCAGCGCTGATCTAGATTATGCCTCGTGCGCGCCGGTCGAATATCAATCACCTAGTAGAGGTGTACGTTGAAAATCAACCGTTGGTTTCGCAGTTTCAGAGCCAGCTGTTAACTTCGCTGCAAGGCTCATCGGACCTGATGCAGCACGTTCACTCGATCAAAGGGCGCCTCAAAGACCCAGAACACCTGAGAGACAAGCTAAAGCGAAGAGCCGAAGATCTTCGACGGGATCGGAAGCCCTTTGATGTCGAGCCGGAGAATCTGCTCACTCAGATCAATGACCTTGCTGGCATCAGAATATTGCATCTATACACTCGGCAGATCGCAAAGATCGACGCGGCACTCCGCAATATTCTGCATGAGCAGCGTTTCAGTCTTCTCGAGGGTCCGTTCGCGCGCACGTGGGATGATGAATCGAGATCGTTTTTCGCAGCGTGTGGCATCGAGACTCAGGAGAGTCCCTCCCTATACACGAGCGTTCACTACGTTGTTGGCTCCGCATCGCGCACGATGATCACCTGTGAAATTCAGGTTCGCACTCTCATGGAGGAGGTATGGGGTGAAGTCGACCATTCGATGAACTATCCGCACGAGGTCGAGAGCTTAGCCTGCCGGGAGCAACTCAAAGTCTTGGCGCGTGTCACGTCGAGTGCGACGCGGCTGGTCGATTCGATATTTGTGACGCTCGACGACCACAGGCGCATCGCGAGTAATAGGACAACGAAGCCCCGCCGGCGCCGTCAACGCCAAACGAAGCCGTAGCAGCGTCGTCGTTCTTCGTGGCGTCGTAGCGCTCACCCGTCCTCCCGCGCCGCGGACTGGCTGGTCTAAGCAACGCAGGCGGTGCTACTGAATTTCTACCGAATCACATGAGACCGAATCTAGGCCTTTGATAATGCTGATATTTGCTCTTGCCCGAGGATTATCCCAACAAGCATCTGGGGCAAGCCCCAGGGGGAAGTAGGGGGAGTTCATTGCCGGGGCGACTTGAGATTAACGAATTGCCTTGGACTTGAATTGCGGATCTCCACGGGTATCTGAACTCCCCCTACTCCCCTCGTTGCCTAGTGGCCACACGTCATCCGGGAAGCTGCCTGCGAAACACGAAGTGAAGCGCAGACCCAACTAGGTCGTCCAACTCTTCCTCCATTCCGCCAAAGTGCTCCCGTAGCTTGCCGACACCTTCTTCGGCTTTGCTCAACGTGTCGGCCACCTTCAACTGGGTGTCTAAATCCAGTGGAAGTGCAATTTTTAAGTCAAGGAACTTTTCTACACTCAGTCGCCTACGATTCGTGGATCCTCGACTCAAGTGTTCATAGACCTGAAGCATGTATGGTTGGAACAGGCAGTAGCGAAGGTATGCGGGTAGCACACGCTCACTTCGGATCTCAAATACAGGAAAATCATTAGTAGCAATGGCCCCATCCAGTTCGCTAGGTACAAGTGCCATGGCGCCATTGCGAGCATCAATACGCGACAGCAGCAGGTCATTGGTGCGCACGATAGTTTGCGACTTTGAGCCAATCTCTCTGCCTTCTACCCGATCTCGAATACGCGCGCCGCGGAAGTGCAGTTGCACGCGCGGCCTAGCGTATTCCTTGTCATCCTGTATACGGACGGTATCTCGACGCTGAATCAATAGATCCCGAAGTGGCGCGCTGGGTGCGACTACCGTCGTCAAACTTTCCAAGGTGTCTTCGAGCTCCCGTAATACCGTCTCACTATCGTTTTTTAAGCGGCGCACGGTCGCAATGATTTCCGACGGTACGGGCAGAGCAACACGCGCATGCTTCGGGTGATTCTGTGCAAGATCAAATCCAACGTCGCGCAGTGCATCAGCGCTTACCATCCAAGCTTGTTCTGTCGGCTCCCGATTGTTCCACCAGCGCAGTAGAGGCGTGAACTCCTCATACTGAATGCCATCTGTCGCTGAATAGGACTTTCCCTTCAAATGCGCGCGGTGCGGCGGAAGTGGATGTTCGTAGAACCAAACTTTCTGAGTCGGGCCGCCGCGATCGAAGAACAATAGGTTCGTCGCAATGTCTGTATAGGGCTCAAATACGCCTTTCGGAAATCGAACCACCGTATGCAGATTGAATTCTGTCAGCAATTGCTCGCGTATTCGTTCAGGCACGCCATCTTCATATAGCGTCCCATTTGGCACAACCACAGCAGCTCTCGCCGGCCTCCCGACCGGGCTAAGCCTGCGATGCAACTTCCGCATGATAAGCTGCAAAAACAAAAGCGCCGTCTCAGACGTCTGAAGGTCTCCAGGGAAATTACCCTGGATTCCCTTTTCTTCCTCACCACCGAATGGTGGGTTTGTGAGGATAATATCTACCCGCTCTTTCTCGCCGATCTCGGTAAGTTTGAATCGTAAGGAATTCCCCGAGTCTATCTTGGGCGCGTCAAGTCCGTGCAGTAGAAGGTTCATCTGACAAAGCAAGTATGGCAGCGGCTTCGCCTCGCCTCCCATAATGGAAGACTCCTGTAGCACGCGCTGTTGCTCGACAGTCTTAACCTGCGCAGCCAAGTGAGTGAAAGCCTCCACCAGGAATCCGCCCGTGCCGGATGCTGGATCGAGCACTGTTTCACCAAGCTGGGGGTCCACGAGGTTCACCATCAAACGCACGACCGGCCGTGGCGTGTAAAACTCACCTGAATCCCCAGCAGCGTCTCTCATTTCCCGCAGCAGGGACTCATACAGCGCACCAAGCGTGTGTATTTCCTCGCTGGACGTGAAATGAATTCCCGCAACTTTGTTTATGACGTCGCGCAGAAGATACCCACTCTTCATGCGATTATCGACGCCCTTGAACACTGTTGAGATCACGTCTCGTCGGTCATCTCCGTTGGCACTGGTAAGATTCCGCAGGTAGGAAAACAACCCGGGGCCCTGGGTACCATCGGGCCGCGTGGTCTCATCCTGATTTATAAACTGAAGTAATTCGTCACCCGTAATGCCCTGGATGTTTGCGGCCCAGTCCCTCCACCTGTACGGCGCTTCGATTGCCGGCCGGAATCGAATGCCGCCGAGCTTCGCCTCGTCAGCCCGTTGCTGCTCCAGATCGTCAAGAAACTTAAGGAACATGATCCAAGTCAAAAGCGGCAGACGGTCCAAGTCGCCGTTGAGCCCCTTGTCCTTGCGCATCAGGTCCCGCGCGGACTTGATGATTGAAGCTAGTCCTAGCGCGGTAGTGACTGGAACGGTATCCACGTTGCTGCCTTTGTTAGTCTTATCTTGAGGCAGCATACAACTCGCTCTGTAGTTCATTTACGGCGCTGCGCAATTCATCAACTCCACCAAACAATTGAATAATCTCAGCTGGTCTCCCGTGATCACTGATGGGCGGAATATGCAGCACATCAGGCAGCTTGAACTGTGCATCCCCATGTTCAGCATACTTTTCCAACAGTTCATCGAGTACCTGGCGCGCTTCCGGTCCGTACTTCTCGAATAGATCTTTGCGTTCTGAGCGCAACCGCTGTGCCCTCTCTCGTCGCGTGCGCAGAGGTGCGTTGAATGCAAGATGGCACAGTAGGTCGAACGGATCCGCCTCCGGCCGACCGATCTGTTCGGCGAGGTCGGCAAAGCTGATTCCACGTTGCTCAAGTTGCTCGATGAGTTGCCCGCGCCTTGTCAGATCCGCCCATCTCTCACGCAATTCGCGTGAGGTCGGCACAAGGTCCCGCACTTTTTCACCTGCGTAATCCGTATATCGGACCATGCGCAATTGCTTCCCTTGCGGATCCAGCTCATATACCAGATGAGCGGCAATTGCCACTTGGCCCCCATCGAAATAGAACTTTCGTCGGTCGTCCCCAGGTGGTTCACGGACCATACCCCCGCCACCCCGCGGCTCGTTGTCCCCTTTGCCAGGTTCTCCTTCCTCTGGAGGCAGCGCCGGCGCCGGACCATCTATCGGCGTCTCACTAATCCAAACCGGGTCTCCGTCAAAGTCCTTGTCCGCAAACTTCTGCGTTGCTGAGCCGGCATAATCCAGGATGTTAAACCAAAGCTTGCCGTAGTCATCGCGGACTCGAGTGCCACGTCCAATGATTTGCTTGAACTCCGTCATCGAACCAATCACACGCGCGAGGACGATATTCTTGCAAGTCGGTGCGTCAACGCCGGTCGTCAGCAGTTGAGACGTAGTCAGGATCGTGGGCGTCTTCGTATCCACATCCTGGAATCGGCTTAGATGTCCTTTGCCGATGTCAGCCTCGTCTGCCGTAACGCGGCACACGTAGTCGGGATACTGGGCCGTCAGGTCGTCGTTGAGGTTGTGGAGTGCCTGCCGCATCTCACTGGCGTGCTCTTGGTCGACACAAAAGACAATGGTTTTGGCGAAGCGATCCGTCTTCTTCATGAAGTCCGTGAGATTTCGCGCAATGGCCTCAGTCCGCGCCCGCAGCGCAATCACCCGCTCGAAGTCCTTTGTTTGATATTCGTCGTCCGGAATTTCCCGTCCGTAGCGATCCAGTTCTTCCTTGCTCGGACGCCAGCCGGCTGCATCCCATTCGGTAATAATGCGGTGGACGCGATACGGCGCCAGGAATCCATCCTCGATTCCCTGCCGCAAGCTGTAAGTGTAGATGGGACTGCCGAAGTAGCGGTACGTGTCGATGTTGTCGCTGCGAAGCGGAGTTGCCGTCATGCCAAGCTGGTAGGCGGGCTCGAAGTACTCAAGGATGCTACGCCAAGAACTCTCGTCGTTGGCGCTGCCGCGGTGGCACTCATCAACGATAATGAGATCGAAGTAATCGCGCGCATACTCGCGGAACAAGCCCTCACGACGCTCATCCTCCGCCAGAGCCTGATAGAGCGCGAAGTAGATCTCCCGGCTGTGAATTACCTCACCTGATTCGATCTTGTATCGCGCATCGCCGAACGCCGCGAAGATCCCATCCTTTGGCTGATCAACCAGAATGTTTCGATCTGCGAGATATAGAATTCGTGGTCGGCGGTACTCGCCAATTCGGTTCCAGCGGGATGACCACAGTTTCCAGCACAATTGAAATGCTACGGCCGTCTTGCCAGTGCCCGTCGCCATGGTTACGAGCACACGACGCTGGCCCTTCACTATCGCCTCAGTAATCCGGCTGATGGCGATCTGTTGGTAATACCGCTCCCCCTTACCGACTGCGTGATTATAGGATTGGAGTACTGGCTCGATCTCAGACGACTTTAGGCCTGCACCAGCCTGGTAGCGCTTCCACAAGCTTTCAGGATCTGGGTAATCGGCTACCAGCTTTTCGTGGCCACTGAAGTAATCGATCTCGATCAGCTCGTGGCCGTTCGTTGCATATGCGAACTTGAGCCCAAGCATTTCGGCGTATTGCCGTGCTTGCTGCACGCCGTCGAGTGCGGACTTGTACGCAGCTTTCGCCTCAACGACAGCAAGCGGGAGATCCCGCCGGAACCGCAACAGGTAGTCGACCCGTTTCGGTGGCTTGCGCAGGAAACCCTGGCCTCGAGGCACAATCCGCCCGTCCGTAATAGTCCGCTGCTCGGCGATTGAGTAGGGTTCGTTATCCCACCCTACTGCCTGCAGCTTTGGGACGACGTACTTGCGGCAGGTATCCGCTTCTGACGTCACAACTCCCTCCGTCGGGGCAATTCGTCCCAATTGTTCACAGCGCTAAGTCCGTTTTACAGTTCGTTTGACGCATTGTAACCACTGAACCGTCCCAAAGGACGCCTCAGGTCCCGCTCATGCTCGATCGTCGATCCGGGCCCCATGGGCCGTTTGCCTCGTGGGTGCCCAGACGCATTCCCAGAAGCCTGCATTTCTCTGCGAGTTTGGCCGCGCTGCCCCCCGGCGAACGCGTACCCGAAGTATCGGAAATCAGCGGTCAGTCGGGGTACATTTTTGAAAAAACCGTCCTCAGGGTCGATTTTCTAGCCTGCTTGATAGGGGATGCTGGAGGATTCAGCCGTGTTTTCCGTGGAATTGCGGATTTCTTGGCCGTTGTCTTCTTGCCAGATCCATTGGATCGTGGCGACGGTGAGGAATCTTCTGTGTGCGCGAACCTGGCAATTACTCTACCGCGGCTTCACTGCTGCCTCGAACAACACCAGGGGCAATCGGAGACACCGCTCTTGGTCTTCACTGACCCGTCCGGTCACGTCTTTCAGGTCTTGGATCACGCCGATGATCGCGTTAAATGCGCCAACTTCCCCAGACTCCAGCAGGTCGAGCAGCAGCTTTTCAGTTGCCCAGTCGATTGCCTCTCGCTGCTTCCTCGATAAGAAGTGATAACGCGGCTTTCTCGGCATGCATCCTCCCTTAGTGGCGCAGGTATTTAGCGCCACTCGCGGCGGTTGGAAATCGTCCGTAGGGATACGTTTCAAGCGGGCTTGATAGGGGACGCTGGAGGTTTCGGTCGAATTCTCTTCGGCCGTACGGCCGATTTCGCTGTTGTCGGCTTCCCGTTCTTGGCGGATGGTGGCGACGGTGAGGAATCAACCGTGTTCGTGAATCTCACATCCATGAGTTCACGGATTGTCGCCATTGGTCCGGTCTGCCTTGCTGGTTTGCCATGGAGATCGTGCAGATTCTGTGGTGGCTTTGGCGGCAGCTGAGTACCTGGGTACACTTTGATTCGATATTCGAGCCAAATTACGTGCTCGTTCTTCCATTGGTCATAGCCCTGCCATCTCTTTTTTACGCTCGAGTGGATTTTCTGCGGAAATCCGATCGTCTTATCTAATTGCACTAGCAATCGATTCCAATCATTCATGTGAAAGCGCCTCCTGCGGCGTATTTACTGCGTCCGCCGTTGTCGGCCTTCCGGTAAACATTGGACCGTATCCGCGTGAACTTCCTAAGGAGATCACGCATGTACCGATTGGAGAACGACCAGCTCAATATGTTAGTTGAGATTATTCGCGAGCAGTCGGGAGACACTCTTTCCCGCACTGATTTCACTGATGCGATGTTGCGGCTGTTCGAGGATATCGCCGGCTTTGAGACTCTGCCCCGCAAGCTTTCTCAGCGATATCTAAAGATCCTCTGGCAGAGTTACCAAACTGCTCGCCCGGTTCCCGCACGAAGCACAGGATTTCGGCACTAAGGCGGATTTCGGCGTTGTCTTGACGTGAATTCGTGGGGACCCTGTGCTCGTGGATCCCGGTACTGGGATCCGCCCATCACAACACGAGGTGAACCATGAACGCTGAAGTTGAGACCCCGAAGACGGATGTGACTGCGCCGGCTCAGAACGCCGTCAAGCCGACCAATGCTGCCGCTGTGCGCAAAGCTATTGCGCTCGGTAAGGACATGCGCAAGGTGCCTGATACATCGAAGGCCGACGTCGCCCGCAAGATGTTCGAGACGATTGCTGACGAACCACGCGAGGTCATCGTCCAGGCCTTCGTTGACGGCGCTGGCCTGACCCCGAAAGGCGCGCAGACATATTTTTATAATTGTCGTCGTCGGGCACAAAAAACGGCCTGAGCCGCGACCGTCGAGCTGTTCTGAAGGGTGAAGGTGGTGACGCCTTCACCCTTTCCTCTTGCAGCACCCTCCCAATCGCTTCTCTCACGTTGTACTCCAAGTTGGATACCGACTTCGATAGTCGATGCCTGCGCGGTGTCGATCGTCGGGACTACAACCGCTAATGCGGGATTACGCCGGTCATTCACATCGAGGCTTCTTCCCTGCCGTGCGCTAGTTCGTCATTACCCAGGTTCCCCCGTTGTCTTCGCGGGTGGTATGCCGGGATAGTCCTCGGCGTAGGGGCCTTCCTACGATCACAGGATCAACTGGAAAAAAAAGAACAACAAGAAAAGGAGAAACGAGCATGGCGGTGTACAAGTCGGACGGTGGAATGTATCGGATTCAGTTTCGGCTGAACAACAAGACGTATGTGAAGTCAGCTAAGACAACGGACAAGCGCGTGGCCGAGCGAATGGAAGCGGAGTGGAAAGCGCAGATTCACGGCCAGCAATATCTTGGCGAGCGAGAGGACATCACGATCCGGCAGATGCTCGAGAATCACTTAAAGGCCTCACTTGCCGCCACGACGTTGAAGAGCGCTCGCGTTTTCATGAACGTCTTCCAGCGCTACGTCAACATTGATGTCAAGGCTTCTGACTTCGACCAGCGAGAGCTTCATCGATATCGAGAAATGAGGCTCAGGGAAGGCAAGAAAGACTCGTCGATTCGCGAGCATATGCTGATACTGAGCTCCGCGTGGGGTCGAGTAAACGACAAGATCTACAACATTCCCGAGCTTTCGCTGCCGAGGTTCGCCATGCAGAAGCAGAAGACTGATTATCTGTCCGAGGCCGATGAAGAGCGACTTCTCGGATATCTACTGAATCGCAAGCCTCACGCAGCCGGCACAGGAGACTGGCAACACGAAATGCACGATGTCGTCGTCATGCTGCTTGACACCGGAGCTCGGTACAACGAGATCGCTCGACTGGAATGGAAAGCGGTCGATCTTGGTCGAAAGACGATAGAGCTCTGGCGTGGGAAGACAAAAACCGCCAGCTACGTCTACATGACCGACCGTGTTCACCGAGTCCTACAACGTCGAGCTGAGAACAAGCGGCACGAGCAATGGGTGTTCACGAATTGGGACCGGACAAGCCACCGGACCCACAACACGACGTACCTGAACCAGACAATGCACGCAGCAGGCGTGCCGTATACGGTCCACACGCTTCGACATACGTTCGCCACGAAGATGCTAAAAGCCGGAATGACGCTGAATGACGTTCGGGTGCTGCTCGGGCATTCATCAATCCAGACGACGTTGCGGTACGGCCATCTTGAGGCTTCAGATGCCTCCCCCAAGGCTGTCGCAATTCTCAACAAGCAGAGCGTTGAGCGGAATCGATCTAAGCTGAAAGTCGTGTGAGACTGCGCGCCTCGTTACGCCCACTTTGAGCCCTAAAAAAACCAGAAGTGGGGAGGTCAGGAGATATAAGTAGTTGTTTTAGAAGGGATAATGTACGGGTATATATAAGATATTATAGAAGGCTTTAGAAAGGGCGTGGATTTTCAGTATGTTACGAGAAGTGAGGTTTTAACCGGCGGAAGCCACGGACTGGGGCTCGTCCCCCCGGGCCGATTCAAGTAGCGCAATCGCCTCCTCCAGAATCCGAGCCGCATTAGGGTCACGAACGCCGTCGGGTTCGGAAATTTCCTTCAGAGTCGTCTTCAGAGCCTTCAGGAGCCGGTCTATCCGGCGCAAGTCGGTGCCGCCTCCGATTGCCCGCCTCACGTCGCTCAGGAAGTACCTGCCGTCTCGCTCGGTAATCCAACGGGTAACGTTGCGCATGTACCAACTCACCACCCCATAGAGATCGTCCGGCTTCTTCAGTCCACCTTCCCGCCATTCGTCGGCGCATTCCGTGTGGGCGATGTAGTAGCGCGTGTGTTGCACCAGCGCGTCCCGCATTTTGGGATCGCACAATACGACGCAGCGGTTCCGCGCCGCCTCCGCCTTGTCTGAGAACCGATATCCACCGACGCGGCCGATCGCCTGATGCATCTTGTCCAGTGCGATTGCCACTTGCACGGCGCGCAGATCTTCGGTTGAGCCGTACAGTTCGTTCGCAACCAGTGTGGTCTCCGCTGGGGTCGGATAGCTGACCTCTATCAGAACATCTGAATTGAAAGAGTTTACCCCTTTATTCGTCTGGTGATTCCAACGCGCACCCATGCCGTCAGCGATGAGCTGCACTGGCATCCCCTCGCGCTCCAGCGCATGGACCAGAGGAAGCATCAATCCATCCCGAGCGGCCTGCACGTTCCGAGTCGAAATGACCGCAATCTCGCCAGCCTTCATTTTGTTTGGCGGCATTAGCTGTGGCACGTATAGGTCTGGAAAATTCTTTTCAATCAACTTTCGCGTGATCAGCTCGGTCGTCGTGAAGATCAGTTTAGTGTTGTACAAGCCGCTGTCCAGATGAAACAGCCCGGGCCGCACGAAGTACCGGTAGTCCCCGATCTGCACCTGCTCCAGTGGCTTACCCTCCACCCGTGTCTTGACGAACTCTTCTTGATAAGGCGCCAGTAGCATGAAATCGCCACGGCCAGGGTCGTCAACGAATACGATTGTGCCGTCCGGAATAATCTTGTTTCCGATGACGATCGTGCCCCAGTTCCTCCACGCGCTTTGATCCTGAATTCTTCCCCACGCACGCAGGCGTTCATGTGTGGTGACAATGATCTCGTGATTTTCGAAATCTGGATCGTCCGCTGCTGCCAGAGCCCAGACTTCCTGTGCGCGCTCAGCGCTGCAGTCCAGCTGCTTCTTGATCGCGGTCAGCGTCTTCTTCTGGTTTACATCGCCAGCATCCCAGGGGTGCGCGCCGTCATCGGTGTCGGCGTCCACATCGAACATCTCCTTGAGATTGTGAACTCGGCCCGTAATGACTTGGATGCGCAAAGGCGTCTGCGCCGATGAATCCAATACCTGAGACTGAAACCCTTCGGCCTGTTCAACGGCCTGCTTATTGGTCTTCGTCGCGAATACAATGCACGCACGCTTTTGACCAGCAATATAGTGCCGCGTCTTCACGCGATCGATCACATGGAGTGACCCCACCTGTGCGAGCAGTGGGCATAGTCGGCTCTTGCCGAACCCCTCAAAGGCATATAGGAGCATCGTCCGGTTTTCCCAGCCCTCAATGCAGGTCTTGATCAGAAGCCGCTCACGTCTGGCACGATCATATGGCTCCTCAACGCTATTGGTTTCGTTCCTGTCCCATATGGTGTTACCGGGCGCCACCGTGGCCGATGTCCCAGACCTCTGGATTGGAGCGACCTCAACCCGGTCCTGACGCATATACGCGGTGCCGCATTTGTGGCAGCTCAGATAAATGTTGCCGCGAACCGACTTGTTTACGAATGCGCCTGGGGCCTTGTCGTTGTGAAATGGGCAGTAGACATCACTAATGCGATGATCGATATCCTCTACGAGGATCCACTGGTCGTTGGCCAGCCGAATAGTGTCCGTAGGCTCCAAATAGAGCTGTCGACGACTTATCGCCTTACCCTGTGGCGATGATTTTGTTGAGCCAGCATCTACTACACCTTTCCCATACGTTGTTGGCCACTCCTGCCAATCTAGCGGCTTTCCTGGATGGTGAATGACCTGGGCGAGATGTGCCGTCTCCGGAGGACAAAACAGATACGCATACAGCTGGCTCATCACCGCTAGCCGCTTGTCGCAACCAGGCGCGAATACATCCGTCAGGAACTTCTTGTACGACGCATACTCACCTGCCGGCATTGGCTCTTTGAACGGCAGGACGACTCGGAACTTATCCCGCTCGTAATCATGCGGGTGTTTTTTGCGCTGATGATTGAACGAAGTAAACAGAACAAATTCGTAGCCAAGACCGGTACCAAACGTCGCAAGGGCTTCTTTGATCGTGACGTTTTCGTCGTAGTCGATCACTAGCCCATGCGACTGAATCACATCCATGTTTCGACGTTTTCCGTCCGGCGTGAACTCCGAGAGACTGAATTGCCAATTCCACTCCTTCCTGATCGGGTCGATGACCTCATGGCCTTTCTTCAGGTCCGAGACGAACTCTGACCACAGCATAATTCTAGGCTGCGGCTCCATTGCCTCCTGGAATCCAAAAAAGGTGACGACCAACTGTCTATCGAACATCTTCGAATGCACGCGCAAGGAATTGCTGCATTTTTGATGCTGCAGAAATTCGAGTAGCCGTTGCGGCTGATTGTGAATTCACCGATTCGAGATCGACGCTGCGGGTTTTCCTGCGCTGATCGATATCATCTTTGAGCAGGCTTGGGTTTTCCAAGACCTCAGCAGTTTGTCGAAGCAGAGTCTTTACTCGTCCACCCAACGGAAGCAGCTGATAGCAGATCCAATATACGGCCTCTTCCTCACTGCGATCGCCCAGTCCTTCCAAAAGCGATTTCGCCGTCCACAAGTCTTCTCCTCCATCATTTGGATATCGCACGTGAAAGAGATAGCAGGGGAGAACTTCCGCAAGGCTTTTTGTCGTTCGCGTGATTTCACCGAGTTTTCCGGTGGTAATGTCCACGAAATGTTCCGCAGCCGATGCTGCCTCTCGCTTATGCTGCTGCTTCAACTGCTCAGACCAACGTTCGTCCCGTAGTTTCTCCGTACGTTTCTCGAGATCTGCGGCGTCGGCCACTTCGTCTTCGGTCATTCGCACCCAATCGCCATTGATCTCGCGCCGAACGTTGTGGTCGCGGTCCTCGGCTACCCGATACCATTTCCAACCCAAGCGCCGGACCTCGCCCGAAATGCTTTCTTGATCGTCGGTATCGTCGATTAGACGTAGGACGCGAATAAAGTCCACGCTGAACTCATACAGCTCGCCGTACGACGTCGAAAAGTAAGTCGTGAGTAGTTCGCTCTCACGAATCGCAGGCAAGTGCTTTCTAAAGCGGTCGAGATACCAGCTCAGCAACGGCGAGCCACCTGTTTCCGCTCTGGCAGCGTCAGCGACGACCGATTCGGTTGCCATGAAATCACCCCACGCAAGTCCATGTCTGGCTTACACTTTTACTCCACTTGAGGCGGGATTTACTGATGGCCGTCACAGTGCGGCGATGTCGGATTGGGTCCAACCGGCTTGGGTATTCGACCCGAGCGGTTCGATTCCTTCGCCGAGGACTATTCTAGGTCCAAAACACCGGTAGACTTCCGGTAGACCTCAACGCCGGAAAAACATCGCGTTTTCCCGCAGAAAAACGCATATCGAATTGGTAACCCCTTGGCATCCTGATGGAAACCAAATCAACCCAGCGTCTACGCCTTCTCCCCCACCGCTAACACCGGGGATTTATAGGGAATTCCGCACGAATGTTCCGGGCAATACCCGTCAGGATTCTTCGCGAGGTACTGCTGGTGATAGTCCTCGGCGTAGAAGAATGGCGGCGCCTCGCGTATCTCGGTGGTGATGGTGCCGTGATGCGCTGCGGTGAGCGCCTTCTGGAATATGCGCCGGGAATCTTCCGCGGCCTGACGCTGTTCCTCGTCGAAATAGAAAATCGCCGAACGGTACTGGGTGCCAATGTCGTTGCCCTGACGCATGCCCTGCGTGGGATCGTGCGACTCCCAGAACGTGCGCAGCAGATCTTCGTAATCGATCTTCTTGGGATCGAATACGACCAGCACTGATTCGGCATGGCCGGTCGATCCGCCGCACACCTGTTTGTAGCTGGGATCGGGGGTATGTCCACCGGCATAGCCCACCGCGGTGGAGTAGACGCCCGGAAGCTGCCAGAAGGTCTTTTCGGCGCCCCAGAAGCAGCCGAGCGCGAACAGGGCGCGCTGCATGCCATCCGGAAACGGCGGCTGAATGCGATGACCATTCACAAAATGCGTCTCGGGAACTTGCATGGACGATTCCTCGTGCGGGCCGCAGTGGTCAGGCTACAATTGTGACGTCAACTGCAATCTCAAGCCACCCCGCTGTCACTATGGACGGAATCGCCGCACCCCACAATTTGCGCCGGCCCTTGAGCCAGGGCCCAGCGCCCTACGGAGTCCGAATCAGCCTTCCCGCGGGGGACCCTTTCCGCAAGCTGATGGGCGCGGAATGGCAGCGCGTTCACTGGTACGCGACCGTGGCCGAAAGAGACGCGGCGCTCACTGAAATGAGCCGCAAACACGAATATTCCCGCTCCGGGGATAAGCCGGCGCTGGTGTTCGAGAAAGTCGAGAATCTGGCCGCCAGCCGCGGACTGTGACCCATGACGAGACCGGTACCTGACGGATTTCACACGGTTACGCCTACCTCGTGGTCGAGGATGCGGGCAAGCTCATCGACTTTTTGACTGCCGCATTCGACGCGACGGTCCGCTATGCGCACAAGAGCCCCGACGGCAGTGCCCAGCTAGAAGCTTCGGCCCAGAAAGATATAGAACACCACTGAACTGCTGCTGTCGTATCCGATGGCGAAGTACGCAGGACCGATATACGTGTCCGCGCCAAAGAAAACCGATGCGTCCCGGTGGGTATCGCTGAAACTGATCTGGCTGCGGCTGCTCCAGACGTTACCGTCTTCGAGCGACACACCCACATAGGCCGGCACGTCGAGAATGCCCTCGCCGCCGTTTCCAACCTTTCGCAGATAGATCAGCCGCCCGATGGCGTACTGCGGCCCGGCGAGCGTCTCGGTGCGCAGACCGGACAGGTTAAGGAATCCGCCGAGCGGAAAGAATGTGCGCACGTTCGTTTCGCTACCCCCGAACGTGCTGCCGCCCGAGAACCAGGCCACCAGAGTGCTCTTGCCCCAGGTGTGTGCTCCGCGCCAGTCCAGAGTGATCTGATTGCTGCCCTCCTCGCCGCCGCCATTGTTTTCCATTGTCACCTGGGCCGTCAGCGCCTGACCCGCGTGTGGGAAGTTCGGGCTGTCGAGCGTGTCGTAGCCGAAGCGACTGAAGAATTGAACGACATTGAAGTTGGAGGCGGGCACACTGAAATCGCCCTGGCTCACATGTGAAGCGCCGCGGCTTTCGAGCACCCCGAATCGCATTTCGCCCCAGGTGCTCAACTCGCGCCCGACATCCAGGCCTTCATCGATGCTGTTGACGCGAAAATACCCTACTTGCCGGCCATCCTCGACCTGTGCCACGTTGTGCGCCTCTACCTGCGCGTGCGGAGCCACGAAGTAGCGCGCGGTATTCGACAGCGGCAGATATAGTTCCGTGGCTATCAGCGGATCGGTGCCCACCTGCGCGTCCAGCCGAAGCTCCGCGCCGAGCGAGTTGAGCTCGGTGATGTCCAGGCGCCCGGCGGCATTGAAGATGGTGTTACCCTGGAAGTCGTCCTGCATGGAGACACCGAAGCGCAGGTAGTTTGGTCCCCAGGAATTGCGCTGCGCGTTGAAATCCAGCCCGGTCTGTCCGGACCCGTCCTTGACCAGGTGATAATCCAGCAGCTCGAGATCGCCGCGGCCATAGAGCATGTCGGTCTGGTCTTTCAGCGCCGCGGGATCAACCGTGCTGCCGACGAACGGTCCGAACATGTCTTCGATCTGGCGCTTATAGCGCAGCGCATTCGCTTCCACGTCGATGAATGCCACCCGCGGCAGACCCGACCGCGCAGCGCTTCGATCCGCCAGATATTGCGCGTACTCGGCGTCCGGTGCGGCCAGATCGCCTAATCGGTCCGCTACGGCATCGGCTGCACGCTCCCCGGCGTTCACGATCTGCAGCGTATCCTCGAAGTCGTAGGAGGAGAAGTCGCCCAACTGCGGGCTCACGACGATGTCAGCCGGAGAAAGCGTCTTGAGCTGACGCTCCGAATCGCGCCGCAGGAGAATGGCCAGCACCTGATTGGTGATGCTCGGCAACGACACCAGATCCTTGCGCGGCTGCAGTGGGAAGCCGGCATCGACCACGATCAGCACATCGACATCCATGGCGCGCGCCACTTCAACCGGCAGATTCTCGGCCAGTCCGCCATCGACCAGCAGCTGCCCGCGGTATTCGACCGGCGCGAACACACCCGGCGCCGACATGCTCGCTCTCATGGCGGTGGTCAGATCACCATCCTTGAGGATCACGGCGTGGCCCGTCTCCAGATCGGTCGCGACCGCGCGAAAGCGGGTCGGCAGCGCATCGAAATCCGTAATGGTCCCCACCGGCAGCGTCAGCTGGCGCAGTGTCTCAGTGAGTTTTTCACCCTGCACCAGTCCTTCGGGAATGAGCAGCTGCCGACCGTTCAGTCCGAGCGGCAGATTGACCAGAAAATCCCGGTCTTCCTCCTTGCGGCGCCATCCCAGGTCGGTGCGTCGCAGTCGGTCGCGAAAGGCGGACTGCCAGTCGACGGATGCCATGGCACGCTCGACCTCCTCGCCGGACATGCCACTGGCGTAGAGGCCCCCGACGACAGCGCCCATGCTGGTGCCGGCAATAGCAGTAATCGGAATGTGCAGCCGGTCGAGTGCCTTGAGAACGCCGATGTGGGCCGCGCCGCGGGCACCGCCGCCTGAGAGCACCAGTCCGATTCTCGGCCGCCTGGACGCGTCCTGGTCGCTCGGCGATTGCGCGACGGCCACGACGCAACAAAGCAGCAGGGCCGGCAGTAAGAATATTCGTGCTATGTGCATGCACTGGCTGCGGATGACACCGCCCGGCGATCTTATCACGCGCACCGCACGCCTCCGGCCCGCGCTACCGCGCCGCGCGGCGAGCCAGTAAGCTTTGGCCTATGAGCCTGGCATTCATCATCTCGTTGGCGATTCAGGTCACCCTGATCGTTCATTGCATACGCACTGGTCGCAATTGGCTGTGGATGCTGGCTATCGGTCTGCTGCCTGTCGCCGGGTCCGTCGCCTACGTGCTGGTGGAGGTACTCCCGGATCTGTTCCGCGGCAGAGGCACGCGGCGAGCTGTCCGCGGCGTGCGCCGCGCGCTCGATCCCGAACAGGACCTGCGTCGATTCGAAGCCGAGGCGCGCACGATCGGCGACGTCGCCAGTCGTCAGCGATATGCCGCCGAACTCATCCGCCAGGGCCGACCTACCGATGCGATTGCAGTCTACCGGCAGGCGCTGAGCGGACTCTACGAGTCGGATCCGAACCTGCTGCTCGGCCTGGCACAGGCACAATTTGCCTCCGGCGCGTTCGCCGATGCGCGCGCCACGCTCGATTCCCTGATTGCGCGCAATCCCGACTTCCGCTCTCCAGAGGGACACCTGTTGTATGCCCGCTCGCTCGCCGGCGAGGGCAACCGTGACAAGGCGCTCGAGGAATTTGCAGAGCTCACCAAGTATTTCTCCGGCGCGGAGGCCCCGCTGCGCTATGCGCAACTGCTGAAGGAAAGCGGCAGAACCGATGACGCGCGGCGCATCCTGCGGGAATTGCTGGAGCACGCGCGCATGGCGCCGCGCCACTATCGCAAGATGCAGCAGGAGTGGCTGGCAATCGCCGAGCGCGAATTCGCCGCGCTCTGATCGCCCGCTAAAGCTTCCCGGCCCGCGGTTGCTGCTGGGTTATGCAATGAATGTTGCCGCCACCCAGCAGAATTTCGCGCGCCGCCACACCGACGATGCGCCGAGCCGGAAAAATTCGTCGCAGCGCGCGGCGCGCGGCAGCGTCGGTGCGGCCATCGATGAGCGGCAGAACCACCGCCCCGTTGGCCAGGTAGAAATTCACGTAGCTGCCAGCCAGCCGCTGCCCCGCGCTAAGCCGTCGGATGCCGCGCTTGTGCGCGACCCCTGCTGCCTCGCGACGTGTCATATAAAGCGGACCCGGCGCGGGCAGCTTGTGCACGCGCAGGCGACGACCGCGCGCGTCGCGCGCGGCCATGAGCCGCTGATAAGCGTCCTGCGAGACACGATACATCGGATCGCGGCGATCCTCGCACCAGGTCAGGCACACTTCTCCCGGACGCGCAAAGCAGGCCAGATTGTCCACATGACCCGAGGTTTCATCGGCGATGACTCCCTCGCCCAGCCAGATCACGCGGCTCACCCCCAGGTATTGGCGCAGCAACGTTTCGATTCGCGCGCGACTCAACTGTGGGTTTCGGTTGGGATTCAGCAGGCATTGCTCGGTCACGAGCACCGTGCCCTGCCCGTCGACGTGAAGGGCGCCACCTTCATTGATGAAGGGGGCGCGGTAACGCGGGATACGCTCGATCTCGAGCACTTTCTGCGCCACCGCATCATCAAGCAGCCAGGGTTGGTAGATTCCGCCCCAGGCGTTGAATTTCCAGTCGATACCGCGCAATTCGCCGGCATCGTTGGTCACGAAAGTGGGCCCCACATCGCGCATCCAGGCATCGTCGCTGGAGAGCTCGATCACACGTACCCGCGGCGGCAACTGCGCGCGCGCGGCGGCGTAGAGCCCCGGTGAGGTACCAACCGTAACCGGTTCGAAGCGGGCAATGGCGGCGGCGACTGCGGCAAACGCGCGCTGGGCCGGCTCGGCATGCGCCCGCCAGTTATCGGGACGTTCCGGCCACAGCAACCAGCAGCCTGCGTGCGGCTCGAACTCCGCGGGCATGCGGAAGCCATGGGCGGCGGGGGTTGCGGCCAGGTTGATGGGCATAACCCGGCAATTCTAGCCCGGCGTCGAGCCCACGATGCTGTGCTAGCATCGCCGGCCATGACCAATCCCAACCCGACATCGCCCCAGCCCGTACCCCCGGTCGGCGGCGAGAAAATCACCACCCGGGACGGCAAGCTCAGCGTGCCGGATCAACCCATCATTCCCTTCATCGAGGGTGACGGTACGGGGCGAGACATCTGGCGTGCCAGCGAGCGCGTACTGGATGCCGCAGTCGCCAAGGCCTATGGCGGTCGCCGGCGCATCCAATGGATGGAAATCTACGCGGGCGAGAAGGCATTCACCGCATTCAAGAGCTGGCTACCCGATGAGACCGTTCAGGCCTGCCGCGATTACCTGGTTTCCATCAAGGGTCCTCTAACCACGCCGGTCGGCGGCGGCATCCGCTCACTCAACGTGGCGCTGCGACAGTTGCTGGATCTCTACGTGTGCCTGCGTCCGGTACGCTGGTTCAAGGGGGTGCCCTCGCCGGTGCGCTCCCCCGAAAAGGTCGACATGGTGGTGTTCCGCGAAAACACCGAGGATCTGTACTCCGGCATCGAATTCGAACAAGGCACCGAAGACAACCGCAGGTTTCTCGAGATCCTCAAGAGCAATTTTCCGCGCCACTACGCCAAGATCCGTTTTCCAGCCACGAGCGGCTTAGGGTTAAAGAATGTGTCGATCGAGGGCACCGAACGCCTGTTCCGCTCGGCCGTGCAATATGCCATCGCCAATCGGCGCAAGAGCGTCACGATCGTTCACAAGGGCAACATTCTCAAGTACACCGAAGGCTCGTTCCGCAGCTGGTCCTACGCGCTGGCAGAGCGCGAGTTTCCCGGCCAGGCGTACACCTGGCTGCAGTGGGAACGCACCAAGGCTGCCTCGGGCGAGAAGGCGGCAAACGAAGAGCAGGCAGCGGCTCTCAAGAGCGGCAAGGTGCTCATCAAGGATGCCATCGCCGATATTACGCTGCAGCAGGTGCTCACGCGCGCGGAGGAATTCGACGTCGTCGCCACCATGAACCTCAACGGCGACTATCTGTCGGACGCGCTCGCCGCGCAGGTGGGCGGCATCGGGATCGCGCCCGGCGCCAACATCAACTACCTGACCGGACACGCGGTGTTCGAGGCCACGCACGGAACGGCTCCCAAGTATGCCGATCTCGACCAGGTGAACCCCGGTTCAGTGATCCTGTCGGGCGAGATGATGCTGCGCTATATGGGCTGGACCGAGGCGGCGGATGCCATCATCACTTCGATGGACAAGACCATCGGCCAGAAGACCGTCACTTACGATTTTGCCCGGCTCATGGAAGGCGCCATCAAGGTGAAGTGCAGCGAATTCGGCGATGCGTTGATCCGCAATCTTTGAGGGCGCACTCTGGGCGCCTTCTGCGCTTCAGACGAAGCGACCGGCCTCTTCGAAGCTCAACCTGGGATTGCGCGGAAACAGGTTCTTATCGCTGCCGTAGCCGAGCGAGCAGATGAAGTTCGATTTGATATTGGTGCCGGCAAAGAACACGGCATCGACACCTTCGTTGTTGAAGCCCGACATTGGACCGCAGTCGAGACCCAGCGCCCGCGCGGCCAGCATCAGATAAGCCCCCTGCAGAGTGCCATTTCGGAAGGCATTAACCTGCGCCAGCGGCGGATTCGACTCGAAGTTGCGCTTCATCGCCTCGCCCCTGGCCGGGAACAGTTTCGGCAGCGCCGCAGCGAAGTTCAGATCGTAGCCGATGATGACGGTCAGCGGCGCCTCGAGAATCTTGCCCTTGTTGGTCTCGCTGGCAAGATCGGCCAGACGCTGCTTGCCGTCGGCACTGCGCACCCAGACGTAGCGTGCCGGATTCGTGTTGGCCGAGGTCGGGCCCAGCCGAGCCAGATCGTACAGTTCGCGAATCAGCGGCTCGGGCACGTCTCGGTCCGTCCAGCCGTTGCGCGTGCGCGCGGACCTGAACAGCTGATCGAGCGCGGTATCGTCGAGGCGTGCGGTCATGCGAACTCCGTCAGTTAGAATCGACGCTGATCCGGCGGCGGCGGCGTGTATTGATAGACCCAGGTTTCGGTGAGCGGATGGCCGTCGAGGGCGAGGAACAGACGCAGGTTGATCGGCTCGAGACTCTCGTCGGCAAGCTTGAGATCGAACATGGCACGCCAGCCACTGACCGCGTGCAGCGGCCGCGCCGAGGTAATCTCGATCGTGCCGCGCGAGGCGCTGATCACCGGCTCAATGCGAGCATCTTCGCCGAGCAGCCCGAAATCTCCGCCGGCAAAATCGATCGCGAATCGCCAGGAAAAATAGGTGCGCTTTTGTCCGACGATGCCGCCGATGCCATCGCGGGTGGCGAGGACCTGCGCCAGCGGGCAGGGCGCCGGGTTGTAGCGACACCAATACACTCGATAGCCGAAGAGCAGCTCCTGGCCACGTTGTGGCTTGTCCGCCGGATTCCAGAACGCGACGATGTTGTCGAAGGTCTCATCGGTGGCCGGTATCTCAACCAGCATCACGGCGCCACGCCCCCAGCTGCCCTTGGGCTCGACCCACACGCTCGGCCTGCGATCGTAGAACACGCCGTCGTCCTGGTAGTGGTCGAAATTGCGATCGCGCTGCATGAGACCGAATCCGCGCGGCGCCTCATCGGCATAGGAATTGACGCGCACGCCCGGTGAATTCACCAGCGGTCGCCACAGCCACTCGCCGCCACCCGTGCGCAACTGCAACCCGTCGGAATCATGAATCGCGGGGCGCCAATCCGAGTCGACGCGCCGGTCATTCGGCCCGCAGAGGAACATGCTGGTGCCGGGAGCCACTCCGAGCCGCTCGATGCTCTTGCGCGGATAGAGCGCCGCGTCGATGTCCATGACGATCGAGTCGGCGATGTCGATGACGAATCGGTAGGCCCCCGCAACACTCGCGGAGTCGAGCAACCCGTAGACGGTCAGCTGGCTGGAGTCCTTGGCGGGACGCTCAAGATAATAGGCGATGAAATCCGGAAACTCCTCCGGTCGCGGCAAGCCGCAATCGATGGCCAGTCCACGCTGTGACATGCCGTATTGCAGCTCGCCATCCACCGCGCGGAAATACGAGGCGCCCTGGAAGGCCGCCACATCGCGCTTCCAGTCGGTATGGAACAGAAGGCGGAAGCCCGCAAATCCCAGTGTCGGCGCCAGCGTGCGATTGTCGACGCCGCTGCGGCTGTAGTCGAACAATGCCGGATCGTAGCTCAGTTCCTGCGACTGGCCGCCATCGACGATATAGATCTTGACGGGCTTCTTGATGGTGAAGCCGAGGTGAAACAACTGCATGCGGAAGCGCAGGCCTTCGCCGAACCAAAGTGAATGATCGTCGCGAAAGCGGATCGACTGCCACTGATCCCAGCTCATCCTGGCGATGGCGGAAGGCAGTTCGGAGGGCGGCGCCTGATAGGCCGCATTCGCCATCGTGCGCGCCAAGCCCTTGAGCCTGGCGTAATCGAAAGGTGCAGGGGTGCCGAGGCGCTTGAGCGAGGAGGGGCGGGTCGCCTCAGCGGGCAGCGCCGCGGGCCACGGCACCGCTGACGCGGCCAGAGCCGCGCCGGTCTGCAGGAATCGGCGTCGCAACATGCGGACAGTCCGGCGGTTCATGCCGCCATGTGACGGCGCCAGCATTGTACAGGCGCCGCCGGCTGCCGCCGCCGTGATTTGGCGAGATGCGTCCCTCCTCTGGGCTGACGCTGCGTCGGAGATTTAGAATTTCACCATGACGCCTGCCGACAAGACGGCCTGCCGCGTGCGCAGATCCGGGTACCAGACCCCGCCGGCGCCGCCGCAGGCCGTGGTGGCTTGCCCGAGATTGCTGAATCCGGAGTTGGCGCCCGAGTTGCAGACGTAATTGGTGGGCGCACCATTGTTGCCGCCAGGCGGCGTCACACCGCCAGTTCCGGAGAAGTATGGGACATTCGAATGGCGGAAGCCGAATTCCGACCACCAGGTGATCCACTCCTTGGGCATGTACTGAAGGTTGATCGTCGTGTCCCACTGATAGAGCGTCTGGCCGGGATTCTCCGTAAAGTAGGGCGTGCCTGTCTGGGCTGTGGCGCCATTGATTGGCGGCAGCAGTGCCAGATAACGTCCCGGATTGTTCATGAATCCACCACCAACGGTGACGGCGAACAGGTCGTTATGAAACCACAGTCGGTTATAGGCCATGGCGCCGATGAAATTGGCCTTGTTGGGGCCGCCCGTGCAGGTGACGCCGCCGCCGTATTCGCAGCCGATATCGAACGTGAATGAAAACGCCGCCTTCGAGATGCCCATCATCGTGCCCGGCCCGCTGTAATATTTGACCAGGATGCTGTCATCCGTATGAACGCGCGTGGTCCTGGAGAGCGGATTGGTTGGTTGTCCCGGATAGGTGTAAGCCAGATTGTCCTCGCCCACGCCGTAATTATTGAATACCATTTTCACGTTCTCGTTCGGGGTATAGAGAATCTGTCCGCCAAAGCCAAGATGCGTGTTGAATCGGGCGTAGGACTGCCAGCCATTGATGATCCAGGGCTCGATCTTCAGCTTATTGGTCGGGAACCACTGGATCCGCATTCCATTGAAGAACCATGGCGTGTTGGATGACACGAAAGATGGCTGGTAGGTCCAGTTGTCGTAGTTGTAGTAACTGAACAGGCCGATGTAGGAGACGAAGATTCCCGCATCGATATTCAGGCCGTGGTTGACATCGAAATGGTAGCCGGCGTTCGCCTCCGAAAGATAACGGTAGGCATCGGGCAGATCCCACTGCCCCACTCCTGAACTCGCATCATTGCGCGGGGTCGTGGTCGCAAAGAGGCCCATCATCGACAAGAAGCGGGCCCGAACGTTGTCATAGTGGAAGTCGCCGCCGAAACTCACCTGCTCCAATTGAAACTCGCCTGAGCGGAACGACTCGGTCGATCCGACGATGGTGTGATCCTGCGGATGATTGAAGTCATCCATGATGTGGGCGTCAAAGCGAATGTCGGGTGTGAAGAACTTGGTATCGAACACCGGCTGATGATTGCGCGGCGCGCCGTTGACCCAGGTGAAGTCGCCAAAGGCGAACGGGGTGTCATTGTCGACACCTTCCGTGGGTTCAGGCTCCTGCAGGGCCTCGGCCACTCTGGTGATCAGGGCCTTTGAGACCGGCGCGGTATTGGTCTGCGCGACCTGTGCCGCAGCCGGACTTGTCGCGGTCGCCGGCGCAGGCGCCGCCGCGTGCGCACCGGCCAGGGCAATGTCATAGCGCGTCGCCTTGCTGGCCAGCACCGCCAGGGACGGCGCAGTCACCTCGGGATTGCCTTCCGACTGAATGCTGATCGACCAGTCGCCCGGCGCGAGATCCGCAAACGTATACAGACCGTTACTATCGGAAATGGTCGCGCGAATTCCGGTGCCGTCAACGCGGATGGCCGTCACAGTCGCGCCCGCGACCGGCCGCTTGCCCGAATCGCTGACGATTCCAACGATGGCGCCTGGTGTCGCGCCCGGCCGAGCCGTCGCGCTGGCTGGCGGGTCAGCTGCGTACGCGGGCCCAGACAGCAATCCCGTCATCAAAGTCAATAGCAAGAGACTTCGCAAATCGGTCTTATTGTTCATCGCACGCTCTCGGGCAGAATTGGCAGGAATCAGCCTAGAGCGTACTGAGTCGGGTATTAAGAAGCCGCTAAGAAAACCCTTGGCAATCGGCCGACGGGGCATGTCCGGGAAATCAGAGGTTCCACCAGCCGCCTCGGGTTGTCCCTAGCCGGAGCCCGGGTCGCCTTTGCGATTCCACCAGCCACCGCCCAAGGCCTGAAACAGGGCCACTGTATCACCGAAGCGAGTCGCCTGCGCCTGCACGCGCAGGATCAGGGCTTGCTGATAAGTCGTCTCAGCGTTCAGCAGGATCAGGTAGTTGACGTAGCCCACTTCCATCTGCCGCCGCGTGAGATCGTAAGTCACCTTTGCTGCATTCTCCGCTCGCACATTGGCGGCCAACGCATCGGCATCGGACAATGACGCGTGTAGAGTGTCGGCAACGTTTTGATAGGCCGTCAGGACGCTGCTCTGATACTGCGCAGCGGCCTGCTTCAGCGCATCGTCCGCGGCGCGCTTTCTGTGCAGCA
>Ga0182030_10002141_pt1 | contig 41761 bp, 28 predicted proteins | sample 812S3MmetaG_FD_121299 | JGI IMG/M metagenome (GOLD analysis project Ga0182030, IMG submission 121299) | Permafrost microbial communities from Stordalen Mire, Sweden - 812S3M metaG (Illumina Assembly) | ecosystem: Environmental > Terrestrial > Soil > Wetlands > Permafrost | place: Sweden...
CCTTAAGGTTTGCGTGGAGTGGACAAGTAGCTTCTGCTCCGCGTACATCATCGTCACCCTTAGAACGCTCAACACAATATGCAAAGGTTGAGAAGTATGACTGACACACCGCGCACAACATTTTAGTAACAGTTCGAAACGCGCAGAGCCAGATCAAACTATCAAAGATCGGCTCTGGACGACCAAGTGTTCAAGTTCAAGTTCAAGTCTAAGCGCACTCTTGATTCCACTGTAGATGATCAAAGCGTTGCGGCGTTTGTAGTGGCGGTAATACCTTGAATGTTTACTGCCTGCCTGACACGTAGCAGCGCGGCCCAGATTGGGTGCACTGGTTTTTAAGGCACTCAGGCACTAAGACACCACCCGATTCCTACCTGTAGTACGGTACAGTTGTGGCCGCACCCTGCACATAGTACGAGCAGCTGAGCGCACCGGCCATCACGCGGACGTGGCGTGGCTTGATGGTAGCGGGACGTGGATTCTCGTTGAGGTTATTTTATATCTACTTGCTGAAAATATTCCTATGCGCCATCCTTACTTTATTATTTGGCAGATATGTATTCTAGAATCAAAAGAAATCTAGGAAGATTTTTGTTAAATTTTTATTTGATACGCTATCCATAGAGGCGAAAAAGACGCTTCTGAAATGATATAATGGAAACGGTACACGCATCCGTATTAGCTAGCTGGACGCTGCAGGTAAGCTGCATGTGCAATGCAGACTTCATGCCACGCTGTATTTGAACCGCCGACATTTGGACCACACTTTTAGTAAACATGTTGATTGGCCTGATCTGATTCCAGCCCGAGCGTCGCGACAACGGTGCGCCAGAAGCTCTCGCAGTGATCGTGGTATTTTTGAAAGGAATTCATATTCTTCTTCGCTCCACAAGTCTGAAACTATTCCACCTGTAGCCCAGAATGGCTGATCAAGATGCCCAAACGAGTTCCAACAGCCAGTTCATCTCTCAATTCCAGGCAGAGGCTGTCAACATTGATTTAGGTTAGGGATATATCATTATGTGATGATACACGACTGAAAGAGGCTGACCTACGCATCTTAGATCTTGTGACCAAGTATATGTCAGGCTTACGTTTGACTGACCCCAGAGATATTAAGACACACATCGAGAAGAGCAAAGATCACTTGTTCAAGGACACACATAAGTGGATTCTCGATGACCAAGCCTTCACCAACTGGCGTGATGACGATGAAACTCGGGTTCTTTGGATTGAAGGCGATCCTGGAAAAGGGAAGACAACCTTATTGATGGAAATCGTGGATGAACTCTCGAAATATTCAAAGTCAGACACTCATGATGTGTCAGAGCAGTCAGATTCAGATACTCACAACAACCTTGTATCTTACTTCTTCTGTGAAGGCACCAGTTCTGCGTCGAATCATGCTACAGCGGTGCTTAGAGGCTTGATGTATCTGTTGCTCGAGCAAGAGAAGTGTCTTATCTCGCACTTGCATAAGAAATATGACTATGCAGCACGAGAAATATGTGATGACGCAAGCACATTCCACGCGCTATCGAAAATATTTACGAAAATGCTAGAGCACCCTGAACTAGCCAAGGTCTATCTGATTGTGGATGGACTTGACGAGTGCCAGTCAGATTTGCCTCAGCTTTTAGACCTCATTGTCTCCACATCTTCCTCGGACTCGCAGGTCAAGTGGTTGGTATCAAGCAACAAAAGACCTGATATTAAGGAGAAGTTGGAGCCTAACGGGGATCTGGAAAGAATCGGTCTTGAGCTGAATGAGGACTTGGTTTCAACCGCAGTCAAAACATACATTGAGCACAAAGTATTGGAGCTTGCCCGATCGAACCAATACGATAATATACTTCAAGATGAAGTGGAGAAACAGCTGTATCAAAATTCAAGGGGGAATTTTCTTTGGGTGTCACTAATTTGCGAAGAGCTTCGAAACACTGACAGTAGAGAGACGTTGCAGGTCCTAGATGGATTTCCGTCTGACTTACAGCTTCTATACAATCGAATGATGGAACGAATCCAACAAATGGAAAGTGAGACTGCAAGAGTCTGCCTGCAGGTTCTCACCATTGCTTTACTCGTTTATGATCCTCTGCACTTGGAAGAACTTGCGCTGCTTGCCGAGCTTCCCAATTGCGACTCTCAAAATTCCGGCTCTCTAAGGAGTGAAGCTAGAAATATTGTCCTTCTATGCAGGCCATTCCTTAGGATCCAGGAAGGAAAGATCCATTTTGTCCATCAGTCTGCTAAGGACTATCTAAATTCTATCGCAAACGCTAGAATCTTTCATTTAGAGCAGAAAGAGCTGCACCTTAAAATGGTATCTCGATCTTTGCAAATTATGTCCAGTCAGCTGCGAAGGGATTTGTGTTCCCTCAAGCTTCCTGGCGCCTCACCCGATGAAATTAACCTTTTAAATCTTGGTCCACTTGCTTTTATTCGGTACAGTTGTCGCCACTGGGTCAAACATCTACGCGAGATTGATAGTCTGTCGTACAGTCTATTGGGACTTAACGATGGTGAAGCCGTCCATATGTTTCTGCGGAAACACTTCCTTCATTGGCTTGAAGCACTAAGCATAATGAAAAGTTTGTCTAGTGGAGTGGCCATGATAGTACAGCTAGAGGAGTTGGTTACTGTATGTCGAACTCCCTTTATAATAATATAAAGTGTCAATTTGGCTAAATCAGTCAAGGCAAATCCAAGCAACTCCAAGGATTTGCTTGTTATGCTACGAGATGCGATTCGATTCGTTCTTTATAATAGAGAGATTCTTGAAAGAGCACCTCTTCAGTTGTACGCGTCCGCCATAATCTTTAGCCCAGCTTTGAGCAAGACAAGATCGCTGTTTCAAGATGAAGAAGCATTGTGGATTTGTAAAAGCCCTTTGGTAGAAGAGAATTGGAGTCGAGAAGTACACACACTTAAGGGCCATATGGCCTCTGTCAGGCAAGTGAGCTTCTCTCATGATGGCCGACGGCTGGTTTCTAGCTCGAACGGTGATGGGGTACGGGTATGGGATCCTAAGACTGGAGCGCTGCTTCAAAACTTAGAAATTAGTACTGATTACTGCGTCGGATGGGCGGCGTTCTCTCACAACGATCGCCGGCTAGCTTCTACCTCTGATGACGGCATATATCTCTGGGATGCTAAAACTGGAGCGCTGCTACAAACACTTGAGAACTCTTCCAACCAACAATCGGTAGTATTCTCTTATGACGGTCGATGGCTAGCGTCTAATTCAGGATGGTTATGTGTCTGGGACGCCGAGACTGGAGAGCGACAGCATCTCCTTGAAGATCATTTACATTTCTATTCATTGGTATGCTCTCACGACAGCCGGTGGCTGGCCTCTGGTTCGAGTGATAACAGAATATGGATTTGGGATACTAAGACGGGGGAACTTGCAACGGCACTCGAAGGCCATACTTCCTGCGTGAATTCAGTCTCATTCTCCTGCGACAACCAGCGCTTAGCGTCTGGATCGGAAGATAAAACAGTGCGGATATGGGATATAGGAGAAGCAACGCTACTACTAATACTTGAAGGCCACGATGGTGAAGTACACTCGGTAGCATTCTCTCACGATGGCCAATGGCTAGCGTCTTGTTCAGATGACAAAACAGTACGGATATGGGATGCCGAGAATGGAGTGCTACTATTAACACTCAAAAGCCACCCTGAAGAAGTGAACTTAGTGGCATTTTCTTATAATAAACAGTGGCTAGCATCTACTACGTTCGAAAAAATATGGATCTGGGATACTAAGGCGGGAGCACTTTTAACGACACTCGAAGGTCATTCTCATAAGGTGACATCAATATCATTCTCTTGCGACGACCAACGCCTAGCATCTAGTTCATATGATAAGACTGTGCGTATCTGGGAGGTAAAGACAGCTGCTTTACTAATGACGCTCGAGGATCATGAAAAGGCGGTTGAGTCGGTGACATATTCTCATGATGGACGGTGGCTAGCATCTGGCTCGGACGACAAAATACTGATCTGGGATGCTAATATTGGAACACTGACCCATACTCTTGAAGCTGATGTCAACTCATTGGCATTCTCCTACGATAGTCACTGGTTAGCATCTACTTCATCGGAGCATAAAGTTAATATCTGGGACATTGAGACCCAGGAGCTGCTCCAAACTATCGAAAATTGTCCTACTGAGATCACCTCAGTGTCATTTTCTCACGACAGCCAGTGGATAGCATCTGGCTCAGTTGATAATATAGTGTGGATTTTTAATCCTAAGACCACAGCTCTACACCGTACGCTTAAAGGCCATAAATCTCCTGTTAGTTCGGTTCAATACTCTCTTGACGGGAGATGGCTAGCGTCTAGTTCAGTGAACGATGCAATACGCATATGGGACGCCAAGACGAAACTAATACATCGGACCATCCAAGACTATTCTTATAGGCGTAGCTCGATATCATTTTCTCACGATGGGCAGTTGCTAGCGTCTGCTTCGGGTAGCGATTCAGTATATATCTGGGATACTCAGACCGGAGCGTTACAGCAGACGCTTAAAGGACATACTTATGCAATTAACTCGATCTCATTCTCTTCTGATGGGAGGCTAGCGTCTGGTTCTGATGATGAGACAGTCCGGATCTGGGATACTCAGACTGGAGAATTTCAAGAAGGCCCTGAAGGCGTTACTTCTCCAGTCAACTCAATAATATTCTCTGGTGATGGTTCACAGCTAGCGTCTAACTCACTTGATAACACTGTGCGGCTCTGGGATGCTGAATTAGGAGAACTGTTACATACTCTCAAAGGCCAAACAAGCGGGAAGCGGCTGGTATCTAGTTCGGCTGATAATACTGTACGATTCTGGGATACTGGGACTGGAGCTCTCCTAACAACGCTCGAAGGCCATATTACCTCTGTTAATTCCGTGGCGTTCTCTCATAATGGTCGGTGGCTGGCATCTGGCTCTGATGACAGTGAAATACGTATTTGGAATGCTGAGACAGGAGCTCTAGAGCATACTATTGATGCATCTATTTCTACCGAAGACAGAAATCCATACGATAGTCATGACGGGATGTCGATGCACACTAAAGACCTCGAACGCTATCCTTGCTCCATCAAATCAGTAGCATTCTCTCCTGACAACAAGTCGCTAGCTTCTAGCTCAGATAGAAGTGAAATATTCACTTGGGATGTCGAAACAGGAAAGCAATTGAGGTGCTTTAACTTTTATTGTCAGCCAAATAATTCAATTATATTCTCTCCTGACGGGAAGTGGCTAGCATACGGCTCAGACAAAGGTGAAATTTTCATGTTTGATCCAGCGAAACATCCAGCGAGAGTACACCCGGGCCAGAGCCTGGAAGGCCATACTCTGCAGGTTAACTCTGTGGTATTTTCTTCCGACGGATGGTGGCTAGCATCTGGTTCATCCGATGAAACAGCATGTATTTGGGATATTGAGACAGGAGAGCTGCAACAGAAATTCAGCGGTCATGGCTCTTCTGTCAATTCGGTAAATTTCTCTTATAACGGAATGCTGCTTGTGTCCGGTTCTGATGACGGCCTAATAAGAACTTGGGATATTAAGAGTGGAGATCTGCTGCAAATTCTAGAAGGTCATACAGCCCCAATCAGCTCTGTATTATTTTCCGTCGATGGGCAGTGGTTAATATCTGGCTCGTCTGATAACACAGCACGAATTTGGGATAGGGAAGCCGGAATGCTGCAGCACACTCTTGAAGGTCACACTGGCCCAGTCACTTCGGTGGCTTGTCTTGATCATACAGCGCTAATCAGAGATGAGGAAACAAAAGAGCTACAGCAGACGCTTGGAGCACGTGCCTTCTTGGTCAATATGGTAGCATTTTCTTCTGACGGTGAACTACTTGCATCTAGTTCACTTGACAAGTCGCTAAGGATCTGGAATACAGAAACTGGGGAACTATTACATACCCTCAAAGTAGGGGGACTCCAACTTAACCGAGTAAGGTTCTCTTGGAATAGGCGATGGCTAGTCTCTGGTTCACAAAATCAAATGGTTCGGATCTGGGATGGTAAGACTGGGAGATTACAGCGAACATTTGAAGACCCCGAGTATGAGATCGACTCAATCGCGCTAGCGAATGACGGGTTTTACTTAATGACTAGTTTTGGTAGTAAAGGAGTGCGCGTGTGGGAAACCGAGACAGGAGAGCTATTCCGTGATCTCGGATCGGAGAGTGCGACAGTTAGCTCAATAGCAATCTCGGACGATCAGGAATGGGCAGGTTGTGGTACACATGATGGCACAGTGCAGATTTGGCGTCTGGTATATGGGGAGTTACAGGAGACAATCAAAGGGCATAATAGTGCGGTCAAATCAGTAGCGTTCTCCCATGATAGCGAGCGGTTGGCGGCTGGTTCAGCTGATTACAGTGTGCGGGTTTGGAAATTAGGGATCTGGGAGATACCAACAACAGAGCTACTATTTAGGCTCAGATTCCATGTTTCCCCAGTTAACTCACTCATGTTTTCTTATGACGACCGCCGGCTAGTCTCTGGTTCGGAAGATGGCAGAGTATACATCTCGGATATCGAGAAATCACAACTCTTAGAGCTCAATGGTCACGCCGGTCCGGTTAGATCGGTGATGTTCTCCCACAACAACTCACTTGTAGCATCCGGCTCAGATGATCTGGTAGTTCGGATCTGGGACGCTGAGACTGGGTTGCTACTACAGACTATCGGAGGGCACACATCCCCAGCGACCATATTGACATTCTCTCAGGACGACCGACAGCTAGCATCTAGTTCCCTTAGCGACATTGTGCGATTCTATGATACCGAAACAGGAGCGCAGCGGGGCGCTCTCTGGCATGGCACTTCTTCGGCCTGTTATTCAGTGGCATTTTCCCCCGATAGACGGCAACTCGCGTCTGGTTGGCACGATAAGATAGTGCGAATCTGGGACACTGAGACAGGACTGCTACTACAGATGCTCGAAGGCCACACATCATTAGTTCACTCGGTGGCATTCGCTCATCGAGCGCACTGGATAGCATCTGCCTCCCCTGACAACACAGTGCGGCTCTGGGATGCCGTGACGGGAGCACAACTTTTGTCGATTGATATTCCCTTTCCTCCCAAGACTATGTTTTTTAGTCTTGGAGATCTCTATCTAAACACAGAGGAGGGTCCAATTAGTTTATTCACACGCCTTCCAAATTCTGCAGGGCCCCCCAAACGGCCGGCATATTCTTTGAATGCAGACAAATCTTGGATCACCTACCGTGGTAAGAAAATCCTCTGGCTTCCTCCAAAATATCGACCACTATGTTGGGAGGTCAGAGAGCAGACTGTTGCGATAGGGTGTTCTTCTGGTCGCGTTCTCCTGATCGGGTTTAATCCTGCCGCTCCCAAGACATGGACATAGAGCATTAATTTGACTAGCTTAACGATATGTAAGTTATCAATAACGTTTCCTTTCACTGTTAGCTAACTTGCCAAATGAAAGTGAACATTTGAACGGGGACACACCATATAGAGGATAAACTTCAGTGAAGGCTGAAAGGAATAGGTTTATTCAAAGACGTGGGTAATGGATATAAATCTAAGGTTTCAACAGCCGAGTTGATATCCGCATGGCAAAGTTCAGATCACAGACAGCCCAGACTCGACGGCTAATTTTCGTAACCTCTGGGATCTGAGCTCTACCAAAGTATAGTTACATTATGTCCTAAATATATTATACTATGCAAGCTTCTTTACTCTATAATCTGCAGTGGCCAAGCCATCAAATCTAGCCACTTTGTTGGGCGTTGGCAATCCCGCCGAAATCGCCTTCACCTCTCTAGGTCCCACACCGAGCCTTGGAAACAAGGAAATCCATATCATGGTCGCAATAGGGCAAGAATCCGAAAGAAGGCCGCCAGGGCCGTTCAGAAACAGCCGGGGAATTAAGCTGGCGCTCTGGGAATTGGCCAATCAAGCATGAAGTTGAGTGCAGAGCTTGGAGTGATGTGATTGATCCTTATGGGGGAGATGTAGAGACATTATCGCTTCCTATTTATCCCCTATGTTTCACGACCTCTGAACAAGAGGAGTAGAGCGTCGTGGCGGCGGAATTATCTAACCGCGGTATTCGCTGGAGGGAGATAATGAGCCACGAGACTACAGATCGACTCGTCAAATTGAGTGGCGAAGAGAAAGAACCAGATCAGAAACGCGTCCTGAATGGCAATATCTTTGAGAAGTGGGCAAAGTATTGTCTATCAATCTTCTTATGTGTCGACGCGAATGCTAAGCCCCAGGATGCGTTCATTAGATTCTCAAAGGTTTGTTATATTATATCTTCACTAGTTCCTTTAATATCGCTCAAGTATATCTATTTTCCTGAAATATTAATCAGATATCTTTGTCTCAAAAATTTACTATACTAGGCAATCAACAATACAAAAACAAATGTTATAAATCCTAGTATAGAGTTATTTTATTCAATATCTAATTTGAAATTTATACTAGATTCTGTAAGAGTAATAAATCTTCTAAAAAGACTTCTACTTATTATCTAAGTTGTAATAGTGCTTGCAAAATATATTTAAATTAAAATAAATATACTAATTATTTTAAAATTAAATAATACTAGATTAATAATAATAACTAGCTTGTAAACTTTTTAATTAGTAGTTTATTTATATATATAAAAACCCAATTAAAATAAGCATATAAAAAAGATATAAGTAGAGAAATATATTTTTAAATCTATAATACTTTTATTAAAAAAATTATTACGGACTCGTAGATATTCTACTACGGCTAGCCTGCTTATGTAAGGATTCATAGTTTTTAGCTCGTTCGGGTTGTCATAAGGTTTTGTAGGAAGGCAATTTCGTCTCGCTGTCGTGACAGCTCCGCTTCTTGTCGCGATAGCTCAGCTCGTAGCTCTGCTAGCTGCTCCATTATTATTAATAAAAAAGAATTGTATAATTGAAACAAAATGTGGGCGTGTCGTGGTGAGCCCAACAAGCTCCTTATTTATGGAAAAAAAATCGTGGTAAAAATCGAGGCTCGTAGCCAACCTGGGGCCTGGGAAAACGCGTGGAAAATCGTAGAACCTGGGGATACTTTGCCTCAACTAAGGACCTATTATAATTGTTGGATTTATAATCCTGTGGCAAATATTTGGTGATAGTGGCAACATTTCCTAATTAGGAAATGCCCCTATTTCTAAGTAATAAAAGATTCTAGATACTTTCTATTCTGTATATAAATATCCTCTTTAATCTGTCTCTAGAAGATTGAGATACTACAAATATAATAATTTCTATAATCATGTGCAAGAGTGCTGTGCCAAAACTAACGCAAAATACTGCAAGTCGTCAAGCGTTGATCCCGTATCAAAGGGTAGTCGTCTTGTCCTGAGAGGTCGCATTGTTAGATCATTCTCATCCATTGAGGGCATTCCTATGTGTACGTATCCTGATTTTCTATGGTCTCAGGCCAAAACCCCGTTCCCAGATGCCAATCATTGTTGCCTTAGGATTGGGACTCTCGACAATGGAAGCTACGAGATTGATTACTTCTTAATCATACAAAGGGCGAGTGAGAATGACAACGTATATGAACGTGTCGGGCTTCTACAAATTCACAGGGACATCAAACGATACAAACCTTTTAAGATCGAGGAATTTGAGATGGCAGTACGAGAAAGCAAATTCGAAGAAGTTACAATCATTTAATATTGAATCAGAGCTTGTTTTCATAGCTTTATTCTAGAAGCTCGTCCATTAGGTATACTATATTCCTGTCTAAGGAAGATGGAGATGTGTCCATGACCTTGTATAAAATGTTTTCTGAGCTTCTCCTGGGGTAAGTGCTTTGCGAGTCGTTTTCTAGATGCTAGCTTGCGCCACCCGCCTCGTCTTCGGGTTAGCAAGTTCGGTGCCGAATGTTTGACGGATGCCTAACGGCAGCCACCGCGGTGGAGCAGCCAATGAGATGGATGCATGTCAGCCCTATCCTATCAAAGTCGGGTAATTCCCCCATTAGGTTGTGCGCGAGAAAACACCGAGACAAGAGACGGGCCAACCTGCTCGTCGATGTCGTGTTGATTTTTTGTTGAGTATAAAGAAGCGTTGTTCGCACCAGCTAAAGGCCATCATATCTCAATTGCGTGCCTCTTAAGCCCTCTTCTTCCCTAGTCATTCTACTTGCATATCTACCTTCACCGGATTTTTCGAGTTAACAAGCCGCAAAGTACAGTATCATTTGTAGCGCAGCACGATATTCCTAACTCTACAATGGATCCCTCATGTAATGAGTGCATCAAGGTACCGCACCTGTCCAAAACTTATTTACAAAACCCACTAACCGCATTCCATAGGGCACCGTGCACGAAGGCCAACCCCAGGGCAAGGAAGAAAACCTCTACGGTCTAAATACCTACATAATCGGCAACCGCACCAACCCGCGGGGCATCATAGTAATCTACTCAGACGTCTTCGGCCTGCTCCTGCCCAACAACAAACTCATCGCCGACGCCTACGCCAAGAGCGGCGAATGGCTGGTCTACCTCCCAGACTTCTTCAAGGGCGATCCGTTGCCGCTCAAGATTGCCGACCTTCTGATCCCAACTGATGCGGCCAAGCAGTCGAAACTTGCAAAGTACACGGGCCTGCTTGCCAGCACGCCGTCGTTTCTCATGTGGATGACGAGGCATAAGCAAGAACCGACTAACAAAGTCTGCATGGAATTCTTGCAGTCATTGAGACGTGCGACTCCCAAGAGCCAGAAGATCGGCATGGTTGGATTCTGCTGGGGCGGAAAGTATGCGATTCGGGCCGGGCTAGAGCGCAACATGATTGAGATTGATGGCGCAAAGGTCCCGCTTGTTGATGCGGCGGTGGGCTTGCATCCTAGTCATTTGTCCGTTCCAGGTGATGTCGAGACTTTGGTCGTGCCTGTGAGCTATGGATGGGGGTCGGAGGATACTCAAGTCTCGATTGAGCAGAAAGCCAAGGTGGAGGAGATCCATCAGAAGGCTAAGAAAGCGGGGAGAAAAGTGCCGGAGATGGAGCACAAGGTCTATAAGCCCGGACGGCATGGTTTTGCTGTGAGAGGCAACCCGGATGATCCGCTAGAGAGGGCATGCTTAGAGGACTCGGTGACGCAGGTTTTGACCTGGCTCGGGCGGTGGCTTTGATAGATATTCGAGAGATTTTAGGGGTTCTAGAGGGAGTTGTTTTATGATGAAATTTCATGATTCCATTTTGTTGCAAAGGACACGCTCATTCAGGATCCTCATACGGCTAGATGACAGCAAGTTTTAGATCTTCCTTTTTTGTTCTGTTTAAGACTAAAGCGCAAGGCTGGGAGGGGCGAGTTTGAAGGTGAAGGAATCTAATATAGAGTGTGGGTCGGGTATCTGATTTAGGACAGACTATATATGGCGTTGCATAGAATCAGGAATTTGAATTTTCAATGGAAATTTGACGACCCCTGGTGTCCTAAGGTATAAAAGATGAAATAACCCAATATAAAGTCTAACATACTGCTATTTATAACATTGCCGGCGCACCGAAACGGTAGCTTAAAATCTAAAATTACTGAATATTTAACCCAACACCTAATTCGATTTCCACTGTATAATTTAAGACAACGAAATATCATATTCCAATTCCTACAGTGTTCTTTTCTGGTCCAGAAGCCTTTCCCTGTCATTTGATGTGACACTTTCCAGCCCGCTATATATACTATTTGTGTGCTGAGAGAAGTGAGTTTAGGCTTTCACGCTCACAGCTAAATGAGCATCTATCAACCATATTTTCCAACCACAGGTGAATTGCTACCGCTAAGGTCGGGTGATAAAACCAGGGTTATAGTTGTCAAGTTGTCGCTTGTAGCAAACCCTAATAGTAGTTCTTAGCCGCTTGTTTTTCTATTGACCGAAAAATTAAGATAGAGGTTTAATACTTGATTCTTAGTCTCTGCTATTCTTAATGTTAGTAAGTAGCTTTCTGGATTTTTGGTGAGATATTCTTAAAAATCTGATGAATACCGTTTATTCTTTGATAACAAACTCTTATTAAGATTTACATAGATTCATCATATAGCTCTAATACAGAAGGATAAGAAGTTAAGAATTTAAATAGCTAGATATGTTGAAGCCATAGTAGTTTAGCGGCTAGATACTCTAGGGCCTTATAAAATTAATGACCAAGTATTTTAAAAGACTGATTACACAAGTGTCTTAAAGTATCTACTTTCGATTGCCACAATCCTAGTCGTAAAAATAAACAATAAGCTGAAATTCAATGGCCACGAACCCTCCCGAACTCTCAATCAAATCGTAGAAGATCTAGCCAAAAGCCCCAGCAGCTCACTCACCCTTGCGCCTCGATATCTAATACCAGAAGGCCAAGGCGCGTCGGGGCGGTATATCAGCTCTCTGTCACCATCCTCAATACCCACGACCTTCAACTCCCCCGGATCAAACATAAACTTGATATTCCACCGCGGGAGAAACCCCGGCTGGCCAACATAGGGGCCAACATAAAGATAACATATATTCAACTTCTGCAAAAGCGGAAGATGCTGCTGCATATGTACGAACATCGACATACAGTTACTAGTATCAACTCTTATATGAACATGTTCCAGTGAGAGCTCTGTGAGAGTGTGACGGATCCGGAATAGCCATCTCGAAAGCGTTTCTTCCGTCACAGGCACATTACTTAATCTCAGTACCTCAAGCTTTGAACCCGCCCATGAAACCTCCTCAATCAACTTGGCCGATTTGTTGGGATCGCTTCCGATCCTAGTAGATAGGTCCAATTCTCTTAGATTCGTCGCATTAACAATAAGTCTTATCGTCGTGTCGAGATTATCGTTATTGAGTACATAATCCAGGGTCAGCTTTTGCAGATCCGCCCACACTCGCGCAGGAGGTTTCGGGTATCGAAAAAAGATAGCTTCCGCGCCATCTAGGACGAATCTACGTCGATGAGGTGCAAAATCATTGGTGGTGATGGTGAAAGATTTTGGTGTGAGGGCGGCTGAGGTGATTAAGGAGAGGAAGATTAGGATGGCGTCGCTGTGTGTCAGAACGGCGCGCGAGTCGGTATGGTCTTCTTGACATGTGCAAGATATGGTGAAGGAGCGGCAGTTGACGAGTTTTTGGAGAAGAAGATTTTGGATTTCTTTGAGTAGGGATAGTTGGGCTTCATGAGAACCGGAATGGCGCGCGAGGACACGGGTGCGCTTAGAGTCGTGGTAAGCTAGACATTGTACGTGGGGCCTGATCTGTTCGATTTCTGAGAGAGTTTCAAGGGTTTGGAGGCTTTCTCGAGAGAAATCCGTTCGTACAGTGACGAAGCAGCTGCGGCAGAAGTAGGAATATATCTTTTAGTTTAGTTTATTGCAGACAAGACGGAGAGCGAGGAGATCCGTGAAGCCTGATGGGGTTAAGATGTCGAGAATGAGTTCTATTATTCCTGAGGGTAGGTTTGCTAGGTAATTCTTCCTCACACAGGTTGCGACACTACTGCCGACTTGCAGAGCTTTGCCCTTTTCTTTGCAGTTGGAGGTAGACACCTGGTCCTTATTAGTCACATTGTGGAATCGGCGCAGGAAATTGGGAATGGCAAATCCAACAGGCATCGTGATAGCTTGGTCTCAGGTGGATATTCAAAATTGAAATAGGCATGAGAGGGGCGTGCATCAACGGCCTTCGATAAGCGCCACTGGCGAATAAATACCCCTCGCTGAGCCAGGTAGGTAGCAGCCGTTCAAAGGATGGCTTTTCCGGGACCTGATCAACGAATTTCGAAACCGTATCATGGATGTCTTCTTTTTTTTCCCCTGAGCCTCCCTTTTCAAGCTCACGTAACGATTACAGGAATCGTTCCAAATGTTTGAATCGCTACTAAACATTACTGCCTAAAGCCGGTGATGCATGTCCCTAGCCCTAGCAGGGAAGCATCTGTGGCGATGTGCTGGAGGCAGCATCAATCTTATATCAGGGCAAGACATATACTACATACTGCTATTGATCGATTATGTGAATTGTTTGAATTCACCTGCTCAGAAACCGTTGATAAATGTCTAGATACATTATATCTACGATCCAATTAACCTTCAACTATATGCAAACACTGCTATGATACCGCCTCAAACAATGGCATCTGTCTCGCTTTGAGAACCTGAAATCCTCATACAAATTGTTACCAAGGCTACCAACCAACTTCGGCGCCCTATATCCCCCTTTTCCACGCGGCAGTTTCGTGCCGGTTGATGCTACACCTCTCCTAAGTACCTTCCTGTTCTCTGCTAGACGTCGGCCTTGGCTTCATTCGATGTTTCTAAAATTTCGTTCCCAAATCCTATATCTCGCAGCTCCCTTAGCAATACGCAGCTTCTGGGTTCCGTTTTGCGGGTCATATCAATTTTTAAGCCGATATGAGGTTCCCTCAAGTCATAACAATAGCTAGGGAATATGTTGCTACCTTTCGATTGGAGGACTTAGTATTCTACGCCTGGTACTCTCCTAATCATCATCACTCTCGCTGTAGTCAGTCTCAGTAGCATCACTCTCCTTATCATCGCTCTCCCAATCTGTGACATCAGAACTGTCAAAATTGTCTTGAGGATCGAGCTCCTTACTATAGTGCCGGTGTTGCCTGGGCTCATTTTCAGTCACTTCCTCGATTTCATCGTTCGGATGCTTGTAGTCTGTATCATCTCGCTTCTGGGATCGAGAATGGACTCTCTTTTCATCAAAAGGGACTCGACTTCGTCTTGGATCCACCGAGTTTGCCAACTCAGGGGAATGCCAATCATCTCGTTCTGTTGCTCGATAATAGGCTTTCTTTTCATTCCGGGGTGTTCGGGTTCGTTTAGATTCCTCCCTGCTTGCCGAGTAAGGAGGAGGTCTATCATCTGGCCTACGGTATTTTGCGTCGTACTCTCGACCTGCCTTTCTGGTTGCTATAGACTTGCCATAGGTCTTGATATCTGGGCTCGCGAATTGGTCAAAAGTAGCACATATGTCATTGTATTTAAGTATGACTGCGCCCAACAAGCTGTTTGAGGTGTAACCCGCCACATAGCGCTTCTTCTTCTCTTTCGCCATTTCCCACAACTTGTCGTAGTGTGACTCGGAAACTGCGAGACCGTTCTCACTCAAAAATTTCATTAGAACGGGCCTGCTATTACTAAGCCTGCGAGAACGGCAAGCCCCGAAAACTAGATCTTCATTCCTTTTGTTCACAGTATGGAGGTCAGCACCATGCTGGAGCAGAGTCTTAGCAATCCATTCCGCAATGCTGTCCCCTGACCATGCCGAACCGTTGTCCAGGCACGCTTTATATAGAGGGGTTTTGCCTTTCTTGTCAGTTGCATTGATATCCGCTCCCTTCTCGACCAGTACCTTAACAAGCGATAAATGATTGGATTTTCCTGAATGAGTGATGTATGCGTTACATGGTTCTCCGAAAGCTGTATAATGAAGTGGTGTTTGACCATTTTCGTCTCTCGCGTTGACTTCAGCTCCTTCCTTGAGCAGTAACGAAATAACGGCTGAGTGGTCTGAACGCTGAGATGTGACTCCGTATGATACTCTATACTGTCCTCTTCTAGCCCCAATTACTGCATGGTGGAGAGGTGTTCTGTGCTTTGACTTGGCCCTAGCGTCAATGTCGAGGTTTTCACCATTTCGAAGCAACAGTTTCACGAGTTTGGAATAGCCTTGGAAAGCAGCAACATGGAGCGGGGTGCCGACTATGTCATGGCTTTCGAGCCATTTATCCTTCTGTAGAATGTATTCGGCACTCTCGTATGCCCCATGCAAAGCAGCCGTATGCAACGGTGTCCAACCTTCTGCCTTTAGGCCCTTTGAGAAGACCTTATGTGAATTTAGCACATGACTTATCGCATTGTTAGCAATTGCAACATGTCTCGTCGTGTAGTACATTTGTCTCGCGGTGTAATGAGCTTTTGGAGAACTGTGCCCAAGCCCTTGGACCTCGACGCGGAGTCTTGGTCTCAGCTCTGCTCCTGCCCTTAGTAATGATCGGACTGATTCTGAATGATGATTCTCTGTTGATGTATCCCGTGCTAACATATGTAACGCCGTTACTTTAGACTCAGCTTTAGACCTTGAAGATGCGGTGGGCATTTTTTGAGTTGCCAATGCGTTGACATCTGCCCCAGCTTCAATGAGAAGTTTCACCGCGGTGAAGCGGTTCTCTTTCTGCTTCTTTGGTGAATTGCAGGTTCTATGTAGAGGAGTTTCATCAAGAATGCCCGATCCTTGGACCTGGCCATTCCATTTCACATTGACCCAAGCATTGGCGGCAAGTAATGAGCGTATAGCAGTAGTGTTGCAATGATAACTAGCGAGGTGGAGAGCAGTGCGACCCGTTTTTGTCTTCTCATTGACGGCAGCACCAGCTTGAATAAGTGCTTCGATGACACCTGGCGATCCTTTTTCCGCGGCAATGTGCAATGACGTCCATTGGTTATTATTTTTAAGATCAACTTTAGCACCAGCGCGAATCAAAGCGTTCACGGCATCCAGAGCAACTGGGGTAGCCAGCATTAGCGCAGTTTCGCCGTTTCTATTCTTCAGATTAGGTTTTGCTTGCTTGGAAGTGAGAAGTGCTATTGCCCCAGAGTGTCCCGCTCGAGCGGCTTTGTGCAGGGCTGATTCTCCGTCGGTTTCTGACTTATAATTTGCATCGGCTCCTAGGTCCAGAAGTTGTTGTACCCTCTGAAGGTTGCCCTGAGCGGCAACAATAAGGAGGCTTTTCCCGTGTTCTCGACGGTCATGGCCGCCGAGACCGCTAAGACCGAATGCCTCAAGCATGCTCGAGGTGCGGCGACGGACCACATTACCAAAAGGGCTGGCTTTCGTCAATTTCAATCCAGTCGAGGCGGGGGACGAAGTTGATGGACCACTTGGGGTAGTTTGAGGCGTTTTAATAGGTCTTGCTTCTTCCGGGATAGATTCGATCCCATTTCTCCCAGTAGCCCCACTCCCAACTTTCCTCGTCATGTTTCGATAATGTTGGACGTAAGGGCCGGACCGAATGATATCGTCGTCGAAGGCGAATTCCAAGCTCATTCGACTCATTCCATCTTGACTGTTGTGGAGGCTTCTCTGCGAATATGACGCTGCGTCATCTTGGGCTGCTTGAAAGACATGAATACTTGTCTCCTCCTGCAAGACCGAAGCAACTCGTCCGATGTTCGTGCTGATCGTAAGAATGACAAGTTAGTTTACTTTTTCAACAATTGTGAGGGGTTTAGAAAGGGTACGCACAAGTGAGAGACTTGTAGCCATAAATTGAGACTCCCGATTTGACTGTCTAGTCTGTGAACGTGGTCGCTGATAGTACTCTCATTCCATACATAACGAACCCTATCTTTCATCGACGCGGTCTTAGAAGGATCTTGAGCGTAGGAAACATGTCTGTTGATGCCCGCTATAACCATGGCACAGCAGTCAATTGCAGCCTTAAGGCTGGTCTCGGACTCGTCAGGGAGTCTGCGTCTGGTAGGATTGCTGAGCCATTGTGAGAGGGCGTCGACTGAAGAACGAACGATATTGACATGGCTGATCAAAGCGACAGTATTCTCTTCTACGCCTTTATATTTTCCCCGTAGATCGTTGAGACCTTTGATCGTGGAGCTAATTTGGCCCGCGAGGCTGAAGCATGCGCTCACGAGTCCGACGACCGAAGCGGGGTCCATTTTTGGCTGTTGCGTTCCTACATAAGAATGTCGAATAATGTGATAGCCTTGTCACTCAGGCCTTGTTGTCTGAGAAATATCGAAAGAACACAGGTGCAAGTAAGAGAGAAAAGATCACCGTTGTGTCCCTCGCGGTCGGCCCCTCCAGGCGCGACCTCCACAGCCATCCATTGTGGGTGGTGAGGCTGATTTTGACAAGTCAACACCTCGGTGTTAGGGTGTGAAATCTGCCACTGTGCCGCTCGTGTGCAGATCTGCTGGCACGATGCGATAGGTTAAGTCTTCAGCATTCAGGGCTGTACAGAATATAATCGAGAAGTATATGAGGCCAGAAGCTTTTCTGGTTCGACGAATTGCGCCTCCGAAGCATAGGCGAGACCGATGAGGAGAAAACGAGAAGAGACTACCTTCTTCCCGCACAACCGTAATGTAATCACCAACACAAATGAAATGTCCAATTTTTGAGGTCGAATTGAGTTTATATAAGATCTCAGACAGTTCCCCCCTAGTATCATCAAAAGCAGGCAAGGCTTTGATAGCTACGGCTTTAGGATATCTAAGGCAGGGTGGGTAGCTGGTGACATCACTAAAATCAAAGTCCTAGGGCCGCTAAAGTCACGGTACGGGATCGCTAGAATACAGTGACCAAAGTCTTGGCGAATGCTGAATCCGAGGACGCAAAACTACTTTTCAACTTTGACTGAATAAATCGTCGGCGTCATGCATGCGATATACAACAACAACATGTCAACACTTCAAATTTACCTAATGAGGTGTGGCCTAGCAGAGATAGGTCGGCCCTCGAACCGGTCTCACATTTGAAAGAATATCCAAGCTCCTAGTCGATCCTCTTGAGAGAGAATCGATCTTGTTGGGAAGTCGATTCAGTATCAAAAATGCGATGTGCAACAAAACCATTCGGTGGGCTTTATATTCACCGGTTTGATGAGATGTGATCTGGTAGATAGAAGCTGGTTAGGTAGAGCCAGATGCCAGCCGCCCCGTCTATGCCATATCGACCAGGTGTAAGGCAACCCAGGAAACTAGCACGACCTGCAACAAATGTCCCTCGAAATATGCAGCACTTATGCTATGCCTCAACGACCATAAACACTCAGCGCATTCTCCCCAATCCAACTAATTCCCTCTCCCCTCCAACTATCCTCCTCAGCCTTACTCCCATTAACACTCCACACATAATCCCACCCCACACCCCCGCCCGTAGTTGCATTATAAACCGGCCATTCCTCCTCTCTCCCCACATTCGGGTCCAACGCCGTAATGAAACCCACCCAACTCCTACTCATCTTATGTGCCAACTCTTGGAAAGCAATCGATTTATTAGCGAAAGGATCGATGGCGTATCCCTGCCCCTGTGTATTGTTGAACACGAATGCTACTTCTTGGAAATGGGTTGCGCCAACCCAATCAGAGACTCCGTTTACGGTGACGTCAAAACGGTATGCGTAACTTGGGATGTTGTAGTTGGACCATGCGATGTTGGCGCTCCGTCGAGGGGAAACCACGACGAGATCTCCAAAATAAGCCGCTAGGCGGCGGAACTGCGTCCCATATAACTCTCCCGGCACACTCTCCGGCGTTATCAGCTCCGGGGATGTATCTAACGAGGGAATGCCTAGTGCTTGGATATTTGGGTATAAAGCTGAGATTATTTGGGAGTTGGCGGAGGACGGGGAGATGATACCAGCGGAAGTGCTGTTTAGGAGAGAGATGAAATCGGAGTCGGTATTAACGACTGGGTAACCGGCGCCGAATGCGGTACCTTCGTCGGTGTTAGTTCCTATTAGAAGGGGCACGGGGACGAAGTTCCCGGAGTTGAGTTGGAGGGAGGGATAGGTGGAGATGAAATCGTGATCGAGGGCGGGGGCGAAGGGAGAGAGGCCTTGTGTTGAGATGTTGAGTGCTGCGTTTATCTGGGCGAAGGGGAGAGAGCGGAGACAGTCCAAGGAGGATGGGGTCCCGAGCGTGGAGGAACAGGAGGTGTTGGAGATGAGTGTGTTGTATGCGAGTTGGGGGAGGGTGGAGTTGTAGCCGCCTTGGAGAGGGAAGAAGAGATTTCCTGGGCCGCCGGATTCGGCAATTGCGGAGCGGAAGAGATTGTCGTTGCGGCCTGGGATGTTAGATGTGCATGTGATGAAAGGGAGGTGGGAGTACCGTTGTATGCGAGGAGCTGAGCACCAACGCTTTGCGCCCCAGCACTCTCACCCCAAATCGTGACTCTCCCCTTATCGCCCCCAAAAGCAGCAATATTCTCCTGAATCCAATGAAGTGCCAATCTCTGATCTCTAAATCCTAAATTCGTGGCCCCTCCCTCCAAGGCTTCTTTCCCACCCAAGAACCCCCAGGCGGAAAGTCGATATTGAATACTGATTGATAACATGGGTGTTTTCATTTCTACGCTGTTTTGGGTGATGAAGCTCAGGTTGTAGCGTGGGTCGTTAGAGCCACCCATGAAGAGCCCGCCGCCGTGGATCCACACCGCGACGGGGAGGGCTGAGGTAGGAGTCGTGCCACTTGGGCGAATGATGGAGAGGTAAAGGCAATCTTCTGATAGTTCGTGGCCAGTATCATCGCCGCCGTAGCCGACACAAAAAGGTGAGTAGGCGGTCGCTGGTCTGGTGTCATTCCACGTTGTGTTCAAAGACTGAGGAACACGGAACCGGAAGTCATTGACTGGCGGCTACTGAAATTAACAGCTGAATGATTACGTGCACAGAGAAATATCAAACCTGAGCGTATGGAATTCCTAAGAAGGCATCTTGATTGTAGGTTGGGATATGAATGCCGTAGTATGAGCCATTCTTTACTGTGACTACTGGGTCACCTGAGCCAGATTGTGCAGTAGCAGGCGAGGAAGTTCTGACCATGGATAGAGCAAAGCAGTTGCTTGCAAAAAAGCAGAGAGCTGGTATTGATGACCACATGGCTGCGTAACATAATGGCAGAAAAATGAACAGTCCTAGCACGAGGTATTTGTACTCCATGCTGGATAAACTCACCCGAGTCGAGGCAGATTGACTCCTCAACTTAGCATCATTGGCATCCCACTGTTGAATGAAAGCGAAGTTCTGCCGTAGTTGATCCCCCAGAACTCATTTAGCTTCGCCAGGGATTTTTGACAAGTTTTTGGTGGCTGTCAAGGAATAGTCGGAATGACGATGCAGAATTTAGCGGTTGGCCGAGTGCCGGTTACCGTACGCGAGTTGCGGGGGTGAGGTTTGTGGGGAAGGAGTCGGCCCTTTCAAGAAAGTAACGGCAATTCCAGTCGGGAAATACGAGTGGGAAATATTTAAGTGAAATGTAGTGAATGAAAATGAAGAAAGGGTTTTCCTCGAGAATTGCTTCAAAATAAAATCTCGTTTTCTTCTTCGTCTTCGCCTTCTTCTTGGGCAGCGGCGATGGTGGCGTGAGATTGCAAGGAACCGATGCGGACAAATGCAGGTACCCGATCAAGATGGTCATCGCCCCAAAAACAACAGATAAAGAATATGAATCATCGAAAGATGGGTATTTGTGCACTCCTAAATCCTTATGCATATCTTCATCATCAATCCAGAACTTCAGCATCATCCCAATCGCTATCCTCGATCACTGTACCCATTTTAGCCCGAGATGTTGGATGCGACGCCCTTTTCCTTGCTTGTGATTCGGTACTTGTGATCGAACCAGTATCAGAATCCGAGTCATCGATAGTATGCCAACCATCACCCATATCCAGCGTGCTTCCGAGGTGATTGAATTCCTGGAGCCTCTCAAGCTCGTCGGTGATATCATCTTCTTCTTCTTCTTCTTCTTCTTCTTCTTCTTCTTCTTCTTCTTCTTCTTCTTCATCCTCATCAATTTCAGAATCTTCAACGACTGCTTGTGATGCCATGATATCACCCTTCCGCTTCCTTTTAACTTTCAGTAACTTCTCGACCTCCTTCTGACCTCTCATTCTCAAACTCAGCTCTTTCACCACATCGATCCATCGAATTTCTGTTTGGCAACACGGACATTTACCTTTGATGGGAACCAATGTATCCTTTTCACCGCCCAAGAAGTGTTTGCTCAAACAAGTCATATGCGTGACGCTCTCACAATCGGGATTTGGGCAAATTGTATAAATCCCTGCATCATGCTCGAGGTGTGTGTGACAAAGCGTGCATTCGCCCTCTCGTTCAAATTCGACAATATCCTTTGATTTCTCGACATAAGACTTCTTATCCTTATAATCGAGATCTAACGCATCTATACCATGAAGAAGTTTTCGCTTTTTAGACTTGGGGCTTTCCTCGATGTCGCTGCCTACAGGAGGCGTGGGCGGAAAATCGGTAATTATGGGAATTGAAGATCGGACAGGTTCAGCTGTAGCTTTCGTCCATTTGACCCATGCCTTATGTACGTTCTCGGAAAAGAAGCGGACTTCGAGAGGCCAACGTGAGAAGGACGGCACACGTAGAAGCAGATGGAGATTTGAAAGGAGAGACGACACCGTATGTTGAGGTCGTTTGGGGTGCCCAGAACGCTTTTTCGAAATTGCATGTTGGATACGGGATTCAGGAGGGATGTGGAGAGTTATATGGGGATTTTGCCAGGCCCATCTGTTAGATGTTAGTTTTGACGACTTGGAAGCTGATGTGGCAAGACTGAATAGAGATGAATGAAGGTCCACACTAGTCTCGAACGCTTTATATATCTATGAAGCCTCGGTCATGCTTGCTCAGCATACCTCGCAGAGCAGCTGGAGGTACGCCTTAAGTTCTTCAAGAGAGGTTCGTGCACGTGTTCAACATTCACGTGCATCAACCACGTGATCAATACGAAACACGTACTCAAATTGTAAAGCCGCGATATGACTTGGAAAGCCTGTAACAATGCATGTCATCTCCCATGGACGGAGACTCGGCCTACTGGTCCTTGCCGCACCGCCCTTTGCGAGACCATTGTGTTGTCGCAGGCGTCTGACTGTGCGCGCGTGAGCAGTGCTTAAGCGCTTGTATTTTGGGGAAACAAACCTGGATTGGGTGTAGACCCAATATAGACGCTGCTGGACCGCACGGATGATCTCAGGAGGTAACAGCAATAAAATGCAGGTATAGGACGATCGAGAGGCATTGAGATATTGGGGCCGTGGAGGTGATGATTTTCCATTCGATCATGTAGGTAGTGACGTGCAGGACTGGAGTGTCACGTTATTTTAAGATTCGCGCCGCCGTTCCAGGATTATCAGATGAACCTAGCCCCGGTTCTTGACCTGAGTGTGATTTAAACATCGATAATCTTATATGGGAGACATGAATCAGTCTGAGTTAGTAATATAGTTGAAATGGCATTTGACAGAATGTGATTTCTTTTTGTTTTCGACCCCGGCCTTTCGATATCTCTTGGAGAGGCTGATATTCCTCTACCCTAGGTACGCATATCTCTGCGCTCGGCCGAGGGTCAGCGAACGGTCCCAGATTTTGCCCTCCTTCCCATTATTCGGAAACAATGATTCAACATCAATCCAAATGATCATTGATCATAATCAATTAATTGAGCCTCAACTCGATATATCATCTGTCATTCCCTTTTCCAGATCAGCGCCTCGGCCTTCCCGATGTTCAAAGAAGCAAGTTGATGCAAAGCCCATGCACATATCCTGGGACTTCATTGACTACATCTCTTCTTGATTCGTCGAACAAGCGAATTGAGCTGATCCGGATCCCTGTAGTATCAAATCGTCAAAATGGCCGGTCACCTTAAAGCAGTGAGATGCGTAACCGTAATTGAGAACTTTGACCTCACGGGGAGGGATCCCAAAACCCGAATTGAGGCATTAATCAATTCGACATATGCATAAAATTAGAGGCAAAATACAAAATATACAGGAAAAGAACCCCCCCCATTTTTATATCGAGAAATGCAAGGATTGTGTTGATGTCGAACCGGGGCAGGCACCGTTTTATAGCGCCTTCCTTAGTCTGCCGAAGCATTAAGTGAGTCGACTTCAGCACCCGCATGCCGTAAGAGAAGAAATCCCACCGCAGGGCCTCACCCAAACTCTACACTTGTACATATCAGATTTCTCTCCACGCCTCCCATCCACACACCCAATATTCACCCACCACGACGATCTTTTAAGGTGAATTGGTTCATTTCGACCAAGCGAAACCGCTCCTTCCTTCCCACAATAATATGCGATAGTATTGTTGTCGCTTCCGCATTCATTTTGTCGGTATCCTGCTGAATTACGAGGGGGCCCATACCCATTTCCAACATCTCCTCGACAGTCCTTCGGTCCTCCTCTTTTGACCTTTCGATGTCGATAATTTAGGCTTTTCTCGCCCTGCGAAGACTCCTACATATCCGATTCCCCCTCATAACTCCTCAAATTCGCCAAAATGGTGCAGGTACCGCTCTCCACGGCAGCATCGAGCTCGACCATGCGAGCCTCGCCAGCCAGTGGAACGAACAGTAATACCCCATCTAATCGAGGCAAGCCTGCTCTGAATGGCAATGCGAATAATCCCGCCGTCGCACCTCTTCCGCTGAGTGCAATGCGTTCGCTGCCTTTGGACATGACCAGCGTCGAGAGGAGGGGACGGCCAACCGCTAGCCGAGAGACGAGCAAGAGAATTCGCCCTCATGGTTTACAAGAAGCGCCCACATACAGACCGACGGAGGAGGAATTCAAGGATCCTTTTCAGTACATGAAGAAAATCTCCGCCGAGGCTTCACAATACGGTATCTGCAAGATCATCCCGCCCGATTCGTGGAAACCGGATTTTGCGATTGACACTGAGGTACGTCCACTACGACTCAATTTTGATTCTCTGCGAAACAACGGCGATAGTTTAGCTGTTCCCTGTTCCCTGTTACACTTCATAATCTACAGGTGATGCAGTGAAACAGACAGCTAATTCATCTCAGCGCTTCCATTTCCGCACCCGAAAGCAAGAGCTGAACTCAGTTGAAGGAAGTAAGTATTTCTGACATTGCGGCGATTACTTTTCTCTACTTTCACAAGACTGACTGATTCTGAAGGTACTCGTGCGAACCTCACATACCTCGATCAACTTGCGAAATTCCATAAGCAACATGGCACAAATCTTAATCGATTCCCAAGCGTCGATAAACGACCCCTTGATCTATACAAACTCAAAAAGGCTGTGGAAACAAGAGGAGGCTTTGAGAAAGTATGTAAGCTCAAAAAATGGGCCGAGATTGGCCGAGATTTAGGATATAGTGGGAAGATCATGTCGTCGTTATCGACATCACTCAAGAATTCCTATCAGCGATGGCTGTTCCCTTACGAAGAGTATCTACGACTAGCGAAACCCGGTGTACATCAACAACTAGAGTATGAATATGGTGGTCCTCTCACTCCATCTCCAGCAAACTCCCCTATGAAGCGATCTCATCAACACACACCATCGAGTCTACGCGGAGAGTCGCCAGCCATCCGGGCCTCAGATGCTCTCAACGCATCGATGAAGGATGAATTCGAGAACGGTATGAAGAATATACCCATGTTAGATTCGCCTGCTCCTCCACCGCCTCCTCCACCAGTCACCGGAGGTTTCACACCCGTCAACGCTGGTGGATTCACGCCTGTCAATGCTGCGCCTGCAACATTTACACCAGTAAGTATAAATAGGCGCGATCGTGAAGAGAGCGGTTTTACTCCTCCGAGACGACCATATGACAGTCCCATGTCTTCTGCCAAAAACACCCCAGAATATCGACCATCAGCCCTTAGCTCCGCACCGGTCGTAAACGGCTTTACGTCAAATCCAATGTTGAAGCGACAGTTAAGCCATGACAGTATTGATTCTCGAAAGGGTAGTCAACCTCCTGACGACAGCGAAAATGGAGGACGACGCAGTAAGAGGCTTAAGAAAGGTATGAAACAGGTCATCTGCAAGGTCATGATTTACCAGAAATGCCATTTTGTTGGTGTCTCAGGGATGTGTTTTGGTGCACTCCCATTTATCCTTCCTCGTGTTACGATTGGCGATGATGATCCCGGCTAATGATTGTCCTGCAGATGCGGTACCGACTGTGGCTGGGTCGCATATGACCTTGTTTCGACCAACACCACCAAGAATCCCAGGTTCTTCAGCTCCTGGTGAGGTAAGCAAAAATCCGAACACTAATTCATTATATCCGAATAAATGCTTAGAAGCCGATCAGAAGTGCGATCAATGTGGCAGAAACGAGGATTTGCGCCAAATGGTGATTTGCGAATCTTGCGACTATCGCTATCACATGTATTGTCTCGAGCCTCCACTCATCCACAGACCAGATTACGATTGGCATTGCCCTAGATGTCTCGTCGGTGATGGCCAGTTTGGATTCGAGGAGGGTGGCATCTATTCGCTCAAACAGTTCCAGGAAAAGGCTGCCAACTTCAAGGAGGGCTACTTCCAGAATAAGATGCCGTTCGATCCAGTACTTAATTGCCCGCGGCCTGTCACGGAAGACGACATTGAGAGAGAGTTCTGGCGTCTCGTTGCTAGTTTGGAGGAGACTGTCGAGGTCGAGTATGGTGCTGACATCCATTCCACCACGCACGGAAGTGGATTTCCTACGATTGAAAAGAATCCACAAGATCCATATTCGACGGACCCTTGGAACTTGAACATTATGCCATATCACCAAGACTCTCTCTTCCGACACATCAAGTCAGATATTTCCGGAATGACTGTCCCTTGGCTATACGTAGGAATGATATTCTCTACATTCTGCTGGCACAACGAGGATCATTACGCTTACTCTGCGAATTATCAACATTTCGGATCCACGAAGACTTGGTACGGAATACCTGGAGAAGATGCTGAAAAATTCGAAGCCGCTATGCGAGAAGCAGTTCCTGAGTTGTTCGAGACGCAACCAGACCTACTCTTCCAGCTTGTAACCCTCCTAACTCCAGAACAATTGAAGAAGGCAGGTGTCAGAGTATATGCCCTAGATCAAAGAGCTGGTCAATTCGTCGTCACCTTTCCCCAAGCTTATCATGCAGGCTTTAATCATGGCTTCAATTTCAACGAAGCCGTAAACTTTGCTCCGACCGACTGGGAACCTTTCGGAGATTCAGGAGTCGAACGTCTTCAGCAATTCAGACGACAGCCGTGTTTCTCGCACGATGAGCTTCTTTGGACTGCGGCCGAGGGAGCTGCTGGTGGTGTTACGATCCAAACCGCCAAATGGCTTGCTCCTGCGTTGGGCAGACTCCGAGATCGTGAGGCAGCTCAGCGAAAACTTTTCCTCGACAAACATAAAGAGCATGAAGGCCCATGCGTCATTACGGACGAAATCGAAGGCGCTAATCCCCGATGTCAAATTGGATTCACAATTGACGAGGAGGACGTCCCGGAAGAAGAATATCAATGCGCATACTGCAAAGCCTACGCCTACATCTCGAGGTTCAGGTGTAACGAGAGAGGGAAGGTGATGTGTCTCCTTCACGCTGGAAACTACGAATGCTGCACCATGTCGGAGCAAGATCGATACGCTGGTAAGAGTCACACACTACACTACCGTCGAACGTCAGAAGCCATTGAGGCCATGTATCGAAAAGTTGCCGACAAAGCAAATTTACCCGAACAGTGGGAAGAAAAGGTAGAGAAGACGCTTGAAGAAGATCCAATTCCGTCACTGAAAACGTTAAGAACCCTACTGAACGAAGGCGAGCGAATACCATACGACTTAATCTCGTTGCCCACACTCCGAAAATTTGTCGACAGATGTAACGAGTGGGTCGAAGAAGCCACCAACTATATCGTTCGAAAACAGCAGAACCGTCGAAAGAACGAGAAGGCGTGGCGCAAAGGCAGCAAAGCTGCAGAGATGGAGGAGAGGGATCGCGAGCTTCGTAAAGTTGAGAACATCGTAAAGCTTTTAAAAGAAGCTGACAAAATCGGATTTGATTGTCCAGAAATCACCCAGCTCCGCGAACGAGCCGAAGCCATTGACAAATTCCAACGAGACGCCCGCCTCGCAATCTCGAACGTCCTTCTACGCCAGACACAAGAGTTTGAGGAGCTCTTAGAGACGGGACGAGGATTCAACGTCGATATGCCTGAAATCGAGCAACTTGATAAGATAGTCCAGCAGATGAAGTGGAACGATCGTGCGCGCGATAATCGAGGAAATTTCTTGAGCTTGAAAGAAGTGGGCGATATAATTGAGGAAGGTGTCAAACTCGACATTCCTGACTACAACGAATTTATCGTCCACTATAAGGAGCAGCGACAAGCAGGTATGGCCTGGGAAGCTAAGGCGCAAGAACTCATCAATGCTGAGCTTGTTCACTATCCGCAACTGGAGGCTTTGTCGAATCAAGCTCAGGCCGCCGCACTTCCGGTATCTGCGGAAACACTCGCTGCTGTGGACCAAATTCTGAACAAGCAAAGAGAAGCTCATCGACAGATTATCTCATTATGTGAGCGAAGTAGAGACGAGGACTTCTCGAAAAGACCAAAATATTCGGAAGTACGCGAAACTATGGATCGTCTTACTGAGCTCAACAGCAAACCCAACGGTACGCTGGATCTTGAGAAGGAGCAAAAGCGTCATGAGGATTGGATGCGAAAGGGCAAGAAGTTGTTTGGTAAAGCAAACGCCCCTCTACACATTTTGAAGTCTCATATGGAATACGTCCTCGAGAGAAATGTAGACTGCTTCGACATCAACTCTGATAAGCCGAGATTACCAGCAGAGCCTGCCTCGCGCGAACCAAGTCCATCAGTTGGTGGGCAGCTGCACAGCTGGGAAGATCCACGCTTCAGAGAAGTCTTCTGTATCTGTCGTCGCACTGAAGCTGGTATGATGATCGAGTGTGAGCTCTGTCATGAATGGTATGTTCCCTTCTGTGTTGTTTCAATGCATGTGCTAATATAGAATAGGTATCACGGTAAATGTCTTAAGATTGCACGTGGCAAGGTCAAGGATGACGAGAAATACACTTGCCCAATCTGTGACTGGAGAGTACGGATTCCACGCGACGCTGCTCGTCCAAAGCTCGAGGATTTACAATCTTGGCAAGATGAGATCCCTGGACTTCCATTTCAACCTGACGAGGAGGAAATCTTAGGAAAGATCATCGACAATGCCCAAGAGTTCCGTCAACATGTATCGCCATTCTGCAATCCCGTCATGGCAACCGCAGATGAAGCTGAGACTCAACGCTTCTATCTTCGAAAGATTGAGGGAGCTGAAATCCTGCTTGCGTACGAGACCAATTTCTTCCGTCAAGAACTGCACAAATGGTCTCCAGTTGCACCGGAGCCACCACCTCTCCTTGACCAATCGAAGAGTACGAGGAAGCCAAGACCGACAAAGCTGCAGAAGTTGATGGCGCAACATGGTGTTGATGACCCTGAAGCTTTACCTCAAAATCTTAGAACGAAACAGCACACATTCAAGCGAAAGTCGAGCGAACCCCAATCTGCAACTCGCCCTCAAGCACTCCAGCCTGCACCCGGCCGTTCGGACTCTGGCACACCAACTTCTCACAATTTTCCTGCTTCGGCATCGATGAGTCATCCTGGACCTATCCTCACTGGATTACATGATGGATCGGCCCATGCTCATCCGACTCATTACGGAGGGTTCGCCGGTCTTCAGGAGCCACATTTCAGCATGTCTCCTCGTGATAGCTCCCGTGAAGCATTTGCTCCACATGCTTTCCTCCCAGGTAGTGAAATGCAAAGTCCTACCCTTGGAGATACATCACCTCGCCAGCCAGCCATTTTTAATGAGCGTGGTTTTGGTAGCATTGATAACTCGGCTTTGGCTGGGCTAGGCAGTCCAATTAGAGACAGCTTTGGACCGTTAGGTGGACTAGGCTCGCAAGGAGGGCAGAGCGGTCTTGCAAGCGCAAGTCAAGATAGCGCCCAGATGTTTAACGACCTGACGAACCAAGAAGAAGGCGATAGCCAAAGCAAGGGCAAAGAGATCGCAAGGGACGAGGACAAGGATCGAGAAAACGATCGTGCAGGACCCCCAGGCCCAGGATACACAGAATGGAAAATGGATGAGGACATTTTGTTTTTCGATGATTGATTACGGACACATACCTCACCACTCAACGACGTCGCCAAATACGGCGTTTCTACTACATTCTCCTTTTCATTTGTTCTGTTACATTATGTGCCCCACACTAGCAGAAACGGCGTTCCGATTCATGATGGATTGAGCTTTGGCGGTTGCTTTGAATTAGGGGAGTATTGGCATGGATGGATTGATGAAAGGGATATGTCATTGGTGGCTGGGCTGGAGCTCTTGTATTTTGTTTGTACTATTCTTGCATCATTGCGTGCGTGCATTGCTTTTCATCACGGTCATCGGAGAGAGTGACTATTTTATTGTAGCTAGAGCTGCATTGCTAGCATATTAGGAGAATTGCATTAGAGATGCTGTGACAGCCCAATCTCTTCAATTATGAGCGTGAATTTTGGGTGATAATCATGGGGTGCTATCAAATGTTTCAGAGGGCATCAGGGGTGTGTGTTTTCGAAACCCTTAGATGTCCTTAAATGTTTTTTAGACGCCGGGTGCCTACCCGACGGATTGCATTGCAAGCTTCAACACATCGAATACAGACCGCAGGTTGGATGCCCATTAGTAGCGCCGCGACATTCGACCGTCCTAGCTTTCCAACATATCCTGTGTGTATGCACCGATTCGTCAAATCCTTTCATCGGAGCTCGAGGAAGATATACGGCGAAACAACTTGCACTCAATGGTCCAAAGGCGTGTCCATGCAGAGACGGGCACGTGTTGCAAGTAACCTGTATTTGTGCACTTGAGAGAATCTCAATACCTACATAAGAGATTTGCAAATTTTGAACGCGAGGGGCTGCTCGACCGGGCGGGATGAAAGGGGTTCACGTGATATGGATTTCTGGCTGCGGGGTCTGGAGTCGTTTCTTTTGGATATTGATTGGGTACCGATATTTTGGTGGAATCTAGGAGGGCAAAAGAGGATTTTATTAGGCGTACAATGAGTGAAAGGTCATGAAGTGTTCATAGCAAGTGATATGGATTTTCAAAGAGCTGATACCATGAGACAGGATAGCTGCTAGGTATTGATCTGATAGCATTAGATTTAAAGCATAGAAATTTTTCAGTACATCTATTGCCGGAGCATATTGAAAGGCTAAGGACGGCCTAAAGTGCGGGCTCGCCTGAAAAGCTGCCGCCGGGTTCCTACTTATGCTAAAATCTCTAAATGTTTCGGCAGGAGTTCTGTAGCAATCCCGGACCGGCGAATTAGTAGAAATTGCGACGTGCAACAAAAATTTGAGCTGCAAGGCTTAATTGAATATGCGTTACGCGTAGCTACCTTACTTTGAGAGTTGAGCGGGGGCGCGGGAAAGGGGGTTCACGTGATATAAATTTCGACATAGCTGGTATTGATATAATTGTACTAGATGATCAAGTGGGTAGGCGTTGTTACGCGAGCAGATTAAATAATAAGTGTGTGCTAGCTACCTAGCATACAGGTTTCATCTAAAAAGGGGTGTTCACATGATCTTGTTTGTTTTCCTCTTTGGGCTATCGTTTTGGCTACCTAAGTAGTAGTTTATCCTGTAGCAATGGGCAGATGACTCTTTATTTGTGAGTTATGGCCCCGTAGAAAATTAGTAGAAATTCAGATGTGCCAAAAAAAAAATTGAGGCGGAAGAGAGATATTCACTAATCAGATAGTGTGAATAAGATCTGCTCCAACCTCGAGGTCGCTCCTGTCTTTGAAACTCGTTCGTAGAAGAAGCAAAGTCAAATTTTAGACAATTGGATCATCAATCATGACGGCGAAATTTACAATAAAACTGTTTAAAACATGAACGGCAAATAACTCGAGCCGAGGACGAGGATTCACCAGAAAGTGAATTTATGTGAGTATTCCTCTTTCTCATAACTTGAAAGTTAAGATCACGCACCTCACCCAAAGTTCCCCCGAGAAACATACCCAGATATAATTAAACAACAAATTTTCATAAACAAACACCAGGACGGGCAAATTAGAGCTGGATCCAGGACAAATGGTGGTCTGGCGTAATATGAAAGAGCTCAATTGGTCGTTAAAAATAAATTCTCCCAAAAATCCAACTAACACTTCCACCACTAGACATATTAATTCGAAGTCTGCCATCCTGCGTGGCCTGAAATGGGTAGTACCAACAAGAAGTTGTGATGAAACGGGACTCTTACCGCTTTTCTTAGAATGGAGTGCTTGACAGCGACCATCGTCTCTCTCCCGTCCCCTTTACGATGGTACGACGGCAAAAACACCATCATCGACAGGGTATACAGTCGACGCAGGAATTTTCAGGCATCATGTTGAGCGAAGAACTAAGGTGATGCCCGAGGAAGCTCCTGGCTGGTTAATTTCAGATAGAGGGCCGAATTTGCGGCATCGCTTACAAAGAATGAAGGGGAACTTTCTGCGATCAAAGTCGAAAACAAGGTTTCCCACAGATTCCGAAACTTCTTTCTCACTCTACGAAATATGGCCAGTAACAGCCCCCCAAAATTCCATCCTAGCTACAATTTAGTGAAAAGAAGATCTGTCTTGAGAAAGCCAAAGCAATGGTGATTCAAGACAAGGAAGATTACTATTCCATCCTCGGCGTTGAGCGCTCGAGCAGCTTATTCCAGATCACAGCCGCTTACAAAGCCGCGATGAAAAAGCATGGTCCTTTTCCTCTAACGCATGCGCATGTCATTGCAAAGGTGGGATTCCTTAATCGGTGACCATTTCTTGGGAAGAAGAATTCAATATTTTAGGCTCATCATGATACTGATATTCTTGGGTAAAGATCGAAGAAGCATACGAAACCTTAAGACATGCCGGCCTCCGAAAGACCTACGACCTGAATTATGGTAGATCAAAGCTTAGCAAACCGACTTCGAAGGACAAGCGTCCAGATGGTATAATTCGCATGACTCGTGAAGCTCCTGATGGCCGACAAGTTGAAACCAAGGTCGAAAAGCAGAAAAGAGAGAGAACCGAAGTGGAAGACTTACAGCAACGAAGATCAGAAATGACACTTGACGCCCAAGTATTGGACGGGCTCAAGCAGAAACCTCGGACGTTAGGTGAGAAGTATGAAGAAATTGATGTGGGTCGGTTCCAGAAACTCAATGAGCGGCTCGTAGAAGTGGAAAACGCACACGTACAGCTTCGAAATGAGAAAAAGTTCCTTCTCGCAGACCGCGATCAGCTGTTGAAAGATTGTACGAAATGGCGCCAGGAATGCAAGGATTTGAGGGGAGCTCTCAAAGCGGTTTCTCAGGACAAAGAAGGGAAGACGGGTCTGGGAGCTATTGAGAGAGAGAGGAGGTTGGTGGCTGAGCTTGCGGAGTCACGGAATTTGTGTGAGGAGATGAGGACTTTATTATTGGCGGTTTCGAATGCATGGAGTTCGGAAAAGGAAGCGATTAAGGCCGAGGTAGATGAGAGGACACGAATGTGGAGGGAGAAGGGGGAGAGTGCTCGGGGTGGTAGGGATGAGAAATTCGTCAAATTGGAGGAGAAGATTTACGACAAACGAGGGGGGCTCTAGATTGCGGAGCTGTTGTATTATCAAAACAGGTATAACGAACATAATCTAGACACGATTTATCCTATGATGCAAAGTTTCAACGTCTTGCTTCAGCACCGACCCCTCTTGCAGGGATTCGTTCAGCTCTAGCGGATTTCCTGTACCAGGCTGGGGCTGCTCTCTACATGCTCTTTTAAAGGGCAAGAAGTTTTGGGCCCTACTGCAGCGTATGCTGCGGTACTGGTGGATTTTGTGGGAACAAGCATGGCTCCAGTTTCATGAGGATGATATGGAAGAAGAAGGTATTTGTTTTTGTTAATAGAGTGAGAATAGGAGTACTGAATGATCCGATTATGATAGTTTTTCTTACTCTCGTTTTAATAAGTGGACAACAGACTTAAGTTTTGAACAACTTGCAAGGTTAATGGCTGCCTTTCAACTTCTTCGTCTTCTGTCTTCATTAAGAGAACAGCAAATACTTGACTGGGCTTTATGTCCTCAATATTTCGAGTATTCGTCGAAGCCGCAGCGAGACATATCCCAGTGTTCTAAGGAGCCCGGAGATGATCTGTAGGCATAACTCCGCCCGTTAGTCAGCCGGCAAGACTTTATATGAATTCATGCTCTGATAGAACGCCGAGAAATTAATATCAATTACTAATATTGGAACGCTTCAGTCAATGGCTATGCTCAATGACTAGAATTGGAAGGATCCAGAACGAACAACGGCCGTTGCGGAAAAAGGACCATCCTAGTAAGGCGGGATAGGAAGGCACAGTTGCAAAATACTCACCATATTATACCTTATCTTCGTAATTTTAGCTAATTATGCCAAGTCCCTCTAAGTTTCCTTTACCTGTATCGCTAAGTCTAGCCGAATTTGCACGTTGGTGGCGCTTCCCAGCTAAATATGCCGTAGGTCTGCTGCTCGATGCACGGAATGCCTTAAGTCCGCTCCTCTGCTTTCCCCCGCTTCTCTTCGCCCCTCCACTTCCTCCTACCTCTATATATCAACAATCTCTTCCGCATCACGTATAAAACATCTCATCCCATCAGCCATCCACAAACATCTCATTCCCTCAGCAATCCTAGCCAGCGCTTCACAATCACCAACCCATAAAACTCTTAACCCATCCCAAAATCCACACAAACATCCCAATCCAATCTACAACAAAAATGACTGTCTACACACTCTTCCTACTTCGTGATATCACTGACCGGGAGGAATTCGGGCGCTACGGGGCCGGTTATATGAAAGTCTGGAACAAATTTAACGGGCAGATCCTCGCAATAACCGAAAGCCCGACAGTGCTCGAGGGTGACTGGCCATACGTTCGTAACGTGCTATTGTCATTTCCAAGCGCTGAGGATATGAATGCGTGGTATCGCTCGCCGGAATATCAGGAGCTGGCAAAGTATCGCCATGGGTCGTCTACTGCGCACGCGGTTGTGTTGAATGGGTTTGGTGAGGAGGGGAGTAAGGTACGGACCCAAGATAAGCCGTAAGGAGTCTAAAGGCCTGACCTGTGAGATGATTGTGGAGGCGGTGGAAGAGATGAAAGAGTCTATTTTCTTATGGAATCTCGGTTCTTTCCGACTTTCAAGTTAAATTTCTTTTCGATGGGGCTTCGGAAGGCCTCATATGCAGAGCAGATGTTTCCGAGTTTTGCAGGCATCTGGTAGAAGACTTGCAATTAGCATGCCTTTTTTTCTTTCTGTGGGCACGCTATAAAAGAAGGTTATTTGTGATGATACTGGCTGAGGGAGGTAATTGATCGGTTCTAAAGTCAGTCCTAGGAGCCTGATGGCTGGGGGAGGGAGGTTTCGTTGTCTATTAATAGTAGGTTATTCATGTAGGAGATATACGCTAGGGTGTTTGGAGCATGCGTATATATCATGTGGCTGCAGGGCTTCGCGTCTTCTCTTGAATAATTTGCTTATTGAAACATCTAGAAATCACCCTCTCCTTCCCCCATACTCCACCACATATATTGAAACTCCTCCCTCCCGTTCACCTATACAACCCCTTACCCCCAAAACTAAACCACCACCCTATCCTTAATAATCTCAGACCCACACGAACCAAAATGAACAACCGCGCCCCAAAACCCGACTACTACAAAATCCTTGAAGTCCAAAGCACCGCCACGCAGCAAGATATCCGCAACGCCTATTACCGTCTGGCGTGACTCCGACATCCAGACAAGAATACGAATCCTGGTGCTACCGCCGCGTTCCACTTGTTGGGCGAAGCGTATGAAGTGTTAAAGCATCCTGCAAGTCGAAGATCCTATGAAGCGACATACGACTCAGAGGGAATGAATAGGGCGAGGATGGAGAAGGAGGCGAGGGATAGGGAGCGGAGAGAGCGAGAGGCGGCTGAGCGACGGCGTGCTGCTCGAGAGCAAGAAAAGTTGCGTAGCGAGGCGGAAGCGAGGGAGAGACTGCGAAGGGAAGGGGAGCTGGCGGAGAGGGAGCGTATTGTTCGGGAGAAAGCAAGGATCCGGCAAGAAGCAGAAGCGAAGCAGAGGCATCAGAAAGAAATAGAGGCGAGAGAGCGAGCGCGTTTTGAGAATGAGAGATTGGTGAAGGAGCAAGCGGAAAGAATTCGGGCGCTGGAAGAGCGCGATGCAACGTGGGCGACAGACGCGTGGAGATCGTATGGGGAGCAAGATTATGCACGCGAGAAACGGATCGCATCTCAGGCTACAAGAATACAGGTTCTTGAGGATGAGAAGGAGTCGAGTAAGCGCCACGCTGAGGTCGAGATGCGTTTAAAAACGGAATTTAAAGAGGCTCAGCGCGATCTTAAAGAAAGGATGTCCTTTTATTCCCAGGGAATCAAAGTTCACGAGGAAAGGGAAAAGGAGTCGAACAAGCGTCATGTTGAGAATGAGAGGCAGTTGAAAACCGAGTCCAAAGAGGCGCAACACACACATATGAAAACGATACACTCGCAATCTGCGAGGATAAAGAGTCTCGAGGAAAGCGAAAAGGAGTCCAACAAGCGCTATGCTGAGGTCGAAAGAGGCTTGAGACGCGAAATGGAAGCGACTCTGCGTGCTCATAAGGGAACCATTACGCTGCTGAAATGGGCTATGAGTGAAATGAAAATGGCTCCTGATCCAGACGTGGCAACCACCACTGATTCTACTCTAGAGTCCTCGTCCGCTCAACAACTGGCCAGTGAAGAGGGGGGTCCCGTGATCGAGGAGAACTCCAACGTACCGCCGGAAATGGTGCATAAGGCGAGAATGGGTGTATTCCAATATATCGAGAACTCTTCGTTTACTATATGGCTACAGGAAAAGATGCTCGAAGCAGAAGGAAGAAGACTCGAAGATGAGACACTCGAGGAGCAAATGTTCCGCGATGAGGGTAATAACCTTACAAGCTGATATGTTATAAGGCCACGCATCGTCCCTATCCCCACCAATTTATGAGAAGAAAATTGTTGGGTTCGTGGATGCTGAATACTCTATTGTTTATATGTAATTTTGTTTTGAGTCGACAAGGAACCCGTCTGGCTAGCTGCGCAGATCCGACTACGATACCCTTGAATTGCCAGGATACGAAATAATTTGAGAAGTCATTGGTTAGCACAATGCAAGAATTTGAAAAAATAAAGATAATGAATCTGGAAATGGGACAGCAAGGTGTCTTGATAGTGAAGAAACTTCCACAAAACTCTTGCAATGCTTTCTGAACGCCCTCTTTATTTTTAAACGCCGGCAATGCAGCTAAGCTCCGGGCCTCCCCAAACTCCATAAAAAGCAAAGACCAAAAGGAATAGACATAAGAAACACAGAAGAAGATTCTGCTTACAATGTTTGTACATGAGTTCAAGCGCACTACGCTCTGACACCGTTAATCCTCCGTTCCTCAATGCCATCCCACCCCGCTAATATCTCTCCACATCTGGCGCTTCCTGTCACGCGTTCTAATTCTTCGAAATCGCTTCTCTCGATGCCGAATGAGCGTCCTGTGATGTTTGGGATCCATTTCCCTACCAGTCTCTGGGGATCCACTTTCTCTTTCTGAATCATACCTTTCAGGAAATTTCTGTAGGAAGGAATGTTCTTCGCTAAGAATGAGGAGTGGAAAGGGACGTCGATCTGCTTTAATGGGACTGTGGCTGGACCACGCTCATAGTCGATGGGTTTAGGCTTGGCTTCGGTCGCAGTTGCGAGGGTCTGGACCAAAGATGAAAGGTTGTTGGTAGCGAGAGAGATGAAGGTAATCTTCTTGCTGATGAGATGATTTGCCAGATCTGTCAGGAGCGACAAAGCACGAATATCTCCAGCACAAATATACTGCGCATCCTTGATATTGAAGTTAACAATCTCAAGTAGCCATCCTGTCTCCTCACCAATCACTTTGACCACGTGCTTCAAATTCTCCTCGTTGAAGCTTGGGATCTTGCTTGGGTTGATAGCGCACATCGAGTAATCTGATCGTCCATGCACGTCACGCTCAACGTTCAATTGCATTGCTAAACCGCGGAAAAAGGTGATCGCGATGGGGACCTCGACAGGTAAGATACCTCCACCGAGAGCTGCGAGGGCGGAATATTCGCCGAGTGAGTGTCCAGCAAAGGAAGCATTTGGTGCAATCAGACCTTTCGATTGCATGTCTTCAAAAAGAGCAATTTCCATGAGGGTTAACGCGGGCTGCGTGAATTGCGTAGCGGAAAGGAGGCCGATAGGAGAGCGGAATGTGTAGGACTTTGAGCGAGGGGTAATTTCAGACAGCAATTGGGTCATCTTAGCCGTTCCATCAGGGCAGATGGTTTCTTGCTTCAAATCTATATAGTTTTGGCGAATTCGCTTGCCTTTCGGGCCACCAAAGTAAACGGTGAGGTACTTTGGGTCATTTTCAACGATGTGAGTGAGATTGAAGCCTAGGTTTATCAGTAAGCATTCAGCACAGACAAGGGAAGAGAATCATACCAAAAGTCTCCATGAAGTAGCTATCCGCCCTATCCCAGACAGCTCTTGCTACAGTACTACTATTTCGAAGATCCATACCCATACCCTTTCGCTGAGATCCTTGACCAGTGAAGATATAGGCCGAGACGGGCTGCTCTACTTCTGCTTCTCCAGTCAATAGCAACCCATTGGTATCGGCGTTGCGACCTTCGACTTTGATCAACTTGCTTCCCTCAGACATCGCTGTGTGGCGGAATGTGACGTGGATCGTGTCATTCGGTAAGACCATGCCCACAAAGTTGACTTTCCAGCCATGCACTCGGCCAGCATGGTTATCGGCAACTTCGAGGAGATTCCTCACGGCAGCACTGGCCCACATCCCATGTGTGATTGTTCCTGGAAGAACCGCGTACCGAGAGAAGACTTGAGAAACGTGGATTGGATTGGTGTCACCAGAAGCCTCCGCGTAAGGTTCATTCGAAGCTGGTGCACCGAGGACGTGAAACTCCTTGTCTCCATTCATGATCGAAATTGGATTTTTGAGAGCAACTGGCTGACCGATTGGTTGACCGTGTCGTTGTAGATATTCCAGAACGGCGTTGCTACAGCAGTTCCCGGCTTTGTACTTTACACTCCCGATCTTGAGAGAGTTTTGAGATGGACGTTGCAATTTTATATCACCAGTGGCATCGATGATTTCAAACACGTTTCTGTCCTTGAAGTAATTCGTGCAGGACAATGAGATCTCCACAGTCTTCCCCAAAAGCTCAGTCTCAGGATCATCCAGATCTAATTGTACCCAACTCTTGGAGAGCAGGATAGCAACATCTTTTTGTGCAAGCAGATTTATCTCCCGAGCAGTTTCCTTCCGGACTTCGAAAGTCCCCTCGAAGTTGTCGTACTTGCCTCTGAACAGGAAGCGAGAGACAATCTCAACCACTGGGGAGTTCTGACGCATGATGGTCCCAGAAACCTCAACCATTCTGCCTGAGTCCTGGTTGACAACGGCAGTCACTCTGGAAATAGTGCGGACTGAGTCACCAGCCTTCAAAGGCGTCGCGCCCGAAACTTGCTTGAATTCGTTGGAGAGATGAACTAAGTCTAAGAGATTGCCGTCAAGAGATTCGCAAAAGAGAGGTTTCGTGATCGCCTTCCAAGCAACGACAATGGCGTAGTCCATGGGAGCAGTGACATTCCCGGTTATTTTTGTTGACGAATGGACTTTATATCCAATTGACTGGACAAAGTTCTGAATCGACTCGGAAGTGACTCTAATTTCGTCGCCGTCGAAAACTTGTGAAATATCTCCACCAGAGTTGAGCGATTTATCGTCTCCAAACCAAGTTTGCCAGTAAAAACTTCTAATTCTTTCCTTTCGGTTGTCAAGATTTTCATGAATCGGGGTGTTTCCTAGCTTGGGGTTGTATGAAAAGCGAAGTGGAAGAGCAATGCCTCTACTGGTAGGAGATGAGCGGCTCCAAATGCAGAGAAGAACTTTATTGAGCTTGCCCCAGAATTCGACACTGGCGATGGTAACGAACTCGCCCCTCTCAGGGCACTGCATCTTAAGCGCGACACATCCGCATGAAGGATCGTTGGGATTTGAAATCTCTACGACGTGGCCAGGCCTAGGGGCAAAGACATCCTTCATAGGATTGCGTTGATATCGATGGCCGCTCATCACATTTTCGGAAAGGAAAAGGACTTCTCGCCAATTGCGGTCCGAGCCAGCAAGTAGATGAAGCCAGGAGTCGGTGGAAGGTAGTTTGGACGGATCAGATGGGACACGATAGATATGCTTGTCAGCTGTCTCGCTGAGGGTCCACTTGTGAACATTGGAGAGAGCATTCAAAGTCGAGACCTTGTTCCCTCGTCGCGTCCAAGAGAGGGAAGCACTTGGTACGGAGATAAGAGAACCTCCATAAACTTCACGGATAAGGCGGTTGACATGTCCTCGATTGATTCTATCCATAATCTCTTTGACAGATTCATCTGCGTTTACAGAGTACTTTGCTGAGACTGGCCCGTGCAGCACACAAGTTCGTCCCACGTCGTGATCAACAACAGCTTCTAGGTCTTCTGACTGCCAGAGAGTGTCTTTCTTAAAATAAGTCTGGAAGTTCTCGTCTAGAACGGGAATGAAAGGAACCGGCTTCTGCCCTTTGCGTAAGGTGAGTTGGAGAAAGTAATGGATATCTTGCGAGGAAATCAAATGATCTCGGATTCCAGGATACACACTGTGAAGAAGTTTGACAATTTGGAGAGGATGGTTGGTGCCTGCTTTTGAAAGAATGGACGAGCCTTTTGTTTTCCTGAAGCGGCCCTCGACTCGGTAGACGAAATCCAGAGTAAATCTTTCGTACGATTTATCGATCCACTCCCAATCTTCGTCCCGCTGTACATACATAAGCTCAATCATGCGATTGAGAACGTCTTCGTAAGTCATCTGATTCAATTCAACAGGATGGCCTTGCGAGTTCTGTCCAAACCAGACTCTTTGGAAATCTTCGTTCAGCTTCCTCACGATATACTTCTGGTTAATTTTGAGAATATCGAGCCTCAATGCAGGCGGCAGTCTGAAGATAATCTGATCCATTTCAGACCAGAATTTTGCACCACGGGTAGCAAGCATGTGAATGGGCTCACCCATTTCAGAAATGACAGTGACGACCCCGCCAGCTCCATCGGGCCCCTTATAGGTCCTTTCCCATTCAGAATCCGTAAGACCTGGAGTGTTTACGATAGCAAGCTTCGTATCGTAACTTGTATGGGCTTCTTTCGCGACCATCAAACGACTTCCAAATAAGCACCCGTCAAACGGCATCATAGGATAGCCAAACTTTGTGGACCAGGTGCCTGTCATATAAGGATAGGTGTCTTCTGATCCGCCAAATCCACTCCCGGCAACCAAGATCAGATTAGGGCACTGGCGAATGCTTCCGTAAGTAGCTAAGATTGGTTGATGAAAATCCTCAAAAGAATGGTGTCCACCAGCACGCCCACCAGTCCATTGCAAAATGATTGGAAAGCCCGAGTTCGCTTTAGCAATGTTGATAACAGCTTCTATCGCAGCGACCGAGCCAGGCTTGAAGGATATATGTCTGAGCCCCATGGTGTTGATATAGTTCTGGGCAACATCGGGTGAAGGGACGCCAGCACCGACGGTAAGACCATCAATTGGAACACCTTGGGATCGCAGCTTCGCGAGGAGGGGAATCTGCCAGGAAATCGCTTGTGGGCTTGCATAGATGACATTCACCGTAATTCCACGCCCAGCTGGGATGGCTTTCTCCAGCTTAAGAATGGCATTCTCAAGGTCTACAGCTCTGCGGTAGCCACCAGCTGCCAATTCAATATGATAACCAGCGTTCATAGCAGCAGCAACAAAATCCCATGGGGCGGTGGTAGGCGTCATCCCAGCTATAATCAGCGGAGGTAAACCTAGGACTTTGCTCAATTTCGTGTCCACAATGGTTCCAATAGGCGCTTGTAGGAGGCGTGGGAAGAAAGTCTTGGCCCAATTGCATCCATATCGGATGTCATCCTCGAATTGGGAGAACAATTCAGTTCGATACCCAA
>Ga0182030_10002142_pt1 | contig 41744 bp, 51 predicted proteins | sample 812S3MmetaG_FD_121299 | JGI IMG/M metagenome (GOLD analysis project Ga0182030, IMG submission 121299) | Permafrost microbial communities from Stordalen Mire, Sweden - 812S3M metaG (Illumina Assembly) | ecosystem: Environmental > Terrestrial > Soil > Wetlands > Permafrost | place: Sweden...
CCTCCAGCAATGGGAGAGACTAGCGGGGAATGTTCTGCCTTTAAACTACTGACAAGATTGTCAACCGGCACCAACGCTTTCAGCGTTGGCTCAAGCCGCGCGAGCCCGGACTTTTCCCCTCGTGCATGCGGAGAGAATTGAACTCCCTTGAGGCTGGGTTACGGCCAGCGGCTCGACCATTGAGCATCACATGCATAGCACCGGGACGAGGATTTGAACCCCGATTAACAGATTTGGAGGCTGCAGTCCTGCCATTAGACGACCCCGATATTTGTGGCTGATGAGCACCAGCAAGTTAGTCTCTTTGGGAGCCCCTGCATGTGGCTTGAGCTTCTACCCCCAGGACTTGCTGGCTATGGAGCCATACCGGTAAACCGTGTAGAGCGGCACACCCGATACAAACTCTGTTGAGAGACTAGAAAGGCCGGCCTCTCGGCCGGCCCCTCAATCTTCTCCTGTGTTAAGAGATATTATGAGGAGCCTCCTGTATCCGTACCCTGAAAGCCTTTGATGGTGGGTTGCCACGCGCTTAGGGACGGGCGGGCGTGATTATATACACACTCTCCCACTGACCCTGGCAACATGGTGAACTTGTCCATCTCTATCCCTTCGGCTACATTGTGCTGAGACTAAAGTAGGACCTACCATAGCGCTTGTCAAGGGACGTTGCAAGTTATTTTAGGGGATGGGATGGCGGCCCACCCTACCGCGGTCGGGTTCGGCAGGGCCGCACTCCTGCTCCCACACTTCATGCTCTTCCCTCACCACCCGACGCAGACCGGAGCGCTTTCCGAAGAGCTCATAGAGTACTACCAGCGCTACCAGGATGTTCGCGACTTCAGCGGCGGCTTGGAGAACCCTCATGGTCGCTCTGGTGGAAGCTTACTAGCACTCACGAACATCGAACTCCTCCAACATGCCAACCGACATCGCCTGGTGTAAGCAATACGGCAACTGACGCACCGCCGCCATAGATGCCCTGAACACCTAGCACTGTAGAAGCGGTACCGTCAGAACATGCTAAATCTACCTCTATACCACCAAGAGACCCTGAGAGGGGAGATGGGCTAGTTATGATTCCTGTACTGAGATGGCACTGATTCATAGTGACAACCGTTTCCTCAGTGAGGGATGACGTTATCACTTCATCTCCCCAAACAGTTCCTCCCATCCAGAAGTAAAAGTCACCGTTAGTAAAGCCAGAAGGCAGAGCTACTTGTGCAGCGGGCACGATAGCCGAATAGCCGTTAGAGAGGAACATCGAGGTTCGCCTATCGAGGTTGTAGTTCGGCACCCCCCCCATATTGGCATATGTAGCCTCCAGGGTCGGCGTTGTTCCTACTAACTGGTAAGCGTAAGCGGTGGGGCCACCCCACCCGTTGGAGAGGATGGCGTATGTGTCATCTATAGCCCCCATGACGACTCCACTTACACTTCCACCCACGAAACTGCCGGTTGCGGCATTGATGAGAACGGTGGTGTAAGTGCCGGTGGTGTAGAAACTGATCCAGACGTAGTCGCCAGTCCAGCAGACCTCGTCGCTGTACAGTGGCACCGAAACGCGATGGTTCAGTCCACCGGTCGCGGTATTGATGATGTCTACGTAGCTGTTGCCGATATCATCATTCCAGAGAATAGCGAGTTGTGTTCCGTCAGCTGAGAACGCATAGGCTGAGATCTCCGATACAGACGTAGGAGTATACGTCTGGACGCTACTTACTGTAAGGCTGCCACCGGACGAAGTAACAGTACACCATTGCATAGTTGCAGGGAATAGTTTACCAACGGCTACGATCCATTGTTCGGAACCAAGATAAACGATGTCGCCTTTATTTCCATCGTTTGTGGCGAATAGTTCGACGGTCGGACCCATTATACCTCCCGTCGCTCTGGTGGAAGCTTACTAGCAGCCAGAAGCTGCAGGGCGGCCTTGGTGTGAATCTGGCAGACTCGGCTCTCCGTCACTCCCAGCACCAGCCCAATTTCGGCCAGCGTCAGCTGCTCGTAGTAGTAGAGGGACAGTACCACCCTCTCCCTGTCAGGTAGGTCGTCAAGGGCTTTGGCTAAAGCCTCCCTGATCCCGTCAATCCAGAAGTCCACAGCAGCCGCGTGATAGTCAGGCAGGGTATCCCCCAAGGTGGCCGACTCTCCCTGGTCGCTCGACAGAGGTTCGTCGAGGGCCACCATGCCGCCAAGGGAGATTTGCATCAGTTGTGCCCTGAGGTCGGCTTCAGGGATCGCCAGCTGCACCGCCACCTCTGCCGGCGTAGGGGAACGAGCAAGTTGGGCCTCCAACGCCTGAGTCGCCCTCTCAATTGCCCTCGCTTTAGCTCTGACTGAACGAGGTACCCAGTCGAGGCTCCTCAGTTCGTCGATGATGGCGCCCTTGATCCGCGTGATGGCATAGGTCTCGAACTTGACCGAACGCTCCAAGTCAAACTTCTCGATAGCATCCAGCAGACCAAACGTGCCATAGCTAACCAAGTCCCCCACCTCAATGGTGCTGGGAAGTCCAACAGAGACGCGACTGGCTACGTACCTGACGAGAGGAATATAGGCGGCGACAAGCTCATCCCATAGTTTCTTCTCGCCGGTACGTTTGTAGTCAATCCACAGTTGAGTGGTGTCCGGTCGGACCGTAGTCATTACACTCCTAAAAGAGCTCGGACTGTTGCAAAACTCTCTTCGATAGTAGGAATGATGTAACCCGACACTTCCCTCACCATAGCATGGTCATGGATGTTCTCGGGCTCCATGGTCGTCACTATTGGGACTCGTGCGGCGTCAGCCCACCCGAACTCTATGCAGGTGCCGATCGAAACGCGCTCGGCACCGAGAAGATTGACCCACACAACCTCTGACCGCTGACAGTCCCAACGGTCCCTGGTAGTGATACCCTTTTGAGTGGAGAGTACGTGGTTGGCGTACACATCTTGGAGAGATGACTCGTCTTTGAGGTAATCTTTGTATCGCAGTGGCGACAGCCCCAATACCCCTACCGCAGCCAGTTGTAACTTGGCCCAGTCACGCCAGCTGGTAGCCTCACCGAAACTCAAACCGGTGATGGGTCCAGCCAGGTACACCTGATGTACCGGTGCGGCCACGTCATTAATACCGCGCATTGTCATTATGTCTCCTGTACCTCCGGGATAGAACGCAAGCAGCCTCCGGCTGCGATAGCGAGAACGAATTCCCCGTTGAACAACAGGGGACCAACAGCTCGACAAGAATAGTACTCGTATACCGGAATGTCGCCAGGAAGCTCATCCACCTGTATCTGGATGATGACCTTGCGCCAGTCCGGAAGAGTAGGAATGGGTATAACACCGGCTATACTCTGTGGACCATTGACCGCTTCACGTAGCTCACCTATGGTCATAGGCTCGACTCTCATCTTCATACTCTCATTGGTTGTTCGCCACGGAGCAAAGTAAAGGGCTCGGGCGTAACAGGGTGAGGAATGTACTCAACCACCACGCCAGCCTCCGCGAGCATCTCCACTCCAATGGTGATACTTGCGTCCCAGCTGCCGTCGGTACCAGGACGAGAAGACTCCAGGGTGACAAGACGTTTGATGCCCGCCTCAATGATCTGGGCAGCGCAAGGACCACAGGCCGCCCAACAAGCAAACATAGTCTGTCCCCGGATCTTCCTACCGTCCCTGGCTGCGTGGGTAATAGCTCCGGTCTCTGCATGTACCACGCGGTAGTACTTCTCCGGCCTTTCCCAACGAGAGGCCGGTGCAACATCAACCCCAACAGGGAAGGTGTTGATAGCGACAGACAACGGGTACATGAACATGTCTGGTGCCCATGCTGGCCGTGGTACATCTCCGGGTGCTGGGAAGATAGCTGCAGCGTTTTGGGAGGATGGGTCAGGCGACAAGTCTGCCACGCGACAGAGGATCGCCAAGATCCCAGCATCAGTTATCTTACCCTTGTATGTGGCCTCAATCAGGTTGAAGTCATAAAGATCTTCAGGAGTCATCACATGATCTTTGTACATTATTTATGCCCCAAGAAGAGATACTGAACAGCTTCGGTTAAGAGACGATCAGATGTGGTCCAGTCGACCCAAACGAGATACCCATACTCATCTATCTCTCCGTCAAGAAACCCAGCCTTGATCATCGGGATCTGTAGCTCGGTCTTCCAGCCAGACGTCCCAAAGGGACGCTTACCCGAGAAGTTGTCCACTTCGTCAAGTAAGGTAAGCAACAGTTGCCCAAGATACCCACCAATAGTCTGAGTTCCCGAGGACCCCTTGCCTTCCTCTTCGAGAGGAAGGTTAAGGATGGCAACAGGTGCGGCCATTACGGAACCACCAACCCGCTTTTAGTCCTGTTGCCCGGCATTGCGCGGCCTTGGGATGCTAATTGTTGCTGAACCTGCTCTTCGATACCAGTTAGAGCAATTCTGGTCTTCTCCTCGAAGGCTTGATCGAAACGAGCTTGCATCTCTTCATCCAACAGGAGTTCTTGCAGAAGTGATGTTTGGATCTGGAGAAGCTCCTGGTTGACGGCGTGACCGGCCCCGACGAGCTGTAGCATCATGTAACGCTTAGCGTTATCCATGTGCAGAAGCTCTTGAGGAGTCGGAGGGGTAGGCGTCTCGGCAGATACCTCAGGAGCGGGCTGTAATTCAGCACTTGGGGTAGGGAGTGCCTTGAGGGGACTCTTGGTCCGCTTCCTGATGGGTGTTACTTTGTCTGTCACACGAACTCCTTTGGTGGTTGGGCCAGGCGAACAGCATGGTCTAATGCAGTTCCTAGTACATGCTTAGCAAACCTGTAAAGGTACGCGGTGGCTTCCGCGTTTTGGTTGGATGAACGATAATTCTCTATGTTGTCCGCCAGGTCCTTCAGTTGGATTGCCGTAAAAGGCAATGGAAGAAGCATCTCTGGTTCATTAATCGGAACAAGGACACCCGCCTCTACTGCCTGAAAAACAGGCTCTAGGCTTTCGGAGAGCACCCATAAATCAACTAGCCGTTTACCGACCACCGACGGGTGTTGAGACTTCTCTTTAGGTGTCATCGTTTAATCTCCAGATAACCAGCAGCAACTAATGCGTGTAAGGCTAGTTCGATAGCTAGACCCTCAGCATCCTCTTCCTGCACTACGATATAACGGCCACGCCAGATACCTTGTTCCCGAAGTCTTCGAGCCGGCTCTCGACACCAAGCCTTCGGCTTGTCAAGAAACTGCGCGATACGAGTAATATTGGGACCTACGTACCAAGCGGCTATCGCTACGGCATCTGCTGGATCTTCCGGATTGTATTTGCCTTCCTTCAGGAAGGCCACGAACTCCTGTTTCATCGCCCTTCCTTTCAGAAAGAACCCTCAGAGGGGTTGATTTCCACGCCAACCCCTCCTTATGGGCGTGTCAGTTGACACGTGGTTGTTGAACTGACACTTGACCTAGGGGAAAATCAGGTTCTTCCTGAGCTTGAACTGAATAGTGTCTCCGAGAGTCTCTACCGTTACCCTAGTAGCACCCAGGCGAAAGAGTATCTTGGCCGGTTCCAGCTCACAGATATGACTGCTAACAGGCCCCCAAGCACTCCAGGTCGTGTCGGGATCATTGTAACGAAACCCGGTACGGTACTTGTAGTTCTCGTCAATGTCGAATTCATCAGGAGGGTCCGGGACTGGATTACACTCAGGGGAGTCTGGAATCAAGTCACGCAATCCGTTGACAAACCCCTGCACAAAGTCGTTGAGATCCTTGAGCTCCATCAGAATTTGTCCTCATCGGTTTCGTCCCTGACTGTTTGCCGGCGACGGGGAGGGGGATTGTCATCGTCGTCCCGGCTGGAACGGCGTGTTGGCTCCGCTGAGCGGGATGAACGGGAACGAGTAGGCTCGTCATCGTCTCGTGCCGAACGGGTGTTGGAGCGCCTAGGTTCATCCCTGTCGGAGCGGTCATCTACTTTCTTGATGACGGCCGTTGCCCACAGCAGGCTAGGAGCAACATCTTCAGCCTGGACGATAATCTTACTGCGCTTCTCACCGTCACGGCTTTCCCAAGACTGCTGCTTGATTCGACCAAAAACGATGGTCCGGTCACCCTTGCGGAGGGTATCAGCCGCATTTTCAGCGAGCCCCTCCCACACTGTCACATCGACGAAACTGGTGGACTTTTCTCCACCCGAGTTCGCACGATGTTCCAAGGCAAGCCCAAAGGTGCAAACAGCTTTCCCACCTGGGGTGTGCTTGAGTTCTAGATCAGCGACAACTCGCCCATCCAGTACCACAGAACTTTCAGGCATATTTTCTCCTTGGGCCAAAGCCCCTATTGACCCACTGGGTCTCTGTTAGTTACAGGTTACCTTGCTGATTGGGCGTGTCAAGGGACGGAACAGTGAGATGAGGAATAAGCGGCATCATATAATAGTGTAACCGGCCTTCGCCACTAAGATGCAGGGGTACGTTGATGCCAACATCACTGGGAGTGTTGAACTCCAGTATCATTTTCTTCCCCTCCAACATCTGCAGGCCTTCGAGAAATTTCCGCAAGCGGAACCAACCCCAGCCCACATATGTCCCTTCGCGAGAAGCACAAGAAATGTCCTCAGCAATGTCTGGGTGGGTACCCAGGCGCAGGAAGTCTGATGCGATCTTCAAGTATAGACGGCCTTCTCGATCGGTGGTGGTGGCCAGGCGTTTGACTGCATCCACCAGAACCTTGCTGCCAAAAACGAACTTATTATCAAATGTGGTAGGACAAAAGTTGCGCCATATGGGATAGGGCCAGGGTAAGGAACGCCCGGCTATCCGCACCCCATCACATAAGGCAGCAAACTTTTCTTCATGCCACGCAAGTTGTACATCCCCACCGCTTCGTAAACGGGAGAGCAAAACCCTCATCAAAGGCTCCGTGGCCACCACGGACTCTCCGGTGAACTGGGCATCCAAACCGAGCTCCCAGTAGGCCAGGCGCGTGGGGTCACATGCCACCAAAGTGGGACCGGTGGCATCGATATAGACGCTTTCCAAAACTGGGTATTTCAACAGCTGATTGTGTGGCCCCATCGGGCCAACCGAGCCGCCCTTGCTGATCTTGAGAAGACGGGTCAGGGCCTTCTTCAGTACATCAGCTCCAACCATCATGTTTGGATGAGAGAAGCTAATGTCAGACTTGGGCATCGTTTCTTTGGGTACTGCTATAACCATTCCCTTTTGCCCACCAGCTTGCCATTGTACCATGTCTCTGGTTTGGTTGAATTGGACAGGCTGGGTATCCAGACCCTTCAACACCGATTTCATCGATGCGAGAGGCAACACCACTGCTCCCGGCGTACCGATAGCCTCTACGTCCACAGCTACCACTACATCATCAGAGCGTGTATGTGCCGTGAGAACAGAGCCCTCTAGGTCAAGACGAACATAAGCTTGGCGAGGTTGAGCAACCAGATCAAAGGCGTTGCTTAGTACGTCAGCCCGAACGGTGAACTGCTTAATCACCCTTGGCCGCATTCTTCTGATGAAGCGCCTGGATAATTGAGTCCCTAACTATAGGATAGGGAGCCCCCCGGCGACGCGCCTTCGCACCACGCCAGCCCACAGTTCTCGCCAGCTGTCGTAGCTCACGTCTTGAAAGATGTACCTCTGTACCGGCATAGGGACTAGGCAATGGTGGCCTTCTTATCATCCATGGCTCTCTGGACAACAGGGAGCGCTTGTTTCTTCTGGCGAGGAACTCGGTGCTTGACGGGAGCAACATCCCCGAAGTACCGGCGTCTTTGTGTGGCATCCATCCCGCCCCAGACACCATATGGTTCAGCGTCTGGCTTACGCAACGCAAACGCCCGGCACTCAGGTCGGACAAAGCACTGCATGCATATTTCCTTAGCCTCGGCAATATCGAGGGTAGCATTTGAAAAGAAGATTTCTGGGTCCCCAACGGTACGGCACAGGCCACGTTTGGCCCAACCGGGTCGTCCGTCTATGGGCGCCAGCTCTTCAAGAGGTCCTGAAAGAGCCACTGCACCTTTACCTTTATGTAGACGCGTGAGAAAAAGTATCATCTCACCGGACTTTGTCCTTGCGCCTCAAAAGGCACGGACTACCAGTGCTGTTTGCTGGGCTCTGCCCTAATGCCTGAATAGGCACGGACTGCCAGGATGTGCTGCGAAGGTTCTTAGCCTACCCCCGCGGTACGCCCCGTCAAGGGACGCCTAACTGGATTGTAGCTAAAAGCTCCAGCTCAGCCAGAAGGTCCGACTCAATCGAAAGCTCAGCTTTCGGCCTTCGGGGAGTGGTACCATACGCGCTCTCCAGGCAATCCAAGTGAAGGTCAGTATAGACCACCGTGAAGTTGTAGTCAAGGCCCCTGTCAAGACGTAGTGAGAAACGGGCATCGTTGGTATACTTGTGACAAAGGGCACACCACCAGGCCCCCAGGGGATAGATTGACCAGGTCTCTCTCGCCAAGAGAGGCCGGACAGCGTCGTAAAGCTCCCCACCTGCCGGCCCGCCGGCCCTGACCCAGTCCAAAATAGACAGAGCACACTCCAGATGGATGCATAGTGGCAGCTGGCGACGCTTGTGGTCCAGCTCAGTCAAAGTCCCACTCCGACCACCACAGAGGTGACAGATAGGGAAGAATGGGAGGTGATGTCCCTCCCTCCATACCTGGCTTCGGGTCACGACCCGAAGTGTACTACCATCCTAAGCGCGGGTCAACCCGCTCAAGCTGAGCCGGCGTCATGATATGCTTGCACATGGCATCAGCGGCCCACCGGAACCGGACGCCGGCTCGGGCGCAGGCCTGAGCCCACCCTACGTCCTCGCCCTGGGAGTGGTACTCGTACTCGACATGGTACGCCTGAGGCGTCATCAGGATGCTGCCCATAAGGACGTCCACCTTCTGACTGCCGTGGAGCTCGGTCTCAGTGACAGGGCGGAATACCATGGCGTTGCCACCTAGCATGGCCTTGGAAGGATGCTCACGTCCAACGGAGCTCATATAGAGGTGCATCCCCACAGCGCCAGCATCGGGATGGGAGTAGTAAACGCTGAGCACCTCCACCAGTGCATTTGGAGCGGGGAGAATATCCGAATCGAGGGACCAGAAGAATTCTGGTCTCTGCCGACAAGCCTGTGCCAACAATTGGTTGCGCAATGTAACCATGTGATGTAGCCGAGGCGGCGCCCAGTTTCTGGCCTTGGGGGGAGTAGGCTCATCCGTCAACAGGACATCGGCATCTTGTGCCAAAACCAAGTCTTGAGTCTCTGTGTCCCACCTAGGACAGACAAAAATGAACTCAGGACACAAATCAGCCTGCTCACAAGCTACCCGGACATATTCAAACCACGTAGACAGGACCCACGCCCGGTTTGTAACGGGGCAGCCTATAAGCAGGCTGGTCATGTTGTGAGGTGGATCAAACGCCGGTAGCTACACCGACGATGGTGTCTGGAGGAGCTGGGGCGGCTGCTGGAGGAACGGCAGGCGGAGCCACCGCCACATTGACCGCAGATGGACCCGCCGTAACTGACCCGAGTAGCTTCTTCAGTTCATCTCGAACAATGGCGGCGATGGCCTCTTGGTCCACACCTGGAATAGTGGCGTAACGTGCCTTGAGATCACTGACATCACTTTCCACAGTAGTCAGTCGACCGGTTGCGGAAGCAAGTAGAGGCTGGATGACGGGAACGCTGGCCAAAAATTGCTTCAGCTTGTAAGCAGATATCCTGATGTCACTGATGTTATCAGCCACCCATTGCTGGGAGGACGTATATACCCGGTCAAGGGTAGCTCGACTGAGGCCATGTGCCTTGATAGCGTCTATCACGATCTCCGCTATGTGCACAGTAGCAGCAAGGAAGACGCCGACGGAGACGATGACGGCTTGAGCCGTTGCCGTATCAAAGGCATGCCCCGGCTTCCAGATGGCCAACACGGTCGGCACGGCGACGAGAAGGAACTTGACGAAATTATTCACCCATTTGGGCGTGTTGGTGGGAAGGACTGGAGTAGGGGTGCTCAATGGAACCTCTCTTATGGGTTAGCGGTTGATATGATTCAAACCGACAGGTGGTGGGTTGTCAATGGACGCTCAAATTTGATCATTGTCGTCGAAATATGTGTCGTCAGATCGGAACTTCTCTACCAAGGTTAGCCTGCCATTGTCCAGCTTCAGATGCTTTTCTTCTAGGAGTACCCGGATGGCGGCAGCCACAAAGACGGGCTTTTGGACCTGCTTACCGACAACATCCTGGATCTTCTCTTCGGAACAGGAACCGTTACATTCCATGTAACGCGAGACCTTCTCCATGATGTTGGTTGGCCTTAGGTTAGGAGACGCTCCACCTGGGTACAACTGAGCAAAGAGCATAGGCCCAATAGGGGTGAGGAAGAAGTCGGCTATAACGCCCTCATCGTCTGTATAGGCTCGTAAGTAGCCACCCTTGTCCTTATAGAGACGAAGACGAATCAGCCCCCTCTTGCCTTTGGGTGCCCCCGCAGAAACCCGGCCGGGTTTCTCCAAGGCAGTAAATGAATAGGCAGCCCCAGTGGTTGCGGCTTTCTTGTGCTGAGCCCCGAATATGGTTGGTGTCTCTGACCCCTTGGGAGTGTGGTCAATGCAAAGCAAGGCCGCCCCCTGGGCCATCAGAGGGCGAAGAAATTCCAGCTCGAAGTGAGAAAAGTCAGAGTTAGACTCCGGCACCTTGCCCATAATAGACATAGCTCCGGTCATGCCGTCCACAATCACCAGGTCAGGTTTGCGCGCAACGCATGCCTGCAACAAAGCCTCCGCAGCGGGATCCCAACCACTATGAGGGGCTATGTACATAGCGCGCCCCTCATCCATTGTCATGCGACTGGTGTCAGCACCCAACAGCTTGAAGTGATCAGCAACATCTCGTGGTCCGTTTTCAGCATCGATATAGAGAAACGACCCTCCGCCGTTGAACACTTCCACACACGCCAGCTGAGCAAACCAACTCTTACCCGACTCGGGCGGCCCAAACGCAAAGTTCAGCTTGCCACGGTAGAGAAGCGCTACACCATCTGACCGGTGAAGAATGTCAGGCGGCGGCGGTGGCCCTAGTTGTGCTGCCAAGGACAGATCGATCAGTGCCCATGTGGATCCACCAGTATGTTGGACACCCTCTTCTATCTGCAGGTAGCCTTCTATGTCCTCAATAAGGGTGCTGTCTTCGCCTAAGAACGTGGGCTCACCATAGCCACTTGCTGCCAGGTCTCGTACACAGGCTTCAAAATCACCATTGAACTGAGTGGCCACCCAAAGACCAAAGGGATCATAACTCTTGCGTAGTTCTACTTGTGGGTAAAGGTCTGTTACCCCAGAGGACCAAATGGCTATACCACCGTCAGGATAAACAGTGGCGCTAGCTCCTTGTCGTGGGTCCTTACCTGGGCGTGTCCAGTGATCACCCTGGTGATCAGTATGAGCATGAGTGAACCCCAGCCAACCCAGCACCTCTTCTCCTGTGTGCTGGGCATTGAAATCATCACCAGGACGCCCGGCGGCTGACGGAAGACGAGTGATAGTAGCTTCAACAGGCCTTGGCTTCTCTTCCAGGATCTTCTGGCCGGCGGCGAGATAAGAGGCCAGGCTATCGAAAGTATAAACTGGTGCCCGTTCGATATGATCCAGTGATAGTTGTTCGATGGCGCTCATGCGCCCTCCTAAATTGTTTCAGAAATTGTAACAGGCACTACTGTTGGTAGCTGCTTAGCATTGACGCTTCCAGCAAGACGCAAGATCCTGTCGATGTTATAAACATCATCCAACTTGTAACCTACGGCAGACGCCTTGGCCATAATGGTAGCACCCCACTGACGCAAGGCGATACCCGCCTCAGGCATAACCAAGGGTTCATCTAATAGCCAGTATGGATGATAGCCGCCGCCTGTCCTGACCACCAGAGACGGTGGAGGTAGTTGGTCTAAAAAGAGTCTCACAGCAGCTTCGTCCGGAGGATAATTGGTAGCCTTGTGGTTCGGTCCCAGGGTGTCTATATCGGCAAAGAAGGCAGGTAGATGCGCGCAGTCATCGATGCCGCCTCGTCCATGAGAAAGACGTTCTATCCTGGTAGCGACACCGTACCAGACACAGTGGGTCTCCACCAAGGGGGCGATTTGCCTAATTAACCTGCCTAGGCGGCCTACTTCACCCCACAACACTTTCTGAGGAGCCTCAGTGTGTGCCCGGTCGATAGCAAAGACACTGACCCACTCATCTTCGGGGCAGCGACTAAAGACCGTCTCTAGGAAGGTCAGTGCCACCTCTTCATCAAAGCTCACTCCTGTCCCACCGTAAGATGACTAGTGATCTCCCTGTACAGAGCCCGCGCCCACCGCGCATCTTCCAATGCCTCATGAGCCGTGAAGGCTTCGATATCCACGCCCACCGCCAGGGAGAGCGCCTTGGAGCTCCATGGCAGGGGTATCGGCAAGACCGATTGTCCAGCCTCCGCCCGGCCGGCCAGGTACCCAACACACAAAGCTTCCACGTCGATCAGGTGGTAGTGCCAGTTATGAGGGATGCGGAGACTGTTTAGAAGAAGCCGAAGTCGCTCCTCGTCAAAGCTCACGACCGCACCCACCAGATGATGGCCCCAGGTCAGTTTCGCTACTTCCTCGGCTACCACCGCTTTCGGGTAAGCCCCCTTGAGACTCCGGCATCGCCAACCCTTGGACTCTGGGTTTACTGGCACCTCCACCATGAACCCCTGTGGGTGCCGCTTATGGAAACCACCAATCTGGAGAGCGAATGGGTCAGCATCAGCCAGCTCCTGGTTTGTCAGCTCTACCATCCAGGATTTCTCGTCTCCCTTTGCGGTGATCAGGCCCACCTCCCAGATGGCATGCTTGGTGGGGTCAAGCCCCGTTGTCTCGGTATCAATGTAAACCTCACCCATCAAAAACCCTCCTTATCTACTTGACCGCCATAGTCCAATATGGCGTCGCGGATGATCCCTCTGAACTCTTCACTCAGCTCTACGCCGGCTTCCATGATCTGTCTGAAATAGTTACCAGAGAAATCGGTCGCACTCTCCCCAACAGGAGGTCCAGCAAGAGCCTGAATTGAGACGTTGACGGCGGCGAGTGTGTCTAAGAGCATGACTGAGCCCACCGAGGCACCGATCCAGTCACGCCGTTCTACTCTTCGAGCCAGAACATCCGTCGATTCGCGAAGTAACTGGGCTATGACCAGGGGTTCGGTTTCCTCAGTGAGGCCGTACCTCTCCCGTAGTGCGGATTCTAAGTCTTGCGTCATGATGAATGCATAGTAAGGAGAGGCAGCCGGTCCGTCAAGAGACGCGCCCTTCGCGTCCATTGACACTTGACAAACGAGCTGCTAGACCTCTTGCTGGAGGGATCTGGGCGCCAGAACCAGACTCTTTGTTTGCTTGGTGCCACCAGTGAGGCGAGGAATTTGATCCTGGATGGTTACCAGAAACGGATCGTAGGTTTCATTTATTGCAGATTGTAGGTTGCGTTTATCGCAAACTCGCCACTAATAGATCTATTGGATTTGTTTACTAATAGATCTATTAGATCTATTAACAAGATCTTTAAACAAGCGCCCTGGGGGCTAAGTCGAGTGTAGAGGTAGATGTGAGGCTTGTCAAGGGACGCTTCCTCAAGAGCCTCTGAGCTGCCTGTCTATCAAGGCGGCTACGAGTGGACTTTGCGGTAATGTTCGGTGGAGGCGCTCAACAGATTCTGCTGTGGGTTTGACCGCCTCGCACTTGACATGCACCCAGGCTTCGTAGCTGTCGTCATAGATGATTGGGTCTCTCACTTCGATGGGGTCTTCACATCTGCGACAGTCCGTCGCGTACTTGGCTCGTGGCATGAGCTGAGATTAACTAGGTCTAGGGGTCTGTCAAGGGACGAGCTGGTGGACCGTCCCTTGACAATATCGAACGTATGTTCCATCATGGTCTAATATGGAAGAGTTGCGTCGAGAATGTGAGGTCTGTCATAGACGTCGAGCGCTGCGTTTTTTTCCGCTTGATACTCGACGCAGGGATGGCTTGTCACTTCGTTGTATGACTTGTGCCGGTAAGGCGCGCAAGCGCAGTACTCATGGCACGCGTATTTTTGAGAAGTTTGGGATCACGCAGGAGCAGTATGATGCTCTCTTTGCAGCTCAGGGTGGTGTTTGCGCTATCTGTAAAGGCCGGCGGCCGTACAACCTGGACGTTGATCATGATCATGAGCTAGAGGCTCAGGGTCTACCGCCGGCTCAGACCATACGTGGCCTGTTGTGTAAGCAGTGTAACCGGCATCTTCTTCCGGGTGCTCGAAACTCAGCCTCCACTCTACGTGCTGCTGCTGAGTATTTGGAACACCCACCGGCTGTTGGAATCCTGTTCCCTGTTACGAAAGAAGTAACAACTGCCGATGGATAGATCGTGAGTAATACGAACCCAGTTGAAAAGGGGCTTCCGGTCACCTTGCCGTCCGGGACCAAATGGCTTGTTTTGACTACGGGGGAGCAGAAGTTCGTTCAACGTCTGACCAAGGCGTACACGGACACATTCAAGTTTACTAACATCAGTGATGTCTCCGGGCTAGACCAGATTGTCCAGCTGGAGATGTTGATGCACCGGATTGCTAGTCAGCTCGCTCTAGGTCATGATTACCTAGGTGGAGTACTGCCTGACGAAGGTGGTATGCGTCGTCAGCTACAGCAGCTATCTGCTGAGCTCCGACAGCTCAAAGACTCTCTGCGTTTGGACCGTACATCTCGTACTCAGGACGAGGACACAGAGACGATCGGCTACATCACTATGCTCCTCAAGCGTGCTGATGTTTTTGGGATCAAGCGTGATGACGAGACCGCTATGGCCATAGAGCTGATGAACGAAGTTTTAGGCAAGGTTCAGCTTTATCATAACTCGACTGAAGAAGAACGCAAGGAGATGCGCTGTACTCCCGTAGACATCGTGGAGTGGTTGCACACTAAGGGGCGGGAGAAGTTTGATGCGATTGATCGCCACTTCCGTGAGGTTAATAAGTTCACGTGGTTCCCGATTCCTGGGGAGGGACTATGACGGTACTGCCGGCTCCTGTGCTCGTTGGCCCTAATCGTATTGACATCTCTGGCTTAATGGAGATGAACAAGTCGGCTCACAAGATCCCTTATACCGAGCGGAAGGTTGTGATTGAACGGTCTTTCCCCTCAGCGCGCAGGGGGACGATCAATTGGTCTCGGGTGTTTAGTGACCTGCATACGTTAGGCTTTGTTCTACAGGATGTACTGAAAGTGGACAGTGCTCCTCCTGGTCGTGATGGTCCTCGTCCCTTGGTAAATGAGCGTGAAGGCATGCAACGGCTGCGTGAGATGTGGTCTGAGGACTACTCCTACTTGTCGTTCGATGAGATCCTGCAAGCCCTACAGCGGGCTAGGGGATTGTCTGTGCGTGGGTTGGCGGCCAAGATAGGTATCAACTATGGCACAGTTTTTCGCCTGTTGCAAGGTACGCGGTCGCCCACACCTGATGAAATAGTGATGGTGGCTGCCGCGTTCCATAAGGAACCCGCCTTCTTCCTTGACTATCGCATCGTTGTCATCACTTCAGCGTTGGAGCAGCAGCTGCGAGCCCTCCCTGAGTTGAGCGTCAAGCTTCACTCTGACCTAGTGAAGGGCGTAATTTGAGTGCCGGTTTATGAAGCTCTTAGTGATGCAGAGAAGCGTCTTGTCGCCATTTTGCAGGACCACTCTGGCTTAGACCTGGCCGAGTTCTCTTGGTATGAGCCCAGGAACCCCGACGGGTTCTTTCGGGCCTATCCGTACCAAGTTCCTTGGTGGCGTTACCGCGACCCGATGACGATCGATTTTTGCGGTCGTTCTGTTGGCAAAACGTTGGGTATTCAGGTCAGGGGTTTCTATTTCCCGTTTGGTAATCCTGGTCACGATATGTTGATCACCGCCCCGGAGCTCACTCAGCTGACCCCCATCACCGACTTGATTGAAACTCGGTTTCTCAACCAGCGTCTAGGACGAGAGATGATGAGGAAGCCGGCGACTCACAAACCTCACTTTCAGTTGGATTGTAAGACCAATAGTCGCATCATGGGGCGCATCCCTCACACGGATGGTACGGGTGTGAAGGGTCAGCATCCTCTTGTCTTGGAGCAGGATGAATGTTTCGTGGCTGGGACATTGGTTCTGACGCGTCGTGGCCAGGTGCCCATTGAAGACGTTGTGGTAGGGGATGAAGTTTTGACGCACAAGCGTCGTTGGCGCAAGGTAACGGCGACAACAACGCGGGAACGTGAGACTGTTATTTTGCGAGGGCAAGGACATCCGGGGCTGGAAGTCTCGGTGAAAGAGCCATTTTGGGCCGCTAGCGAAGAAAAGGGAATCTATTTACTGGAAGAGAATAGAATATCCCGCAGGAATAAGCGGTTCATACGTCCCGAATGGGTTGCTGCTGAGGATATGGAGGGGAGGTGGTGGAGCGCTCCTACGGTATTTCCCCAGAAGAAGTGGGTGCCCAGCTTGCGTTCGCCTGGCGAACGCGGAGAACTCTTGTGCGAGACAAATAACTCTGATTTTTTGTGGATTATGGGGTTATGGCTTGCCGAAGGGAGCGTCGGTGGCCATCAGGTTTGCTTTTCTGTTCACCAAAAAGAAGCTGAATATGTGAACCAACGCCTGGCTGGGTTAGGTTTGAAGACTTCAGTCTATCTCCAGAAGGGCACACTTGGTTGTAATGTTGTGGTCCAAAACTCACGCGAGTTGGGAGATTGGCTTGTAAAGAACTGTGGAAAAGGTGCTCACAATAAGGAAATTCCTTGGTGGGTACTGGGCCTGAAGGAAGAGTGGCGTCGGGCGGTTTTGGAAGGTCTAATCTACGGTGACGGCTTTGAAGACTCTGATGAACGTTACGCTCCTGGTCGTTGGAAATTGACGACCGTTTCAAAGAAGTTGTCTGTATCATGTCGGCTCCTTGCCCTGAGTCTAGGGTATTCGGTTTCATGGTACTGGAACCCTCCTCGCAAGGTTCCTTCGGTTATCAGGGGACAAGAGGTCAAGCCGACGGGTTTCTATCAAGTCGTAGGCAACACCAAGGGCCAGGGGTTTGTTTATGACAATTGTGCGTATACCAAGGTCCGCGAGGTGACACCCTCTGGGTGCCAGAAGACTCTTTATGACCTGACGGTCGATGAGGACCATTCATTTGTGGCAGACGGGTTCTGTGTATCGAATAGCCAAGATTATCCAGAGCGCGGCTGGGTTGAGTTGGTATCAACACTCAAGCGTGGAGAACCTCACGCAGCGCGACACATACATGGCGTTACAATAGGGGTGGAAGGAGAGTTTTATCGACAGTCCAAGCATGCCTTAGATGAGCCCGATCTGTGTCCTGTGAGTCATGCTGACCAAGGGCTGTATACTGTTTTCCGCATACCGGCTATGGCCCATCCTCTATGGACCGACGAAGAGCGTCTACGCCTCAAGAATGAGTTTCCTGATGAATCTGAGTGGCGCCGGAACGTGAGAGGTCTGCCTGGAGATGCCCTCAGTCCTATCTTCCGTAATGCCGCCCTCATGCGGGCCACTGAAGATGACCTGTCCAATCCTTTCAACACTGAGGTTTATTGGCACAAGACCATCAAGGAGTATGAGCTATCGCCTGATCAGATGGACATCCTCGATCTTCTTGTGAAGCCTGAGGCCCACCAGACGGTTACGACGGTTTGGGTTGGTATGGACGTGGGGTTGATCAACGATCCGACTGAGATCTTGATCGTGGCCGAGATGCCCGTCTCCCCCGAGAAGCGCAAAGAACTACTCTCTCGTAAGAAGGCCTGTCCCAAGCCGGGGTTGTCACGACTGGTGCAGATCGGGCGTATATCACTACACAAGGTTACGGCTGCAGCTCAGGCTCGCGTCATCAGTTGGGTTTGTGATAACTATCCGGTCAAGCGGTTTTCTATGGACTCGACGGGCATTGGCCTGCCGATTTTTCAGGTTGTCCAGTTCCTGGCGGCACTTCCTAACGATGACATGAGGATCCCGGCCAAGAAGGCTCTGGACGTGATCCAGCCGTACAACTTCAAGAGCAAGATCCTGGTGGCGTTCGATGACAGGATAGAGCGTGACTTCGCCAACTTGGACGACAAGGTCAAGGAGGAGGGCCTGTATCGTGAGGTGAAGGACTGGGCTACCGACCAGTGTCGCCTCTACATCGATAACGAACGGTATTGGTTCCCTTGGGACGTGGAGATGCTCCAGCAACTGCAGGCGTCCAGGTACAAGTACCAGCGCAATGCGTTTGACGACTACGGTCGGCGGACACGCGCTTTCACTCAGGGAGCCGACCACTGCGTGGACGCTCTTAGGATGCTTCTTTTGGGCCACTCCCAGATGACCATTGATACTTTCATGGCTAAAGAGGATGAAGTGATACACGTCCGGGTCATTGATGGTGGCTACTCTGGTGATTTTCCTTGGTTCGACGGCTAGAAGGACGATATGAGAAACATGCCTTCTACCAGGCCTGATGACTTAGAACCCATTTACCAGGAGTTGATGGAGTATTCGGAGAAGATGAAGAGTCTTCATCGGATGGACTTCGACGAAGCTCGGGGTTGGATCAGTGGCACGAGCGCCAGGGTGCTGGAACTTACGTACCGAAGCCTGCGGCAGCCCAACTCACGTGCCCAGCAGATGCTACGGCTGGAGTGGTTGATCCCCATGCGGGACGAGTTGGATCGTCAGTGGAAGGTTGTGAGCCGCTCTTTGACTAACCGGCAGAGTGAGTGGGATATGACACGAGGTGGGGTATGACTACAAAGATTCAGTCTTTTACTGACCCCGTGACGGGGATGACGGGCACCGTCATCAATGACACAGATGTACCCACCGAAGAGGTATTGGCCGCTGATTGGGTGCCGAAGGAAGAGGCTACCAGGCAGCTGGCCGACGCCTTGGTGCAGTGGTCAACTCGTGTTCTTGGTCCTCCTGGTGGACGTAGGAACGGGAGCTTGTTTGATCGTGACCGGTTCATTAGCCCCAACAACCCCTTAGAGCAGATGCGCACCGCCTATGAAGCGGCCAAAGACGATGTCGTTGGTGGCTTTCTCAATTCCTCGGAGTCTCTGGCCTTTTCTAGTATTCGCATGGAGTGTGGTGACGAAGACGAGGAGGACGTCTGGTCTCAGATCATGGACCAGATCAGCATCGAGGCGCGCATTCGTGAGATATGGCGAGAGCTCAACATCGTTAGTCAGGTCTATATAGCTGTCTGGTACGGTGAGAAGTCCTACAAGCTTCGTGGTAAGTCCCTTGATACCGGGATCAAGCGCAAGAAGCGGTACAATGACCTCAAGGTCCCACTGGGTATCACGGTATTGGATGCTTTGCGTGTCATTCCTTGTGGTGCTTACCTTTTTCACGAGCCGACCTTGTGTTACGTGGCTGAGCCGGCGGAGCTTGACGCCATTGATTCTTGGCTGATGGGAGATGATGCTAGTGGTGTCGATCCTATCGTGGCCAGGCTGATCATAGCTAAATACAATCCTGACTACCGTGATCGTAAAGAGCTGGGTGGTCTCGGTATCGACCCCAACCGCCTGTACACCCTCAACCCGAACTGCGTGTTTAGGCACACAGTGACGCGCCCGAGTTATGAGCGCTGGGCGCCCCTGAAGATGGCAACGATCTTTGAGTTGCTTGACATGAAGACCCAGCTACATGCTTCTGATCGTGCCATGCTTTTAGGTGCAGCCAATTTTATTGTTCTGATCAAGAAGGGTACCGATACTCTCCCGGCTAAGCAGATGGAGATTGACGAGCTGCAGTCCCGTGTGCTGCGTCTGGGGCGTAATGCCATCTTGGTCGGTGACCACCGTATGTCCGTTGAGATCATCACCCCCAAGACGGACGACACGATCAATCCCGAAAAGTGGTCTGTGCTCGATATGAACATCCAGGCTGCTCTGTGGGGTCTGTACCATCGCCAGCATACCGGTATGGATGACTCTCTCAAGCTCGCTCGTGTTACGGCCAGAGGTATGGAGTCTCAGCGTGACATGCTGACCAAGGAGCTGATGAAGAAGATCTTCCTTCCGACTTTCGAAATGAACGATCAGCTCGTCCAGTTTCCTTCCTTAGAGATGTACCCACATCGTATTGCTTTGGACTGGGACCCGTCTCTGGCAACCTTCTACCTCGATCTGGCTGACAGGAAGCTTCTCAGTAACCGGACTACCCTCAACCTGGTGGACATTGATCTTGTTGTTGAGGTGGAACGGCGGAAGTTGGAGATAGAAAAGTACGACAAGTTCCTTGGTCCCAATGCTGGTCTCAGTGAGGCAGAGGTGCACCAGCAGGCCCTTGGCCCTCTTGCCCCCGCTCTACTTACTCCTGCCAACAGTACCGCCCCACAGAAAGGGGAACCCAAGCCTGGTGCTGCAAATGATCCCAAGTCAGCCGGTAGGGCTCAGGGTGGTAACCATGGCCAGGGTGGCAATGGTGGTGCTCGTCGTGGGGCCGGCCAGGCTCCTCGCAGTGGAGTATCCACAACGGATGGTCCTAAGCGTCCAGCGGTTCCAAGTAGTGGAGCTCCAAAGGGTGTTCGTAGTCGGCCGGCGGCAGAGAAGCACAATGTCCCCAGCAACTGAGGAGGACAAGAAGGCTTTCAGTTTTGGTGGTCTGGACGGTGCCCAAGCCGCCATAGGGCTGGTGATTGTTGCCAGTGCCGCTGGGCGTCTGGCCGTCCTCTTGGTGATTGTGGGGCTGCTTATTACTGAGGGCCTGGGGATGGCAGCCGACGATTGGGCTTCAGAGACAGCTCATGGGTTCCGGGAGGTAGTCGATATGGGGATCGGGACCTCCCTGCCTATCTTCATGGTCGGTCTTCCCTGGTTGTTTGCTCAAGGTACGGTGGCTATCGTACAGTCAGCCCTCATTGCCTTTTTTATAGTGCTGGGGTTGTGTTGGATGGTGAACCCTCGGCTCTCGAAAGTCCTGGTCAAGATGGGTATTCTCTCCGGCTTATGTGGACTGTCCCTCTTGGCGAATATATATCTGCCCGGTCTTGTCCATTAATGAGGAGTTTTTATGACTGATACCCTATCCACTGAAGCTGAGCTTCAGGAAGCTCAGGCGCTTGTCGTTACACTGCAGCGCGAAGTCGCCACCGAAGTGGATGCTGCTGCTGTTGTAGCTGCGACGCCACCACTTCCGACAACTGCAGCTACCGCTGTGGAGCCTCTAAGGGACGTTGCTCCGGAGTTGAAGACCGGCTGCTAGACCGTCCGGGACAACCGCTCTTCGATGAAGGCCGGGAGGAGCTCCTCGACAAGTAGATGGTACACGAGGCCGCCACAGCAGCCGGCAAGTACCGGGCCGAGGAGTTGATGTGGTAGGTAGTGACCAAGGGTACGGCTCATTGTCGGCCGTCCTGTCTTGATAGCCCAGGCGTCAAACGCGACAACACCACCGAGGGTTGCTACCCAACCGATGATGCCGACTTTGTCAAATTTTGCCGCGGTGTCTAGTGGTAGTGCCTGCATATAGTTGGTATCGCCCGAGGCGGTGTCGAAAGGTATGGCGATGAGTATTGTCGAGGGACCGCGATCCTTTCACCTTTTGGGTACAGCTTCGGTTGTAGTTGATGACCGGGAGCTTGCTTGGGCTGAAGTGCATGTTCGGCCTGCGCCAGACATCAAATGGATTTTGGGTAACTATGTCCAGAGCTCGACTTCTGGGGATCCACAGCCTAACCTGAATGGGCACATCTTCCCGTATGAGGACCTGAAGACTTCTATCCTGGACATTCCGCACCGCCCTTTGAACTACCTCCATATCCCTAACAAGAAGGTGGGGGCTTTTGCTGCTGCCGAGTTTACGTATCCTACCGATACGACCACTGCCTCTGGCGCGCCCGTTGTGGAGGCTCTTGCTGCTTTCTGGACTTACTACGACTCCGAGGGTTTGTTCGCCAAGGTAGAAGAGGCGTACCAGGAGGGTCGACTCGCCTATTCTATGGAGGCAGTCCCTGAACAGGTGGGCTGTGGCAATGTCGCTTGTAATGCCATTTTTGACTATGACGGCCCGGCTAGCGCTAAGTACTGCGCTCACCTTCAAGAACATCGTAGTAAGAAGATCCTCCATAAGCCACACTTTCTGGCCGGCGCTCTCATCGTTCCTCCAGCGAAGCCTGGATGGGCTGGAGCGCAGATCAAAGAGATCACTCAGCTCTTAGAAGCCGACCTTGGATTGACCGATGCAGCTTATAGAGAGATCGCGGCCGAACAACCAGATCTCAAGGAATCTCAGATCGAGACCATCATCGCCTGGCTGCTCTCAGCCTAGAGGGGCTAAATATGTTCACAACCGCTGAATGGGAAAAGGCCATGGAGTTGGCCTTAGTGACAGAGATCCCTGCTGGGGGTGGGTGGGAAGCTCGCCCGTCTCAGACGAGGCCTCAGGGACCCACCTACACAGAGATCCAAGGCCACGTTAACTCTGGAGGTGGCGCTCCAGCCAAAGCTTCTGGACTGACTACAGAGATCCCTGCTGGGGGTGGGTTTAGGACTCGCCCCACCCAGAAGGCTCCCACTGGTCCAGTGACTCAGGAAGTCCCTGACAATCACCCCGCCGAAGGTGGTCCTCGCACTGCTTTGGAGTGGGCGCAACAGGCATTGGTCGCCCTCAGGGCAGGGAAGGAATTACCTGCCCTCCCTTTCAAGGCGACCATGGGCAAGATGGCTAATGGGGACCCTGTGGTCCGGACAGGTCCGGAATCCCCAAAATCTAAGGCCGGGGCACCTAACGCGTCTTTGACCAAGACTGACGATGGTACCCACGGCGCTGACCTTGCTATGTCTGATGGTTCCTTTTTTATCCAGAATGAAGGAGACCTGAGGGCTGCTATTGACCGCGTCGCAAATGCGGACAACGGTAGCCTGGTCCCTCAGGGCGGTTTTATGGCAATCAAGCAGCACATCGTCAATCGTGCTGACGCGATGGGCCTGACTCACCTTCTTCCTCCTAGCTGGCAGTTGTCTATGGCCGTAATGGCTGCTGTTCCTCTTGTTGAAGAGGAGGAGGACAGCTTGAGCGCCGAGCCTTACTGGGCTCGGGACTTCTCAGAAGAGGAGCGTCAGCAGCTCGTCAAGGAGGGTAAGGCTATTGGTCCGAAGGGGTCTTATCCAATTGAGAGCCTTGCGGACCTTGATAATGCCATCAAGGCTTGGGGGCATAATCCTACCCCTAAGGTGAAGGCCCATATCTTGAAGATGGCTAATCAATTGAAGGCCGGCCCCGATGTCTTGGCTCGTATCAAGGCTCTGGGTAAGTCTACGCCGGCTAAAGTTTAGATCTGTTATAGACCGGAACGACACTGATAACGATGAATCAGCGCGAGCTACACGACAGGTTGCTGGCCATGAGGGCTCAAAACCCTGAATTGGCAACGGCTAAGCACGACGCTCAGTCTTGCGTTTTTTGTTCAACCCAGGGAGGCCCAGTGGGGTACACCGAAGAGGAATTCCGAGCTGCTCTTGCAGCGGAGACGGCCCCGCTTCTGACCAGGCTCGCAGAGCTTGAGGCTGTACAGCAGACGACCGAAGTTGCGGGTCTGATAGCTGCTGCAGTCACTGATGCTGCAGGACAGGTCGAGGAGCTCCGCACTCAGCTCGATGTTGTTGTTCTTGAGAAGCAGGCGGCAGTCGATGCGCTTGCAGCAGTCGAGACCAAGGCAGCCGAGTTGGTAGCAGCTGCGGAAGCCGAGAAGCAGTTGGGCGCAAGGCGCGATGAGCGCCTAAAGCGTGTCACGGAGGTGGCTAACTTCCCCCAGGATCATCTGGACGGTAATGCCGACCGCTGGGCCGCTATGGATGAGGATGACTTCTCCAAGCTCCTCCATGAGTACGCATCTTTGACAGGGGCTCCTCGCAAGGACGTCATTCCCAAGGGAACGGCGCAAATGGCCCTTCACGCTGGTCGTGAGACTGCTAGTGCTGGTGATTCTGACGGAGTGACGCTCTACAAGAACGTCGTCGGCGCCGGTGTGATCGACAGTCGCATGGACCCAAGGACACTTCATCTTCTCGGAGGGAGTAACTGATGTTTTACGGTCGTAATCTCGACATTCGGATTCCCCCTCGGGCAGAAGCTCGCGGCGCCAGGTTCTTGGCGCCTGCTACGCCAGGCACGGGTGTGGGGGCAAAAGGTGGTACATCCTCCTTCTCTGGTGGCGTAGGGCAGATAACCCTACCCGCTGGATGTCTCCCGATAGGTGCGCCGGTCGTCGTCAATCTCGACGTACCTGAAGATGCTTATGGTCGTCAGGTTGTAGAGCTTGCCGGAGAGGGCGCCCTCACTACGGACCAGGGTATTTTCGGGGTCGCACTCTTCGAGTACGGTCCCGCTTGGTCTGCTGGGTATGACATCTACATCACCACGTACTCTGACATGGGGTTCATTCCTCCTGGTCAGGCGATTATCGTGGTCTGGGGCGATCCTGCCACCAAGTTCGTGTTCAGGAACACCGTCCCCAACCAGTTCTTGGGTATCCAGAATTATCCCGGTCGCACCATGGTTGCCGGTATGGGCGCTACCCCCACGTTTAGTCGGGGTCAGTACCTGGTTCCCGGCAACGGCAATGACACCGATGGCTACTGGCAGGCAACTGCTACACGCGCTGGTGCCTGGGCCGTTATCACATCCGTCAACCCGTCTCGGCTTGAGGTCGAGGCACAGCTGCTGTTCTGAGAGGAGGAGCTATGAGCGATAAAACCCTACGCGATCTTTACGGACGTGACCGTGAAGATGTTGCTACGCAGCGCGAAATGGCATCTCGTCTCAACGAGATGGCTCGTGACAGGTTCTTTGATGATTCCTGGCGCAAGGAGATGACTCAGGTTCTTACTGAGACCATCTATTTGGGCTTCGAGCATGAGAACCTTCTGGCCCTCATGACTCAGGTTCAGAACGCCGGCTTCGACGAGCGTGTTACGGTCGAAGAGCGTCGGGGCCTTCGGGCTTTCTTCGTGGCTCGTGGTGGGTACATCGAGGCCAGTGGCATGAATGCACAGGTCATCGAGGTCCCCCGTGTTACTTGCGGGTTCCACGTTTTCGAGTTTGAGGACAAGCTTCGGGTCAATTTCGCTGAAACTCAGGCCACCCTTGTGGAGCTTGGTGTTCAGCGGCTCGATGCCACCGTCAACAGCTGGATGTTCGGTACGCTGCAGTCTGCAGTCCCGAGCGGCAGCCCCTTCTACGAGAGTGTAGCTGGGTTGAACACCAACCTCGCCACACTGGATGCAGCCATTACCAACGTACGTCAGGTCAGCCGTGACTATGAGTGCGTCATCGTCGGTCTTCCTTCCATGGTCGACCAGATTCGTGATGCACTGATTGGCACCGCTGGTGGCCTCGTACAGAGCAGGTTCCTTCCTGAGACCAACGAAGAGTTGTTCCGCAGGGGCGTTATCGGTAAGTACTGGGGCGCCAACATCGTTACCCTGAAGAACTACACCGATGATCTCGGCAACCCGTTCTTCCCGGCCAACGAGCTCTGGGTTTTGGGCCGTGACGCTAGCAAGTTCGTCTTTTATGGTGGTCCCACCACTCACGAGTGGCTCAACCCCGCAGCCGGCGAATGGCACTACCTCACCCGCCGGGACCTCGGTATGATCGTTCACCGTCCATACCGTACTCGCCGCATCGTCGACACCGACATTCAGCCGTACACCCCAATTTACGACTGAGCAGTCCAGCTCTGAAGAAGCGCCCTCCGAAAGGGGGGCGTTTTCTTTTGAGCGTCCCTTGACGCTCTTCGATGAGCACACTAATATGCCGCTATATGTGTCTATGGACAAAACAAGGAGTAGTCAATGCCTGCTTTGAAAAACTTTAACCCGCCAGCGATGGTGGCTGTTGATGTGGAGACATGGCGCAATGTCGCCCGCGGTGGGACCTCGGTGAAGAAGGTTGATCACTTGGGCAATATTCGTGGGCAGCGCATTCTCCCTGGTGGAACCATTACCATAACGCCCTATGAGCGTCGCATTAACCATGACTATGCCGCTACGACTGAGCTTGATCCGTTCTTGAACGGTCGTCTCACGCCGGTGCGTCTGCTCGATGACGAAGAGGACACGCAGTTCTTGAAGGCCAACCCCAACAATCTGGGTGAGGACGACCTGAAGGAGCTCTTCAAGCTGTCTTTGGCGAAGTTGACTGCTCGTCTGGCAGAAGTCAGCAATCCCATCGTCCTGGAGCGTGTCGTGGCTATTGCTGAAGAGCAGGGAGCCACCATCAAGCAGCTCAAGGTTGCTCAGGAGCGCCTAGAGGCTGTGCAGGAGAAGCCCATCAAGGTGCAGGTGTTCGCTGATGTGCTGAAGGACCCCGCGGTCCAGCAGGCAGCGCAGGGTAACCCTAACCTCATGGGTGGTGGAGAGAACCTCGCCGGTATTTCCTAATGCCTGATGAGAGTCGCACTTATGGCCTGCGTTGTTCTGCGGGCCATGAGGTAACATTAGATGCTCCCTCTGCAGCGAGGATGGTTCTGAAGCCGTGCTTTGAGTGTGGCTGTCAACTAAGGCGTTTCGCTGTTTTCATCAACGGAGCGCCTCGGTCACATCCTGCAGCCTGACGATACCTTGTGCATGAGTGGTATGTTTTGGGACGATCCGGCAGATAATTCTCCCGGTGTATCTAATCATGTCGAGCTGACCGGTCCCGATGCCAACGGGAATGAGTGGGCGCCTGGACTTTATGGGCGTAGTGCCGGGCATATGCCACCGGTAGAGATGGTGGGAGATGTAGGTCTCGATCGGAGGACAATGCCATGAGTGAGTACAGCCAGCTAATGACTCGTGATCCTGATACTGGCGACAGTCGTTTGGATGAGGCTTCCGGGCAAGAGACTATAGGCCGGGATAGCGGTATGGGGTACGGCGGTGCGCCCTTAGTCGGTCCTGTTACAGATCCTTGGTCTGGTGAAGAGTCTGTCCATAACTTCGGTGGTGGGTTTGGACGGGTGAGCTGATGCCGTCGCCCGAGTGGTCCCACGATGTTGTGCGTGATCAGTTGATCGCCGGCATTCTAGAGGACCAGATTGATGCGAGACATGGGGCTCACGGCTTGCCTAATCAGGGGCCGTACGCTCCCGAGGCTCCTACTCTGGAGCCGGACATACGTGGGCAGCGGGGCAGTGTGCCGACCGGCTCTGCGTTTGGGACCGGGAAAGTGAACGTCTTTCCTGGTAACAAGGAGCTGAATGTCTTGGTAGCCGATACGCCGGCTCTGCGCGAGACGGGCGTGCAGAACCGGGATGACGTCGGGATGGCTAACGGGACCTATGACGGGATGGTCTTTCAGTGGAGTGAGGATACTCAAGCTGCCCTTCACAACAAGAACGTTAGCTTTCCTGTTAGTGCCGCTTGGTTCGATTCTAGTGGTATGTATGTCGACCACACCCATCTGCGCCCTGGCCAGGCTACTCCTGTAAGCCCCAAGGGTAAGCACCGGTCTGTCTTGGAGCTCCACTCCGATGACTGGGATGCACTGGGTATGGGACCCAACTCATCCATCTCGATCACCAAGGCTGTCCAGAACACCCCTACCGTCCAGATGGGATAGCGTCCCTTGACGGACGCTGGTACTAGTCTTACCCTGGCTGTATGCCTGAGCGTTACTACGAACCCGCCCGCCATGGGCAATGGGATAACCTTCCTATGCCAACCACAGTGGAGGAGTTGACGCAGCGTGTAGCGGTGTTGGAAGCGGCGCTGGGCTTCTACTCTAACGCTCAGTCATATGGTCTTGATGCGGACGGGCCGCCCTCTAATTGGGACCTTGTTGTTGATGCCGGTTTGCGAGCACGGCTGGGTCGTACATCTGGGACTATGGATGACTTTCTCAACAGGCTTCAGGCCCTTTTGTGAAGACTGTTACAGGCTTTGTAATGGATCATGTCTACTTCATCTAATGTCGTAGAGTCTACCGATACTAGTCCTCTCGGTATCCTTACTCGTTATGGTGGCAAGTACGGTAAGTGGATTGGCATGGCTCTTGCCACGCATCAGGTTGTGTGGCCGGCATATAAGAAGATTCGTGACTGGCATAAAGACCGGTCTGTTTACACCATTACTGTGAATGGTACCGATGGGATCTATCTCGATTTACACGAGTGGGTTTTGACTCTTTTGCCCGCAGTGGATAGACGTGCTCTTGTTGCTGAGAGTAGCTGCGGTGTTATATCGGGAGATATAGATTCGGACTTTCAACAACCCAAGGCAATGCCTTCTCAGATGCGTTTGCGTTATGATGGGAGTCGTACACAAAAGATCATTCTCAATGGGTTTGAGGTGACGGTTGCCATAGAGCACGAAAATATCCCTGATCGTGAGAAATTGCCAGACCAATGGCAGCGGTTTTTCGAGAAGATCGTGTTTACGGTCTATTCGACGGAAGCTCGCGATGTGGTAGTGGAGCGGTTAGAGGAGGTCGCTCAAGCGAAACTTCTTCAACCGGGACCGCCGCCTCTAAAGATTCCCAACAGGTGGGGTGACGGTTTCAGCACACGTCTCGATATTCCTCCTCGGCGGTTGGAGAGCGTCATACTCAAAAAGGGCCAGCTTGAGTACTTGGTGGACGACCTGCAAATGTTCTTGGATTCAGAGCAGCAGTATGGTGATTTTGGGCGCCCGTACCATCGAGGGTACCTGTTCTACGGTATTCCTGGCACTGGCAAGACGACAGTGGCGAGAGCTTTGGCAGACCATTTCAAGTTACCGATTTACTACTTGCCTTTGGCGGATATCAAGAAAGACACTGATTTGATGGCATTGATGGGTGCTATTCGTCCTCGGTCTATATTACTGTTAGAGGATGTTGATATTTTTCAGGCCACCACGCAGCGCACTGAGGAGAAGGGTTCGGTAACTCTATCTGCTGTATTGAATGCGCTTGACGGGATCTGGACGCCGCATGGGTTGATTACCATTATGACGACCAACGATCTGACCGCCTTGGACCCGGCACTTTTACGTGCTGGTCGTATTGATATCAAGGAAGAATTCACTGCCCTGGATGAATATCAGATCGGGCGATTTTTGGAGTTTTTCCAGGTATCACGTACATCAGATTTTTGGCATTTTTTGAGCCATTCTCCAGCGGAGCTTATCGAGACAATCTGTGCTCAGAAGTTAATGGCTCGCAAGAAGGCATGATGGATCTTCCTGTCGGTCCCTTTGGTACTTGTCTTGCCGATCCACCCTGGAGGTTCATCAATCGGCATGGTAAGGTGGCACCCGAGTATCGCCGGCTGAAGAAATATGAGACGATGACTGTGGATGAAATCAGTGCCATAGAGGTTGGTGGTGTGATGGCTTCTCAGTCTCACTGCTATCTTTGGGTGCCCAATGCTTTGGTTGCCGAGGGGCTGCAGGTCATGGCCGCGTGGGGGTTCACTTATAAGGCTATGATTGTGTGGCATAAGATCCGTAAGGATGGCGGTACCCACGGCGGAGGGGTGGGGTTCTATTTTCGCAATGCTACAGAATTGGTGCTCTTTGGTAGTAGGGGTAAGCTGCGAACCTTGTCGCCAGGTCGTACGCAAGTAAACTTTATCGAGGCGCAGAAGCGGGAGCACAGTCGTAAACCAGATGAGCTTTACTCAATCATTGAAAGTTGTTCGCCAGGGTCTTACTTAGAGTTGTTTGCTCGCTATTCTCGGGAAGGTTGGGTGTCTTGGGGCGATCAGCTCGTGAGTATGCCGGCTCTTAGGGACGATACAGGACTTGATGATCGATCTCAGCGACACAGCGATAGGCAGCCTGCAAAACTTTCTTAACCCCGCCGGGCAGTCAGTGGTGGTTATGACCGATGCGCAGGCCTTATCGCGTTTGTTTGATGCCTTTTGGTGGCTGCGGATGGCCGGCATGGACATCTTGTCTTCGTGGACTTGTGACACCGATGGCATCATCACACCCCAGCCCAATCCGCCGCAGTGGACCTTTGGGCAAGATGTTCCTACCGGATGGTATACGGATGCTCAAGGGGCCACCGACCTGGGGCAAGAGATTGTCATGGCTATCGTTGTAGTGGCCGCCCATCACGCAATAGTAGCTCAGTTGAGCCAGCTGCAGACTTCCTTATCCGTCAAGGCCGGCCCAGTGAGCTACGAGGTGCAGCAGTCGTCTACCATGATGTTGGGGGTCCTAAAGAATATCCAGAATCAGGTCGCTCTTATCCTGAAGCGTCTTTCTGACCTGGGCTTTACGACTGAGGCTGTCTTCGATGCCGTGTTGACTAATACCCAGGCCATTGAAAACGATGTTGCCTCCTGGTCGCGTGGGGGGTATGCCGACATGGGCGGTCCATACCGTAGTTATTCGGGGTACTGATGCTTGATGTCAAGCTGAAGAGTCTTCTGGAGGTGCCATTGGTCGCCTTACATAAGGCTACTGAGGCTATTGATTTCACACCTCTTGAGCACGGCGGATTTGTAATGGATGCCTTCTTGCCTGGTGACAGCGGTCTCATTGAGATTGCGTTTGATGAAGATGGGTACCTGGTGAGCGCCTGGTGGCAGGTAGGAGACGTGGAAGAGTGGAGAGAGTGGGTGGGTGATGGCGGGGACCAATCCTAAGTTCAACGCAACATCGGTAAGGGCCGCCCTCCACCTGGGTATGACCATGGGGCAACCCAATACTCCAAGCGACCGAGCAACCTTTCAATGGAAGCCTCAACCGGTCTATGCTCCTAAGCCAGCGGGACCGAGTGGGGTGCCTTACGATCTAAATGAGCTTCCTACCTCCAAGACGGCCATCAAGGATATACAGCTACTTTGTGCTGTGGAGTATGGTAATGCTGCACAGGAAGGAACCCCTGCTGGGTTCGAGGAAGCCCTGAAGGCTACCGTTACGCTCATGGATACCGAGTATACCCAACTACTTGCCCGAGGAAAGGGTAGGCTACCTGACTTCATCCTTTTGGGAGGGGCGCTTTTCAACATAGATTATACCGTGGGTCCATATGCCGTCTTTGACATGGAAGCGCGGCAATTCTACTGCACAGCACAGGACAAATAAGCCATGAGCGCCACCAATACATCTTTCTATGCTTCGGGTATCGCCTCTTTTCTGAGTGGCGCCGTTGACTGGACCAGTGACGATGTCTACCTGGCTCTAGTGCAGGCTAGTTACAGTCCCAACTTGGCTGCTGATTCTGCTTGGGCACCCGTTAGTGAGTGCGAGGCTGTTGGGGCCGGTTACACTCCCGGCGGTGCTCAGCTGGCATCAACGAGTATCAATGTGGTCTCGGTTGGTGGTAACTGGTTGGCCAGCACCGCCTTTGCAGAGAACCAAGTGGTGCAAGCAGGGTCTGGTCTTGCTGTCTGTGTGGTGACTGGGACGACTGGTAGTGTTGTGCCTAAGTGGCCTACTGCTCAAGGGGTGACGGTCCAAGATGGGACTGTGACGTGGGCCTATTTGGGTAAATGGGGAATTGCGCTGAGCTCGTCTGCTGTGAGTTGGAACCCGCTTACTGTGACGAATGTTCGTTATGGGGTGATCTACTCGGGCGAGCGTCTTTTAGCTCTGATCGACATGGGAAGTGCTTTCACTCTCGATGGTCCTTGGGGTCTGCAGCCCGACCCTGTCACTGGTTGGCTGTTCTACAGTGGCTAACATCACCGTCGGCAGTGCCTGGGCACCTGCTTACTCGCAGGTGGTGACTAGGAATAATGTCTCCTATGGCGGCGGCGTTCGGGCGCGTTTCATCTACGATAGTCTGTGGTACATGCTCAAGGGGTCTTTGGGGCTTCTTGGCTGGTTTAATCCCACCGTCACTGATATTCCACCAGGTACGCGTCAGAACCTACCGGTGCAGTTTTTGGCTAGGCAGTTGGATTGGACTCAGCCGATCACACTCAATACTCTTGCTTTTGCCCCCGACGACGTGAGCTCAGAGGAGAAGGAGCTGGGCAGCATCATGATGGAGGACGTCTGGGTCTACTACTGCGACATCTTCGCTGAGAGTGAAGCAATTAGTTTGCAGCTAGCAGGGGATATGAAGGACATTCTCTGGGGTAAGATGTCGGCCGTGGGCCGTACTTTTGGTCCCACGGTGGATATCTTGGACCTTGATCAGCCGGGGCACTACAAGATCGGGTATGTGGAGATCGCCAACGTTACCGCCACCAGGAGCCCCAATGTTGCTCAACGTTGGCAGCAGTTCCTGCGGGTTGTGCGGTTTGAGGTGTGCGACTGGTATATCTTGGATAACGATGACCTGTCTACCGGTCGAGCTCAGTGGGCGTTTCAGCCGTGACGGGACCAACGGAGGCGCGGGCTATACCTAATAGTATTGCTGAGTTGCAGCGCCAGCGACAGTTAGCCGAGGCGCGTATCAAGGCCTCAGCTATAGGTGTCATTAAGCAGTCCGTTGCTGTTGCTGTTGGGGACTTGCTGGAATCTATCAACATTGAGCTGACTGCTTGGGCGAGCCGTCTCGCCTCAGCTTTGAGCGAGAAGAATACAGGTGCTCTACAAGGGGACCTCATGACGTTGGGTCGTGAGGCTCAATTGAGGATGCTCAATGCCTATGGACAGTTGGTGACGCGCCAGGAAGGCCCTGCTTCCCGTACCCATTATCGCGCCGGCCAGGGGCGTTTAGCTGGAGGGATTTTGTTGAGGGCTTTGGGTCGTGGGGACTTTTTTGAGGTACATGGGACCACCCTCTCCTGGGGCAATGTCTCTATGCTCGACGGTGCCGCCCGTCAGTGGCACCGGATAGCTTTTGGGGCTGGCCGTGGTGGTATTCATGACGAGTTTGCTGTTACTTTTAATGATCTCGTGCTGGCCACAATTGGAGTGGCGGGTGGGCCATCTCCTGGGTTCTCAATGCCTGCAGGTATCTGGGTCCCTCCTGGTAGCGCAGGTCAGAAAGGAGCGCTACGTGCTCCTAGCGGGGGCCGGGGTGACGATGAGTTTTATCCTCATCACGGTGGTGTTTCTCAAGCGGTTGAGTTCAAGCCTGGTCATTTTACGATGATGCCTAACTTGTCGGCCAGTGAGATGTTACTCAGGGACCGGGGTCGGCCACGCAAGATGACTATGCAGGGTCCTCGTCCAACGCGAGGTATCAAGCCTCACGACTTCTTCAACGCTGGTGTCCGTTATCTTGCTGGGCAAGCAGGCGGTAAGCAGGGTGGTTTGGGGATGGTGTTGGAGAGGTACGCCAACAACCTGACCAAGGCGTGGGTGGACAGTGCTGGGCGTATGCAGAAAACGGTCCGGGTGAATGTGGTGGCGCGTGGGCTCTAATAAGAAACAAAGGTCTGTCGATACTGCTGGTGTGATTTGTAACGAGATGACGGCCTGCTCGCCGTCCATGCCGTCTGATCGGAAGGTGTTCTAAATGGCTCTCAAGTCTAATCAGATTCTTTTCACAGGTTCTGTGGGCGGAGGTAGTTCGGGGACGTCCTATGGCAACTCCTTCATCATCGATCGTATTCAGAGTGGGGACATCAACCCCAACATTACCAATGAGACGATCACTGAAGTTGGTAACCCCAAGCCCGTTGGCATCATTCGTGATGCCCCGGCCGCTCTCACTACGACCATTGAGTCGTACGACGTCACCGCCAAGCTAGAGGCCATCTTACTCAACCTCGATCCCCAAGATTCCACCTCCCTCACTCCTGGGATGGCACTGGACTTTGGTAACCAGGTTCCCTTCAGTCTTTTGTGCCCCATTCGGCAGGGCATCAATTTGTCTGCGGTCTATGGCGGCGTCATCATGCCTCACATGTCGCTCTCCGAGGTCAGCTATAGGTTTGGGCTCAAGCAGGATGCCCAGCAGACCTATACCCTCAACGGCGACAGCATGTTCTACGGTCCGGCGGGAACGGTACCATGCGAGATGATCAGCGCGGGCGACGGGACCCTTGGGCAGGTTTTTACTCTGCCCTATGCTCCCGTCGCTTATACTGACCCGGCTTCAGGGAACACCATGTTCGTCTTGAATGTCACCGTCTACCCCGCCGATTCCTCGACTCCTTACCGTTTGCTCAACGGGCCTTCTTTTGACTACCAGGACCATGGCCAGGCCGGCAATGGCTACGGTGGTGCCATTACCACCTTCACCCTCAACAGCAACGTTTCAATTCCTACTGGCTGGATGGTCAAGGCTCAGTATTTTACGCTGAACTCGGCTGATGCCCTGTCCATTCCGCAGGCTGATAACGCTGCTGACGGTATAACTGTCAAGCCGGCCGCCATTCGGGCCTGGAACATCGATGTGTACTACGCCACCACAGTTACCACTCCTGTGTGGCACCGGTTGAGCAACGTTCAGTCTGTCGACGCCACCTGGCAAGCGACAGGCTTCGAGGCGAACGATGAGTTCGGGTCTCCGCTCTCGGTGTCTTATGACTATGTCACCTCTGCTGTTTCGGGGACCATCACCACCCGTCCTGACAGCGTGAAGATCATGGTAGGCCAGCTTTCTGAGCTGCTGAACGTCGATTCTTCTCGGGTCATTGGTATGCTTTCTGGTCTACCTTTGAGCATTCTGATGGTCTTGAAGTGCCCCAACGGCGTCGCCGGGGTTGCCCCTGGAACGATCCTCAAGACGCTCTACGTTCCTGATGCCATCTTTGATCCGCCTCAGCTGACTTCTCGTACAGCTCAGAAGATCGACCTGCCATTCAAGTTCTATTCGAACACCGGCACGCTCATTACCTACAACGGTGGTACCGGAGACCTCGTCACCGGTGGGACCATAGGATCTTCGGGATAAGCGTCCCTTGACGACATAGAACGCTTGTTCTATTCTAGCAGTATGGAACAGTACAGCCGGCAAAGATCTCCGACTGTACTCTGTTCCGCTGTTGTGGTCGGCACCCATGGCGCTGGAGGAGAGCTCCAGACGGGTGACTTTCTCCTTTCACACCTTAGGCAACAGGTGCCGACCGCTCTCTAAGAGGGGAGAATAATGCCTGACGATCTCAAAGTCCCTGAACTTGCTGATATCACCGATCTCTTTGTTCGTGGTGCTGAACTAGAGGTAACAGATCCAGAGACGGGACGTATTTCGAGGAACTGGCTTCAGAAGCTTAATCCAGTGGAGCAGCAAAGGGCTGTCCGCAAGGCTAATGCTGCTCGTGCTCGTTTTCTGGCGGCGAGGTTTGAGGAGGATTCCGAAGAGTACTTGAGTGTAGTTAATCACGTTGAGTCTCTTTCTCGGGACGAGCAGATTGAGGTCTTGTTGAACATAGAGCGGATCAAGCTCTTTGATCTCAAGAGTTCTCAACTCTCCTTCGAGGACCCTTGGAAGGACGGGTACCTTGATGGGCTTCGGGATCTTTGGAACGGGGGGTTAGAGACGACCTTCTCTGAGAATCCCGAGGACGAAGAGGCTAAGAGGGTTCAGGGTCAGCTTATGAAGTTCAGGGATGAAGTTTTGGTGCTCGTTGAGGAAGACCTTGATGTTTATCGTGGCGCTTATTCTGAGAAGTCTGCGGCAGTTCTGCGACATGATGTTGTTGAGTTCCTTTTTAAGGGTATATCTGACGGCGTGTGGGAGGATGAGTACAATCGTTGTTATGTCTGGCTTGGTACGCGTAACATCACGGACCATGCTAAGTCGACGTTTGCTACTCGTGAGGCTGTGGATATGCTTCAGGCAGAGTCTATCGCTGTGTTGGAGGCTGGTTTCAGAAAGCTAGTAGTGTCTCCGCAAGAGGGAAAAGACTCGCCGGTGGACCCGGCTTCCTCCAACTAATTCGAGCAGTTTCTTCGGGTGGTAACGGTGCGGTTTTATGGCCTCGTGGGGTTACCTGTGTTGATGACTTGCCCATGGATCTTGTTGATGCCATTGCTCATGCCCATCGTATTCTTGACTGGCATAATGGCAATCTGACCGAAGACGAGGTACCCCCTCAGTATATGTGGTCTTTTGGAGATGCTGTGGAGGAATGGTTTGAGGGGATCAAGATCAAGCGTGATCGTGATCACGAAGACGTGCCACCTGATGCTATACAGAGCGATGACCCTAGAATAGCTGCCCTAAAACGCCGGTGACTATGAACCAGTTTTTATTCAACTTCTGTCGATAGCTGAACTGATATGGCTGAAACAGCACTGATCCGAGCCGAGCTAGAGCTCGTTATTGCTCAAGCTCAGGCGAAATTGGCTGAATTGGGCAAGACCGGCGTTGCCATGGTCAATGAGGTGGCTAGCGCCGGTACTGGCTCCTCTGGGGTTTCGGCCACGCGTGTGGCCCCTGTGGCTGGCGTTAGAGGCGGTAAGAATAACGAGCATGAGGAGCTTGTTCGCCGGCTTCAGCGGATGTATGGTGTTATGGGCAAGGAGTTGGGGCGTCAGGGTCCCAGTGCCGCCGGGGAAGTGGCGCAGTGGCGTACTGCTATCAGCACTTCTCTCAGGGAAAGCGTAGCCCCCCTCGCACTGGCGGCCAAAGATATAGAGAGAGTCTCGCGGAGCTTTAATAAAAGCTTGAGGGGGAGCCTGCCTGAATCTACCCGGACTGCCCTTGATGCTAGGTGGTATCAGCGGTCAGGAGCGAGCCGGGCGGTCCTTAGCCCCGGTGGTCAGGGCTATGTCATTCCTAGTCGTGTCCCTAGCCTTTCTGAGCAAGAGCGAACTCCTGGTGACCGTAGGGCGCAGGAAGAGGCGCGAAAGAAGCAGGATAGCCAGGCTAGGGTTGCTGCTCGGGCTAGGAAGCCAGCACCTCATCCGCAAGAGAAACCAGCACCTCATCCACAAGAGAAAGCTGTTGAAGAGCCCAAGAAGGCAGAAGAGGCGCGAAAGAAGCAGGATAGCCAGGCTAGGGTTGCTGCTCGGGCTAGGAAGCCAGCACCTCATCCGCAAGAGAAACCAGCACCTCATCCACACATCGTGGAGCAGTCCATCGCCGCGTTCGAGGAGGCTCGCATCGGGCCGAACGGGGAACGCCGAGGCGTTCCTCCTCGTCGGAAGAGGGGGGTGTACCACGAGCCGTCAAAACCAGCCGCTTCTCAAGTTCCTAAAGACGAGCCTAAGTCTTCACCGTCTGGCGGAGGTGGGAAAAAGTCACCTCCGACAACTCCAACACCTCCGACAACTCCGCCACCTCCATCTAAAGACGAGCCCCCGACACCACCCTCACCCCCACCCCGGCCGAGGTGGCAGAGGACAACACCTCCGACAACTCCGCCACCTCCACCTAAAGACGAGCCTAAGTCTTCACCGTCTGGTGGAGGTGGCGGCCGGAAAAAGCCAGGCCAGCCTGGCGGGGCCTCCACTCCGCCGGTAGGATCTAATGCCGCGGCTCTTAAGGTGATAACCGCCCTTGATGCCAAAATAGCGGAGCAGCAGTTGGTTTCAGAGTTTCTTGCTAAGGATCCCCTCAGGATAGGGAGAATTGGTGCTACTTATTTAGGTTCTAGCCATGTACATAATCTGGTTCATTTATCAGCTAATGCTCAATGGATGGGGGATTCCGATAAGATCAGTGCTTCTCAAAGGGCAGCAGCTTCACAGAGTACTCGTCTTTCTCTAACTCAGTCCGGTAGGAAGAACATACAAGCCGCTGATCACGATGCCATAGAGGTGATTGCTAACCTCAAGGTTGCAACCGCCAATTTGGCCGCTGTTACCAAGGAGTTCAATCGTTCTCGTGGGCGTCTTCCTAGCGGCCAGACTCATCTGGAGCATGCCCAGGAAGTAGCCGCCACTAAGAGAGACAGAGAACAGAATGCTGCGGCGTACCAGCAGGTTACCGGGAAGACGCCAGGTCTATTCCAGCGTCTGCAGTACTATGCTCACGGCGGTGCTGCTCGTGGTGCCGGCGGTGACATGGGTGCTCTGGGCATGCCTACTGGTAACCAGTTCATGGCTTCTCACACAGCTAATACCCTGGGGTATGCCCTACCTGGAATAGGGTTTGGTATTGTTTTGATGGGCTTGCGGGAGACTGTGACTGAGGCGGCAGAGGCTCAAAAGACTTTGGCTGAGGTCGCTGCAGAGTTCAGTGCCTTGGGCCAGAGCAGTGCGTTCCAGGGGTACTCCCAGTCTATTCAGAGCATAGCTTCTAATACTGGTGTGGCCATCAATGAAGTGGCTGAATTAGGCCTTGCTTTTAAGGGTGTTTTTGGTAATACCCAACAGGCCACTATCGCCCTGACGGCTGCAGCTCAAGGCGCGCAGGCTTTGCAGATGCCCATGACGGAGCTACAGGAGTCTCTGACTGCTATTTCACAGGGGTTTGACTCGCTGCGTGGTCAGGGTGGTCAGTCTTTTGTCAACATTCAGAATGAAGCTCTCCACCTTCAGGACGTTTATGGAGTCCCCGCTAAACAGACTATAGCGGGGTGGGGTGCTGTGGCTCCCATCGCCCAGCAGATGGGTCTGACGCCTAATTTCACCGCTCAGATGATTGCTGTCACATCTCAGATGACAGGTCAGAGTGGAGAGATGATTGGTGAGGGACTGACTCGTATCCTGCCTGGGTTTACTCAGAACTTGAGTCAGTTGCTGCAGTATGCCAGCTCTACTGGTAAAGCCGGTCAGCCTTTTGTGCAGTCTGTATATAACGGGGCGTCTGGTCAAGCTGTATTTGAGTCTTTCATCAAGATGTTTGGTGCTGTACCTGCCGGTGCACAGAATGCTTTGGTGGGTGACCTGGGGGGCAATGCTTCTTCGCGTGCCATATTGTTGTCGTTTTTGAAAGCTATCAATACCCCGAAGGAATTAGCTAAGGGTACGGGTAGCGCGCCTCCTGATCGTCTGCATCAAGAGTTTGACCGTCAGATGGGCACGTTGTTGGGGCAGGTAGAGAAGTTTGGTACCAGTCTTGAAAACGTGGGGATCTCTATATTGGACTCGGGGATCGGGACTACTTTGACGGGTATCGTTGATGTTGGTCACAATCTTATCAACTGGATCAAGAACCTGAATCAAGCTACCGGTGGGTTGATTGGTCATTTTGCTGAGCTAACTATATTGGCAGGAGGCATCCGGGTTGTTGCGGGCGCTAGTAAGAGTATCTATAGTATGGCAACTGGCGGTGGTTCCCCGGCAGCACAGGCCTTTAATGAGAGGATCATTATAGGTGCTAATGATTGGAATGCCACTACTTTGGCCGGCGCCAGGGAATGGGCAGCCACCGCGGGGGCAGGTGGCGTTGTTTCTGGTGGTCGTATTCCTCTTATGACCAATACTGCTCTTGATGAGGACGCGGCCATGCTCGACGCTTCATCTGCTGGAGCCGTAGCATCTGCTGGCCTGTTGAGTAGAGCTGGGGGTACCGCCTCTTCTCTTCTCAAGAATCCTATGATTGGTACTATAGCTATTGTGGGTGGGGCGCTGGCTATGTCCAGTGCTTATGAACAGTCGAAGACCACGAAGGGCGTTCCGGCTGTAGAAGGGCTTGAGGTCGCGGGTAAGAATATCATCGGTGGCACTGTTGCCGGCGCTGAGATTGGTTCGATATTTCCTGGTCTTGGTACCGCTATCGGTGCTGGTATCGGTGCTGGTGTTGGTGCCATTGCTACCGCTGCTGAATTGCTCTCTCAGATAGCTCCTGCCCAGTTGTCTGCCGCACAAAAACTGTATGACGCTGGGCAGAAGTTAGAGGAAGCCTCTTCTGAGGGAAATAAGCCATCATCGATCCCCGCACAACAGAAGTCACTAGTCCAGCAATTTGAGGCTCAGGGTAACTATACTCCTGCGCAAGCTAAGGCAGCCGCGCTTAGTATTGTAACCGGTTGGGGGCAGTTTACTCCCGCTGAGGCCAAGGCGGCCGGGTTGAGTAATAAGACACTAAAGTTGCTGCAGCAGAACAATATCCCTGTGCCGACATGGGGTAGTGTTTCGACTCAGAATGGTAAGGATTTTGTAAATGTCCCTTCTTCGCAGCAATGGCAGGGGGCCACTCCGAAGGGTTTTAAGGTTGTTGATAACATCTGGGAAGAGCCTCTTGCGCAATGGGCTGCTGCACAGCTAGCACCTAAGCTTACTCAGGGCGGCAAAGCCTCTTGGAAAAACTGGAAGGACCTGGCACCCTGGCAGCTCCAGCAGGAGGGGGCTGTGGCCGGAACGGGCCAGACGTATGCCAATGGTATGTTGACTGCGGTGTCTACCAACCCGGTTACGCAGGCCAATTTAGAGCAATACAAGATTCCGATTGTGCCCACTAAAGACTTGGTGAGCATGGGTCATCATCGCGTTGGTGTTGAGCAGATTTCTGTTGTAAACCATCAGGAAGTTAAGACGCTCATACCCCTTCAGCAACACTATGCTGAAGCAATTGCTACTGCCCAGGCGGAGGCTGCCGCCCAGGTAACTAAGGCCTCTTCTACTGCTGGTGGCACTAAAACAGTAGCCAAGACCGTGCAGGGTCTTTCCAAGCAGGCTAATAGTTTGTTGCTCGGGTTTGGGTCTGACTTTGCCAGCGTCTCGTCCGCTTATCAGGAGACGGGTGCTAGTTTTGGTCAACTATTCTCTGAGGCCAAGGACACATTGAGGATCGCCATAGGTAGTTACCTTAAGACGCCTACTCAGGCTGGTGCTGAGGCCATACAACAGGATGCTGCACAGATGAAGCAACTCCTTGATCAACAGACTGCTGCTGTTTCTTCGGTGTCTGAGTCCTTGATCCAGTCTGGGTCTGTCAGTGGTTCGTCCAGGTTGGGTGATATAAGTGCCTATGTAGAAAGGACTTCAAGTGGTTTAGGACAGAAGCAACAGGCTGCAGCAAGTATTATTCAGGCCGCACAACAGAAGATAGCCAACGAGATGGCTGCCGCAACGACTCAAACTGGGGCTAACGTCATTGCTAAGGCTGGAACTAACCTTTCTATGCCTCAAACCAAGGCAGTGCTCAATGCTCTATCTTACCAGTTCAGTGGTAAAGGTGTTAGTGCTGCTCAAGCCACTGCTGAGGCTAAAAACTGGCTAAAGTCTCAGGGAGTGACTTTTAATAAACAGGGTGAACTTCATGTTTCTGGTCCTGTTGTTGTTCCTACGTCAGCGTTCTCTGCTGCCCAGGGGGCCATAGCGGCACAATACGCTAAGCCCGAAGCTATAGCCAGTCAGAACCCCATTCTTCTTGGTCAACTCCAGGTGGGGGCTCTTAAGGCACAGATCAAGGCGGGAAAAGCTACTGGTGAGTTTAGTGGTCCGGGGGGCAAACAAAATTTATTGACTCTCCAGGGTCAGGTTATTGCTCAGGAGAAGACCAACTACGTCAATGCTCAGGGGATTCTTGCGGCACAGACTGGGTTGTACGCTGCTATCTTTTCTAATGCTCCTATTCAGAATGCCAAGTCTCTGATACAAGAGTACCAGCAGGAGGCCGCCACAGCTCTTGCTACTGGTAACAAGGCTCAGTATCTGTCAGATGAGGAGCAGATAAAGGCTACCCAGGCCACTTTAGCAACAGACGTGGAGGCAATCACGCAGTCCCAGTTGGGTATTGCTGTTGCTATGACCTCACTAGACCCTGTGGCTAATGCTGTCGCGACGCTGGCCCAGGAGGCTCAGTCGGCTAAGTACTATAGTACTCCAGGCACGAACTACAATCTGTCACAGGCCAATGCGTCGATTGCATCCATGGTGACGACTAAGAACCAGCAGCTTCAGAATACACAGGCCATTGTCCAGGCGCAAGGGAATCTCTATACCACACTGTTTGGACCCGAGGGTGTGTTGTCTGCTGATCAAACCATCCGTTACGCTCAGAAAGCTTTGAAGTTTGCTGAGAAGTACCAGGGTGGGAAGAA
>Ga0182030_10002143_pt1 | contig 41739 bp, 43 predicted proteins | sample 812S3MmetaG_FD_121299 | JGI IMG/M metagenome (GOLD analysis project Ga0182030, IMG submission 121299) | Permafrost microbial communities from Stordalen Mire, Sweden - 812S3M metaG (Illumina Assembly) | ecosystem: Environmental > Terrestrial > Soil > Wetlands > Permafrost | place: Sweden...
CGCGTTTCGACTATCAGCAGCGCACGTTGGCCATCCGCCGAGCTCCACACGCCCTGCTCACGGTAAGGAGCACCGTTCGAATCTAGCTGATCGATGATCTGCAGCGTCTCGCCGGTCGGATCGGCGCGCAGCAGCGGCTGCGCCAGCACGCCGGCCGGGGAGTCCACGAGATCGAGGCTCGTTTCCATGGCCGAGCGCAGGCCGTCGATACTGAATCGTTCCGCCGTCACGGCAGTGCTGAGGAGATAGCGGTGTTCGAACACGAAAGTTCGATCGCGCTGCTCGATCGAATTCTCGCCATCATTGACGCTCAAAAAAGCGCTTTGCGCACCCAATTGCGCGGTCATCGCGGTGGCGGCGCGCGCACGCTCCGTCGCATCGCCGCCCTCGATGGCGACCAGGATCAGATGGGCCGCCAGGCCGTTCTGCAACTGATCGACCAGCAGCCGCTGCGCGGCCGAGGGCAGGCGCGGCAGGAAGGCCGACAGATCGGCGCTGAAGCGCGCGCGCGCGACGATCAACGCGGCCGCGGCCAAAGCGAGCAGCCACAGACCCAGGAGCAGCGGCCGCGCCGGTCTCATTCGCGCGGCTTGATGGTCATCAGTGAGCGATCCGCGCCACCCTGCTGCACCTCGACCTGCAGAATCCGATCGCGCTCGCCGTTGAGCCGGATGCGCTTAACACCTGAGGCGAGCCCGGATTCGCGCGGCGTAAGGTCGAGCTGCCAGTGGTCGAGATCGCCCGCAAGACGTGTCTCGAAGCGTCGTTCGAGTGCCGGCAGATCGCCTGCCAGTGTCGCGCGGACGCTGTCGATCAGCGGCGCCAGCTGCGGATACTCATCGAGGCGCACGGTTCGCTGCCGCGATCCGCGAGTCAGCGTCAGTACACCGTGATCCAGCACCGCGGTCTGGGGGTGCGGCTTGAGCGTGCGCTGCTCGAGGTGATCCGGCGCGTCGTAGCTGAGCACGCCCTCGGAGCGCTGGGGCTGCTTGAGTACGGCCAGATATTGAGTTTGCGTAAAGTCCGCCACACCGTGCCGGCGCTGCGCCAGCAGCGCCATGAGGTTTCCGAGCGTCCCGCCCTCGTCAGCGGCGATCGTGACGCCTGCGGTCAGCGTCAGCGCCGCGATGAGCAGGCGTGCGCTGAGGCGTGCAGTCAGCTGCATGTCGGGTCCGCGGCGCCCGTCGGCTCGGCCCAGAAGTCGAAGAAGTTGAACCAATTGTAGGGATCGCTGCGGCAGTAGTGTTCGAGCAGGCTGGCGTAGCGCGTGACGGCGGTCTCGATGGCCGCGGAGCGCTCGGCACGACTGACATGCGTGAAGTCCGCCAGCGGTGCGAACACGATGTGGTAGCGCCGGCCGCCGCGATAGAGTCCCAGCATGAACAGTACGCGTCGGCGCAGCAGTGCCGCAGCGCGCATGGGCCCGAGCGGCAATCGCGCCGTCGCCCCCAGAAAGCTGACCCGCAACGAGGCTTCGTCGCCGAGGGTGCGGTCGGCCAGTACGCCGACCAGTGCCCCCTCATCGAGGCGTTCTCGAACCTTGAGCATGGCGTCGAGACGGCCCAGCGGGATGATCTCGGGCGGATCGCGCAGTCGCGCGGCGGCCATGATGGCGTTGACCTTGCGCGCATTCTCCTCATACATCGCCATCGCGATCGCCAGTCCCGGCTGGCGATCGCCCAAGGTGCGCATCACTTCGAAGCTGCCCATGTGCGCACCGAACAGCAGCGCCCCGTCGCGGGTACCGGCCACCTCGCGGATCAGTTCCTCTCCCTCGAGCGAGACCTGCAATTGGTCCTGTCGGCCCGCCAGCAGCAGCAGGCGGTCGAGAACCGAAGTGGCGAACCAGAGAATCAGTCGATAGCGATCGGCCGCGGTGGGCTCGCGTGCAAGGGCGCGCCGCAGAAAGACCCGCATATGGCGCCGCATCCCGGGCGCAAACAGAAAGAAATAGGCGGCGATGAGGTGCAGGAGCGGATAGACGGCCACGCGGCCGCATCGCAGAGTCAGCCATGCCATCGTGCGCAGCAGCACCGGACTGCCGCGCTCACGCTGACGACGCCACGCCGGCGTGCGCGTTTCGGCGTTCATGCCGCGGAGCGCTCGAGCAGCCCGCTCATGACGAGGGCGTCAGCGGCTCGCAGTTCGATGCGCAGCGCACCGCCGGGTTGCGTACTGCACTCGAGCCGCAGCGCCTCACCGGGTCGTACGATGCGGTGAAACTTCAGATTGGCGATGTGCCAGGAGGTTTCGGCCGCATCGATCGCATGCAGCGCCTCATCGAGCAGCAGCGCGCCCGGAACGATGGGGTGACCGGGAAAATGTCCGGCCAGCGCCGGATGATCGGACTCGACGCGCAGCCACGCGCTGCGCGCGTTCATGCAAACAAATGCGGTTCGCGCACCGCGGCCTGCGCCACCAGGGCATGCAGCATTTGACGCGGCAGCTTGCCCGTTTCATTGCGGGGCAGGGATTCCACTTGCAGCAACGGGCGCGGCAGGAACACCGGGTCGATGCGATCGCGCAGCTGCGTGAGGATCTGCGCTGCATCGAGCCCGGGCGCCACCACCAGGGCGGCGAGCCGCGAGACCCCTGCCACCGAGTTGTGTTCGTCCTCGCGTACGAAGAAGGCGCCGTCGATGACGCCTGGAATGCCGTTGAGCTGATGGTTCAGGTAACTGAGGGAGCTGCGCTTGCCGGCAATATTGACCAGGTCGGCCGTGCGTCCATGCAGCACGAAGCGGTCCGGGCCGCGCAACTCGATCTCATCGGCAAGCGCTGTCGCCTGCTCCACATGGCCGCCCTGCGCCCAGCAGCGTCCCTCGATGATCTCCAGCCTTACCTCGGGCCAGAGCCGCCACTGCTCTTCCAGTGCCGTGCGTCGCGCCGCGATCTCGCCCGTCTCGGTAGAGCCATAGATTTCCAGCAGCGGCACGGCGTAACGATGCTCCACTTCGCGCGCCAGAGCGGCAGGCAGCATCGCCGTGGCCGAAACGATCAGGTCGACTGCCGGCAGTGCAATGTCGGCCGCAACCAGCGAGCGCAGGTGCACGGGTGTGGTGATCAGGACGCGCGGTCGCGGCAAGCGATCGAGCTCCGCGGCGATGTCGGCGGGAAAGAATGGGCGCGCTGCGCCCAGGGCCGCGCCGCTTTGCAATGGCAGCATCACCGTGGATTCGAAACCGTACATGTGCTGTGGGGGTACGGTGCCGAGAATTGCGCAGCCCCGGCGCCGCAGCGGCGCGAGTTGCGCCGCCTCGAACTGCACGCAACGCACCAGCCGGCCCCAGGTCTTGCGGTGTGGTACTGGAGCCCCGGTCGAGCCGGACGTGAAGATGTACGCCGCCAATTGCGCCGGGTCGATGCGCGGCACGACCCAATCGTCGCCGCCGATATCTGCGACGCCATCGCGATAGAACAGCAGCGGCAACTCGATCGTGCAGTCGGCATCGTCCGTGAGACAAAAGGCGTCCGGAGCGAACGCGTGGAGCTGGCGGATCACCTCCGGCGCCTGTGCCGGGGGCAGCAGACTGCATTTGCCTGCCACCAGGCTGGCGGCAAATCCCACCGTGAACCGGTAGCGATCGATGCACAGATTCAGTACGTGACGACCGGCAGGCAGGCGCTGCGAGAGTTCGTGCACGTCGGCAAGGAATCGCCGCGCATCGATCGGCCGGTGATCACGCCAGGCCACGATCGCATCGGGCCCCTCGTGCGTGAACAGGGGCAGCGATTCGGGCTTCACTTGCTTCGATGGGCCGCGACGTAGCGTGCGAAATGTCGCAGCGAGCGGAAGATGTGCTCGTTCTCCTGATCGTCCGCGCGCAGTACCACGCCATACTGCTTGGATACGATCAGCGCGATCTCCAGGATATCGATGGAGTCGAGCCCGAGTCCCTCGCCATACAATGGCGATTCCGGATCGATCTGCTCGGGCGCGTTCGGGAGGTTCAGTCCCTGTACGATCAGACGCGCGATTTCCCGCTCGAGAACCAGTGGATCGGCTCGTTCCGCGGTGGATTGTGGCAGTGATTGTTCGGACATACCGGGTGGACTTGTGTGGCCTTGCGTATCCTTGGCCGATTATGCGTCATTATATCTACATTGATCGGGGCGCGAGCGGCGCGTAGGTGTAAGCGTCAGCCCGGCGTCGGTGGACGCCGACACAGCAGCCAGAGCAGCCAGGGCAGGCGCAGCAGGAAGCCCATCAGGAGGCGCGCGTGCATCCCGGTGAGCAGCGCGTTGTCGCGCCAGTAGTGGAAGTGCGACACACCTCCTTCATCGACCCGGAAGTAGCGTACGGGCGCCATGATATTCAGCGGCACAAGTCCGCGCCAGCACAGGCGCACGGCGACTTCGACATCGAAGTCGAAGCGCCGCATCCACGGCTGCCGGCTCATGACCCGGATGAGCGGGGCGATCGGATAAACGCGGAACCCGAACAGGGAGTCGTGAATTCCGGCCCAGAATGTCCACAGATTGGCGAAACCATTCGAGATCTTTCGTCCCTGCACGCGCAGGGTCGGTGCGCTCGAGTCGAATCGAGGCTCGCCGAGCACCAGGGCTTCAGGCGCGGCCAGCGATGCCGCCATGAAGGTGCCGATCATGTCGGCCGGATGCTGGCCGTCCGAATCCATGGTGAGCATGTGCGTAAAGCCGGCCGCGAGGGCCAGTCGCGCGCCGTGCAGTATCGCGGCACCCTTGCCGCGATTGCGCGGCAGGATCTCCACACGAAGTTGCGTATCCTCCCGGGCCATGGCGGCGAGCCGCTGTGCGCTGCCGTCGGTACTGCCGTCGACCACGACCCAGACCGGAGCCCACTGCGCACGCGCGGCGCGCACGGTGTCGTACACCTTCGGTCCAGGGTTGTAACTGGGAATGAGAACCAGATGGGTCGTCGAATGGACGATCAGCGGCACGGGTCCTGCTGCAATTCGCTGCGGAAGTAACGCTCGAGTTCGAGGCTGAAGGCTTCGGCGTCCGCCGGCGGCTCGAAACAGCGCCCGAGCCGGATGCGGCAGGCGATGGGAAGCGATGTCCGCGCCCAGGGTGAGCCGCCCTTGCCGAGATAATTGGAATCAGTTTCGATCAGTAGCGTCTGTACGGCAACCTTCGCGCGCCGCGAGATCACACCGACGCTCTTGCTGAGCGGACCGATGGGTGAACGCGCCGAGCGCGTACCTTCCGGAAACAGCAGCAGCGTACCGCCGTCGCGCAGATCGGCCACGGCCTCGCGCACCATCTGTCTCGGTGAGCCGTTGCGGATGTAGCGGGCCAGTCGCGCGCCGGGTCCCAACAGGATATTCCCCATGAGCTCCGACTTCATGATGCACGAGAGATTCGCGTGGCGCCCCGCGACCAGCACCGCGTCGATGAGCGAGGGGTGATTCGGCGCGAGGATCAGGGGCGTGCCGACCGGTAGCGCATCGAGCGCGCCGAGGTCGAAGCGATAGACACCGGCAAACTCGAGCCAGTGCGCATAAAGGCGAAATCCCCCCATGATGCCCCGGCGGCCGAGGCGCCGTGCGAGCCCACGCGGCAGCAGCGCATGCAGTGGGACCGCAAGCATCGACCAGCCAAGGCAGAGCAGCGCGAAGACGACCAGGGAGCTGTAGGTCGCGCTGTACTCGTAGGCTGCCCGCGCAATGCTCTTGATCGGGGAGCCGCTATCGATGGCGCGCAGTTCGGTCACCGGCGCGAACCCATTAGCCCGCGAGATTGAGCTGACGTAACCGGCGTGCGCGGGCGCTTCGGCGCGGATGCAGCAGCGAGAAGATGCCATAGACCGCCTTGAAGGCGCGCAGCGAACCCCAGATAGGCGTCGCGCCGAAGATATCGCCTGCCAGCAGCGACAGCAGCGCTTCCTTCATGCGCAGAATATTGCGCGGAGCCATGAACATCTCGCGCATGGTCGGCGAGGTGATCCGATATATGAACCAGGAGAACTCGCGCGGCCCGTGTCGCATCACTCGATCGAAGTTGCGCAGCGCCGCGCGCGCACGCGCGGGCGTCCGCAGGCAGGTGTCGATGGCGGTGACGCCGGTAAACGCGCTATGCATGGCGAGCATGACGCCTGAGGAGAACACCGGATCGATGAAGGCGTAAGCGTCGCCCAGCAGCAGGTAGTTGCGGCCGTGCGACTGCGTGCAGGAATACGAATAATTGCCCGTGGCCTCGACTTCACTGATGAGCTGCGCCTCGCGCATGCGCTCCGCCAGCGGCGGGCACAGTGCGATCGTGTCGAGCAGGAAATCATTGAGCGGGCGTGTGCGGCTCTTGAGGTAGTAGGGCCAGACCACGGCGCCGACGCTGGTCGCGCCATCGCTCAGGGGGATGAACCAGAACCAGCCATGATCGAACCAGTAGATCGATATGTGTCCGGCGCGATCCCCCTCGTTGCGCACGGCACCGGTGAAGTGTCCGAAGATCGCCGCGCTGTTGTGCCGGGAGTTGCGTCGCTTGAACTGCAGGCGACTGCCGAGAAACGTGTCGCGGCCCGACGCATCGACCAGGAATCGCGCGCGCCATCGCGAAGCTGTGCCATCCTCGTGCTGCACCTCCGCCTGGACGTCCGCATTGCCCTTGCCCTCGTTCTGGCCGAGGTCGACCGCCGTGACGCGAGCGCCTTCGATGACCTGCGCTCCTGAGCGTTCGGCGTGACGGATCAGGATGCGATCGAACTCGGATCGGCGTACCTGGTACGCATAAGGCATGGATTTGTCCCAGGCCTCGCAGAAACGAAAGTCCTGCTGCCTGCCGTCCCACGGTGAGATGAACTCCGCGCCCCACTTCTGCATGCCAATGGCCCGTACTTCATCGGCAACCCCAAGCTGCTCGAGCAATGGCAGGTTCGCGGGCAGCAGGGACTCACCGATGTGGAAGCGCGGATGACGCGCCTTCTCGATCAGTGTTACACGATGGCCGCTGCGCGCCAGCAGCGCCGCGGAAGTTGACCCGGCCGGACCGCCGCCGATGATGAGAACGTCGGTGTCGCGCATGGACGCGAGTCTAGCTTATCTTGGCCTGGATGAATTTGCCGAGTGCCCGAATGGTCGGATATTCGAAAATATCGGTCATCTCGACGGCGCCCGGCCAGCGCTGCTCGATGCGCTCGTGGATCGAAATCAGCTTGAGCGAACTTGCTCCCAGATCGAACAGGCTTTCCTCGGGATCGATGCGGCGGCCATCGAGTTCGCCCTCGCAGAGGGTTTGTAATTGTTGCTCGATCGCGCCCCCGATCTGCGCATCAGCAGGCCGGGTACCGCCCATTCGCTCCATCTCTGCCAGTTCGGCATCGAATACGCCGTCGAGGTAGTCCTGTCCGAGCAGATGTCGCTGCACCTTGCCGCTGGTGGTCTTCGGTATGCGGCGCACGGGCACAACCGCATCCAGTTCGACTGCCGCCTGCGCACTCAGGGCGCGTGTCAATTGCCGCGCGAGCGGCAGGAAGCCACTCATGTTCTCCCGGTGCAGCACGAACGCCAATAGTCGTTCGCCATCAGCCGATGGCGGCCGGACGCCGGCAATGACGACCTTGCCAGGCGTGAGCCCCGGAACGCTTTCGGCCATTCGCTCCAGATCATGTGGATAGTAGTTCTGGCCGTTGACGAACAGTATCTCCTTTTGCCGTCCGGTAATGAAAAGGTCGCCATCGAGCAATAGCCCGAGATCGCCGGTACGAAGCCAGCCATCGCCTGTGAACGCGAGGGCGTTCGATTCTGCGTCCTCGAGGTAGCCGCGCGTCACGTTATCGCCGCGAATCAGGATGTGGCCGACGCAGCGTTCCGGCAGCTGCCGGTCCTTATCATCGACGATGCACAGCTCGCAGCGCGGTACGGCGCGGCCGACACTGATAAGCTGCATGGCATCCTGCGACCCCGGCGCAACCTTGCGGGCTTCAGTGCCCACCCCCAGCCGGTGCCGGTCCAGGTGCACGGAACGCCTGGGAGTCCCCGGCGGGGGAAAGCTCACGGCCAGAGAGCCTTCCGCCAGTCCGTAAACCGGAAACATGGTGGTACGTTTAAGTCCTGTGGGTTCGAGTCGTGCCAGGAATTCATCGCACAGCTCGACGCTGATGGGCTCCGCGCCGTTGAACAGCAGGCGCACCGCCGAGAGATCCAGGCCGGCAGGCACGCGCTTGCCCAGAGCCTTGAGGTAGTGGCGGTACCCGAAGTTGGGCGAGCACAGCAGCGTAGCGCGCTCGCTGGCGGCGAGCTCAAGCCACAGCAATGGACGGCGCACGAACAGGTCCGTGGACATCAGGTGCGACTGCATGCAATTGGCAAACAGAGTCAGGTGGAAACCGATCAGCCCCATATCGTGGGTAAGCGGCATCCATGACAGCCCGATATCGTCCTCGCGGAGCCCGGCGGCTGCGGTGATGCCGTGAATGTTTGCGAGCAGATTCTCATGCGTGAGCACGACGCCCTTGGGCGAGCCGGTCGAACCGGAGGAAAACTGAATGAAGGCCGCGTCCTCGGGCCGCGCGCGGTGCAGCTTGCCGGTGCGCCCGATCGACTCGAGCTCATCGACCAGGAACGCGCGCCGGCGCAGCGATTCGAACAGTTCCGTAGCCCCGTGGGCGGCGGCGAAGGTGCCGATGCGCTCGAGCAGACGCCGCTCGGTATAGATGAAAGGTGTCTTGAGCTGATGCGCAATCCGCAACAGCTTGCGCCGATGCTCATCGCTGATGCCGGGTGCCACGGGCACGGGAATGATGCCGCCCAGTACGGCCGCCCAGAACGCATCGACGAAGGGCTCATTAGTCGACAGCAGCAGGATCAGTCGGTCGCCGGGCCGCGCACCGAGTTCCTGCAGGTGATACAGGATGCCGAGCGCGCGCTCGTAAATCTCCGCAAAGGTGACGGGTCGCGCGTCGCCTTCGCCTTCGAGGTAGACCACGCTGCGCGCTGCACCGCGGTTGGCCTCCATCAGCGCAGTCAGCGTAATCGAGTTCATGCGAGCGCGGAATTGTAACTGACATGGGCGAGGATGAAGCGCGCAGTGAAGTAGTGGAGGGCGGCGGCGCGCTGCGCAACACCATCTATCGGCGGTTGACGCGATCGAAGCGGCGCATGGGGCCGATGCGGCGCGCGCTCTACGCGCTGGCCGCGCCCGTGCTGGTAGCGCTCGTGCGGCTGGGGTGGAGCAGCTGCCGCGTCGTCGCCGTCGTGGGCGAGGAGCATCTGGACGCCGTGCTGGCCCGCGCGCCTTCCTTCCTGCCCTGCTATTGGCACCAGCATCAGCTTTTCTGCGCGCATTATTTATTGCGGGCCCAGGCACGCCGGCGCCTGCGTGCCGGGTTTCTGATCAGCCCGTCGGTGGACGGCGAACTGGGCGCCATGATCATCCGTCGCCTGGGCGGCGCCGTGATCCGTGGCTCCTCATCGCACACGGGCGCCCAGGCACTCAAGGGTTATTTCCAGGCTCTCATGCGCGAGCAGGTCTCTCCGGTCATCAATCCCGACGGGCCGCGCGGTCCGCGTTTCAAGTTCAAACCCGGCGCGGTGCTGCTGTCGCAACTTTCCGGAAGACCCATGCTGCCGCTCGCGTACGCGGCCTCGCGCGCCTGGCTCATTCACTGGGATCGCTTCGTGCTGCCGGTGCCCTTCTGCCGCATTGCGATCGCCATCGGACCGCCCTGCGATACGCCGCGAACGCTCGACGCCGAGGGCGTCCAGGGCATCGCCGACGCCATGGAGCGGGTCCTCCACGAGACCTACCGCACTGCCCGAGCAGCGCTATCGAGGAACTCTCTCTAGGGAAAATCAGGGGTTAGCTTGTATTCCTGCGTGTCTGTGCGAGAATCTGTGAAGTCATGTCCACACAGAAGCCGCCGGGCACCCCCGTCGATTTATCGGCGTCCGATGTCCTAGCTCCACAATTCTGGATTGGCAAGGCCGAGCGGCCGATGCCCGGTGTGGACGTTGCCTGCACCAAAATCGCAGTCGATCTGCAGAATATGCGGCACGAGGACGCCGAGGAGTCCATCCGGCGCAGCCTCGAGATACTGCGCGAAGCCACCTCGGCCGATGCCGCCTTTGCCGTGTTCTTCGATGCCAGCGCGCGTCATGTCGAATCGGTGGTGTGCGCACGCGGTCATTTTGCGCAGTGCCATCCCGAGGCGCTGCGTGGCGCCGCCGTCGAGTCGCTGCCCTGGCTCAGTGGCCGGGTCGATCACCTGAAGCTGTCCGAATTCCGCGATACTGCATCGCCGCGCCGCGATCAGGCCGAAGACGCCGGTACCCTGGCCGAACTGGCCATCGGGGCGGCGCTCATGGTGTCCTTCCGCATCAAGGACAAGCCGGGGGGGTTCCTCGGGTTGGCCTATGGGCTGCCGCGCGGCGGCTTTGACGTCAATCTGCAGTTGCTCATGAAGCTGCTGGGCACCAGCCTGGCGACCGGCCTGGAGCGTGTGCGCCTGTCGGTGGCTCTGAGCCGCCTCGAGGAGCGCAACGCGCTCGCCGAGCTGGCCGCGAATGATGGCCTCTGGGATTTCGACGTCGAAGGTAATGACGTGTACTTCTCGCCCCGATGGCGGGCGATGCTCGGCTACGACGAGGCCGATCTCAAGGGCGGTTTCGACTGGCGCAGCCTCGTGCATCCGGACGATTCCTCGCGCGTGCAAGCTGCCATTCGCGAGCACGTCGCCAGCAAGACCCCGATCTTCGAGAGTGTCCACCGCATGCGCCACCGCAGCGGCGATTGGCGCTGGGTCATCAGCCGCGCCAAGGCGCAGCTCGATGCGCATGGTCGGCTGCTGCGCCTGGTCGGTGTCGAACTCGACATCACCGAGCGCAAGCTCTACGAGGAAGCCCTGTTTCGCGAGAAGGAGAGTGCGCAGATCACGCTGCAGTCGATCGGTGACGGCGTGATCACGACCGACGCGGTGTCGACCATCGACTACATCAATCCTGTGGCCGAACAGCTCACCGGCTGGCGCCTCGAAGATGCCATGGGCCGCCCGGTCGAGGAGATTTTTCGCGCCTTCCACGAAGAGACCTGTGAGCCGCTGGAGAATCCTCTGACGGTATCGATCCGGCGCGCGCGCCCGATCAAATCGGTGCGGCCCATGCTGCTGATCCGGCGCGATGGCAATGAGCTCTACGTCGAGAGCACCGCTTCTCCCATCCGGGCCGGTAATGGCAAGGTCGGCGGCGGCGTGCTCGTGTTCCACGACGTCAGCGAGTCGCGCGAACTCAATCGCCGCCTGAGCTACCACGCCAGCCATGATCTGCTGACGGGCCTGGTCAATCGGCGCGAATTCGAGAACCGCGTGGAGCGCGCGCTCAAGAGCGCCAAGGCGCGCGAGGCCTCCTATGCGCTCTGTTACCTGGACATCGACCAGTTCAAGATCGTCAATGACACCTGTGGCCACAGCGCAGGCGATGCGCTGCTCGGCCAGATGGGCGCGCTGCTGAAGTCCAAAGTGCGCTGGCGCGATACGCTATCGCGCCTGGGCGGCGACGAATTCGGCATCCTGCTGGAAAGCTGTACGCTCGATGAGGCCATGCGCATGGCCGAATCCGTGCGCGAGTCGGTGCGCAATTTCCGCTTCAGCTGGGAAGAGCGCGTGTTTCGCCTGGGAGCGAGCATCGGCGTCGTGCCCATCACGGCCGACAACGAGGATGTCGCCTCGATCATCTCGGCGGCTGACAGCGCCTGCGCCGCGGCCAAGGAACTCGGCCGCAACCGCGTGCACAGCTTCGCGGAGAACGACATCGAGCTCATGCGCCGCCGGCGCGAGATGCAGTGGGCGGCGCGCATCAATGCCGCGCTGGAAGAGGGACGCTTCGAGCTGTTCCGCATGCCGATCATGCCGCTGCAGAAGCCCGAGATCGGCGCTCACTACGAGCTGCTGCTGCGCATGCGTGATGAAAACGGTCGCATCGTGGCTCCCGACAACTTCATCGCCGCGGCCGAGCGCTACGGCATCACGCCGAGCATCGACCGATGGGTGGTCGAGAATGCGTTTCGCTGGCTCGTGTCCGAGGCCGATGAGCGCGAGCGGCTGGAGATGTGCTCCATCAACCTGTCGGGCCAGAGCCTGGGCGATGACAAGTTTCTGCCGTTTGTGATCGAGCAGTTCCACAAGAGCGGACTGGATGCCTCCAAGATCTGCTTTGAGATCACGGAAACCGCGGCCGTGGCGAGCTTCTCGCAGGCCAACCGCTTCATCCAGGCGCTCAAGCAGCTCGGCTGTAAATTCGCGCTCGATGACTTCGGCACCGGCCTGTCATCGTTCGGTTATCTGAAGCATTTCCCGGTGGACTATCTCAAGATCGATGGCAGCTTCGTGCGCGAGATCCTGCACGATCCGATCGATCGCGAGATGGTGCGATCGATCAACGAGATCGGCCACCTGACCGGCAAGCAGACCATCGCTGAGTTTGCCGAAAACGCCGAAATCATCCAGATGCTCCGGAACATCGGCGTCGACTTTGCACAGGGCTACGGCGTTGCCCAGCCCCAACGCGTGCTGAAGGCCATCACCAGTGGCGGCAACACTGCCGGAAACTAGGGGAGCGTTCGGCTTAGCCTCACTCCGGCAGAGCGTAGGGCAGCGGCAGGGCCCGCACGCGCAGCGGCTCGCCGGCCTCGGCGACCTCAGGGGCCTCGCCGCCGGACCCGTCAACAGCCTTAGGAAATGGCGCCACCGCCAGAAATTCGCAGCATCCGTCCGGGCGCTGCAATGCTTCGATCACGCGATACGCGCGGCCGTCTGCCAGATGACCCGAATCGCCCGGATTCAACACGCAGGGATGCAGGCTTTCAAAGCGTTGCATGCGCCGTTTGACCCGGCCGCGATAGTGCGCACGTGCGATCACTTCCTGGCCCGTGTAGCAACCCTTGGTGAAGGAGACCGCATCGATGCAGTCGAGGTTGAGCATTTGCGCCACGAACAGTGCCGAAGTGGCTGCGTAGACCTGCGGCTGGCCTTGCGCAATGTCGAGTGCGCGCCATTGCTGGCGAGTCATGTGGGCCGTCCCGGATTGGCTCGCCTGCGCGACGCCGATCAGCACCGCGCGATCATCGCCCAGCGCCCAGCTTTCCGGGAGTGCCAGCCGCGCGCCTTGCGCCCAGGCGCCCAATAGCGGCGTGCTGGCGCTTATATCGCTGATCACGAGCTTCGAGCGCAGCAGGTACCTGCGCAGCTGGGAGGCCACCGGATCGAGCAGCTCGCGCGGCAGCATTGCCAGGATCTCGTTGTCGGCGCGCGCGGCCAGCCAGAGCAGAGCCACGGTGCGGCCCTGCGGATTGTGCAGCCCCGCGCGCAGGATGGTTCCGGACGAGAGCAGCCCAAGATCGTTTGACAATTGACCCTGCAGGAATTTACCAGCATCCGCGCCCTCGAAGCGCAGCACGCCGAAGTCTTCCAGCCGGCAAGTGGCAGGGGATCCCGCCGTGGCGTGGTGGTCGGTCTGAGGCGATTCTGGCACACTTGCGATTATGCCGGTTCCGACCGACGATCCGCTCGATTCGGGGATTTCCACCGCGAGTGCTGCAACTGCGCTACTGCGTGCTCCTGAACCTAGGGCTGCGCCGCGGGAGGTCGGTGGCCCGCCGCTGCCCGAGCCGACGCGCTACGGAGACTGGGAAGTGCGCGGCCGCTGTATCGACTTCTGAACAGGAGTAGTCATGGCTGAGCGCCCGCTGTCACCTCATGTGACGGTATACAAATGGGCCTACACGATGACGCTGTCGATACTGCACCGGATCAGCGGTATCGCCCTGTTCGGTGCACTGATCGTCATGATCGTCTGGCTGATGGCCGTCGCCCGCGGGCCACTCTCGTACGCCGAGGCCATGTCCACGCTGGCCTCGGCTCCGTTCAAGTGCCTCATCGCCATCGCGCTGCTGGCCTTGTGCTATCACTTCTTCAATGGCTTGCGGCATCTTGCCTGGGACATTGGCTTAGGGTTCGAGCGCGCCCAGGCGCGCCGCAGCGCCGTGATCGTCGTGATCGTGACACTGTTGGCTTTCGCGATCTGCATCTACTACCTGGCGCGGTCCGGAGTGGGGGCCGCATGAGCCTTCGCAGCCCGCTCTCGCGCGTGCTCAACCATGGCGCCGCTCATGACGGGGTGAGCCACTGGTGGATCCAGCGCGTCAGCGCGGTGGCGCTGGCGCCCCTGTGCCTGTGGCTGACGGCATCGCTGCTGCTGCTGCCGACCCGTAATCATGCCGTCGTGGCGCACTGGATCGGACTGGGGCTGCACCCGGTGCTGCTGGTGCTGATGACGCTGCTGGCCACCTGGCATGCATGGCTCGGACTCCAGGTCGTCATCGAAGACTACGTGCCGCAGTCCGGCCCTCGCATCGCGCTGCAGCTGCTGTCCACGTTCACCAATGCGCTGCTGGCAACCACCGGCGTTTACGCCGTGCTGCGCATCGCGCTGCATGGGGTCGCATGAGCTTAGGTCAATGAGCGCTTACGAACTGGTCGATCATACCTACGATGTCGTGGTCGTCGGCGCCGGCGGCGCGGGCCTGCGCGCGACGCTGGGTCTGGCGGAAGCCGGTCTTTCCACCGCCTGCGTCACCAAGGTGTTTCCGACGCGCAGCCACACCGTCGCAGCGCAGGGCGGCATCAGCGCCGCGCTCGCCAACATGGGCGAGGACGACTGGCGCTGGCACATGTACGACACCGTCAAGGGCTCCGACTGGCTCGGCGATCAGGATGCCATCGAGTTCATGTGCAAGCAGGCCCCGGCCGCGGTCATCGAACTCGAACACTACGGCGTGCCGTTTTCGCGCACCGACGATGGACGAATCTATCAACGGCCCTTTGGCGGCATGACCACGCACTACGGCCAGGGTATCGCGCAGCGCACCTGCGCGGCGGCCGATCGCACCGGTCACGCGATGCTGCACACGCTCTATCAGCAGTCGATCCGTCACGAGGCGCAGTTCTACATCGAATATTTTGCGATCGATCTGCTCATGGAAGGGGAGGAATGCCGCGGCGTCGTCGCCATCGACCTCGCCACCGGCAAGCTGCATCGCTTCCGCGCGCAAGTGACCATCCTGGCGACCGGCGGCTACGGACGTGCCTATTTCTCCTGTACATCTGCCCACACCTGCACCGGCGACGGCGGCGGCATGGTGCTGCGCGCCGGCTTGCCGCTGCAGGATATGGAGTTCGTACAGTTTCATCCCACGGGCATCTACGGCTCAGGCTGCCTGATCACCGAGGGTTCGCGCGGCGAAGGCGGGTATCTGACCAATTCGGACGGCGAGCGCTTCATGGAACGCTATGCGCCCAACGCCAAGGATCTGGCCTCGCGCGATGTAGTGAGCCGTGCGATGACCATCGAGATCCGCGATGGCCGCGGTGTCGGCGCGCTTAAGGACCACATTCATCTGCATCTCGAGCATCTTGGGCCCGCCGTGATCCAGGAACGCCTGCCCGGTATCGCCGAGACGGCGCGCATCTTTGCGGGCATTGACGTCACGCGCGAACCGATACCCATCCTGCCGACCGTGCACTACAACATGGGCGGCATTCCCTGCAGCATGCAGGGCGAGGTGGTGACGCTGAAGGGCTCTGATGCCAATCATGTCGTACCGGGGCTCATGGCCGTCGGCGAAGCCGCGTGCGTCTCAGTGCATGGCGCCAATCGGCTGGGCTCGAACTCGCTGCTTGATCTGATCGTTTTCGGCCGCGAAGCGGCCCGGCACTGCGCGGAAGTCGCGCAACCCGGCGCCAAGCAGCGATCGCTGCCCAAGGATGCGCACGAGCCGGCGCTGGCTCGCCTGGATCGACTGCGGCACGCCCGGGGTTCACGCCCCACGGCCGCGATCCGGCTCGAGATGCAGAAGATCATGCAGTCCGACGCGGCTGTGTTCCGAACGGGGCAGACACTGGCGGAGGGCATTGAGAAGCTCGCGCACACCTACGAGTCCTTCGCCGACGTCGCGATTTCGGATCGCGGACTGATCTGGAATACCGATCTGATCGAGACGCTCGAACTCGAGAACCTGCTGATGCAGGCCATCGCTACGATACAGTCGGCGGGCAACCGGCAGGAGAGCCGCGGTGCGCACGCGCGCGAGGATTTCCCTCAGCGTGATGACGCCAACTGGCTCAAGCACAGTCTGTGCTGGGTGGACGAGCGCGGCCATGCCACGCTCGACTACCGACCGGTGCATCTGAACACGCTCACTGACGAAGTCGAAGTCATCGCGCCGAAGGCGCGTACCTATTGATCAGCGTCTGATCCTGGAGAGTTACCGATCATGGTCGAACTATCACTGCCGCCGAACTCGAGGATCGATGCGCGCGCCGGCAAACACTACCCGGCGCCCGCGGCCGCCCGCAGCGTGCGGCGACTGCGGATCTATCGCTTCGATCCGGAGCAGGGCGGCCGCCCGCGCATCGACACGTACGAAGTGGACATGGAGAGCTGCGGGCCGATGGTGCTCGATGCCCTGCTGAAGATAAAAAACGAGATCGACACCACGTTATCGCTGCGTCGCTCCTGCCGCGAGGGCATCTGCGGTTCGTGCGCCATGAATATCAACGGCCAGAACACGCTGGCCTGTACCAAGGCCTGCGATGAGTTCGGCGATGGCGAGATTCGGATCTATCCGCTGCCGCACATGGCCGTGGTGAAGGATCTGGTTACCGATCTGACACATTTCTACGCGCAGTACGCCGCCGTGAAACCCTGGCTGCAAAGCCGGACACCCGCGGCTCCCGACCGGGAACGACTGCAGTCAAAGGAAGACCAGGAACGCATCGATCGCCCCTCGGCGTGCATCCTGTGCGCCTGCTGTTCGACGGCGTGTCCGAGCTATTGGTGGAACTCCGAGCGCTACCTGGGACCCGCGGCGCTGCTGGCCGCGTACCGCTGGATAGTCGATAGCCGCGATGAGGCCACCGGCGAGCGGCTCGATGCGCTTGAGGACCCGTTCCGGCTCTACCGCTGCCACACCATCATGAACTGTACCGAGGCATGCCCGAAGGATCTGAATCCGGCCAAGGCGATCGGTGCCATCAAGCGATTGCTGGCGGACCGGCGCTACTGAGGCCGTGGACGAGGGGGCCAATCCGGAGGCGCAGAACCGCTCCCGGCTGTCCTGGCGCTGCCGGCGCGGCCGGCGGGAATGGGACGTGCTGCTGCTGGGTTGGCTGGAGCGGCATTTCGACACGGCCACGGCTCGCCAGCGGGCGGCCTTTGCGCGGCTGCTGGAGTTGCCCGACGCCGACCTCGAGCGCTTCCTGGCCGCCGCCGAGCACCCCCTGCAGGCGGAGCTGGAACCTTCCGGCCGGCCATCGCTCTAAACCTGGATACCATTACGTCAAATCAGACCGCCACGGGGCTTGGGTTTCATGAGCGGTTCAGCAGATACTCTGGATACTTCGAACTTTCAGGACCCTCTCCGGTCCATGCAGTCAGTATTACCGATGGCCCCTGATGCGAGTGATTTGAGCCTGGTGCAGCGGGTGCAACGCGGTGAGCGCGGCGCCTATGACCTTCTGGTCCTTAAGTACCAGCACAAGGTCGTCAAGCTGGTGATGCGTTATCTGCGGGACCCGGCGGATGCCGAGGATGTGGCCCAGGAAGCCTTCATCAAGGCGTACCGGGCGCTGCCACAGTTTCGCGGCGACAGCGCCTTCTACACCTGGCTGTACCGCATCGCCATCAATACTGCCAAAAACGCGCTGGCGGCCCGTGATCGCAACCCGGTGAGCTACGACTTCGACATGCAAAGCGGCGATGAATCCACCGACATGGTCAACCGGCTCAAAGACCCGGAGACGCCCGAGGGGCTGGCATTGACCGAGGAGATCCGCAACACGGTCAACGGCGCCATCGAGGCCCTGCCCGAGGATCTGCGAACGGCGATCGTGCTGCGCGAACTGGAAGGGTTGAGCTACGAGGAAATTGCGGCGTCGATGGATTGCCCGGTCGGGACGGTGCGCTCGCGCACCTTCCGTGCCCGCGAGGCCATCGATCGTCGCCTGCGAGAGGTTTTCGATGGCGGTTTGGGACGGGCGGAGGAGCTGGTCTGATGCAGGATGAACTGGAAAGCCAGCTGTCGGCGATGTTCGACGGCGAATTGCCCGCCGCGGAATGCCAGCTGCTGTCGCGACGATTGGATCGGGATGAGACGCTGCGTGCGCGCTGGTCGCGCTACGCACTGATCGGCGCCGCCATGCGCTCGGAGCCGGTGGCGACTGCGCGCAGCGGCTTTGCGCAGCGGGTCAGCGCGGCCATCGAGTCCGGGTCGCCGCGGCGGCCCGCAGCGTCACGACGGCGCCTGCGTCGCGGCAACCTGCTCTGGAGTGGCGCGCTGGCTGCGACGCTCGTCGCTGGAGTCGCAGGGCTAGGTGTCTCCTTGCTGCGCGATGCGGCACTCAACGGCGGCACGCAGGCGCCGCTGATGTCGGCGGCTCCCATCTCCCTGGCCCCGACTGTCGCCTCGACCATTTACCAGCCGGGCGCTGCCGCGGGCACCGGGGAGCGCACCTTTGGGGCCCCCGCCAAAGTAGCCAACCGTGGCTCGGACAGTTACGTGACGCCCAAGGGAACCCCGGGCGTTTCGACCATTTTGCGCACCCAGCTGGCCGACTACATCGTAGCCCACAGCGCGTATTCCGCGCCGTTGGTGCGGCGGAACGCACTGTCTGAACTGGCGACCAGCGAAGGCACTTTCGGCATCGCATTGAGCTTTGCGGGCGTGGCGGGTACGGCCCAAGGCACTGTAGCCGGTGGGGGCGATGCAACCAGGTTCAGTTCAGACGTCAGCCACTGACGTTTCCTTGCTCTCGGCCGTGCTGCGTGCCGCGGGCGGCAGCGCCGCGCTGTGCCTGGCGGCGCAAGTATGGGCGGCAGGCGCCGCCGTTCAGGACGATCCCCGGGACTGGCTGGCGCGCACCGACGAGGCGCTGTCGAATCGCAATTACGAGGGCGTGTTTGTGCACGAACACGCCGGAGAAACCGAAACCCTGCGCGTTATTCATCGCGTCGATGGCGAAGGGGTCTCCGAGCGACTGTTGTCGATGGACGGCTCGGGTCGCGAATTCATCCGCAAGGGCGCGCAGCTCATCTGCTATCTGCCCGATCAGCACATCGTGCTGGTGGAGAAAACGCCCGATGCGGCGCTGCTGCTGACCGGGCTGCCGCGCATCGATGCGAGCGCTGCCGGACAATACGGGATCACCGAGCTCGCGCGCGCCCGCGTCTCGGGCCGCGATGCGCGCGTGATCGCCATCGCACCCACCGATCAGCTGCGCTACGGCTACCGCGTCTGGATCGATGAGGGCACCGCGATGCCGCTGAAGACGCAACTGCGCGACAGTCACGGCGGCGTGCTCGAGCAGATCGTCTTCACCAGCCTGAAGATGCTTGTGCGCATCCCCAGGGCGGAACTCGAGCCGGCGGTCGACGCGCACGGTTATCGATGGATCAGGCGCGAATCGGAATCGGTCGATTCCAGCGCTCTGACGGTATCCTGGGAAGCCAACACGCTGCCCGCAGGGTTCCGTATGACCGCGAGCGCGCGCCAGATCCTGCCCTCCGGCCCCGTGGAGCACCTGGTGTTCAGCGACGGGCTGGCTTCGGTTTCGGTGTTCGTCGAGATCGGCCGTGCCGCCGGCAGCGCGGCATATGAGGATGACGCCGCCACCCTCGGAACCTCTTCGGCCTACTCGACCGTTGTTCAAGGCTACCGTGTGACCGCGGTCGTCGAAGTACCGCCGGAGACCGTCCGGGTGATCGCGCGGGCCATCCATAACGCCGGACCGGATGCAGGCGCCGCGGAATCGGTTTCGGGCACCGCCGACGCGACGGCCGGCGTTGCCCACGGATTGTTCCCCACGGCTGATTCCAGCGGGCCGCCGGCTGCCGCCGGACCGGTGCGCGGATTCGGTGCCGAGACGCCGGGCTTCGGTACCTCCGCGGCGCCGATTTTCAGCCCACCGAGCAGAGCCCCCACGGGCGGGTCTGGCCGGCGTTGAGTCCCGATGCTCCCGTCGCGCTGACGCTGCTGACGCGTCCTGAGTGCGGTCTTTGCGAGGAAATGCTGGCCGATCTGCGCACCCTGGGGCAGCGGATATCACTGCCCGGACTTTCGGTCATCGACGTGGATTCCGATGCGGAGCTGCAGCGGCGCTACGGCCTGAAAATACCGGTGCTGTTGCTCGATTCGGTGCCAGTCTGCGCTCATCGGCTGGATGTGGCGGAGCTGCAGCGGCTGCTGCGGCGGCCTTGAGGCTATAATCCGCGCGCCCCGCTCCTGGGGCATCCAAGTCTGCTGATGCAACGCATACGTAACTTTTCCATCATCGCGCACGTCGACCATGGCAAATCAACGCTGGCGGATCGCCTGATCCAGCTTTGCGGCGGTCTGGAGGCCCGGGAGATGCAGGCCCAGGTTCTGGACTCGATGGACCTGGAGCGCGAGCGCGGCATCACTATCAAGGCGCAGAGCGTTACCTTGCAGTACGTTGCCCACGACGGTGAGCGATATCAGCTCAACCTGATCGACACCCCGGGCCACGTGGATTTCTCATACGAAGTCTCGCGCAGCCTCGCTGCCTGCGATGGCGCGCTGCTGGTGGTGGACGCCTCTCAGGGCGTTGAGGCGCAAAGCGTCGCCAATTGCTACACCGCCATCGAACAGGGTCTGGAAGTGCTGCCGGTCATCAATAAAATCGACCTGCCCTCGGCCGATCCGGACCGCGTCATGGTGGAGATCGAGGAGATCATCGGCATCGATGCCACCGACGCGGTGCGGGTCAGCGCCAAGACCGGTGAGGGCGTTCCGGAGCTGCTCGAGGAGATCGTGCGCCGCTTCCCACCGCCCAAGGGTGACCCCGCGGCTCCCCTGCAGGCACTCATCGTGGATTCCTGGTTCGACAATTACGTGGGCGTGGTCTCGCTGGTGCGCGTGATGAACGGCACCCTGGGCCGCGGTGAGAAAATCCGCGTGATGTCCACGGGCCGCAGCCACTCTGTCGACAAACTCGGACGCTTCACGCCCAAGCCGATCGCGCTCGAGTCGCTGTCCGCCGGCGAGGTGGGATTCATCATCGCCGGTATCCGTGAGATCGATGGCGCCCCCGTCGGCGACACCATCACACTCGATGCGCGCCCGTGCGAGACGCCATTGCCCGGCTTCAAGCAGATCCAGCCGCGCGTGTTTGCGGGCGTGTTTCCAGTCAACGCCGAGGACTACGAAAACTTCCGCGATGCGCTGGCCAAGCTCAAGCTCAACGATTCGGCGCTGCACTACGAGCCGGAATCATCGACCGCGCTGGGCTTCGGCTTTCGTTGCGGTTTCCTGGGCCTGCTGCACATGGATATCGTCCAGGAGCGGCTCGAGCGCGAGTATTCGCTCGAGCTCATCACCAGCGCGCCGACCGTAATCTACGAGGTCGCGCGCACCGATGGCACGCTCATCTACGTGGATAACCCCGCCAAGCTGCCGGTCTCCAACGAGATCAGCGAGATCCGCGAGCCGATCATCACGGCCAGCATCCTGGTGCCACCCGACTATGTCGGCGCGATACTGGGGCTATGCAGCGAGAAGCGCGGCGTGCAGAAGAAAATGCAGTTCCTCGCCAACTCCGTGTCGCTGCAATACGATCTGCCGCTGGCCGAGGTGGTGCTGGATTTCTTCGACCGTCTCAAATCGGCCAGTCGCGGCTATGCCTCCTTCGACTACGATTTCAGCCATTTTCAGGCCGCTCCGCTGGTGAAGCTTGATATCCTGATCAACGGCGACACGGTCGATGCGCTCTCGATCATCGTACACAAGGACAGCGCCTATGCCCGCGGCCGGGAGCTGGTCGACAAGATGCACGAGCTGATTCCCCGCCAGATGTTCGAGGTGGCCGTGCAGGCGGCGATCGGCAGCCATATCATCGCGCGCGCGACCGTCAAGGCGTTGCGTAAAAATGTGCTCGCCAAGTGCTACGGCGGCGACATCACGCGCAAGCGCAAGCTGCTGGAGAAGCAGAAGGAAGGCAAGAAGCGTATGAAACAGGTGGGGCAGGTCGAGATTCCGCAGGAAGCGTTCCTGGCGGTACTCAAAGTGGGTCGCAAATGACGCAGTTGTTGTCGACTCTGTTGCCGGTTCTGGCATGGGCGGCGATCCCCGTGACGCTGATCGCGGTCATCGATGACTGGTTCCTGCGGCCGCGGCGGCGCATGGCCCAGGGCCGCGCCGAGCAGCCGGATCCGCCCCTCATGCGTGGCTTCTACCTGCTGCTCCCCGTGGTGCTGATCGCCGTCGTGCTGGAGCTGCTCGGCTCCGAGAAACTCGATTTCAGCCTCGTGCTTATCATCGTCGTGGCCGCCGCGGGGACGGTCTGGCTGATCGATCACCTGTTGTTCGCTCCAATGCGCCGACGGGCTGCCCAGGCTGCCGGACGCGATCCGGCACTGCAGCCCGTTCCGGTGACGGTGGACTACGCGCGCAGTTTCTTCCCCGTGGCGGTGGTCGTGCTGCTCGTGCGCGCCTTCGTGTTCGAGCCGTTCCGCATCCCTTCCGATTCCATGATGCCGACGCTGCTGGACGGCGATTTCATCGTGGTCAACAAATTCGCGTATGGCCTGCGGCTGCCCGTACTGGGAACCAAGTTCGCCGATACCGGCGAGCCTCATCGCGGCGATGTCGTGGTATTCCACTATCCGCCGGAGCCCTCCATCAACTACATCAAGCGGCTGGTGGGGCTGCCCGGCGATCACATCGAGATCGTGTCGGATCAGATCATCGTCAATGGACAGCCCGTGCCGCTGCAGGCCAACGGTCGCTACGATGACGGCTGCTATCACAACATGCGCCTCTCGACCGAGGAGCTGGGCACTCATTCGCACCAGACGCTCTCGTGCCTCACACCTGGCGACCTGATGGTCGCGCCAGGTCCGACCTGCAACCGTCGCCTCGAGCGAAACTACGTATGCGAGGAGCCCTCGGCGCCGGGGCAGCACGATCGCAACGATATGCACGAGATCGAGGTTCCCCCCGGGCACTACCTCATGATCGGCGACAACCGGGACAACAGCTCGGATGGGCGCGTCTGGGGCTTCGTGCCCGAGGATCATCTGGTCGGCAAGGCGACGCGAATCTGGTTCAATTGGGACCTGCAGCGTTCCGGCGGACCCAAATGGAGCCGTATCGGCCGGCGCATCGATTGACGTTCGAAACCATAGGTCACAGGGAGTGTTCAAAATGCGTCACTCACAGCGCGGGATAACCTTCATCGGCTGGCTATTCCTGCTCATTCCGATCGCCATTCTCGTCTATTGCGGCATTCGTGTTACGCCCATGTATATGAATTTCATGAACGTCTCGAAGGCCCTCAACCAGGTGGCGACGCAGGCCAAGAGCGGCTCCTCGATCAGTGCCCAGGAGTTGAAGACGTCGCTCGAAAAGAACTTCGATGTCCAGGCCATCGAACGTCCCTCTCCGAAGGACATCGAAATCCACCGGGAAGGCGAACATCTGACTGCCATTGCCGATTACGAAGACGTCGCGCCGGTATTCGGCAATATTTCGCTGCTGTTGCATTTCCACAAGGAGGTCGAGGTGCAGTGACCCGTACCGAACGGCTGCGCCTCTGGCTCAGGGAGACGCTCGGGTACGAGCCTTCCGAGCTCACCTGGTTCGAAGTGGCCCTGACCCACCGCAGCGCCGATGGCGCCAACAATGAGCGGCTCGAATTCCTCGGCGATGCGGTGTTGAGCCTCGTCAGCGCGCAATATCTCTACGAACGCTTTCCGGAAGCCGACGAGGGCGCCCTGAGCCGGCTGCGCGCGCGCATGGTCAGTGGCGAATTCCTGGCGCGGCAGGCTGCCACGGCGCAGCTCGGTGAACTGCTGGTTCTCGGTCCCGGAGAACTCAAGAGCGGCGGGTTTCGCCGCGAATCCATTCTGGCCGATGCGCTCGAGGCGCTGTGCGGTGCGCTTTACCTCGACGGCGGCCTCGAGGCCGCGCGCAGCGGCATTCTGCGCTGGCTTGAACGTGGTTTGCCCGAAGAGGGCCTGCTCGGCGAACTCAAGGATCCGAAGACACGCCTGCAGGAACTGTTGCAGGCTCGTGGACTGCCGCTGCCTCGTTACAGCATCGATAGCGTCGAGGGTGAGCTGCATGCCCAGCTTTTCCGCGTCACCTGCGATGTCGAGCCGATGGCCGCACGCGCCGAGGGCCAGGGCTCGAGCCGCCGGCGCGCGGAGCAGGCCGCGGCGGCGCGTGTGCTCGAGCAGATCGGAATCGCTTCATGAGCGGATTTCGCAGCGGCTTCGTCGCCCTGGCAGGCCGGCCCAACGTCGGCAAGTCGACACTGCTGAACGCTTTCGTGGGTCAGAAGCTCAGCATCGTCACACCGCGGCCGCAGACCACGCGCAATCGCCTGATTGGCCTGCTGCAATTGCCGGACGCACAGATCGCGTTCGTGGATACCCCCGGACTGCACCTGGGACAGAAGCGAGCACTCAATCGCGCCATGAATCGCACCGCCGCGGCGGCCCTGGGCGATGCCGATCTGGTGCTGCTGGTGCTCGAAGCGCTCAAATGGACCGATGAGGATGAGCTTGCGCTCACTCGCATCCGTGACACGCACCGGCCCACGATCGCCGTGGTCAACAAAGTGGATCGCGTGCATCCGCGCGAGCGGCTGTTGCCGTACATGGCGCAGTTGGCCACGCGGCACGAGTTCCGTCACATCGTGCCGATTTCGGCTCGCCGCGGCAGCAACCTGGATGATCTGAAGCGCGTGATCGTCGCGGAACTGCCGGTCGGGGAGGCGATGTTCCCGGCCGATCAGGTGACGGATCGGAGCCGCGATTTCCGCATCACCGAGACCATTCGCGAAAAACTCACCCTGGAGCTGGTCGAAGAGCTGCCTTATGGCATCGCCGTCGAGATCGAACAGATCGAGACGCGTGAGGATGGACAACTGCGGGTCGCGGCGGTGATCTGGGTCGATCGCGAAGGACACAAGCCCATCGTGATCGGTGCCGATGGCTCGCGCCTCAAGCGCGTCGGGCGTGCCGCGCGCCTGGAGCTCAATCATCTCCTTGGCGGCCGTTTTCATCTGACGCTGTGGGTCAAGGTGCGCGAGGACTGGGCTGACGATGTGCGGGCGCTGCAACACCTGGGACTGGAATGAACCGCTCTTCGCATCGCGTGCAATTGACGCGCGCCTATGTCCTGCACCAGCGGCCGTTTCGGGACAGCAGCCTGATCGTGGAAGTTTTCGCGCGCGAGTTCGGCCGCATGACGCTGTTTGCCCGCGCTGCTCGCGGGCCACGGTCGCGCTTCGTGGCGCTGCAGCCGTTCCAGGCGCTGCTGCTCTCCTGGAGCGGCCGCGGCGAGGCGCCGCAACTGACGGGAACCGAGATTGCCGATGCCGGTCCTGTGCCGATGCCGTCCAGGCAGCTCATGAGCGCCTTCTACCTCAATGAGCTGCTGCTGACGCTGACAACCCGGCATGACCCTCATCCGGAACTGTTCGATCACTATGGATCCACGCTCGCGTCTCTGGGGCAGGGGCGGCCGGCCGATATCCTGCTGCGACGCTTCGAGGCCCGGCTGCTCGAATTCATCGGCTACGGCCTGAATCTGGCCTCCGAGGCCGATACCGGGCGGCCGGTACGCGCCGAGGCTCACTATCATTTCCGTCCCGGCGTCCACGGGGTCGTGCTCGCCGGTGCCGCGGACGATGGGGCGATCGCCGGCCACGTGCTCCAGCGGCTGTCCCACGCCGGCGATCTCGACAGCGAATCGGACCTGCGCCAGGCACGTGCGCTCATGCGTGCCGCAATCGATCATTGTCTCGAAGGGCGCGAATTGCGCACGCGTGCCGTGGCGCGCTCGCTGGCGAGCTATCCGCGCAAGGAGCAGAGAGTCTGATGGCCTCCACAATCGACCTGGGTGTCAATATCGACCACGTGGCAACACTGCGGCAGCAGCGTCATACCCAGTATCCCGAGCCGGTGCAGGCCGCGCTCGTGGCCGAACAGGCCGGTGCCGACAACATCACGCTGCACCTGCGCGAGGACCGTCGCCACATCCAGGAGCGCGACGTGCGCCTGCTGCGCGAGCTGCTCGGGACTCGCATGAATCTCGAGATGGCGGTCACGGCCGAAATGATCGAGTTCGCCTGCGCCATTCGCCCCCATGATTGTTGCCTGGTGCCGGAACGCCGTGCCGAGCTGACGACCGAGGGTGGTCTGGACGTCATCGGCGCTGGGGAGACCCTGCGCGCGCGCTGTGTGCAGCTGGCACAGGCCGGCATCCGGGTGGCGCTCTTCATAGACCCCGACGAGGCGCAGATCACGGCTGCCGAGCGCGCCCGCGCGCCCATGATCGAGCTGCATACCGGCGCCTACGCCGATGCCAGCGGCGCCGCCCAGGCGCGCGAGCTCGAGCGGTTGCACCGCGCCGCGCGTTTCGCGGCCGGCCTCGGGCTGACGGTGCATGCCGGTCACGGACTTCACTACGGCAACGTGGCTCCGATCGCGGCCATTCGCGAGATCGTCGAACTCAACATCGGCCACTCGATCATCGCGCGGGCAGTGTTCGATGGCCTTGCCGCTGCGGTACGGGAAATGAAAGCCCTCATGCTTGCCGCGCGCGCATGATCTTCGGCATCGGCATCGACGTGCTGGAGGCCAAGCGCATGCATGGCGTGTTCGAGCGCTACGGCAATCACCTGGTCGAGCGGCTGCTGATGCCGCAGGAGCGGGCGCAATTCGAGCAAACACGCCGGCCCGAACGATTTCTGGCAACCCGGTTCGCGGCCAAGGAGGCGATCGTCAAGGCCATGGGGACCGGATTCGCGCACGGCGTCTGGATTCGCGACGTCGGCGTGGTGCAGAACCGGTGGGGGAAGCCTGAAGTGGTCTATTCCGCGCGCGGCCAGCAGGTGCGGCAAAACCTGGGGGTGGGCGAGGGTCATGTGACGCTCACCGACGAGGCGGGTCTGGTGGTCGCCGTGGCCGTGCTGCTGCGTGCGGCATGAACGTCCTGGTGTTCGATATCGAGACCGTGCCGGATGTGGAACTCGGGCGCACGCTCTACGGACTGCAGGGCCTGGAAGATGCTGCCGTCGCCAAGGCCATGTTCTCGCAGCAGCGCGCCGCCAGCGGTGCGGAGTTCCTGCCACACGTGCAGCAGCGCGTGGTGGCGATCTCCTGCGTGCTGCGCACTCGGGAGCAATTGCGGGTCTGGAGTCTCGGCGATCTGGATTCCGCAGAACCGGAGCTGCTCGCGCGCTTCTTCGATGGCCTGGAGAAATATCTTCCCGACCTGGTGTCCTGGAATGGCGGCGGCTTCGACCTGCCGGTCCTGCACTATCGCTCGCTCAAGGCCGGTGTGCAGGCGCCTCGTTACTGGGAGACCGGCGATGAAGACACCTCATTTCGCTACAACAACTACCTGAGCCGTTACCACTGGCGGCATCTGGATCTCATGGATGTGCTGTCCGGATTCCAGCCGCGCGCCCGCGCCAAGCTGGCCGATGTCGCCGCGCTGCTGGGTTTCCCGGGAAAGCTTGGCTTCTCCGGCGACCAGGTGTGGGACGCTTATCTTGCGGGTGAGCTGCTGGCGGTGCGCCGCTACTGCGAGACCGATGCGCTCAACACCTATCTGATTTACCTGCGATTCCAGTTCCTGCGGGCGCGACTGGACCGGGCGGGGCTCGAGGCGGAATTCGAACGCGTGCGCACGCTGCTGCGCGACTCGAATGAGCCGCATCACGCCCAATTCCTCGAAGCCTGGAATCCTCCGACGTGAGCCGGCGTGCGGCGTTTGCCGCCGACGTCCAGGAAACCGGGGTGGTGGTGGGCTTGAGCCACGAAGGTGCCGGCATCGTTCGCGAGGGTAAGACTGCGCTCGTGGCAGGTGCGCTGCCCGGGGAGACCGTCCGCTTTCGACGGTGGCGTCGCCATCGTCAATACGATGAGGCGCGGCTCGAGGCTGTGCTGACGCCCGCCGCCAATCGCGTGCAGCCGCGCTGCGCGCACTTTGAGATTTGTGGCGGCTGCGCGTTGCAGCATCTCGATTCGGCTTCGCAGCTTGCGCTCAAACAGCAGCAGCTCACCGAGAACCTGGAACGGATCGCGCGCCTGACGCCGCAGCGCTGGCTTGCGCCCATTCGCAGTCCCGCCTGGGGCTATCGGCGGCGCGCACGCCTCGGCGTCAAATACGTTCCACGCAAAGGAGGAGTGCTGGTCGGATTTCGTGAGCGTGCGTCGCATCTGATCGCCCAGCTGGCGCGCTGCGAGGTGTTGGCCGCGCCGATCGGCGAGCTGATCACGCCACTGGCATCGCTGATCGGCGAGCTGTCGATACGTGATCAGCTGCCACAGATCGAAGTGGCCGTCGGCGATGAGGCCGCGGCCCTGGTGCTGCGGGTGCTGGCCGCGCCATCCGAAGAGGATCTCGGCCGGCTGTGCGCGTTCGAAGCGCAGCACGGAGTGCGCCTGTTTCTGCAGACCGGCGGCATCGATACCGTGCGGCCACTGTCCGAGCCGTCTGCACCACTGTCTTATTCACTGCCCGAGGCCGGCATCGAACTGGAATTCACACCGACCGATTTCATCCAGGTCAATGCGCAGGCCAATCGGGCGCTGGTCGCCGCCGCCGGAGACCTGCTGGAATTGACCGCCGAGGCGGAAGTGCTGGATCTGTTTTGCGGGCTGGGCAATTTCTCACTGGCATTGGCACGGCGTGCGAAATCGGTCGTCGGGGTGGAGGGCGAGGCGAAGCTCATCGAACGCGCGCGGGCCAATGCGCACCGCAATGGCATCGGGAACGCGCAGTTCCATCAGGCCGATCTTGCCGGCCCGGATCTGTCGCACATGCCGTGGCTGAAGCGCGCCTACTCGCACCTGTTGCTCGATCCACCCCGCCTCGGTGCGCGCGAGATGCTGCCCGCGATCGCACGGCTTGCTCCGCGGCGCCTGCTCTATGTGTCCTGCCACCCGGGGACACTGGCGCGAGACCTCGGAATACTGGTACACGAGCACGGATTTGAATTGATCGCGGCCGGCGTCGTGGATATGTTTGCGCACACGGCGCATGTGGAGTCGCTGGCCCTGCTGGGCCCGCCGCGCGCACGAGGCTGATGATGGCGATCGAGATCGAACGCAAGTTCCGGGTCAACGATGACGGCTGGCGTGCCGCAGTCGGCAGCAGCACACTGCTGCGCCAGGGTTATCTGGCCAACACGATGCGCGCCTCGATTCGCGTGCGCCTTGCCGGTGAGGCCGCCGTGCTGTCGGTCAAGGCCATGACACCCGGCCGTGCGCGCGCGGAGTTCGAAGCCGATATTGCCGCGGCCGATGCGCACGAAATGCTCTCGCACCTGTGCGAGGGGCCGATCATCGAGAAGTGGCGCCACATCGTCGTTCATGCAGGAGATCGCTGGGAAATCGATGAATTCCTCGGCGACAACGCCGGCCTGATCATCGCGGAACTGGAGCTGGACTCGGAGGAGCAGGACTTCGCCCGACCCGCCTGGCTGGGCGAGGAAGTCACTGACGATCAGCGCTACTACAATTTCCGCCTGTCACAGCATCCCTACCGGCAATGGCCGCAAGCCTGGGCGAAGACGCCATGACCCTGGGACCGCTGATGGTCGACGTTGCCGGAACCGAGCTGACAGCCGCCGACCGGGAAATACTGTCGCATCCGCTGGTCGGCAGCGTGATCCTGTTCACGCGCAACTACCTCGCCCCGCCGCAGTTGCGCGCGCTTGTCGAGCAGATCCATGCGGTGCGAAATCCGACGCTGCTGATCGCCGTCGATCACGAAGGCGGCCGCGTGCAACGTTTCCGCCCCGGCTTCTCGGCATTGCCGCCGCTGCGCCGCATCGGCCATGCCTATGAGGCCGATCCGCAGGCCGGTCTTGCCATGGCGCGAGCCATGGGCTGGCTCATGGCCGCGGAACTGCTCGCCTGCGGGCTGGACTTCTCGTTCGCTCCCTGTGTCGATCTGGACTACGGTCTGTCGGAGATCATCGGCGATCGCGCCTTTCATGCCCGGGCACGGGTCGTCTCGCCCCTGGCCGTCGCCTACATGCACGGCATGCGCGATGCCGGCATGGCCGCAACGGCCAAGCACTATCCGGGACATGGCGCGGTGGTGGCCGATTCACACCTGGCGCTGCCGGTGGATCGGCGCGAACTGGTGGACATGGAGGAGGACATCCAACCCTATCGACGCCTGATCGCCAATGGCTTGCCGGCCGTCATGGCCGCACATGTGCTGTTTCCGGCGGTCGATCGATTGCCCGCGAGCTTTTCCCATCGCTGGATCACGCGCGAGCTGCGGCAGGGGCTTGGCTTCGGCGGGCTGGTATTTGCGGATGATCTGACGATGGCCGGTGCGGCCTCAGTCGGTGATCTGTCCGAGCGCGCCGGGCGCGCGCTGGCGGCAGGGTGTGATGTACTTCCGGTCTGCAACGACCGAGCGGGCGTGGAGACATTGCTGGGGCAATTCAAACCGCGCATTGATCCGGCTTCGCAGCTTCGTTTGATACGCATGCGTGGCCGCAAACAGCTTGATTTTGAGACCTTGGAGGCTTCCGCCGCCTGGCGAAGCGCGCGAGAATGGCTGGAACGCAGTGCGGCAAAGCCGGAACTTCGTTTCGATTCCGGTGATGCAGGTACGGGGGCCGATTGACAGCGAACGGGCAATGGACGGCCGATTTTCTGCGGGGGGTGCTGGATGCATCGCCCGAGGGCATCGTCGTGTGCGAGTCGGGCGCCGAGCATCAGCCGGTGGTCTATGCCAACTCCGCATTTGAACGCATGACCGGCTATAGCGCCGAGGAGCTGATCGGCCAGGATCTGCGGCGCCTGCAGTCCTGGGACCGCGATCAGGAAGGGCGCAATCAAATGCGGGCCTCGATCGTGCAGGGCGAATCCTGCCGGGTGCTGCTGCGAAATTACCGCAAGGACGGCAGCCAGTTCTGGAATGAATTTCTCGTGCAACCCCTGCGCGGCGCCGAAGGCGCCGTCACACACTTTGTCGGCTTTCATCGCGATGTCACTGAACGCGAACGCTTAGGGCTTCGCCGCAGCAGCGGCCTGCCGACCTGGCTGCGCGAGGATCGACTCTCGGGCCTGTGCTCACGCGCATACTTCGAAGAGCTTCTCGAGCACGACTGGCAGATCGGCGCGCGTGAAGCGCGCCTCGTGACGATGATCGTGTTCGACATCGATGACCTCACCAGCTACAACGACACCTTTGGCCGTGCTGCCGGAGATGCCTGCATCCGGCGCGTTGCCGGCGTCATCGGTACGGCCTTCCGGCGTGGCGCCGATGTCGTGGCGCGTTGGGAAGGCGGTCGCATCGTGGCGCTGGTCAGAAATCCGGACCTGGAAGTGGTGCCTTCGTTTGCCACCGCGGTGGCGCAGAAGGTGCTTGGTCAGCACATACACCACCCGCGTGCGGCCCGACGGCAGAAGTTCGTCTCGGTCAGCGTGGGTGCCGCCAGCCTGCATCCCACCGGTGCGCAGGGCGCCGAGTCGCTGATTCAGGCGGCGATGAAGGCGCTGTCGCGCGCCAAGGAAGACCATGATGTCCCGATTGCAGTGCTGCGTCCCGAGGATGTGGGTTAGTCGCGCTGCCATGGCGCTGATGCTGTGGGCCGCCGGATCCGGGGCGCTCGTGGCACAGCAGGCCAGCCCCGTTCTGGGCCGCTGGCTTACCCAGCCGGGTGACGGCATCATCGAAATCACGCGCACGGGCGACAATACCTTCCAGGGCACCATCATCGGCGGCAACGCTCCGCATCGCGTCGATGAACACAATCCGGATGCCGCTCGTCGCCAGCAGCTACTGCTGGGCCAGGTGATCCTCAAGGACATGCACGAGGATGGTGAAGGCGCGCTGGCGGGGGGCACCATCTACGAGCCGGACACCGGGCGCACCTACAAATGCCGCATCGAAACACTCGACCACGATCGCCTGAAGGTAAGGGGTTTCATCGGTGTCTCGCTGCTCGGCCGCTCGCAGGTATGGACGCGCTTCACAGGTTCGTCACTGGACCTGTCAGGGCCCGCTCATTGAGCCCTCACGGCCTGAGGGTCTTTTCGAGATAGATGGTTCCTGGAATCGGATTGTCGTAGTAGGCCGCGATCTCCCGAAATCCGAGCTGTGCATAGAGACGCTGCGCGCGAGTCATATGGGCGAGAGTGTCGAGGCGGATGATCGCGTAACCGAGCGCGGCCGCGCGCTGCAGAATCGTACGTGCCAGCAGCTCGCCGAGGCGCGCGCCGCGAAACGCGTCGCGAACCCACAGGCGTTTCATCTCGCAGATGCCGGGTTCGAGCGCGCGCAGCGCGACGCAGCCCGCGGGCTGTGTGCCGTTGAGGGCCAGCAGCAGCACGCCGCCGTGGGCGGCGGCGTATTTGCCCGGCAGGCCATCGATCTCCGCATCGATCTCCTGGAAGCACAGATCGACATCGATCCAGGCCGCGTATTCGCGCACCAGCGCGCGCACGGTTGCCACCTGAGCGTCGGTCTGCACCTCGACGAGTTCAAAAGCGCTGTTGCTGCGCGACACGCGGCGCTCGTCAGTGCGACCCGGCTCCTACCGGGGACACCATGGCGATGACCCCGAAGGCGGGGTGATCGAAGTACTGGCGCTCGTTGTATTTGACGCTGCGCATTTCCTTAATGGTGTAGTCGATGCCACCCGCATTGAGGCTCAGGTCCATGCCGAGGTGCAGATAGGTGGCGCGTTCGAGATACACCGTGCCCGACAGTCCCGGACTGTTGATGCCCAGATCCGACAGGGCGATGCCGATATGGGTACCCCAGTTGGCGGCCGACTGCACCCAGGCTGCATGCGCGATCGGACGCCAGGCACCGCTGGTGCGCAGCGTGGCCTCGACGGTGGCGAGCCGATAGTCCCCGGGCGCCAGTATGCGCACGACCTGAGGGGTGCCGCCGCGCGTGCTCTCGTTGCCAAAACCGCGGCCGGTGGGCGCCGCGCTCCAGTCCTCATTGCCGCCGACGCTGGTGACACGGAATACGATCAACTCTACCAAGTAGAGAGAGCCACCGGCCTGCTGCGCCGCCGCCGGTTTAGGGATTGCCAGCATCGCCAGCGCGGCCAGGACGCCCAGGGCTGCAAATGCCGCGCGCTTCACTATGCTCATGAGGCCATGGTAGCAGGGCGGAGCATCCTTCAGCCTCCGGCCAGGTGGGTCAGCAGCGCATCCGCGCGCGCGAACCGCTGCGCAGGCTCGGGCAGTGCGCGCGTAATGCGCAGCTTCAAAGGTCCTTCGAGCCGATATTCCTGAGCCTGGCGCTGGATGAGGCCGATCAGCCGCGCGGCATCGATCCGGTTCTGCTCCTCGAATTGGATGCTGCCGCCGGCAGGCCCCAGCTCGAGCCGCCGGATCCCGAGCTCGCGGGCGCGCAACCGCAGCCCCGCCAGCTGCAGCAGGCGCTGGGCGGGTTCGGGCAGCGCGCCGAAACGATCGATGAGCTCGGCAGTCATGTCCTGCAGGCTGACCGCATCCGCGGCCGCGATGCGCTGATACAGTGCCAGTCGCAGGTGCACATCCGCGACGTAGCTTTCCGGCAGCAGCGCCGGCACGTGCAGTTCTATATCGCTGACCGCGGCCAGCGGGCGGTCGAGCATGGGCTCGCGTCCCTCGCGCATGGCGCGCACTGCCTGCTCGAGCATGTCCAGATACATGCTCAATCCCACTTCGCTGAGTTCTCCGGTCTGCTTTTCGCCGAGGAATTCCCCGGCGCCGCGGATCTCCAGATCATGCGTGGCGAGCACGAAGCCGGCGCCGAGCTCCTCGAGCGACTCGATCGCCTCCAGGCGCTTGGCTGCATCGCCTGCGAGGTGCTTGCGCGAAGGCACGATCAGATAGGCGTAGGCGCGATGGTGCGAACGGCCGACGCGGCCGCGAAGCTGGTGCAGCTGCGCCAGCCCCAGCCGGTCGGCGCGGTCGATCATGATGGTGTTGGCACTTGGGACATCGATGCCGCTCTCGATGATGGTCGTGCAGACCAACACATTGAATCGCCGATGATAGAAATCGACCATCAGCTGCTCGAGTTCGCGCTCACGCATCTGGCCGTGGCCGATGCGCACGTCCGCTTCGGGCACGAGACGCGCGATGTCGGCTGCGGCTTTCTCGATGCTTTGTATTTCGTTGTGCACGAAGTACACCTGGCCACCGCGTCGCAGCTCGCGCAACACCGCCTCTCGCAGCGTGGCACCGTGCCACTCGATGACGAAGGTCTTGATGGCGACGCGGGCCACCGGCGGTGTCGTGATCAGCGACAGATCCCGCAGGCCGCCGAGGGCCATGTTGAGCGTGCGCGGAATCGGCGTCGCCGTCAGCGTGAGGACGTGGACCTCGGCGCGCAAGGTCTTGAGCCGCTCCTTGTCGCGCACGCCAAAGCGATGTTCCTCATCGACGACGATCAGGCCCAGGCTCTTGAAGCGCGCGTTCGCGTGCAGCAGTCGATGTGTCGCGATGACGATATCCACCGTTCCGTGTTCGAGTCCCTGCAGCACCGCCGTGGTCTCGGCGCCCGAGCGGAAGCGCGACAGCGACTCGATGCGCACGGGCCAGTCGGCAAACCGGTCGCGAAAGCTCTGCAGATGCTGTTGTGCCAGCAGCGTGGTCGGCACGAGTACCGCGACCTGTTTACCGGCCTGCACGGCCACGAAGGCCGCCCGCATCGCCACTTCGGTCTTGCCGAATCCCACATCGCCACACACCACCCGATCCATGGGCCGGTCGGTTTGCATGTCGTTGAGCACCTGGCGGATGGCCTCGGCCTGATCGGCGGTCTCCTCGAAGGGGAAGCCGTTGGCGAAGGTCTGGTACTCCAGTTCGCGAGCCTTGAGCGGCGTTGCCTGGTGGGCGGCGCGGCGGGCGTGCAGTTCGAGCAGTTCCGCGGCCACATCGCGCACCGCTTCGGCGGCGCGCCGGCGCGCGCGTGTCCACTGATCGGTCCCGAGTTTGTGCAGCGGCGCGGATTCTGGAGCACCGCCGGTGTACCGCGTCACCAGGTGCAGCGCGTGCACCGGTACGTAGACGCGATCGCCGTCGCGATATTCGAGCACCAGGAACTCGTTGACCTGGCCGGCGATCTCCATAGTCTGAAGCCCGACGTAGCGGCCGACGCCATAGGTGTCGTGCACCACCGGCGACCCGGGCTCCAGGCTCTGCAGATCGCGCAGGATGGCCGCCGGATCGGATAGGGCCGCGCGTCGTCGTCGGCGCTCCTGGCGGGCACGCTGGCCGAACAGCTGCGATTCAGTCAGCAGCAGCAATGCCGGATCGGCCAGTGCCAGCCCCGCGATGTCCTCGGCCACATGGATGGCCAGTTGCGCATCGCCCGCGGCGAACTGTCCCCAGGACTGCACGGCGCGCGGCCTGCGACCGTGGGCCGCCAGCATCTCTGCGATGACCTCACGGCGGCCCGGCGAGTCGGCCGCAATCAATACGCGGCCGGCAAAGCTGGCGAGAAAGCTGGTCAACGGTGCGAGCGGTTGCGCCGCGCGCACGTCGAGCCGGAAGTCCGGTGGTGCGGTGGTCGCGAAGTCGTGCGTATCGTCGTCGCGCATCGCATCGCCGCTGCCCGCGAAGCGCTCGATCGCAACACCCGGCCGCGAGGCGATCGATGCCGCTAACGCTGCGGGATCCAGAAAGGCTTCGCCTGGCGGCAGCAGGGGTCGCTCGATGTCGTGGCGCCGATCCTCATAGCGCGCGCCGATGCCCTCCCATGCCCGCTGCAGCGCTGCATCGAGGTCGGCATCGGCCGCCACGACGGCATCGGCGGGCAGATAGTCGGTGATTTGCGCGGTGCTTTCGTAGAAGAGCGGCAAATAAAACTCGATTCCGGGAGGCGCTATGCCTTCGCTGACACCGCGATACACGCTCATGCGCGTGATGTCGCCCTCGAAGCGCGCGCGAAATCGGCGGCGGAAGGCGCGCACCGATTCCGCGTCCAGCGGCAGCTCGCGCGCCGGCAGCAGCCGGAGTTGCTCGACGCTTTCAAGCGAGCGCTGCGATTCCGGATCGAAGCGACGGATGCTATCGATCCGATCATCGAGCAGGTCCACGCGGACCGGCATGGGCGCACCCATCGGATAGATGTCGAACAGCGAGCCTCGCAGCGCGAACTCACCCGGACTTCGAACCTGGCCGACACTCGCATAGCCGGATTGCGCCAGCCGTAAACGCAGCGGCTCGAGCGCCAGCGGCTCGCCGCGATGGAGTTCGAAGCTGCGCGCCTGCACATAGGCCACCGGCGGCAGCCGCGTCAGCAGGCTCTCGGCAGACAGCAGCAGCATGCCGCGGCGAAGTTCCGGCAGGCGCGCGAGCGTTCGCAGGCGCTCGGAAACGATGTCAGGATGCGGCGAGAAAATGTCGTAGGGCAGCACTTCCCAGTCGGGCAGCGTCAGGACCTCGAGCGCGCCGCCGCTGAAAAATTCCAGCTCCGCGCCGAGCTGCTCGAGCTCACGCGTGTCGGATGCGACGAATACCCAGGGGCGCGTATCCGCCGCCGCCGCCTCCGCCAGGGCCAGTGCCCGCGCGCTGCCATGCAGGCCGCGCCAGCGCCAGCGGCGGACGACAGTGTCGGGCAAAGGTGGGCGCAGCAGGGCGGACATCGGGGGCCAATGGGGCGCTGCGCGGGCGCAGCGAAGCGCGCGAGCTTAAACGGCTGCGCTCTGAATTCAAGCCTTGCTGACTTACGCCCCTAATGCAGGGCGCGGGACCGGGACGGGCGAGGCCGGCTCAGGAGCCGGCGTTGACCACCGAGTGGATGACGTATTCGTGCTCGAAAAACACCGAGAAAGTCGGGTAGTCCCAGCGCGAGATGGGCGGCTCGCCGACGGCCGGATGCCGCTCCTGAGGGGCGCCGAACTTCTCCTCCACCGTTTTCATGGTCATGCCGCGGCCGGGGCGATTGATATCCGAATTACGCACCGCGACCTGATCGTCCACGGCCACGGTTTCGGCACGCACGGCGCCGCAACAGAGCGCGGCCAATGCAACCGCGAGGGCCGCAATGGGACAGGGCGCAAGTTCCAAGGCTCTCGATTTGCGTGTCCTGATCATGACGCACCTGTGCGCTCTGCCATCCACGGATGCCGACTATAGCACCGGGCGCGGGAGGCGCCTGCGCCGCGCCGCCGGGGCCGGCCCGTTTCTGTGACCCAGGTCCTGTTTCGGGGCCGGCTGTGCTTAAATGCCCGCGATGTTTCAGCCGCTGCCTGTGTTCATCGGCTTGCGCTATGTGCGCTCGCGGCAACACAAATTCTTCGTTTCCCTGATCACCTGGGTGTCGCTCGCCGGGGTGTCGCTGGGCGTGGCCGCGCTGATCGTGATCCTGTCGGTCATGAACGGCTTCGAGGGGGAACTGCGCGATCGCCTGCTGGCACTGGGCGCCCAGGCGCGTGTGGTCGACCAGGGCGCCCCTAGCGCGGATGGGGAGCGGGCGCTGCAGCAGCGGCTGCAGGCGCTGCCGGGTGTGACGGGGGTGTCGCCCTACATCGAGCTGACCGCCCTGGCGGTGCATTGGCCGGACATGCTGCCGGTACAGCTGCGCGGCATCGATCCGGCCCTGGAGCAGCGCGTGGCGGACGTGCGCTCGTTGCTGATCGAGGGCGGTCTTGCGGCACTCAAGCCGGGCAGCAACGCGGTGATCGTCGGGCGCGACATCGTCGAGCAGTTGGGCCTGCATGTGGGCGATCCGATCACGCTGCTGGTGCCGATGGCATCGAAGACCGGGCTGCCCGAACCGCGCCTGCGCCAGTTCACGGTCGGCGGCGTGTTTCAGGCCGGGCTGGAGGAACTCGACAACTCGCTGCTGCTGGCGCAATTCGAGGACGTGCGGGCGTTCGCGCCGCATGCGTTCGGCTCGAGTGGTCTGCGGCTGCGCTTCAGCGATGCCCTCGAGGTCGGACGCTTCATGCCGGCGGTGCGCGCCGCGCTGCCGGCCGGGTTCAGCAGCAGCGACTGGACCGAGGACAATGCCAGTTACTTTCGTGCGATCCGCATCGAGAAGACCATGATGGCCCTGATCCTGCTGCTGATCGTCACGGTGGCGGCATTCAATACCGTGGCGATGCTGGTCATGGTGGTCAACGACAAGCGCACCGACATCGCCATTCTGCGCACCTTGGGCGCCTCCCCGGGCAGCGTACTGCGGATTTTCATGACCCAGGGCATCGCCATCGGCTGGTTCGGTGTCGCCGGCGGGCTAGCTCTGGGTGTGCTCGTGGCGCTGCACGTTGATGCCATCGTGCCGGTGCTCGAGCGGCTGTTCGGATTCCATTTCCTGGATGCGCAGGTGTACTACATAACGACGATTCCATCCGAGGTGCACCCGCACGATGTGCTTTGGATCGCCGGCGCGGCCTTTACCCTGACGTTGCTGTCGACCATATACCCGGCGCTGCGTGCCGCGCGCACTCCGCCGGCCGATGCTCTGCGTTACGAATAGCATGGCGCGACCCTACGAGTGGCTGATCGGAGTACGTTATCTGCGTGCGACGCAGGGGCGCGGCTTTCTATCCTTCATCACCGTCGTATCGGTGCTCGGTCTGGCGATCGGCGTCGCGGTGCTGATCGTCGTGCTGTCGGTCATGAACGGTTTCGAGCGCGAACTCAAGACCCGCATCCTGAGCGTTACTTCACATGCGACCCTCATGGGACTCGATGGCACGCTCAATGACTGGCGCGCCGATCAGGCGCGGGCGCTGACGATGCCCGAAGTCCTGGCCGCGGCACCGTATATCGAGGCGCAGGCACTGCTCATGCGCGGTGACCACACGGCCGGCACCACTGTGCGCGGCGTGGATCCGGCGCAGGAACGCCGCACCGTCGGCCTGGCGGAGCGCATTCAGGGCGGCAGCATCGAGGATCTGTCCGACGGCAGCTACCGGCTGATCCTCGGTGATGCGCTCGCAGCGGCGCTGGCAGCGCATGTGGGGGACGATCTGGTGTTGATTGCGCCCAAGGGCGATGCGACACCGGCGGGCATCGAGCCGCGCATGCGCCGCTTCCATGTGGCCGGCATCTTCCATTCGGGCATGTATGAATACGATCGCGGTCTGGCGCTCATGAATCTCGCCGACGCGGCACGTCTGTACCAGCTCGGCGACCGCGTCACGGGCGTGCGCCTGGGCTTGCGCGATCCGTTCACGGCTCCGCGCATCGTGCGCAATCTGGCGGTATCGCTGGGCGGCGGTTACTACGTCAGCGACTGGACGCGAAACCACGCCAACTTCTTCCGCTCGATCGAGATCACCAAGTCGATGCTGTTCGTGATCCTCATGCTGGTGGTCGCCGTTGCCGCTTTCAATATCGTCGCGGCGCTGGTCATGGTCGTGAAGGACAAGCGCGGCGATATCGCGATCCTGCGTACGATCGGTGCCGCGCCCCGCAGCATTCTTGCCGTGTTCTCGATCCAGGGGGCCTTCATCGGACTGGCCGGGACCGCCGCGGGTGCGGCGCTCGGACTTACACTGTCCGCCAATCTCGAATCGCTGGTACATGCGCTCGAGCGGGCACTCGGCACACACTTTCTGGATGCAAAGGTGTATTTCATGAGCGACCTGCCGGCATATGCGGAAGGGGGCGATGTGCTGCGGATCTGCGGCCTGGCGTTTGCGCTGTGTGCGGTGGCAACGCTGTACCCCGCATGGCGTGCGGCCGGCACGCAGCCGGCGGAGGCGCTGCGGCATGACTGACGGGACGAGCGCAGTGCTATCGGCCCGGGCCGTACGCCGCAGTTTCCGCGAGGGCTCGGCTACACTCGAGGTGCTGGTCGATGTGCAGCTCGAGGTTCAGCGTGGCGAGCGACTTGCCATCATCGGCGCCTCCGGTTCCGGCAAGACCACGCTACTGCAGATATTGGGCGGCCTCGACCGGCCGGATGCGGGCCAGGTGATCATCGACGGGCGCAATATTCACGAGCTCGGCGAACGCGAACGCGGGACGCTGCGCAATCGCAGCATCGGTTTCGTCTATCAGTTTCATCACCTGCTGCCCGAATTCTCCGCGCTGGAGAATGTCGCGATGCCGTTGCTGGTGCGGCGCGAGTCGGCCGCGAGCGCCGCCGAACGTGCCCGCGCGCTGCTCTCGCGTGTGGGGCTTGCGGAGCGGCTCAATCATAAGCCGCACCAATTGTCCGGCGGCGAGCGGCAGAGAACCGCCGTGGCACGCGCGCTGGTGACCTCGCCGCAACTGGTGCTGGCCGATGAGCCGACCGGCAATCTTGACGGACGCAATGCGGAACAGGTGTTCGCGCTGATGCTGGAGCTCAATCGCGAGATGGGAACGAGCCTGGTGGTCGTGACGCACGATCCGCGCCTGGCGGCGCGCATGGATCGGGTGCTGGAGCTGGAAGGCGGTCAGTTGCGGCCGCCGGTGCCGGCCGCTTCCTGAGTGTGCGCCGCTTCTGACGGATGCGATAGCGATGCATGGTCGCCATGCGCCACGAGACCTCGAGTGCAAAGCGGCCCGTGAGCCCCAGTACCACGCCGCAGACCAGGCAACCAAGCAGGAACGGGCGCCAGGCGGGGCCGAGGCCGTGTTCGAGCCAGTTCCAGGTCAGATGGAATTCGAAATGGTGCGGTTTGAAGCGCAACAACGCGGCGCCCACCCGGTAGGCCATGTAGTAGGCCGGGACCATCGTGAAGGGATTGACCAGGTAGGTCGCTGCGATCGCCACGGCGAGATTCAATCGCCACCACAGCGCCGCGAGTACCACCAGCGGCAGATGGATCGGCAGCGGGATAAAGCTCACCGCGATGCCGACGCCGAACGCAGCCGTGATCGAGTGGCGGTTCAGTGTCCATAAATGTGAGTCCGTTAACCGGTCGCCGAAAATGTTCAGGTACCATTTGTGGCGCCGCGTACGGATCAGATTCGCGAGTTTTTTAGCTAACCGGCGAGGCATGGCCGTGTGACTCTAGCAATTGCCGGTGACAGTCCATAGGTTCAGCGTCTCGAATTTGCGCTGCCGGCGGCACGCTTTAGGTATCATGCGGCCGCCGCTCGAAAATCAGTAGGAGTCGACGCCGGAAATGTGGGAAATCGTGCAGGCGGGCGGGACGCTGATGTGGCCCATCATGCTGTGTTCCGTCGTTTCCGCGGCCATCATACTGGAGCGGCTCTGGACGCTGCAGGATCGACGGGTTTTGCCGCCTGATCTGATGCAAAAAGTCTGGAAGCTGGTCGAGACGCATCAGATCAACGACAAGGTCATCGCGGCGCTGGAGCAGAATTCGCCGCTGGGCCGACTGCTTGCTGCCGGCCTGTTGAATCGGCACCGCCCTCGGGAAGTGCTCATGGAGCGCCTGGAGGATACGGGCCGGCATACGGTTCACGAACTCGAACGATTCCTGAATACACTGGGAACCATCGCCGGTGTATCACCGCTGCTGGGTCTGTTAGGAACCGTGACCGGCATCATCAAGGCCTTCAATGCCATCAACGCCGGCGGGGCGGGCGACCCGCGCATGCTGTCAGGGGGCATTGCCGAGGCACTGGTGGCCACCGCGGCGGGCCTGTGCGTGGCGATACCGTCGCTGATCGCCTACCGCTATCTTCGCGGTCGCGTCGAGCGCATCGTTATCGAAATGGAAAAGAACGCGCTGCGGCTGGTTGATTCATTCGAGGTCGCCGCCCGGCGGCCGGCCGAAACCGTCGCCTCACCGCTGACCGCGGCACGCGCGCCGTCGGCAAGCCACAATCTACAGCCGCCCGCTGCCCCCGCTGCCCC